>OHAJ01000135.1_pt1 | contig 47498 bp, 28 predicted proteins | sample 1577101 | NCBI WGS metagenome assembly OHAJ01 (sample SAMEA3541531, study PRJEB24748) | human gut metagenome | biome: human gut; feature: human-associated habitat; material: faeces | place: China | collected 2012
CGTGCCCTCCATTCATAAAATAGAAGCACACCTTCACTCTGCCGCCGCAGACCATGCCAAGCCCCTTCCCCTCTCCGGTTCCGAGATCGTATTCTCTGTATTCACTTTTCTTCTCCTGCACCAGCTCCTGCGCATGCAGAACCGCCTGATATTCCAGGTTTCCGCCGCCGATAGTTCCGAAAATCCGTCCTTCCCGGCCGACCAGCATATAGGCGCCCGTCGTGCGCGGAATGGAGCCGTCCCCTTCGGTGATAAAGGCAAGAACCGTGTCCTGTCCCTCTTCCAGCTGTGCAAGCAGTTTCCGGTAAAGTTCGTCCATGTTTCCTCTCCTTGTGTCTGATCTCTGGTCTACTTTTCCGTCACCAGTTCGATGGTGTCACCCTTTTGAATCGTGCCGCCGCGCAGCACCACCGCGAAAACGCCCTCCCGCGGCATGATGCATTCACCCATGCGTTTGAAAATCTCGCAGTGGCTGTGGCACTCCTTTCCGATCTGCGTCATCTCAAGCAGCGCATCCCCGCAGGAAAACCGCGTGCCGACCGGCAGATTCCGGAAATCATATCCTTCCACGATCAGGTTTTCCCCGAAGGCGCCGAGCGGAATATCCGCCCCCTTTGCACGGAAGGCTTCTATTTTTTCATACGACAAAAGGCTCACCTGGCGGTGCCAGTGCCCGGCGTGTGCATCGCCCTCGATGCCCCAGTCTTCCACCAGCTTCGCCGTTTCCACCTCGTGCTTTGCCGTTCCCCGTTTTTCACTGATACAGATTCCTATGATTTTTCCCATTTCTTTTGTTTCCTCTTCTTTTCGAACCGCCGTCATTTCATCCGCCGATACCGGACATCAGGTGATGCTCTGTCATATCCTTCGGCCGCTCAAAGCAGTGTTCCATCGGCTTTTTTAAGATTGCCTGTGCCATCACATCCCGCAGATCCGCCGCCGTTCCGTTCTGCAGAACCTCCCGCAGATCCACGCCGTTCTCATAGCAGAGACAGAGCTTTAAAAAGCCGCGGCTTGTCAGCCGTACGCGGTTGCAGCTTCCGCAGAACTTTCCGTGGATCGCGCTGATAAAGCCGACGGGCATCGACAGCTTTTCGTACCGCACATAAGCCGCAGGACCGTTTCCTTCTTTTTCCTGGTCCGGCGTACATGCCCCATACCACTGTTCCAGCTCTGTTTTCAGCGCCTCATTCGACGGACCCACGTACGATTTTCCGGCGCCCACCGGCATCACCTCGATGAACCGCACCGGGACTTTTTCCTGCTCTGCAAATTCAATCAGTTCCTGCGCATGCAGTTCTTTTCGATGCACCGCATTCAGCTTCACTAAAAGACCCGCCTCTTTGGCCGCGCAGATACCCTGCTTTACCTGCTCCAGCGCATCGCGTCCGGTAAGCGCCGCAAACTCTGCCGCATCCACTGTATCCAGGCTCACATTCACACTGTCACAGCCGGCCGCCTTCAGATCCCTCGCACACGATGCCAGGCGTACGCCATTCGTCGTGATCCCAACGGATGCGGTGCCCGGCACTGCTTTTATTTTCTGCACCAGCTCCACGCACTCTTTTCTTACCAGCGGTTCCCCTCCGGTAATCCGGTAATGCGTGATGCCAAGCCCAGCCGCGGCGTGCACAATCTTCAGCATCTCTTCGACGGTAAGCGGTGGATTCTGTTCCGCCTGCTCCAGTGCACAGCCCGCCGCACTCTCCGGCATGCTGCAGAAAAAGGAGTTCCACCATATATAATCTGTTCCGATAAGACATTAACAGATATGTGTGCAAAATGTCCTGTAGACAATGAAGATATGGAAACAGTGTACGGAATGGGTGTGCAGAAAATTCAAAGTTATGGGGAACATTTTACCAAAATCATTATAGACTTTTTAGAAGAACAGAGTGCAGCCGGTGGAGCAGATGCAGAAACTCTGCAATTAACAATAGAGTTAACACCAGAACAAATAGAGGAAACAACAGGAATAACAGTAGAAACTCCTCCTGCAAGAAAAAAGAAACTGCCATTTTATATCGCACCGGGAAAATTAGACGAAGTGGAACTGACCGATACCTGTATGATTTCAGAACTCACAAACCGGATTAACGAACTTTGTGACGAAGAAGACCAGAAAAACCGCAAAAAACTAACTGCAGCGTTTGTCAATACCTTACTGATACAAAAAGGATATATTGAAGAAGCCACAGAAGGCGAAGAAAAAGTAAAACATGTAACAGAAAAAGGAAAAGAAGTCGGAATCCAGGAAGAAGAACGACAAGGTAAGTATGGAAGAAAGTATTACGCATTAATTCATACGAGGGAGAGTCAGGAGATGATTTTGGGAGAACTTCGAGACTATTTGTCCAATTTGCAGGGACAAAAACATTGACGCCTACAGCATCTACAGCAGCCGGATTTTCTCCCAAAGCCCTCATAAACAGCCCTGCTCTTGTACGGTACAGATAAAAAGCAACAGCAGCCACTAAAATATAACTGCAGTAAACCAGCAGATCCTGCCTGAACAGTACCGGCCCCAGCACCGGGATCTCACTGAGCCCCGGTACATCCAGCTTACTGAAAACAACAGTCGCCTGCTGCCCCACATAATCCAAACCCAGATAACCGGATAGCCCCGTGCCAAACAAGGTCAGCGCCAAACCGCTGACGACCTGGTTTGCCCGCAGGGTGACAGTCAGAAAAGCGTGTATCAGCGCCATCAATGAACCTGCCAGCAGCGCCATCCCAACACCACTTAGAAGACTGCCCGTCTGCTGAGCGGCAATGAACCCGGCACAGGCACCGACCAGCATCATCCCGTCCACACCCAGATTGGTAACACCAGCTCGCTCGGAAATCAGTTCACCCAGCGCAGCAAACAAAATAGGGGTACCGGCCGTAATAGAGGCAGCTAAAATTGAAATGAGCAATGTCTCATTCACTCTCTTCGCCTCCTTCATTTTTGATCAGGCGCAGCTGATAATTGGTAAAGATATCAGCGCCGACGACAAAGAATAAAATAGCTCCCTGCAGCATTGTTGCCACAGCCGAAGGAATCCCCAGTGTCTGCACCATAAACCCGCCGACATGGATAATCGCAAACAAAAAAGCTACTACGATAATCGCTGCCGGATGCAGCCGCGCCAGCCAGGCCACAATAATTGCCGTATAACCATAACCGGGACTGATACCCGGCTGCAGCTTGCCAACGATGCCGCTGACTTCAATCATGCCGCCCATCCCGCAGACAGCACCGCTTAGCAGCATCACCAGCAAAACATTTCTGGGAATATTGATCCCGGCATAACGGGCAGCCGTAGGATTGGAACCAATAACAAGTGTCTCGTAGCCCCAGCGGGAATCACGAAAAACTACTGTCAGAACTGCCGCTAAAACAAATACAATAATGATACCAGCATGTACGCGCAGATCTCCGAAAGAGGGCAGCAAAGCCGACTCGCTGAAGGCCGCTGTCAAAGGAAAATTCAAGCCCTTGGGATCACGCCACGCACCATAGACCAGATAATTGACCCATAAAATTGCAATATAATTCATCATCAGCGTCGTAATCAGTTCGCTGACCAGCCACTTGGTTTTGAACCACCCGGCTAAAAGTCCCCACATCCCGCCTGCCGCAGCTCCCAGCAGCAGCATGCCCGGCAGCATGATCATAGAAGGCAGGTCAGGATAAGTCAGCGGCAGCCAGCTGGCCGCACAGGCTCCCATATAAAACTGCCCTTCAGCGCCGATATTCCAGATCTGCATCCTGAAGGCAATGGCAATGCCTAATCCGCACATCGCCAGCGGTATCATTTTGACGATCGTTTCCGAAATACCATACTCAGAACCTAACGCACCGCTGAACATGGCATAATATACCTCAAAAGGATCGCGCCCCGTCACTGCAAAAAAGATACCGCAGAAAACCAGAGCGGCGAAAGCTGCCACCACCGGCACCAGCGAGCGCATCAGCGGACTGGGTGCCAGACGTTTTTCCATTACCAGCTTCATACGCCCGCACCTCCCGCTTCGGTAATACCCGCCATCAAAGCGCCGATTTTTTCTGTATCCATTTCGCTGACAGGGAATTCACCTAAAATCTGCCCGGCAAACATAACGCCTACACGATCAGCCAGCTTTGCGATTTCCTCCAGCTCTTCCGATACCAGAATGATCGCAGTCTGTTCTTCTTTCAGCTGCAGCAGCAGCTTGTGCACTGCTTCGATAGCACCTATATCCAAGCCGCGTACCGGGTACAGTACGATCATCAGCTTGGGTTTAGCGGCTATCTCGCGTCCCAGCAGCAGTTTTTGCAGATTGCCGCCGCTCATCATCTTCACCGGCTGGAAAATCGATCCCAGCTTCACATCAAAATCTTCTACGATACGTTTTGTCGCCGCTATAGCAGCTTCACGCCGAATCCGCCAGCCTTTGGAAAATTTACCGTCATATTCTTTCAGGATCACGTTATTGACAGAATCCAGATTTGGCACCAGCCCCATACCCAGACGATCCTCCGGCACATAACTGATACCTGCTTCGATCATTTCTTTCGGTTTTTTATTGGTAAGGTCCTGTCCGTAAAAAAATATTTTTCCGCCCATCGACGGCCGCAGTCCGGCAAGTACCTCAGCCAGCTCGCGCTGACCGTTGCCAGATACTCCGGCGATACCATAAATTTCACCAGCTCTGACTGCAAGCCTGACATTGTTCAGTCCAACCGTATTCATATCATTGAGAGCTGAAACCTGCTCCAGCTGCAGCACCACTTCACCGCAGTGCTCGCAGTTTTTTTCATAGGTATTCAGCACCTCGCGGCCGATCATCATCTGCACCAGCTTGTCGCGACGCATATCTTCTTTTGCGGCGCTGCCGGTTACACAGCCGCCGCGCAAAACAGTTACTCGGTCGGCCAATTCCTCGACTTCGTTGAGTTTGTGGGAAATAAAAACTACCGCACAGCCGTCGTCTGCCATCTTTCTCAGATTGACGAACAGCTCGCGTGTCTCCTGCGGCGTCAGAACAGCCGTAGGCTCATCTAGGATCAGCACCCGGCTGCGATGATAAAGCATCCGCAAGATCTCCACACGCTGTTTTTCTCCCACACCAAGCTGCCAGACATAGGCCCGCGGATCTACCTGCAGTCCATATTTCTCACCCAGACTTTCAATATCTGCTATGATCTGCTCCGGTTTCAGCAAAAAACCGCCTTTGCTCTGGCTCAGAACGATATTCTCAGCTACCGTAAAAGATTCGATCAGTTTAAAATGCTGATGTACCATCCCGATACCGCTGGCAATGGCGTCAGCAGGCGAAGCAAACTTTACTTCCTCCCCGCCAACCATGATACAGCCTTCTGTAGGCTTGTAAAGACCTGTAAGGATACTCATCAAAGTACTTTTACCGCTGCCGTTTTCACCCAAGAGCGCATGTATCTCACCGGGGTACAATTCCAAATTTATTTTATTGTTGGCGATAACGCCGGGAAACCGTTTCGTTATCTGCCGCATACTGATAAGAGGCAAGGTCATGACTTTGCTCCGTTCATCATAAAATTAATCCGCTCCTCCGCATAGCCGCGCGCCGATCTGGCGGGCAACATGGACTCCGCTCGCACTGGCCTGTGACAACCCCCTGGTGATACCGGCACCGTCGCCGACGGCGAACAGGTTCGGGATCTTAGTTTCCAGCTTATCATCAAGTTCCAGACGCGCACTGTAGAATTTTACCTCTACACCGTAAAGCAGGGTATCGGCATTAGCCATCCCCGGCGCCACCTTATCCAGCGCATAAATCATTTCGATGATATTATCCAAATGGCGTTTAGGCAGCACCAGGCTCAAATCGCCGGGTGTAGCCGACAAGGTAGGCTTAGTAAAGCTCTTTTCCAGACGTCTTTCATTAGTACGCCGGCCTTTGATCAAATCGCCGAAACGCTGCAGCAGCACGCCGCCGCCCAGCATATTGGAAAAAGAAGCGATACGTTTGCCGTATTGATGCGGTTCAGTAAACGGTTCCGTAAATTTATTGCTGACCAGTAAAGCAAAATTCGTATTATGACTGTGCAGCTTGGGATCGCGGAAGCTGTGCCCGTTGACTGTAATGATGCCGTCAGTATTTTCGGCCACTACATAACCGTTGGGATTCATGCAGAAAGTACGGACCAGATCATTATACTGCCGTGTCCGGTAGACCAGCTTAGCTTCATAGACTTCGTCAGTAATGTGTTTAAAGACCTGCGCCGGCACCTCTACCCGCACGCCTACGTCGACCTGATTGTTAATAAAGGACAATCCCAGTCCGCGGCACTGTTCGGTAAACCATTCCGCACCGGCACGTCCGGGAGCAGCGATCAGATAATCACAGCGAATATCAGCTTTATCCTCGCCGCGAACGCCCAGTTCAAAACCGTCACCGTGCCGTTTGATAGTTTCCACATGGGTATTACAGCGGATCTCCATTCGCTCAGCCAGATATTTATAAATATGCTCCATAATAATAAGGTTATTTTCAGTCCCCAGATGCCGGACCTTGGCGTTTAAAAGGTGCAGATCATGTCCCAGCGCCAGACCGCCGATAGTACTGTTCTTTGTGCTGAAATATTCGCCGGGAGCGCCATGACGGCAATTAAGCTCATCAACATAATCAATCAGCTCGATTACAGTCTTTTCCGGAATATACTCGCTCAGCCAGCCGCCGAATTCAGTCGTAAAATTATACTTACCGTCCGAAAAAGCACCGGCACCGCCAAAACCGCGCATGATATCACAAGGGACACAACGCAGGCAATGATCCACTTTTTTTGCAGCAAGCGGACATTGACGCCGTTCGATTGGATTGCCTTCCTCCAGCATGATCAGACTGACCGTCGGATATTTCAGAGTAAATTCATAAGCTGCGAAAACAGCCGCAGGGCCACCGCCGATAATCGCTACATCATAGTTCTCGTACATAAAGGACCTCCATTCATTATGGTTTGATCACAAATCATATTTTTTACTTTCATCACCCAGTGGTTCATCTTTTTTAGGGTCATTTTTAAAAAGCTCAATATTTTTCTTTGCTTCACGCAAAGCATCATCATACACAGTTTTAAACGGACTCAGGTCCGCCGGTTTACCGGCCTTCAGCCATTCGGTAACGACCCGTCCCAGCGCATAGGTAGTCCCTACAGCTACAGGTATCTGCAAGGGAGCAAACGGGATCAGTGTCGTCAGCGTACTGCCTACAAAATAAGCTCCTAAAGAACTCAGCAGGCTTACGGCCGCCTTTTCTCCGATTTCTTCTTCATAAACACTGCCTAATTTTATCACCAGATACACATCATTAGCAATCAGCGCCATTGTTCCAAGCAACGGAGCAACAACGATAACCCCGGCGCGGGCAGCAGCCCAGCGGCACAAAGTTTCAGCTTCCTCCTGACGCAGCCGGTCGTCAATGACAGTGACCTTAGTTTCCTGATTCATATCCATTTGCATACCCTCCTTCAGGCATAGTAAACCACTTATTATTATTCGCAATCTTCCCGAAAAATCCTGCTAAGTCCTGCCGATAAATACGCTGTCGGGCATAAAAAACCGCAGGCTGTAAAACCTGCGGCCAAATTTTTTTATAAGGGCAAAACTTATTTTTCCAGCCCGTCAGCCTGACGTTTGGCAATCACCTGACGCATATAGTCAGTAACCAAAGCCGTACTTTCTTCAAACAACACCAGCGCATGCGTAGCCTTTTTCTCTAAAAACGGGATCAGCTTTTCCAAATTTTCTTTCTGATCGACGATCGTCACCAAAACAGGCAGGTTGGAAACACCGGTAAAAAGTGATACCGGACGACGGTCGATCCCACGCACTTCGGTCGCATAACCTTCGATACCTTTAATGACGGTAGCGCCGGCGATCTTTAAACGGCGGGCTTCTTCAAGAATCGTTCTGTACAGGGGATCGTTGCCTACTATAACGTCCTCGCCCGTATAAATTTTAAGCATCCAGCATTTTTTGAATTCTGCCGTCATATAACTCACACCTTCCCATAAATTATTATTTTTCTTATTACTTTAATTATAGCACGCAGTTTCTGAAAATTCATGTTTTAGAGTATAAATAATAATAAATAATTTTTGTAACACTAGCTACACTTTATTCGTCCGCTTAAATTTCCTGCTGCCGAGTATTGGAATTTGATATAATAAAATAAGCATTTGACTATTCGACCACAAGGAGGCCTACCATGTCTGTTACCTGTCAGGATCTATTGACTTTAAAATATTTTGAACGTATCAAGCTGGTTGCCGGGCCAAACGGCCTGGATCGTACGGTCACCTGGCCCTACGTAGGACAGACTTCAACTGTCTCGCAATGGGTACACGGCGGCGAGCTGCTGTTTATTACCGGCATTGTGCACAGCGCCGATAAACTTAAGGATCTCATTTTAGAATGTATCCAGAAAAAATTAGCCGGTCTTGTAATCTTGGTCGGCAATGAATATATCAACTCTATTCCAGAAGAACTGCTGGCCCAGGCCGACGCAGCCGATTTCCCGCTTTTTGAAATGCCCTGGGACGTAAAGCTGATTGATGTAACGCGCGAAATAACCGACCTGATAATGCGTGATAAATTTGAAATCAAAAAGTCAAAAAACTTTCTGGGCCGCCTGCTTTTTGCTTCCGATGTTGATTACCGGCAAATGCTTGATACGGCGATCATCAACGATATCCACTTACTGGAATATAAATTTATTGCTGTTTTTAACGTCAGTCACCCCGCTGATGAAATCATGACAGATGCAGGCCATGACAGTCTTGAAGATAAACTGCAGCATTCTGTCGACAGTCTTTGTAAAGAGAAACAGCTGCCGGTCACCACATTGGTCTACGGCAATAATGTGATCTGCCTTGCCAGCGCGCCTACACAGGAAAAAGCAGCTGAGGCGGCAGCTTATCTGGAAACTGTCTGCGGTCTTTTAAGCCAGCTCTACAGCGGCAGCAACCTTTACCTCAGCTTTGGCCGTCCTTACGCCGATGTCGAACAGATCAAAATCAGTTATCAGGAAGCGCAGAAAGCGCTGCTGCTCTGGAAAAAGATGGGACGCAGCAATCACATTGTCTACTATTCCCAGCTTGGTTTATACCGCCTGCTGTTTAAAATCGATGATAAAGAAGAAATCCGCGAATACTATCACTATAATCTCGGTGTGCTCCTGCAGCATGACAGCAAAAATAATTCGGAGCTTCTGGAAACGCTGCGTCAGTACTTATACTGCAACGGCAATCTTGTTAAAACATCACAGGCACTGTTTATTCACCGTAATACACTTTTATACCGTCTTAACCAGATCCGTGATCTGCTGGGGCGCGATATCGACGATGCCCTGGTACGACTTGAGCTGCTGAGCAGCATCGTCGCCAAAGATTATTTAGGCGAATAAACCACATTATAAAAACAGCTGCTTTCTATATTTTTAGAAAGCAGCTGTTTTAGTTTTTACTGATCTGTCATAGCAGCAGCTGATTTTGAGCCGCAGCTCACTGCCAGATCAACTTCATAAGACTTTTATACTCGTCTTGTAAATGTTTGATGATAACATCCAGCACGGTGTAGATCAGATCGCCTTCTGATTTGCCTTTAGGCAGCAAAATACAGCTTTCCAAATACAATTCACCGTTTTCGCCCAAATAATATTTAAACACCTTGTATTTACTGTTAGTGCTGTTGATCTGCCGCAGCAGGTCAAGTTCATTACTCTCTTTCAAGGCGCTCGGCGCTATCAGTACCCTTACCATACCATAGATGCTGCTGTCTAAAATAATAATCGTAGGCAGCTGCACCCCTTCTACCTCTATTGTCGATCTGAACACCACCGTGTTGAGCTGGTCATCATCGATCTCTTCTACAGTAAAGCAGGTGATAGCCTTCGTTTCTAAATATTTTTTAAAATCTTCTGCTTTTTTATTCATCTGCATAGCTCCTTTTGATTATGGAGACGGCTCCAGGCCGCCTCCACTATTTTTTGCCGCTCAGCCTATACATCTTCCGCTACTACTATAGAAGCTTCAGCACCTTCCTGCTGTTCCGCTTCAGGCAGCTCGTACAAAGCAAAGCGTTGATAGAGCGAAATCCTGGGATTATTATTCTTTTCATGTACATCCAGCGGCATTTCCTTTTTCAGGAAGCGCAGATGATCTTCACCTGTGAATCTCTGGTTATGAGCATAATAATGATCCTTCAGCGATAGTAACACACCGTTGCTGATCTGTGTCCGATATTTATCGGTAAAGTACAGGTGCATCCAGTTGCCCAGATAATTGTCGTTATGCCAGCCCAGCAGATCGTGCTTCGGATCATTTGCCGCATGGTCGTACCAGTAGATGCTGTCACTGCCATCACGCAGCGCCGATGTTCCATAAACTGCCGTCCGCATATCACGATTGCTGAAATGGGCCACATCTACGACTGCCAATTTGTCAATATAAAATCTGCCGCTGTCTACATGCAGGTCAGCATTTTTTACCCACAGTTTGTCGAACCTGACACCGTTGCCGGTGTTGATGTTCTTAATGTTAAAACTCTCGATCGGCTCGTCAGCATCAGCACCGCCGGGGCTGATGATCAGCATGCCGTCAGCATCATCCCGCTGTTTAATATCATCCAGCGAAATCTTGTTGCCGCTGATAACGATCTGGTTACCGGCGATGATCTCTTTTACGTCCATGTTGTTATCCATATCTTTGATGATCAGGACAACGATATTGCCGTCGATCTTGCACAACCTTAAATGGCCGTTTTCTGTACCGACAGAAGCTTTATCTTTTGCATAGACCTCGTGCAGATCAACATCGCCTTTACCTGTGTAAATATCCACTGAACCGTTAACCGATGTCAGCTTGACATCGCTGCCGCCAGGATTTTCACCGCCGTCAAAGTGATTGCTCTTAATATTGCCTTCTGCCACGTTCACTGTCAGGATACCATCTTGAGCCGTTGCATCTGCCCCGATAAAGACATCACCGTGATCAGCCAGCACATTGATAGCATTTTTAGCGTCCAGCGCAGCGTTGACCGTGATCGCTCCCTGGCCTGCCGCACCGGTATTTTTAGTTACCAGGTTGATGCTGCCCTGTTTGGAAGTGACAGTTCCGCCATCGTCGATGTTGATATTACCGCCGTCAGCGATCAGTTGTACATCCTTAACAGCTGTAAGCGTGCCGTCACTTGTGATATCGCTCGCGGCCTCCATCGTAATAGCCTCCGCTGCAGTTATTGCAGCAGTGTTTCCGATATCATTACCGGCTGTCAAAATTACACTGCTGCCAGCTGTAAGCATATCACTGTTATTGATGTCGTTTCCAGCAGTCATTGTAATGGAGTCTACTGCCGTTATTGCAGCAGTATTACTGATATTACTGCCGGCCGCAAAGCTTACCAGCCTGCCTGACCCGATTGCACCGCTGTTAACGATATTACCGTCAGCAGTAAGCAGTACATCAGCGCCTGTGCCACTGGCAATCGTCGCAGCATTGCCGATATTGCCTTCCTGGGCCTGCATCTGCACCGTGCCCACGGCAGTGATCGCCGCACTGCTGTTAGTATTAAGGATATCACCCCTGCCTGCTAAAAGGTCGATAGCTACATCTTCAGCACCTGCAGTCAGGCTGCCCTGATTGACGATATCTCTTTCTGCTGCTTCCATCAAAATTTTTGCATCAGCTCTGATATCATCTTCGTTGAAGATATCCTGCTGTGCTTTCAGCGCTACATCTGCCCCGGAAATTACACTGCCTTTATTGGCAATACCGCCCGTAACTGCAGTCATACTTATGCCAAAACCCGTGCCACTGGTAACAGCCGCGCTGTTACTGATATCGGTCTGCGCCTGCAGCATTACAACGCCGCCGGCATTTATTGTATCCTTATTAGCGATACTACCCTCAGCGGTCATCGTCAGGGTCTCTCCGGCCTCGACCGTGCTATTATTGGTGATATCCTTACCTGCCTGCATGTCGAGCATCGCACCGGCAGTCACATTATCATGATTGATAATACTGCCAGAGGCAGTCATTTTGATGTCCTCTGCTGCTTGCAGCACACCTTCAGTAGACAGATCACCTTTGCCACTAAACTCGATATTACCAACAGCAGCATTTATACCGCCCTTAATCACCATAGCGCCGCCAGCAGCGATATTGCTGATACTTACATTTCCCTCTTTGACCTGTAAGTTATTCAGTTGTACCGTTAATCCAGCAGCTGCATTGCTAACAAATTCTACCCCACCATTGATGCTGTTATCCTGCCCGATACTTTGAGCTGAGAAATTACTGATTTCGTTATTTTGGCTCAGCAGGCTTTGTCCGCCGCCGGTAACAGCTGTCAGCGATTTAACCCTAATACCGTCTGCAGCCGCATTTTGAGTAATATTACCTGTCGCCTGCAACAGCAATTGCCCTTCAGTATCATTAACAGTTATACCACCATGATCCAACGCGATATTGACCGCGTTGATGACGCCGCTGTCCTGAGCCGTTACCTGACCCATAACTGCAGGTATAACAACCTGTCCCTCAGAATTTTCAACTTGTGCTCGGCCCAGACTCACATTACCGGCACTGTTCAATGTAAATGCACCTTCGGCATTGATATTACCCAGCACCAGACTTCCACTTTCCTTACCGGCCAGATTAATATTCTTACCATCAGCGTTGATGACAGCGCCGTTATTGAGGATACGGACACCATTATCTGCTATACCGATATCGCCTTTCTCCGAAGCCAAACTTATCTGTGTTCCAGCACTGATATAACCCATATCCTTGCCTTCTTCGGTAGACATCTGCATTCCGTCAGCAGCAGTAATCGCTACCTCTTCACCTGCCGACACAGCCTGGATCGTTAACACACCATCCTTCTGCGTCAGATAGACAGACTTGGCGCTATTAGCGTCAAGAGTGCCGGAAAGCTTAGTTTCAATATGCTTATCTTCACTGCCGATACTGCCATTGCCGCCGTAAATAATCAGATTCTTACCTTGCAGCAGGCCAGTACCGATCATATGCACGCCATTATCACTCATCAGCTTAATATCATTTTGGGTTTCGATACCGCTAATATTGAAGACGGTATCCTTAGTCCCGGCCAAATAAACATTATCACGGCCGGTAGCATGGATCTCACCCTGATCTCTGGTTTGGAGATTGATGGCCCGCTGCTGCCTGAAAGTCACGGTATTTGCTTCCGCATTCCAGGTCAGATCACCGGCTTTAGCCGATGCCAGCAACTGCAGGTTTTCCAGTTGACCCAGATCAGCGTAGTTGATGACCCTGTCCGCCGCATCGACACCGATACCGCCATTATCTGCAGTGAGTGTGATATTATTCGCCGTAACATTGGCTTTGGCAACCGTTTGTACCTGTCCGGGCTTGCTGTTGATAACACTCTCCTGGATCGCATACAGCAGCTGGTTCTTACTCCAGCCATAATTACCGCTGCTGCTAACCTCCGCATAAGACGCGACTAGATTTTGTTCATCCGAGCTATAGCCGGTGTTGGCAAAATAATTCTCCTGTGCCTGCTGATATGCAGTATAGGCATCAGTTATCGCCTCATTCTTTTCTGTCGCATCGCTGATACCGTCAGCCTTTTGCATTGCTTCGATATAAACCGCCTTAGCTGTCTGCAAATCACCATCATCGGCATAAGCCTGAGCTGCATCTTTATAAGCCTGAATTTTACCTGCTTCACCGCCAGCCAAAGCCTCCGCTCTGGAATCAAGACCTGCAATCCGTTCCGCTTTGGCATCTTCTGCAGCTTGACTACTGCTGTCATCGGCATCAGCACTACTGATAAGGCCGTTTTCCAGCCATCTGTCAACTTTAGCGGCGCTGTCCGACAAACCAACGCTGTCTTCATTATAAGCATCAACAAAACTGCCGTCAGCTACGGTCAATACCGCATCACCATTAGCACTTTCGATCGTACCTAAGCGCATATTACCAGACGTCTGAGTTAAAACAATATCACCCTGCGCTGTTGCATTAACACTGGATGTCATACTGTCACCGCTGAACAACTCGCTGCCGCCCAGGACCCTCAGGCTCTGGCCTTTAGTGCCTATAGTTCCGGTCCGGCTCAGCAAATCGATGCGCTGTCCCTTAATTGCATAACTGCCGCCGGCGGTGTCAAAAATACTGCCTTCTGCCTGCAGATAAATGTTACCGGTCTCGGCATTAATAGCTCTGCTGCCGCCGGTCACCATCCGGACGATGTTTAAATCGCCCCGGTCAGACAAGAAGTTGATATTACCATCATTCGTTGCTGCATCAACTGTAGCTTTGCTGCCGATAGCCGCATGATTGACCTGAATCCCTGTATCAGCCCGGACCACGACATCGTCAGAATTGATTTTTGCGTTGCCCAGCGACGTAACTGATCCATGATTACTGGTTAAAGTCACGTTCCCCAGTCCTTTGTAATTACTGTCGCCACTATTATCGATAACAGCAGCATTGCTGATATTACCGGCTAAAACCATGTCCTGATTGCTGATAACATTGATATTGCCACTGCCTTGGCCGTTACCCAGGAAGCCGATATCGATACCATAATCAGCCTTCAGGCTGGAGGTCGATGAGTTAGCCGTACCCTGCTTGCCGGTCCAGTAATAATAGGTAGTGCCATAGCCAAAGATCTTACCGGCGGTACCGTCATACCGCTTATCTGCCGTCACTTCAGAATATTGTTCTGTTCCCGTATTATAATAATTGGAACTGATCTTAAACTGATTGCTCAGATTACCAGTAGTAATGACTGATCCGGTTGCCAGACTCTGGCCGCTGCCGGACGAAGTAGTATAAGTATATGTTTTTCCGTCACGGTTTAGACCTGCCACAAACTCGCCGGTATTACCATAATCCAAAAGGCCCCAGAAGAGGAATTTTTCGCTGTAGCTGTACTTTTTCGTAGTTTCACCAGAAACACCGCCGGTCCATTGATACTGCAGTCCGTTCTTAGGCGTATACGTATAAGTATCTGCTCCCGCAGTCCAAGCAGGCAAATTGACTGTTGCTGTTCCAACTGCGTAACTGCGCTGCTGACCGTTCATATATTCCGTGACCAGATTGGTGTTTTTATCGGTAATACTGATCAGCCCGCTGATATCATTGTTCGTAATAGTATTAACTTTCACTGCACGGTCGATCTGAGCCGTATTGATGCTGATATCAGCAGCGCCATCCATCGCCATCAGCCTGCCGTTGCCTGTACTGGAGATTTTGCCGGTAATATAGATCTTACCGCCGTTAGGAGTGATGCTGTCAGTCAGCAGCTGTTTGGTAGAAGGATTATAATAAACCTTCACCTCATAATCCCAAACCTTAGTCGTGCTGTTCCAGACCTTGCCACCGCCGTTGATGCAGTAAGCTTCATTGCTCATGACCTCGTTATCACTCAAAGGACGTTGGTTTGCTGCCCAACCGGCGTCTAATGCTGCCACTTTACTCGCGTCAGCAGCAGACAGTTCCGTTGAATAGCTGCCGTAGCCGCTTTGTACCAGGCCGCCGATATTGACATTCAAACCGCTGATATAGACATTATCACCAGCTACAATGCCCGCACTCTCGTCCACGGTATAATTCAATTCAGCAGCATCAATGCCAACCGTGTTGATCAGCCAATTTTTATACTCTTCATAGCTGTTAAAGGTATAGGTAACATTGCTGCCCTTCTGATAGAGGTAATTCTGGATTTTTTTCGCTACAGCGTCGCTGAATTGATAACGTGTTACAGGATCGCCGCCGATATTTATCAGTCCTTCGCTGCTGGTCTGGGTTACCGACCCGTTGACGGCGGATAATGTGATATTGCGCCCGCTGATATTCCCCTGTACCAGTACATTGTAATTATCATTATTGACTTTGATGTCGCCGGCCGTATTGGTAATATCGCCGAAAATACCGATATCTGCCTGCGGTGACGGATTACCAGCAAATGCCGAAGACGAATTGCTGTTAACTGTGATCGTTGGCGCATCAGTACCTAAACCATCGGCTTTTGTTGTCCCAGTAAAGTTGTTGCCGCTGCTGGTACTTTTCAAATCAGATTCGTTAAATTTCAACTGCCCGCCTGCATCTTTGATCGTCAAATCTCCGACAGCAAGATACAGGTCACTGCTGTTATTGATAGTCAGCTGCGGCGCACCCTGTGCCGTCATACTGCCGGTACCCTGCAGCTTATCGGCTTCGATATTAATATTACCGCCTGAAACCACTATATCCGGCAGTTTGATAGCCGCAACATTGATCTGATCAACAGGGATATCAGTCTGATTGCCGTTTTGGTCCAACGCCACCATGCCTGCGTTTCTCATTTCCAGAACGATACTGCTCAATTCATTTTTATAAGCATTATATTCATCTGACCCTTGCAGATAATCCTGCATCAGCCCGCTGACTTCCTTATAACGGTCAAACAGTCCGTTAATTATAACGATAGCAGCCGGAGTAAGCTCTTCTGCATCAAACCAGTCTGAACCTTCACCGATCGTGATCGTGATACCTTCGTAGCTGACACCACCAGAAGTAAGCAGATTACCATTCTCGTCATATGTCGGAGCAGTCGTCTTCGTGGCGCCGCCGATATCGACTTGCAGCTTATTATGGATACCAGATTTAACAACACCGCTGATATCAGCATAATTGTCAGCAGTTTCGCTTTTGATATTCTCTCCAAGCGCAGTGGAAGCTACGGAACCACTACCGCCTGTTCCTGTATAAATGTTATATTCACGGGCAGACTCAGTGACTGTAGTCTTACCTTTGCCAGCCTTGACATTCACATGACGTACGCTGCCGACAGTGCTGCCGCCGGCAATCATAACCTGGTTACTTTGGGCCATTGTGTTTTTAACGCTGGGATCAGTATAAACCGGCAATGCCGTTTTATTATAAGCATCTGCCAAAACTTCCAGATCCAGCGAAGAATTGATACCGCCACTGTTAGAACCTGCATACAGGTTAACATCATTAGTACTTTCCAGATAAGAATTACCGGCGACTTTCAGCTTATTGCTGCGCTGCAGACTGTTTTCAGCCTTGGCAGAGGCAGCTCCGATCGCTCCACCCTGTGTATCGGCGATAGTCTCCAGCCTGACTTCAGTATCATCGCTGGCCGCTAATGTAATATCCTGGTCCTTTTTCGCCGTTTTCAATATGGAACCATTGACCGTGATATCGTTATTATAAGCTATATCATGTTTGCTGAATGCCAAAGATACAGGAATTACCCCTGCTGATTTTAAACTGTTGGTGCTGTCGATGGTCCCCTGTGTCAAAGCCTGCGCAGTAATTGACCCCTTGGCACCGGTGCCTGTCAAAGTACTTTCGTCTATATTTACTCCCGCATTGAAAATAAAATCATCTTCGAGATTTGACGCATTGATATTCAGACCACCGTAGCCACTGGCATCTATTTTTCCAGTATAATCAACATTATTTTGAGCCGTATAAGTCTGCGTACCATCACTGCTGATCGTCGCACTGCTGACAGTTGTATTGGCATCATTACTGATAGCGTTTTTCAGCCAGACGCCGCTGCCGCCTATCACAGCAGCACGCACCGCATCGGAATGCAGCTCAACAGTACTGCCATTGAGCGCGCTCACAGTAACGGCACCATCAGTATCCCAGTTACCGCTTACTCTGGCATCTGTATCGGCACGATACTCATTTTCCACCTTAGCGGCATAAGGACTGATATCAACCAGCGCACCGCCATAACCGTTGGCCTCGCTGTTAATATCAGCATAACTTTTCGCACTGACTGCCAAATCATTTATATGGCTACCGGACTTGCTCCCTGCTGCTATGGCCTCAGTCGTTAAATCAACCAGAGTAGCGGCAAGGTTAGTCCCCGTAGCGAATGCTGTACCAACACTGATGCCGCTGGCCTTTACCTGTTGCGCCACGCTGTTATTGGCCTCCAGCCGCAGATCGGCAGCTTCATAATTATTGTCACCTAACGCGTATCCCCGGTAGATATTGTTGCCAGCATTCACAGACACTTTGCTGTAAATAGAGCTGCCGCCACTGTTGATCTGGGCCGCTCCGCCAGGGAATGGCGAGGCACTGATACTCAGCGCCTGCATATCAACATACTGCCTAGCATTAGCTTCAGCCTTGACGTTAATCGCCCCGGGTTCAGCTTCACTGCCCGCTGTCAAAATATTATTATCACCAATAGTTACACTGGTCTGCAAACCTTTGGAACTGGTCCCAATGTTAGCCTGTGCCACAGTTACAGCTGCAGAAGCCAGCATACTGCCGCTGATCGCACCAGTAACCGCTTTAACGGCAGGCGCGTTGAGTGCTGTAATGTTGATATTTTTGCCTGCTGTCAGACTGTTTTGGCTGGTCACGTCTATCTTGACCGTACCATTCTCAGTAGCCTGGGCACTGACACCAGCCCCGGCAAATACCAGTCCGCCGCTGCCGGCTATCGCATTTACCGACAGGGAATAATCTTTTTCCTTACCATTTGCATCTCTGGCTTTGCGTTCGGCACTAATATCGACGTTTTTCTCAGCCTTCAAACTGCTTTTATCCACTGTAATACCGATATTGCTGGTATTTTCAGCCTGCGCCACGATTACCCCTAAGGCGACTGCGCCGCCCGAGATACCAACAGCTTCGATCGAAGTACTACTGCTGTCATTAGCTGTCACAGCTACGTCATTTTTAGTCGCAGTTAAACTACTGCCGCTGATCTTAACATCGCTGCCGCCTTCCGTGCTGACGCGTCCGTAAGCCGCATTGACGCCCAATATGCCGCCGCTGCCCTGATACATATTCAATTGTGTCGCACCGTTGATATCGCTGCCCACTTTGATTTCTGCACCGGTGAGCATAGCGTCCTCGATCTTCACCGCCAGATTGCGGTGTACGTTCAGTATACCTACGCCGGCATTGACTGCTGCAGAACCCACTGCGCCGCTGCCTCCGGTCATGGTTATATCACCGGTTTCCTTAGCTGTAGCCGCAAGATTGCCCTGCGCCGTCATGTTGCCGTCTTTGATATTCACCGAGATCTGCGAATCCCTGCCGCCGCCGAAGCCCGCGCCTACACTTACCGTATTGGCATCAGCCTCGATCGAGCCTTTTTCCAACGCGCCCAGATCGCGGGCAAAGCTCAGCATATCCGTATCTCCGTAAGCAGCATTAGCTGCTTCGATCTGTTCACGGGCCGCTTGTTCGTTTTCATCGGCATCATTTAAAGCCTTACCTACATTGGTGATAAGTATATTGCCGCCCACCGCTGCTCCACCTGCTGCTGCATTAGTAGCCAGCTGGCTGATGTCGCGGAGTTCTTCTGCCGTTACAGTGATATCCTTTTGCGCTGTCAGGTTACTATTCGTCACATTACTCTGCACAGTGCTGTCGATCGTATTAACGGTGACGCTGGCACCCACACCGACTGCACCTGCGGCGATACCGCCCGTATAAGCATCTATAGCAACAGTGTTTTTGGCTGCCACAGCAATGGAGCCATTGGCCGCTGTCAAAGCTGCATTGGTAATATTGGTTTTGACCTTGCTGTTGATATTATTTACAGATACCGCCCCAGCTACGCCTGCTCCGGCTCCGGCCACACCTGTTGCCGCAATGGCAGGATTGGCAACTGTTTTATTGGTCGCCGTAATACTTTGGTTGCCGCTGCTGTTAACAGTACTGCCGCTGACCTCGGCTTCTGTGACCGAATCGTCCTGCAGAACACCTACGGATAAGCCGATCCCAGCGCCTACACCTGCACCGCCGGTCGAAATATTGCCTGCATTAGTGCGTGCCAGATGGTTAGCCTCGACGTCGAGCGTCGTGACATCAGCTGTAGCACCCGTTAAAACGGCTTTAGTTGTGTTGTCCATTTTACTGACAGTCACAACACCGGCTACACCGGCACCCACGCCGGCTGCTCCCATGCCCACCGTAAACGACGATATGCCCTGCTTACCTTCTGCCGCCACCTTCAAAGCCTGCGCCTTGATATCACTGTCAGCAACCTGCGCTGTAACGTCGCGGCTCACCGTATTGGTATCCGATCCGGCTCCTATACCTGCGCCTTCGACACCGATGCCCAGGGAACCTACAAAGCCGGCACTGTTAGTGTAATCACCGGCACGAACACTGACATCTGCCCTGCTGCCGGCAATGCCGCCGTTCAGTATGGCATTGCTGATTTTCGCATCAGTAGCGCCTTCAATAAGATTGACATTGACTGTGGCTGCCACACCGGCATACATGCCGCCAGAAGCGTTAACAAGGAAGGATTTAAGGTCGCGGGTCGAAGAAGCATCAACTACGATGCCCTTTTGTACCGCAGCAGTACGCTCAATCTGCGAGCCCATTGCAATAGTATCTTTGTCGATCAGCGTATCATGAATCTGATCGTCTTTCACTGTGCTGTCAGTTTTTATGCCGCTGCCATTGCCCTTGGCCGTAACACTGGTTTTAACAGTGCTTTCACCTTCGTCGCCAATAAAGGCCCCGGTAGTGCCCGAAATCTGGTTGACACTGGTAGATACACCCACAGCGGCAGTACCACCGCCGCTAAGCGTTCCCGCATAGTTGGAGATCTGTTCATCGCTTTGCGCAACTACCCCTACACTGCCGTTAGCTGCTATTACAGCACCCGAACCGATATGGGCCGTAACATCGTTTGCTATCATATTGACAGCGACCGAACCGCTGACGCCTACATTACCGCCAACTGCCCCGCCTACGCCTATCGTTTCGATCTTCGGAGCAGCTACAGCGCGTATATCCAGTTCCTGCAGATTCATTGTGCCGCCCTGCACCTCTGCGCCGGTCTGCTGCACGATCCTGTTTACGGCAACGCCTGCGCCTACTGCTGCTGTACCTGCACCGGCAGCCACAACAGCAGTATTGAATATCTTGCTGTCAGATTGAGCTTTTACAGTAACATCGGCCCTGGCTGCATTGTCATCATCTTTATCGATGTCCGTCGCTTCAAGTACGGCCTGCGTCTGCTTGTTGACGAGTGCCGTCGAAGCAGCGCCCTGTACGGCGACCTTACCTGCGCCGCCTACGCCCACAGCCACGTTCAAAATTTTAGAAGAATCAACTGCGCTGACACTAACTGCCGCACCGGCAGCCGCAGACTCGATCTGCGTTCCCTTGATACCTGCATTGGTCACCTGACCGGCCTTAGCTGCATCGCCGCTGGAACCGCCAATATCAGTATAAGCAACACCTGCACCAACGCCTGCTTTCGCTCCGGCTGCTACATTGCCCATTACCGTATAAGTATAAGTAGTATCGGCAGCAGCTGCGCCCACTGCCTTAGCATTGGTTATTTCCGAATCATTGATCAGGGCATCTGTCTTGCCATCAGCACGTGTTAAAACCACAGTGCCGGTTATTGCCGCATTCTCTGTTGCCGCAGCGACGCTGGCCCCGATCGTATACATTTTATTACCGTTGGCAGCATTGGCATTTACTATTACACCATCAGTATCAATGATTCTTTTATCAATAAGATTGTCGTGCAAATAAGCACCTGTCACATTACTCAGGCCACTGTAGCCCAGCCCCGCGCCCAAAGCACTCTTGCCTCCGGCTATCTGCCCGGCTACATTTATCATCTTCGCTGTATTCACAGCCCTGCCGCTTACCGACTGCGCCTTGATCGTTGAGCCGCTGATCGTTGCCGCAGCTGTATTATCAATATCCTGCCAGGACGCGCTGCCTACGCCGCCAATCTTATTGCCTACACCTACACCGCCAGCTACGCCTACCAGCAAGGTATCCGAATTGGCCTGCGCCTCAACATCGGCAGCAGTGATCTCTGAATCAGTTATTTTAGCAGTGAACTTATTATCGATATCGCTGATAGCTACCGACGCTCCTACTGCCGCATCGCCGTTAGTAACGGCCACACCGGCCGCCGCAGTAACGATAGTACTGCCGTTTTTACCTATCGTATCAAGGTCAAGCGTACCATCGCCGCTGCCGTCATCAGTCATGGCCGTATCCAGCCCGTCATAATAGGAATTACCCTTTGTATCGATAATGGAGCTGGTTCTGGCAAGTTCTGCCGCTTTATCACTGGCCCCCCGTGTCAGCAGCTCCTGATAAACAGCCGCATCCTGTTTATTTGTATCCATCGCCCGCACTCGCACCGAGCCAGCAGCTGTTGTTGCGATATTGGCCCCATCAATATATGCATTAGCAGTATTATTGACGCTGTTATAAACACCGGCCCCCTGAATATTAACGCTGGTACCGTCGCTTTTGCTGGTTTTGGTAGCACCGGCCGAAACAGCCGCTGTAACTGCTGTCAACGCACTTAAAGCATGCACTTCAACATTGCCCACATCAGCATAGGCCAGAGCGTTTTTACCTGTTCCCTTGATCCCGGCATTGATAGTATTGTTTAAAGAAGCCACAGCAACGGAAGCACCTACGGCCGTACCCTGATTGCCCGCCGCCACTTGCAGCCCGCCTGTCACCTGCACATCACTTTGGTAGCCTGTCACATCAATTGACTGCGCCTTAGTAACAGTATTGTCCTCCATCAGGGCATTGACGGTATGGTCGATCAGATTGACAGAAACTGCCGCTCCGCCGGTGCCGCTGCCGCCCTCATTTTTAGATATTTCCAGTCCCAAACCAGCCGCAATAGTAGTGCCGCCGCTCAAGCCTAAAACATCAAGCTTGCCCGCGTCGTTAATCGTACTGTTGGCAACGATGGCGCTGATAGTATTGTCGATATCGTTAACAGCTGCCGCACCGGCCAGAGCCGCACTCTTTCCTTTGGCACCATTTTCGCCGCTGGACTTCCAAACCAGGGCCGCTGCACCGCTGTAGGCCCCAACAAAAGCATTGTCCCGGGCAGTAACGCTCATATCGCCATCATTCAGGCTGATAACGGCATTATCTACAACAGCCTTAGTCTCGTTGCTAAGGCTGTTTACTGACACGCTGCCAGAACCAGAAATGCTGAATTCCGGCATAAATCCCTGGCTGCCGCCCTGATTATCACGGTTGATATTCAGCTGGCCGCCGCCCTGCCCCGTACCATTTACATTAAAAGCATCGTCGACAGCCGAAGATGAGCTGCCATCGCCGTTCACCTTATCGGCAAAGATAGAACCGGCCTTACCTACCAGGCCATTTTCACCCAGTACCTTATCAGTAAGGCTGTTCATTTTATTACCCAGCTTGTCAAAAAAACCTTCTTTGCCTGAGCTGTCGTTGCTGGAAACGCTCCCCGCCGCACTGACAGTATTGATTGTGCCGTCAGTAACAGCAGCTACGTCCAGACCATAAGCCTGCACCGAAGCCGCTTTTTTAACAGCACCGGTAGCCGTATAAGCAGTTGTATAACCTTCATCACCGCTCATTTCATCATTATCAGCGCCAAAAACCTCATCGCTGAAGCCCTTGACATCGCCGATACCGGCAATATTATGTACCGCAAAATCATTCACGGCCACGCCAATACCAACAGCACCATTGGAATGGGTCATCGAAAGGCCGCCTGCCACATTCACCAGACTTGTATCGTTCAAACCCTTAACTGTTACCTTACCACTGGTCTCAGCAGCACCGGAACCGTTTTTCTGTGCCGTCAGCGAAGCCTCATCGTCAACTATCGTCAGCACCTTGCTGTCGCCGCTTATCACCGACACCATACCGTTCAAAGTAACGCCCGAAGCGCCTGCCTCACCAGAGGCTCCTTTACCTGCGCTTGCTGCTACGGCCACATGGTCGATAGTATTTGTGCCTGCGATATTGATCTCGCCGCCGGTGATATGCGAGCCTTCACCCACAGCCACCACCGTATTGGTATCAAAATCAGCTATATTAACCGTTGCACCTACTGAGCTGTTGCCGCCGGCGTTATTAAAAATGGCCGCAGTTACTCCTGCCAGGCTAACATCCTTCATCAGATTCTCAGCCCCAACATCAACTGTACCTTCAGAATTTATTTGTACATTATTACCCAGCAGCACCTTGCTGCCATGGTCCACATTGGTTATCATCACAGTACCGGCAATAGTTGCCGCAGTACCCGTGCCGCTGCCGCCGCCATCGTCGCCTTTAGCGTTAGATACAGCTGCAAAATTAGCATAGCTGTTAGGATCGGCAAAAGCTATGGAATTGACCACGATATCAGACAAGCCCGAAACTGACTGTTTCAGCTTGGCTGCCGTCGTCTGCTGCGCCGGATCCTTCTCTGCCGCAGCGATCTGTTCATTCAATGTATCCAGCGCACTAAGCAGTTCCGTAGCTGCGCTGAAAGGATTGGTCGCCTTCAGTATCCCATCGTCGCTGGTAAGCAGCGTCTCATCAGCAGTAAAAGTTCCTAAAGCCGCTTCCAAAGCGTCGGCCTTATCTGTTACAGCCTTCAGCAAAGCTTCCCAGTCGCTGCTGATGCTGCCTCCCAGCCCGCTGAAACCAGCTTTGATATCAGCTGCCGCACGCTTGACATCATCAACCATCTTCTGCACCCGGTTATAATCAACCAGCACGCGGCTATTGACAGCCACACCTTTTTTACCTGTAAGGGCCGCCGGCTGCGCATTGGTTTCGCTACGGTCAGCAACGGTCACAGTAGCCGTATCCTCAAGGTTAGTCACCATTACTGTCGCATTGCCTACAAGCCCGCCGCCATGCTCCTTAGTATAGGAATTGCTGGCGCCGCTGGCCACCATATGGATATCGTCCATCTGCATCCTGGCATCCAGGGTCAACTGGCCTTCCTGAGCCGTCAAGCCGGCTTCAGAACCGATATTGACCGCAGCAGTATTATTTTCGTTGACCACGGCCACCGTCGCGCCTGCCTTCAAAAAATCGGCCAGCTTGATGCCTTCATAGGTCATACCGTCTGCGCCGCCCTCGCCATCGCTCTTAAAAAGGGCATCCTTCACCTTACCGCCCACAGCTTTCAGGGCATCGGTAGCACCCACCTTGTTCAAGGTCTCCATGGCCTTCGCCATGTATTTGCCCGAGCCTATCTTATTGCTGCTGATGACAGTATTTTTGGTAAAGGTGTTATCCGCGCTGACGCTAAGGTCATTACCCGCCTCCAGTGAACGGTCTACATTGACCCCGGCCCTGCTGTTATAGGTGGTCACATTTACGGCTGTTACCAGTGCCGAAGCATCTGCACCAGCAACATTCAATTCAGAATTAAGGTCATTTACAGCTTCGGCCCCAATCACGATATCACCGCCAGCCGTCAGAGCCTTTTCGTAGCCGGCCGTCTGATTTTTATTGATATTTACCTGCGCCGTGTTATCACCGTTAGTGACCAAAACTCCGACAACGATCTGGTTGGCATTTTCGCCTTTCACCGCCAGATTATCTGTCGCATCTATTTTCAGGTCAGCCTTAGCCTTAACTTCCACATCACCCTGTGCATTTACCTTGCCATCCACATTAACTACGGCCTTATTGGACGCTTCGGTATATGTAACTGCCCCGGCCGGCACATAGGTGCCTTTTTGCCCGCCCTTGCTGGCAAACTTATAACCGGTAGCCGATGCCTGCGTCGCCGCTAAAGTAGTGCTTTCCGCAGTAATGGCCACATCACCGCCACTGCTGCTTACAGCCGCTTCCTGCCCGATATTGACAGCAGCCTCTGTTTCCAGCACCGCAAAAGCAACGTCACCTGTAATGGGTGTCGCTGCGCCAAGCCCCAGTACTGCTGCTTTATGCACCAGCCCGTCTTCGTCCACATATTCATTTTTAGCTACCGCCTGCACCGTAACGTCTTTAACGCCGCTCACGCTGCCTGCCGCCAAATCAACTGTTGCCGTTACCTGCGCCAGGCTTCCTGCTTCTTCTGCACCAGTCTCGGTACGTTTAACATTCTGCGCCGTAGCCGAAATATCCACGCCTCCAGCTGCCGCTATCGTGCCATAGTTCTGCACCGAGGCAGTTATCTCCCTGTAGGTGACCTCGTCAGCCAGCCCGTCCAGCTTATCCTTGATAAAGCCGGGGGCACCGTCGGCAATGCTTTTAGTACCGGCATCGGCAGACGCTTTCAAAATAATATCGCCGCTGCCGGTGTCCATAGTCGCCGTCAAAGCGCCCGTCAGACCCGATTGCACAGCGCCGCTGCTGCCCTGTATATTTACCAGATCAGTAAAATCTACCACGCCGGTATTCAGGGCTGCCGCCTTATTGATATTCTTATTGCCATCAATGCCTACCAGGATATTCGCCGCCCGCAGGTCGATCTTATTCGTAGCATTGATCTTACCCAAAACAGTTATCGTGCCGCTGGGGTTCAGCGGTATCTGTGCCGGCGAATTGCGCAGCAGCTCCAGCTGCGCTTTCTGCGCATCGTTGGTGCCTGCCGACAACACGTTCTGCATAGCCGTCATCTGCGCCGCCGTCGGCGTCATCACATGCAGTGCGCCAGTATTGATAACGCCGCTGCTGCCTACAGCCATGCCGTCCTTACTCAAAAAGTACAAATTGCCGCCGATCTTATTGTTTTTGACAGCGTTCACCGTACCGTTGATGTCGATGTGGCTGTTAACAAAATTGACCAGATTATCGGCCTGGTTATTGCTGTCTTTACTACCAAAATACATGTTGGCGATCTGATTGGCATTCAAGCCAAATTGCTGAAAAACATTGACGCCGGTTCTGTCGATGATTTTTTTTGTCTCTATGTCGATAACACTGCCATTAGTCGTAACATTTGTAAACTCAGCACCGGAAATTATCTGTGCCGATGCCACAAGAGGATTAGCAAAAATACCCATGGCAGTAACGGCAGAAATGATCCGCTGCGCCAGCTTAGGGCGCTTTTCAACTGCGGTCTCTACCTGTTTTGTTTTCAATTTCTCATTGCTGCGCCTGATCCTTCTTTGTGTGCTCATGGTCTTGCCCCCTTCTAAAACTGCCCGTTAAACATAAAATGCAGACGTGTTTTACCAGCCTCGCTGCCGTTCAGCTCCCGGCGTAATGGTACGCCCAACGTCAAACTGCTGTAAAAATTCTGTGCCAGCGTCGCCTTAACGCCAATACCCGTACTCATCAGTATATGATCTTCAAAAGCACTGTCACCATAAACGCTGCCGTAATCAATAAAGGTAAAGGCCGATACCGCTTTAGCTATCGGCACCGAATATTCCAGGCTCACCGCCACACCGTGGTCACCGCCCAACAAACTTTCCTTATAGCCGCGTACACTGTAGGCTCCTCCGATATAAAACTGCTCGGCAGACGGCAGATAACTGGTACTGCTCCACTGTCCGTCCAGCCGTCCCGTCAGCATCTGCCCACCGCTGTAAACCTTTTGGTACAGTCCATTGAACTGGTATTTGCCAAAATCCTTGTTCTGCCCGTCGATGTTTTCCCAATCACCTATCCTATAACCATGTTTTTGAAAAATCACCGAGCTTTTACCGTAATTCATCATACTAAACGATGCGGTATAGCCGCTTATGGTATCATCAACCCAATGGATACCTAAAAAATCCGTTTTCGAGCTTTGACGACTGTATTCCAGTGCCACATCGCTTTTTAAATGCTCTGTTACTATCAGTGGCTGCGTCAGCGACACGCCGTACGAATTAGAATTGCCGCGTACGTTCATCGGCTCCAGGTCACCGTCGATAATATGCACACTGTTGGCACTGTACTGTACCCCTAATTTGGTCCCGCTGCGCCCTACCGGAGTATTATAGGCAAAGCTGCCCGATTTTGTGCCCTCCGAAAAGATCCCGCTCACCATCAGCGTATCCCTGTTACCTGTCAGGCTTTTATTAGTATAAAACATCCCTGCACGCCACAAACCGCTGCTGTCACTGCCGGCATTATCTGTATAAACTGTAAAATTGTGTTGCCTGGGCTCATAGGCAGTTATAACATAATCAGTAGTACCAGCTTCCTCGCCTGCCTGCATAAAAATGCGCAGCTGCACATCGTTGGTGCTGTTAAAGCGCAGCAGGTCTTTGTTAAGCTCGTGTACATTGTCTATCCTGTCTTTGTGCAAATGCAGCCGGTTTTGAATATACCTGCTGTTAGTAGATTTATTGCCATCCATGATCAGCTGGCCGGTACGCCCCTCTACCAGATTGATGTGGACGATCCCTTCTTTGATCGTCTGCGGCGGTAAAACTGCTCTGCATGTCAGGTAGCCCTTATCCTCGTATAACTTGTTTAATTCACTAACCAGCGTATTCAGCTTTTGCAGTGAAACCTCGTGTCCCACATATTTGTCTGTCACTGACGCTATTTCAGCCTGACTCAGCACCTGTGAATCGTCAATAACTACCTTTTGCAGAAGGAACAGCACGCTTCCGCTTGCTTCACCCTGCTCACTGCCTTTTTCTGCCTCAACCTCGCTCTGCTGTTTGTTGCGTTCTTCCTGTATTCTTCTGGCGATCTGTTCTCTTTCAATATACTCTCTGGTGCGGTTCAGCTGCACGCCAGCATCATTATAGCCGCTGGGCGGTCTGCTGGGCGGATTTGCTTCCGCAGTAACCGACACGCCTGCCAAACTTACTAAAACCAGTATTTTTACTGCCTGCGATAAATATTTCCCGTTCATGATCACCGCTCCCCATTTAATTTTACTAAGTTTATAACCCCACCAAACAGTTTATTTCTTGCTTATCATTATAATAAAAATATTTTTCTTTTTTGTAAATATTTTGTTTACATATGGATTTGCAAATTAGCACTTGTGTTCTGCATATTGTAAATGATATTATTTCTATATGAAGTTTAGTGTTTTATTTATCTGTTATAATATAACCTTCAGTAGAAAGGATATGTTGCCATCATGCTCAAAACTCTTGTTTTTTGCAATCAAAAAAATAAAGCATTATTTCATGGTTTATTGGCTTACAGCAGACTTTTTGACATCGAATCTGTTTTTATCGAAAGCTGCAATGAAGCCCGGCAACAGCTTCAGCTTCTCCAGCCTGCAGCGCTGATAGTAGAAGTAACCACTTCTGACGCAGCAGAAATAAGGCAATTTGAGCCTTTAAGCAAAGCCGTGCCGCTTTTTGCCGTCTCGGCCATGACTTGCGAAACTGTTGCCGTTGCTGCCTATCAAAATGGTGCCGTCACCTTTATCAGACTGCCCTGTGGCAGTAAAGAATTTTATTACAGACTTCTTTCTGTGCTCAAAAACTGCTACCGTCCGCCTTTAAACGAGCTGCACAACACCATCGACGTAGGCAACATCAAAATCTACACTAAAAGTAACCGTGTCATGCTCAATAACGAGATCGTACACCTTACTCCCAGCGAATATAACCTCCTCCTGCTGCTGGCCCAAAACGTCAACCAAACAGTCAGCACTGAAGAAATGTACAACAAGCTATGGAGCACCAGTGAACTGCGTCACACCAGCCGCGGCCTGCAAATGCATCTAAGCAAGCTGCGTCGTAAGCTGAACCTTAAACAGGACCAGCAGGTGCGCATCATCACCATCCACGGCAAAGGCTATTGCCTGCAAGCAGATAACTACAACTCTTAACAATTTTTCTATCCTTCTACTTTTAATTTATTCTTTTTACCATCATAGCACATGTCCCCCCCTAATCAAGTTTTGTGTTTTCAGATCGTACAAAGCTCTTTATGCAAAAAAAAGCTGAACCGTTTTTCAACGAGTTCAGCTTTAAACCAATGCTGCCTTGATCAACGCCAAGTTGATTTACTGCAAGACAGCCAAACCAAAATTTTTATTTACAGGAGGATTTGTAGGTTTACTCAAATTTATCAGCCTTCCGGAACGGTAACTGCCTCTTCCGGAGGCTTTTTTTGTTTTGCCAGTGACAGTGTAACTACGCCCGTCATAATCAGGGCACAGGCAACGATCTTGATCGTAGTCACTGTTTCTCCCAAAAGCAGTACGCCGCAGATAATGCTGGTAATAGGCTCGAAGGTAGTCAAAATAGCGGCAGTAGAAGCACCGACATGCTTGATGCCTATCTGCAGCAGCGAGAGAGCTACCACCGTACACAGCAATGCAAACACAGTGGAAATAAACCAGGCCTGCGGCGTCAGAGTCGTCAAAGTCAATTCACCTGTTCCTATGCCAAAGATCCCCATAGCGATCGAAGACATCAATGCTACATAAAAAGAAATTTTAAAAACAGGCTGATTTTTCAAACCGCTTTTATCCATATAAATGATATAAAAAGCATACGTAACGCCGGAAGCGACCGCTAAAAACAGCCCCAGAAAAGTCCCGCCGCTGAAACCAGCGCTCATATCCACACCCAGAAAAAAGCAGGCAATCCCGGCAGTAGCGATCAGCAGAGCAATAAATTTCTGCAGTCCCAGCCGTTCTTTATAAAAAAGTACGCAGCCGATAGTCACAAAAACAGGATAAATAAAGTGGATCGTTGTTGCTACGCCTACGTCGATCAATGAAAAGGCAATAAACAACATCAGCGTAGTCACAGCATTACCGATACCGCCTAAAATAGTCAGGCTCCACAATTCTTTGGCGCTGACCTGTAAAGATATGCCCTGATACCAAAGAATCGCCAAAAGCACCGGTAAGCTCAAAAAATTACGCAAAAAGGTCAGGGTCACCGGATTGCTGCCAGCCTCGCCATAGGTCATCGGCCCTAGAGTAAAGGCAAACCCGAAGGTAACAGCCGACAGCATCGTCAGTAAAATACCCCTGGTACTTGTATTAGCCATGATAATTCTCCTTTATGGAAGACAAAGCGGCAGATCCGCCGCTTTGTCTAAACCGGAATTAAAATTCTTTATCGCAGATTTTTACCAATTCATCTAAAACACTGTCAATGATCAGCTGTCCGCGGGCAGCTGAAGAAGAACGCGCCGGAGCAAGTACGCCGGTAGGCGGAACCGCATCTTTAGGCACAGGATAGATATGATACGGACAGGGAGTCGCTCCCTGGGTATCTACCATTCTTTCTTCATGCACCAATTCAGGGGCGAAAGCCATCATCAGAGAGGTTTCCGTAACAGCTGCGTGCTCAAAAGCCCAGCCCGGGAACGGTACTTCGTCAAACACTTTATCGATGATCTCTGCCGGCATCGGATCCCACCAGTTAGCAATCAAAATCTTGGCCTGTTCGCCATATTTTTGAGCTATCAGGTCGACTGCTTCGCAGACAAAAGCTTCATTTTCAAAGTGACAGCTAAGCACCATGATTTTTTTCACGCCGTCTTTAATAAGCTCTTCCAGAACATCATAGGTCAAACGGACAAGAGTATCACCGTTCAAATCAACAGTTCCCGGGAACAGGGGGCCGCCGCCGGAAAGAGGTTTAGATTTATAACCATAGTTGATTGCCGGCGCTACCATACCGCCAACACGCTGCGCCAGTCTTTCGGCAAAGCCGTTAGCCAGAACCGTATCTACACACAGCGGCAGATGGGGGCCATGCTGTTCGCAGGCGCCGATAGGCAGAATAGTGATCGCTCCTTCGTCGATTTTCGCTTTAAATTCCATCCAGGTCATTTCGTTCATTCTGATCATGATTCATCGCTCCTTTAATATCCATATTTTAATATCCATATTTTAATGTCGTTTACCTGCATTTTTCCTTGTTGCTTTGTTCTTTTAAGAAAGAAAGTTGTGAGGACCTGCGGCAGTGCCGCATTTAATTAGGAACTTACTTGACTAAGAGTTTTCGTCCTGTCCCCGGGCCGTTTATTTTTGTGCAGCAGCTAGCTTTACTGTGCTTTCAGTATACCCCCGCTTCAGCCTTGTACACAACGTACAAAAAGGCCAAAAACATTCCAGCCTGCAAGTGCATTTTTTGCACAAGTCAGTACTGCTCTTTTTGTATCATTCATACAGTGCTTTTTATATTTTGACTTGCTATACTGATTGCGACAAGAGTTTTCGTTACGAAGCTCCTCCGCCACAACATTAAGTTTGTAAAGGAGACTTTATAATGAAAAGCATATTATTCACCAACGCCAAATTAAAAGGTCAGAACGGCCTGCAGGACATTTATATAACTGATGGTAAATTTAAAGAGATAGGCCCCGGTCTTGCCGCAAAAGTAACAGCTGAGAAGGTCGTAGATCTTGAAGGCAAACTCGCCGTACCGCCTTATGTCGATCCCCACATTCACCTTGATTACGTTTTCACTGCACTTAATCCGGCGGCAGCCAACAAAACCGGTTCTTTATTTGAAGGCATCCAGCGCTGGTCTGAAACTAAAGGCAGGCTGACCAAAGAAGAAATCAAAGAACGCGCTCGTCAGGCCATGAAACAGGAGATCCTTACCGGCGTGCAATATATCCGCACCCATGTCGACGTGACTGATCCCAAGCTTACAGCCCTGCAGGCCATGCTGGAGCTGCGCGAAGAAGTCAAAGATACCTGCACCCTGCAGATCATCGCCTTCCCGCAGGAAGGGATGTATGCTTATCAGGGCGGTGATAAATTAGTTGAAGAAGCTCTCACTATGGGCGCTGACCTGGTCGGAGCCATCCCCCATTTTGAATATACACGTGAAGACGGCGTTAAAAGCGTCCAGAAAGCTTTCGAACTGGCAGTAAAATACGACAAAATGGTCGATATCCACTGCGATGAAACTGACGACGACCAGTCCCGCTTTATCGAAGTCCTGGCCGCCGAAGCACTGCGCAGCGGCATCGCCGAAAAAGCCACTGCCAGCCATACCTGTGCCATGCATTCTTACAACAATGCCTATACTTATAAGCTGTTCAAATTACTAGGGCTTTCCAAAGTCAATTTTATTTCCTGCCCTACCGAAAACATCCATCTGCAGGGACGTTTTGACAACTACCCCAAACGCCGCGGCCTGACGCGTGTCAAGGAATTGAACGAAGCCGGCATCAACGTCTGCTTTGCCCAGGATTCCATGAGCGATCCCTGGTATCCTGTCGGCAACGGTAATCTGATGAATATTCTTGACGCAGGTATACACATCGCGCAAATGATGAGTATCGAAGAAATCAGCAACTCCCTCGACCTGATTACAGTCAACGGCGCCCGCACCCTGAATATTCTCGATCAATACGGTATCGAAGCCGGCAAACCGGCCAACTTTATCGTTCTCAATGCCAAAGGCGAATTTGAAGCAGTCTGCAATCGCGTTTCCGTTGCCTGTTCCGTCCGCGACGGCGAATTTCTTTTTGAACGTGCCCCCGAAGTTATTACTACAACCAACGGGCTCTTAAAATAATATTCCCGGCCCCTTAACAAATAACAAAAAGCACTGCCGTTATTAAATACGTCAGTGCTTTTTTATCTGCAGAAAGAAACCTGAAAACCAGCATTTTCTGTAATATTTTTCGCAAAAATTTTACTGGTTTCAACAGCTCACGCAGCAGGATTTTTGATCCGTTTGTAGAAGTAAGTATATACAAAAAGAAAACAAGATGTCATCTGAAAATCATCTAAATTTTAACCTGACTTTTGCGGAGTGTTACCACTACCGCCTGTAACATTTCCGATCTGATCTATAGGCGCGGATGTTTTAAGGAGGGATTTACCATGATGAAAAAGATTCTTGTACCGTTCGATGGTTCCGAAACTGCGCTGCGTGCACTGGAGTTTGCAGCCGGCATCGGCAAACCGTTTGGCAGCGAAATTATGGTAGTCAATGTTATTGTACCTTACGACTACACTAAAGTTCCGCCAAGAAAACCTAAAAATGCTATTGAAGAAGCTGAAATGGCAGCCAAAGAACCGGATCCGACTCCGCTTGATATCGCTAAAGGTATTTTGGATAAGCTGGGCTGCACTACCGCATCCTATCGTCTGATCGTTGATATCGACCCGGCTGAGAGGATTTTGGAATATGCCAAAACTGCCGAAGCTGATATGATCGTGCTCGGCAACAGAGGTATGGGCATGCTGGCCGAACTGCTGATGGGCAGCGTGAGCATGAAGATTTCGCAATATGCAGAATGCCCCGTAGTGATCGTAAAATGATCAGTTAATATACATATTCCCGTCTTGTGAAGGCGGTAATCCCTTGGAAACGGCCCCTTACCCGCTGGAGGTAAGGGGCCGAAGTGTTTTTCAGAATCACTTATCTGTCAATGTATCATTCATACTGCCGCTGCGAAACCCTTCCAGATCTAAACTTACATACAGGAACCCCGCCTTCCTGAAAGCTTCCACGATCTTCCGGCGCAGCTGCGGCTGCGCAATTTTTTCAATAACGGACTCAGCAACTTCAATGCGCGCCAATTTGCCGTGACAGCGTACACGCATTTCGGCAAAACCAAGATCCAGCAAAATCTGCTCTGCTGCTTCTATCATCTGCAGTTTTTCTGCAGTAATAACTTCACCATAAGGTATACGTGAGGCCAGGCAGGCATAGGAAGGCTTATTCCAGGTAAAAAGCTCAAACTCCCTTGACAGCAGCCGTACTTCTTCTTTAGTAAGTCCCACTTCCCGAAAAGGACTTTTGATCCCCAGCTCTGCTATCGCTTTCATCCCGGGGCGATAATCACCTTCGTCATCTATATTGGAACCATCTGCGACGCAGCTGCAATGATACATCCCAGCCATCTCCACAACGGTTTCAAATAAGGCACGTTTACAATAATAACAACGTTCCGGACCATTCTCTGCAAATCCCGGAACAGCAAGCTGATCGACACCGATTTCAAAATGCGGTATTTTCAGTTCGCGCAGCAGCTGTGCCGCGTCCCTCGCTTCGTGTCCCGGATAACTTGGCGTCCTTACCGTCACCGCCAGTACGTTATCACCCAAAGCCTCGTGTGCGGCATACAATAACAGCGAAGAGTCGACGCCTCCTGAAAAAGCCACGGCAACGCTGCCGTAACTGCGCAGCGTATCCAGTAAATCTAAATATTTCTTTCGCAATTCTACTTGCATTTTACACCGCCTGTCTTAATTCTGACGATTAACTAAATCTTCAATAGCATTTTCACGCAAAGCTGTCTTCATAACCTTACCTGTACCATTTTTAGGCAGCTGCTCGCAGAAGAAAAAATATTTTGGTACCTTGTAACTGGCAAGACGCTCCATTAAAAAGCGCCGCAGCTGCGGTTTTGTCGCCGCCGCGCCCTCCTTCAACACCAGATAAGCACAGACCGCCTGACCGCGCAGCTTATCCGGCACACCTACTACAGCGTTTTCCTGCACTGCCGGATGATGATACAACGCTTCCTCGACCTCACGCGGATAAACATTTTCCCCGCCTGTAATAATCATATCCTTGAGCCTGTCAACGATAAAAATATAACCTTCTTCATCCTGATATGCCAAATCACCTGTATGCAGCCAGCCGCCGCGTAAAGCTGCAGCCGTTTCTTCCGGGCGATTCAGATATCCCAACATCACATTGTCCCCCCGGACGCACAGCTCGCCTACCGTGCCGCTGGCAACCCGTCTGTCATCCTCATCACGGATCTCAACTCTTACATTCGGCAGCTGCGGTCCAATTGATCCGACCTTGATTTTTTCAGCCGGATTAACAGTACAGACCGGCGAAGCCTCTGACAGGCCATAGCCCTCCTGTACGGGCTTTCCAAATTTTTTCTTAAAATCTTTTGCCAGCTTTTGCGGTAAGGAAGCACCACCACTGATAAAAAAGCGTACTGATGCCAGCTGCCCGCTGTCGGCACCCTTTTCAAACATCTGGATCATCGTCGGTACGCCGGCAAACTGTGTTATTTCATACCTTTGGATCAACCGCAGTGCTTCAGCTAAAGTATAATTTTCCTGTACAACTATGCAGCAGCCATGCAATAAAGGACATGCTACGGAAACAGTCCAGGCAAAACAATGATACATCGGCAGCACACACAAGGTCTTATCAGAAGAATACATCAACACCCTCTGCGTAAAATCTTTCGCGTTGGCAACCAAATTACGATGTGACAGCATTGCTCCTTTAGGATGCCCTGTCGTACCGCTGGTATAAATGATCGTACAATTATCATTATCGTCCATAGCTATATCTTCATAACCCCTGTCAACAGGCTGACGCAGATCCTCGAAATCCAGCTGCTTGAGCGGGCCACAGCCACATTCCTGCAATGCGGCATCTAATTCCAGCTTTTGCCGCGTCACCATTACGCGCATACCTGCATCCTGAACGATATAGGCGACCTCCGGCGCCGCCAGTTGAAAATTAAATGGAACAACAACGCCGCCGGCTTTAATGATCGCCAAATAAGCGATCACAAATTCATTGCAGTTTTTACTGAACAGGCCGACTTTATCGCCTTTACATACGCCGCTGCTCTGCAGATGCGCCGCCCATAAAGTAACTTCCTCACGCACTTCACCATAAGTCAGCATTTTATCTTGACAGATCAGAGCCGGGTCTTCTGCCGGATGATCGTTGATTATTTCATAAAAAAGCATAGCTTTCGCTCCCCGCCGCGGCTTCAAGCCGCTAAAATTACCGTTGCCTGATCCGATCCACTTTTCCAGCAGCAGTATATTCTTTATTATACTAAATAAAAACCCACTTGCACAATGCTAAAAATCAGGTTAATATGTAAGCAGTATATAAAATATTAATTCCCAGAAAGGCAGGTTTAATAAATGAAAGTTGAACTACGACCCGGTCTTCAAGGACGAGCCGAAGCAATCGTTGACACCACCAATGTTGCAGCAGTTATGGGCAGCGGCGATCTTGATGTTTTTGCTACTCCGGCCATGATAGCCCTGATGGAGCAGGCCGCCTGCAACGCGATCCTTCCATGCCTTGACTCCTCTACCAGCAGCGTCGGCATCAAAATGGATACCACTCATGAAGCCGCCACGCTGCTTGGAAAAAAAATTATTGCTACAGCCAAACTGATAGCCGTTGAAGGACGCAAGCTTACATTTAAGGTAGGCGCCTGCGATGATCATGGACCGATCGGCAACGGTACCCACGAGCGCTTCATTATTGACAAAGCTAAATTTATTGCTAAATTACAGTCTAAGCGCTGAATTATTTTTTAACAAAAAACTCCCGCATTGCGGGAGTTTTTTGTTTACCTGCAGCTAAAGCTTTAAACAAACGCTTCAGCTGCGAATAAAATTAGTAAAAACTGGCGTTTCCTGCTGTGGTAATGCTACACCAGCCTGCAAACCAGCTTCTTTGCACCGCAGTAAAAAAGCCATATTTCTGCCCAGCGTACGCATCGTCTGTAAGCCTTCCAAATCCTGTTTTACTTCTTCAGCATTGACGCCATGTACCATATTCCAATATTGCGAAGCTACAACAGGCATCTGCATCAGCATAAAATATTTATTCAGCTGTTCAAAGGCTGCCGTCGTTCCCGCACGGCGGGCAGATACCACCGCAGCCGCCGGCTTCAGGTAAAAAGTTTTCTGACCTGAACAAACGGCAGTATAAAAAACTCTGTCCATAAAAGAAGTTATCGCTCCTCCGGCTGCAGCCCAATGTACAGGCGAACCAAAAATATAGCCGTCATAAGCAGATGCCAGCTCCAAAAATTCATTGACCTTGTCATGAAAAACGCAGCGGCCAGTTTTGGCACAGCCGTGACAGGCAATACAGCCCGCAATAGCTTTAGTACCGATCCAGAAAATATCTGTTTCGATGCCCTCCTGTTCCAATGCAGACGCAACTTCTGCCAGCGCCGTATATGTGCAGCCTTTTTCATGGGGGCTGCCGTTAACCAATATTACTTTCATCTTTACTCCGCTCCTTTACTTTGTTGTCTTTCCACTGCTCCTGACATAACTATACAACCTTGAGCGCACTCCAGGTCAAGTGAATTATTTTCAAATTTTACTGCTTTTCTGTCTGTACATAAAAAAACAACAGGCGGCAAACCTTTACCACCTGCTGTTTTTGACTTTCTCTATTTTATTAGTGATGCCACAATAAATGCTGGCTTACCGCCAGTTCCAGCCTGACTACTACAAGGAGGCAAATAATAACCGCAGCAGCAACCATGCCGATAACACCGCTCCAGCCATAGCTTTCCAAAAATACGCCGCCTAAAGTCCCCAGTGAGCTTGCACCGGCATAATAGAAAAACATATACATCGACGATGACTGCGCTTTATCGCCATGATTAAGTTTTCCTACCCAGCCGCAGGCTACGGAATGTGAACCCAGCATCCCAAAAGTAAATATAGCCAGTCCTATAAATTTAAATACAAGCGGCTGCAGTAAAGTCAGCAGCCCGCCGGTCAGCATTATCAAAAGGCCCAGAATAAGTACGCGCCCGTTACCATGCTGATCTGATAATCTGCCCATATAGGTAGAGCTGAAGGTTCCAAACAAATAGACTACAAACAGCAGCCCTACTACAGTCTGGCTTAATGAATAAGGCGGTGCCAGTAAGACATAGGAAATAAAGTTAAAAACAGCAACAAAAGAACCCATAATCAAAAATGCAACCAGGTAAATCCATAATAATTTCTTATTTGCCAGAGCGGTATGAAAGGTTTTTATCAGCTGCAGTCCGCCTGACTGGCGCTGCCGCTGATATTTCGGTTTAGGCAGCAGCATAAAAAAAGCAATACCGACAGCAAGATATAAAATGCCGATCACAATCAGCCCCATGCGCCAGGAAACAAAATCAGTAATCGCGCTGACCACAAGCCGTCCAAACAGGCCTCCCACTGTTGTTCCGCTGATATAGATCCCTATTACAGTACCGACGTTAAACGGCTCAAATTCCTCATTGATGTAAGCAATTATCAACGAAGGAAATGCAGCTAAAAGCAATCCCTGTATCAGACGCATCCCAAGAATAGCTTCAAAACTGCCGCTGAAGCCTATCATAATAGTCAGTATTGCAGCGCCTATCAAGCCTACAGCAGTTGCCAGTTTACGGTCAAAACGCGGTGCCAAACCGGCAATCAGCAGCATTGCTGCTGACATCCCCACCAATCCTAAAGATACTGCCAGACTCCCCTGTACTGCATTGAGCCCAAAGCTGGAAGCAATAACCGGTATAATCGGCTGCACACAGTACTCGGCACCAAAAGCCGCCATACTTCCTAAAAAAATAATAAACAGCGTTCGCCAGTAAACCTGCGAACCTGTTTTTATATACTCGCGATTTTCCACTTAAAAGCCCCTTTTCTCTATAACCTGCTTTTAATTGTATACCTTCTGCCGTATTAGTCAATTCCTAAAATAAATAAAAGCACCGATGGAGGCCGGTGCTTTTATTTATTTTTTCATCTCATTCACCTTTACTGCCGTTATTCACGCAGCTCGGCCAGCGAAGGCAATGCAGCACGTACAGGCTTCCACAGCATGATCGAAACAGTATAATCGATCAGCGAATGTAAAAATGTACCAACCCCTACCAGAACAAGTACGCTCATAACATAACCGTCGGCAAGCTGTTCCGGTTTGAAAATGCTGCCGGCCAGAAAGAAAGGTGAAACGACGGCAACCTCAGCCAGAGCATGTACAAAGGCCAGCCCACCATTAAACACAGTGCTTGGCAATGGCTTTTCAATGATTTCCGGTATTTTTCTGATCAGCACAGCCCCAAGCAGGGCAAAACAGATATGGCTGGCAGCCCTCAGAGCAATAATTACAGGCGTCGTCATAAAAAAGCCCAGCGTCGTTCCCAAGCAAACTACTGCGGCCAGCTTCGGCGATATGAACATCGCAATAAAAATAGCCACATGGCTGGCCAGCGTAAACGACATCGGCCCGATCACTATTTTAGGCATCAGCATCGGCACAACGATACCGATACCACACAGTACCCCGGCCAATACAAGCTGATTGATATTCTTGCTTTTCATTTCGCAGCTCTCCCCTCATCATTCATCCTTCTGCCTCATTGATAACGAAAACAGCGCCTCAGGGCGCTGTTTTTATTTTAACACAGTTTGCAAAAAAGCCTGCAGACGTTCATTTTTCGGATTAGTAAAAATATCCTCAGGCCTGCCCTGTTCCTGTACTCTGCCATCAGCCATAAAAATAACTTTGGTCGCTACTTCGCGGGCAAAACCCATTTCATGAGTCACTACCACCATCGTCATTTTTTCTTCAGCCAGTTCACGCATGGTACGCAGAACCTCCCCTGTCAATTCAGGATCCAGCGAAGATGTCGGCTCATCGAAAAGCATGATCGACGGCTTCATCGCTAAAGCGCGGGCGATAGCTACACGCTGCTGCTGACCGCCGGAGAGCTTCCGCGGATAAACATCCGCTTTTTCGGACAAGCCAACCTTGCCTAAAAGTATTTTTGCTTCTTCGATTACTTGGGCACGGTCGCGCTTCTGCACCTGCACCGGTGCTTCAATCAAATTCTGCAGCACTGTCATATGCGGAAACAAGTTAAACTGCTGAAACACCATTCCCATTTTACAGGCAATTCGGCGGCTTTCGTCACCGGGTGCATATACCACCTCACCTGTGCTGCTGGTATCAGCAAGCAGCTCACCGTCAATAATGATCGTGCCCCTGTTGATAGTTTCCAGCTTGTTCAAACAGCGCAGCAAAGTACTTTTACCGCTGCCGCTGGGACCGATGACGGCAATGACTTCGCCTTCTTCGACATCAAGATCTATACCCTGCAAAACGTTCAGTTCCTGAAAACTTTTATGAATATTACGTGCTTCGATTTTTTTCATGGCTTACTCCCATCAATCGTACTTCGAAAATCTTTTTTCCAGTTTGTCAAATCCGTAGGTCAAAACCAGCGTCATCAGCAGATAAAAAACACCGGCTACAAGAAACGGCGTAATACTGAAATCACGCTGCACCAGATTACGTGTCGTCCGCAGCAGATCATTCATTGCCAAAACATAAATCAAAGAAGTATCTTTAACCAGAGTTATCGTCTCATTGCTGACAGGCGGCAGGATAATGCGAAAAACCTGCGGCAGAATAATACGGCGCATGGTCTGTACATAATTCATACCCAAAGTACGGGCCGCTTCATACTGGCCTTTAGGAATAGCCTGGATACCGGCGCGGAAAATTTCGCAGAAATAAGCGGCATAATTAAGTACAAAAGCAAAAATAGCCGCCTGAAAATCATCCATCCTGATCCCAATACCGGGAATAAATGGAAGTCCGTAATAAACGAATAAAAGCTGCAGCATCAGCGGCGTACCGCGCAGCAGCCAGACATAGACACCAACGGCACTGCGCAGACTGCCAAGTGACGAAACCCTCGCCAGAGCCAGCAGTATACCTAAAGGTATTGACAAAACAATAGTAATAAAAAACAATTTTAAAGTTTCGATCGTTCCCAGCCACATCTGAGGCAGGATGGAAATAATATAATCCATTATGAGTCTCCGTATCTGCATTAAAAATAAGTAGAGTAAAAGGGCCGACAGCTCATGCCATCGGCCCGGAGCTTATTAATATTTAGTGATGTCAACACCCATCCATTGTTCAGAAATCTTTTTCATGGTGCCGTCTTTTTTCATTTCATCCAGTGCCTTGTTGATTTTCTCACTGTATTCTTTATCATCCTTACGGAAGGCAACCGCTACGACTTCGTCGCCCAGATTTTCTTCCAAAGCTACATATTTATCAGGATGTTTGACCATATAATAACGAGCCAGAACAGCGTCAACTACCATGGCATCGATACGGCCGGCGTCCATATCCATATAAACAGCAGCAAAGTCAGGATATTTTCTGTAATCTTTCAGGGAAGTCCTCAGTTCATTATTTCTGTCAAGAATATAAGAACCGGTACTGTCATCCTGTACTGCCAGAACTTTACCCTTCAAATCAGCAATTTTAGTAATCTCAGACCCTTTAGGAACAACTACCAGCTGAGCATTTACCATATAGGGCTTGGAGAGCGTATAAGCTTCCTGACGCTCCGGGTTGACTGTAAAGCAGTTCCAGATCGCATCGATACGCTTACCCTTGATCTCTGCTTCCTTGGAAGCCCAGTCGATCGGTTTAAATTCTACTTCCATACCAGCACGCTTGCAGGCTTCTTTAGCGAGGTCGATATCATAACCGACGATCTCGTTCTTTTCATTACGGAAGCCCATCGGCGCAAAATTGTCATCAAGACCTATCACCATTTTTTTAGGACTGTCACTGCCGCAGCCTGCAACCAAAGACAAAGCCATCAGCAGCGTCATAGCCAAAAGTAAAAATTTCTTCATCATCCATCCCCCTCTAAGGTGTTGTTTTCTTACTACGCTTTTGATTATACTTTAGTATGCTAAATTTGTAAAGAGGTAAATTGATTTTTTTTTGAAATTTTTTGCAGGAATTTTCCTTACAGCTGCGAATCTTATTTCAACAGCAGTATTTTATAACGAAAGAGGGGCTTGTGATGATCGTCACTGAAAGAAAAACCGATATTTTTGAACGCCGGGCCGGCGGTAAAGGCAATACTATTATGGAGCACATCGTCGATGAAAAGGTTTACGGCAGCAAAATAGCCGCTTATGCGCGCGTAATTCTTAAACCCGGCTGTTCACTCGGTTACCACAAACATGAAGGCACCAGCGAAACTATTTATATCCTGCAGGGTACGGCCTTATATAATGACAACGGCACTGAAAACACGCTGACTGCAGGCGCAGTTGTTTTCTGCCCCGAAGGCGAAAGCCACAGCATCGAAAATATTGGTCAGGATGACCTGTTGGCTATGGCGCTGATCGTCAACGAAAAATAAATTTCAAACAATTACAAAACATATTAAAACACTGCTGTGAACTTTGGTTCACAGCAGTGTTTTAATATTTATTCGGATTTATTTTACTGCTCGCAGCAAAGCGACGCTCACTTAGAACGTGAACCTTAGCCCGGCGTTGACGCTCCACTTTTTGTTGATGTCGCCGCCGAAGCCGCGCGTCACTTCGCCATAGAAGTTGCCCGTCCTGCTGATCCTGACGTTGCCGCCCAGCCCCAGCTCGAACCAGGTATCGCCGTAGTCGTTGTGCTTGGTCAATATATCATTGGTTCCACCTGCATCCGAGGTCAGCTGCAGGTTGCGCTCACCGGCAAATTCGTGCAGCAGGTCGGCTTTCAGGTAGATATCGCTGCCATTTTCTATCTTCTGTCCCATGACGAAGCCGATACGGCCGATGGCGCTGTTCATGCCGCCGATACGGCCATTGACGCCTCTGTCGGTGGTGTAGTCGATACCGGCCAGCCTGCCAAGGGTAAATTGTGCCTGTGGCTCAACAAAGAAACCTGCTTCAAAATCAAAGCGTTTGCCGTATTCCACACTAAGACTGTAGGCGTGCTGCTTGTAGCTGGCTTTATCCGGGTAGTCGCCGTAGGATTCCAAATCGGTCGAGAAGTTGCCTACACGGGCCGTAACATTGGTATATGCGCCGCTGCCTGCTGTCCAGATGCCATAAAGGCTAAAGGATCTCAGATTATCTTTGCTGCTGCCGGGGGCGTAGCTGCCGCTGCCATCGCCGTAGTCGATAGCGCCGCCATAGATACTTCCGCCCTTGAACTGCTTCTCAAATCCCAACTGATAAAGGTTGTAGCGTCCTTCGTAGCCTGAGCCGCTGAAGCGCCCTGCCTGCGTCCTCGCCCAAACGCCGTCTGCCTGCTCTCTGCCGCTTGCCAGTGCTCCCAAACGACTGCGCAGACTGTCGTTGGTATTGCGCCACATAGCATAGCTGTTATCGGCAGCATCCAAAAGCACGCTCGTATCATTATTGACTGTTTTGACCATATTTGTCAAATACCAGTCGTTGGCCGAAAGCCCCAGAGCATCACCTTTAGACAGTGTGGGGTCAACGTCCCACAGTCCTCCGGCATTGAATTCTTTACCCACAAAGGTCAGTTTGCCGCTGGCATCGGTTATCAAAATCTGCTTATGTTCCCCTGTTACTTCAATATTGTTTAACTTGCTCAAGTCTTTGATCTGTACATAGTGAGTACCGACATCAGCATGGGTAATGATAACTTTATCGCTGTTGGCTTCACCTGCCAGATCGGTATCCAGAATAAAGGTGGTGCCGCTGCCGCTAAGCGTATCTATGGTAAGGCTTTCATAGGCCGGTGTTCCCGCGCGTGTCACACTGCTGTCAGTCATGTCGATAACTGCATTATTTGCCGTCAGCGTGCCATTGATATTGAAACTGCCGCCATCAATGTTTTCTAAAACCATACTACCGCCTGTCATGGTCATCCCACTGACTATACCGCCGCTGCTCATCTGCATAATACCGCCGTTAAGCTCTGTATCAAGGGCTGTACCACCATTAAGAATAAGCTGCTCGCCGCCGCTGTTAATGATCGTCCCGCTCATCTGTGCTCCGCTTATAATGCCCATGGTCACGTTGGTGCCGCCACTGCCAAGCGTCATATTATCATAACCGGAAGTGATATTGTCGATGATCTGCATACCGCCGCTATAGGTAATATTAGATATATTGCCGCCGCTGCCCAGATAGACAGTTCCGCCGCTGTTCAAAACAGTATCCAGTGACGTGCCGCCGACTGAAACGATTTGCGTACCGCCGTTCAAGGCGTTTACCGTACCCTTACCACTGCTGGAAACAACCTGCGTACCACCGAGCATAGTACTCACTGTGCCGTTGCCACCGCCGGCAACAGTTTGCGTGCCGCCGTTCAGAGTGTCGACTGTACCAGTACCGCTACTGCTTATAACCTGACTGCCACTGTTCATTGTACTGACCAGACCTGTACCTCCCCCCATGATATTCTGCTCACCACCGTTTAAAGTCTCTATCATGCCATTACCACTAACTCTAACGATCTGTGTTCCGCCGCTCATATCGACTACCGTGGCACTGCCGCCCTTGAATACATACTGCTCGCCGTCCAGCATAGTAACGATCGTACCGATGGCATTGGAGTAAACGATCTGCCCGCCGGCGCCATCATGGTTGTCAAGAGTAATGATCGTACCGGTGCCGCCATCATCAACCAACTGCGTCCCCGATTTCAATGTGACCACCGTACCGACAGCATTGGCCGAGATCCACTGTGTACCGGTAGTGTTCATGATGTTGATTATACCGGTACAGCCTTCGTTCACATATTGCTGGTAGCTGTTAAGCTCGTTTATCATACCTGTGCCGCCAGAGTAGATAAACTGCCCAGCGGGACCATTCATAGTTCCTACTGAGCCAACACCGCCGGAGATATACTGAAGACCGTCCATAGTCTCCACCTTACCTGTGCCACCTTCGTAGACAGTTTGATAGCCACCGTTCATATCAATTACCGTGCCAATGCCGCCGCTAGATACAAACTGCGTGCCGCCTCCATCCATTTTACTGACTGTGCCGGTCCCGCCGCTTGATATCGTCTGCAGACCAGCGCCGTTTACGTCACCACTCATAACACTTACAATACCGTTTTGTCCAGAGGTTATAGTCTGCGTATCGCCCTTCACCATAGTGGCTACGCTGGCATTGCCGCTATAATCAGTGGCTTCGGCGCGGGCAAATATGGCCCTGTCCACTACGTCTGCCAGCTGGGGCAGCACGGCGTAATCCAAAGGCGCAGCATCGCTACGCAGGGGCTGGACTGGGGCAGGCACCGTTTTCCCAGCCGCGGCCAGTGCTGCCACCGGAGCTGTGACATTGACAAGGTTCATGCCCATAACTACTGTCGCCAGAACTTTTTCTGCCCGTTTTTTGCGTTTTTCCCCCAGCAGTGATTTTACCCTAGATTTCAAAGGCACAAACTTCCCCCCCAGATGTACACACGGAATGTCCTGCCTGATCATTAACTCCTGTTTATTTAAATTTTTATGTTTTCTCATCTTTTTTCCTTCTCTCTTAACTTTATTTTGGAGTAAAACTCTTACTGTACTTTTTCAAAGCCTTCCATAGCTATGCCAGCTTCTATGGGCAGGCACAGCATATTTAGCGAGATATAATTGCTTTCGATCCAGCCTTTTTCTGTCTTCTGCTTTATCGTAAAAATATTTTCCTTCACGCCTTCATAATTATTAGGGTTATACATGGTCGGTTTGTGCCAGTACAAGTCGTAGCCCTGCTGTTTTATCCATTCCACCAATTCCTGCGACTTTTCTGCACGGTCGTTTTCTACATACAGGATCGGCCGATATTTACGAAGGTTTTCTGCCGCGCCCTGTAGTACGGGCAGTTCCATGCCTTCTACGTCTACTTTGATAAAGTCGCAGGCCGACAGCTTAAGACTATCGATGGTGATAACCTCTACTTCTTCACCTTCACTGCAGCTGCCCAAGGCCAGACCGCCCCAGTTCACTTCTTTTTCGCAGTCCTGCAGTGGTACCAGCAGCTTACCCGGTGCGTTGCTAAGGGCTTTTTGGAAGCCGTAGATATTGGTCAGGCTGTTGAGCGCCGCATTGCCCAGCAGTGTCTGGAACATCAGCCGCTGGGGCTCAAAGGCATAGACCCTGCCATTCGGCCCTGCCAGCTGCGCCAGTCCCAGTGTATGCGCGCCCAGATTGGCGCCGGCTTCGATAACTGTATCGCCGGGTTTTACTACCTGGCTAAAAACATCGTATTCACCTTCTGAATATTCGCCGTAGACCTTCAGCGCTTTGCCGATAAACTGGTCGTGCCTGTTAAAGACCATCAGTCCATGCCGGCATTGACGTACTATGTTAAATTTTTCTGGCATTTTTACTTCTCCTTATGTTTTTTACTGCAAGAGGCAAGGTTCATTTTCTTATCCGCGCTTTTTTTGCTTTACCTGTTGTTTTAGCGGCAGTGGTTTTATTTATTGCTGCACTTGCTATGGACTCAGCTGCTGCTGACGCTGCTTTATCTGGAGCCGGCTGTTTTGGTGCCAGTGGATCCAGCTGGTAGTCTGCCATCAGTTTGTCTATAACTTTGTTTACCGCTTCGGGGGTTATGTAGCGGCTGCATTCAAACTGGCGGTCGGTGCCTTTAAGGCGTGGGCACCATTCAAAGTCTTTGTGGTCGAATACTACCTGGGTATCGTTCCAGCAACCGTTGCAGACGTGGTAGTTTATGACCCGGTAGGGTGTGGCAAATTCGTTAAACGGCAGGGTAAAGCCGCTGATGAGTACGACAGGTATGCCTACGCCGTTGGCTACCCAGCTAAGACCGCTGGACAGGCCGATGAAGAAGTCGGCATGGTATAAAAGGTCGATACGTTCTGACAGGGGCAGCTTGCCGGTAAAATCTTCGACGCCGTAGGGGATTATGTTAAAGCGACTGTTCATACCGTAGACATTTTCGCGGTCTATGCACAGCACCCTGTAGCCTTTGGCTTTAAGGTGTTTGACGACGCCCAGCCAGCCGCTGCCGTTGTTCCAATATTTGGCCTGGCTGCTGGACTGGGCGGCGATGCAGACGTATGGTCCTGCTATTTTACGTGTTTTGTCTTTGGGCAAAAGCTTGACGCTAAGCTGAGGCGGTTCGCCTCCTTCGTCCAGCCCCAGGATCATGGCGGCGTTTTGATGCAGGCCGCGAATGCGAAAGTCTGATGGCTGGTGCAGCCTGTCGTCGCAGGGAAAGAAGATGCCCATATAGTAGCTGGCGTACAGCCCTTCAGGCCGTTCTTCCGGTTTGAGAAAGTGTATCTTAGGATAGGCTGGTTTAAACAGATCTGCCAGTTCTTCGTCCATGGCGCAGTAAAGCTGGCAGCCGTGCTTTTGGCGGAAG
>OHAJ01000147.1_pt1 | contig 46224 bp, 33 predicted proteins | sample 1577101 | NCBI WGS metagenome assembly OHAJ01 (sample SAMEA3541531, study PRJEB24748) | human gut metagenome | biome: human gut; feature: human-associated habitat; material: faeces | place: China | collected 2012
CGTGAAATCAAGTTTACTTATGATCATGGTTTCGGTTGGCACCCCGGCGCTTTTTGTCAATGATTTCCAAATCTTTCTCCGTTTTGCTCAAATGCGTCGCAAAGTTTCGGAAAAACAAGCAAAAGCTGCCGCCCGCCTCGGGCAGCAGCTTTTCAGGAAAAGAAAAAGAGGAAAACAGAACTCAGAACATCTTCTCGTGGTGATACCGGCCCGTGCGCAGGAACTCCACCCACTCGGCGATGTTCACGGCGTGGTCGCCGATGCGCTCGAGGTACTTGATGACCATCAGCACATCCAGCGCGGCGTCCACTTTGCCGGGGTCGGCGGCGATCTCCGACGCCAGCATCCGCTTGATGGTGTTGAAGTCGTAGTCCACCGCGTCGTCGGCGTCGATGACGGCTTTTGCCGCCGCCTCATCTTCTGCCGCAAAGGCGCTCATGGCGTCCTGCAGCATCTTGTGGGCTTTACGGCCCATCTCAATGCTCCTGCTCACGGCGGGGTCGCCCGCCTTACGGACACCGGCCAGATGGGGGACGCACCCTCTGTCGGTTATGAGAACCAGTAAAGCTGCGCCAACGCCAGCTCCTTTGCCGGCGGCACGTAGGCGAGCACGCCGTCAACGGTAACATAGAACGTCTCCGGGTCCACCTCAATGTGCGGGCAAGCCGTGTTGCGCACCATATCAGCCTTGGTAATCTGGCGTGTGCCGTGTACCGGGTAAACGATGCGGTCGAGGCCGAGCTTCTCTTTCACGCCCAGGTCGTAAGCCGCCTGGCTGACGAAGCTGATGCAGGTGGCAGGCATCTCCTTGCCGAAGGCTCCGTACATAGGACGCATATACTTGGGCTGCGGAGTGGGCAGCGAAGCGTTGGTGTCGCCCATATTGGCCCAGTTGATAAGACCACCCTTGATGACCATCTTAGGCTTGGTGCCGAAGAACTCAGGCTCCCAGAGCACCAGGTCGGCCATCTTGCCAACGGCTATGGAGCCGAGGATGTCGCTGATGCCGTAAGTGATGGCGGGGTTGAGGGTAATCTGCGCCAGATAGCGGAGCACACGGAAGTTGTCGTTGCCTTCGGCGTCCTCTTTGAGTTTGCCGCGGGCCTTCTTCATGTAGTCGGCCATCTGGAAAGTACGCATGAAGCTCTCGCCTACGCGACCCATGGCCTGCGAGTCAGACGATACCATGGAGATGATGCCGAGGTCGTGGAAGATATTCTCGGCGCTCTGCGTTTCGGGACGCACACGGCTCTCGGCGAAGGCCACGTCGCTGGGTATGTCGGGGTTGAGGTTGTGGCATACCATAATCATGTCGAAGAGCTCAGCCTGCGAGTTGATGCCGAAGGGCAGCGTGGGGTTGGTTGACGAAGGCAGCACATTCTGCATGGACGCCACCTTGAGCAGGTCGGGAGCGTGGCCGCCGCCGGCACCCTCGGTGTGGTAGCTGTGGATGGTGCGACCGTCGATAGCGGCTATGGTGTCTTCCACATAACCGCTCTCGTTGAGCGTGTCGGCGTGGAGGGCCACCTGAATGTCGTATTTGTCGGCTGCCGTCATGCAGGCGCGGAGAGCCTCCATGGTGGTACCCCAGTCTTCGTGAATCTTCAGACCCATGACGCCGCTCTCAATCTGTTCGGCCAGCGATTCCTGACATGAGCAGTTGCCTTTGCCCAACAGGCCGTAGTTTATGGGGAGGCCTTCGATGGCGCGGAGCATAGCTTCCGTGTTCCAGCGGCCGGAGGTTATGGTAGTGCCGTTAGAGCCGTCGGTGGGGCCTATGCCGCCGCCGATGAGTGTGGTGATGCCGTTGCTGAGGCAGTCGTAAGCCTGCTGCGGAGCCACATGATGCACGTGGCCGTCGATGCCGGCGGCGGTGAGGATGAGGTGCTCGCCGCTGATGGCGTCGGTGCTGGCGCCGGTGCAGAGGGTGGGAGTAACGCCCTTCATCACGTTGGGGTTACCGGCTTTGCCTATACCGGCAATCTTGCCGTCTTTGATACCCACGTCAGCTTTTACCACTCCCAACAGGGGGTCGAGGATGGTAACGTTGGTGATAACGGTGTCGAGGCTGCCGTCTTTGCCTGTAATGGTGTTTGCCAGGCCCATGCCGTCGCGCAGCGTCTTGCCGCCGCCGTATACGGCTTCGTCGCCCAGCGTGCGGAGGTCTTTCTCTATCTCCACATACAGCTGGGTGTTGGCCAGACGTATCTTATCGCCCACGGTGGGGCCGAAAAGCATATTGTTCTGATCTCTTGAAATAGTTGCCATAATGGTTGGTGTAAATGGGGATGAGTGTTACTTTGCTTCGCCTTCTATGGTAGCTTCGTCTTCGCTGCGGAAGCCGTATTCGTGCATGCGGCGAATACTCTCTATGCGCTTGGGATAGTATACGGGCGAATCTTCGAGGCCGGCATAGCCCTGCACCAGGCCGTTGAAGCCTATGATGCGCTGTTTGCCGGCAAAAGCCACCAATTCTACTTCTTTCTCCTCGCCTGCCTCAAAACGCACAGCTGTGGTGGCGGGTATGTTGAGGTGATATCCGAACGTCTTGGGGCGGTCGAATTCCAGATAACGGTTTACCTCAAAGAAATGATAGTGGCTGCCTATCTGTATGGGGCGGTCGCCGGTGTTTTTCACCGTTACCTTCACGGTGCGGCGGTCGGTGTTGTATTCCAGCTCACCGTCGGCCAGAATAACGCCTCCCACGGGGCAATATTCTTTGGGTGTGAAGCCCGGGGTGTTGGGATAACATATATCGGGTTTGCCGGGATATACGCCTGCGGGCGTCTCATATCCGTTGATTGCCGGACAGGATTCTGCCGGCGACGGCGGCATCTTTTTCACTGTGTCTGCCATAGTAATTATAGATTAAGGGTGTTGCTGTTTTCGATTACTTAATAGGGTGATGAATGCTGACCAGACGGGAACCATCGGTGAATACGGCTTCCACCTGCAACAGAGAAATCATGTCGGGGACGCCCGGCATCACTTGTTCACGGGTAAGCACCTGAGCGGCGTCGGTCATGACCTCTTCCACGGTCTTGCCTTCGCGGGCTCCTTCCAGAGCGGCACAGGTAATATACGCCACGGCTTCCGGGTAGTTGAGCTTAAGGCCTTTCTTAAGACGGCGCTCAGCCACCATACCTGCTGACAGCAACAGCAGTTTGTCGAGTTCTTTTGGTGTTAAGTGCATGGGCTTAGGTATTGGGGGTTATGTTTTTCAGTAGTTTCCCAAAAAGGGAACCCGACCGGAGAAGAATGGCGGCCGAGCTTCTACACATAAAACAAAGAGGCCGCCCGATTGTTCAGGCGGCCTCTCTCTTTTCTCTTTATTGGCAGTATACGTTTCGTTTTACCGAAACCAACTATGTACAATATTTTTTACTTCTCCATCGGCAATACTATGCCATAAGGATTATAGTTGTTCTGCTTGTCATCTATTCTGACATCGGGCATTCGCTTGCCATCAACCCAGCAGCGTCTCATAATTTATTTATCTAATTTGCTTGCTTTATCAAGTAATTTCTGCAGTGATTTTATATGTCCACAAAAGCGAACTCCTTTAGCTGTTGTCTTCCCGAATACATTCTCCAATTCCATATTAGGATCATACAGGTAAAAGTCATGTTTATACCAATGCATTATAATGTATTTCTTACCGGTAAAATCTTCAACAGTAAAAGCATCATCTTTTTTTATTGTTGATAATTTGTCTATCATTGCACTTATGCTTTCCGTGGCAATACTCAAAGTTCTGCCAAGATAAAATTTCACAGAAGCATTAATTCTTCTTGATGAACTATCATCTGGCACACCAAAATGCAAATAATATAATGTGTCAGATGGCGAATACCACAAACTAGGGGTATCCCATAAAACACCCAATACTTTGTGCTCCGCTATCCTCCTATCTTTAGCAATTTCAACAGTTTCACTCATTCTAATTTGTGCATTACCAACCAAACAGAATGCGCTCATTAAAAAGAGTATAATCAGTTTGAACCTTCCCATATTTTATGCTTAAAGAATTGTTTCAACAAAATGTGCCACAAAGTTATTACAATTTTTTTAATCACACAATAACATTTTTGATTCTATCAAACCATAGTGTGCGCAATAAAGATTTTTTATGCACAACTACTGTCCGTTTCATCTAAAACAAATACATAGCCCCTCTGAGAAAGGAAGAATTCGCCGGAATGAATCGGCAGGCTGTGCTGATTCATTCCGGCGGTTATGGTAATGGGTTTATATTGCTTTGAGCGAATGGCTCTAAGGCTCAGTCTCAGAATTCAGAGGCAGGCGGAGAGGTCAGCGGCGGCCTTTGGCTTTGGCCTGCTGCTTCATCATTTCCTGCTGCTGACGCTGCATCTCTTCGAGGCGTGCCATGAAGCCCGATTTCTTCTTGGGCTTTTTGGCATTCTCGGCCATCTTCTTGCGCACGTCTTCTTCCTTGACAACTTTGCGGAAGATGAACGTCATGGTGATGGTTATGAGCAGCGACAGGAAGTAATAATAGCTCAGCGCGGCCGCATAGTTGTTGAAGAATACCATGAAGAACACGGGCATCAGATACATCATCCATTTCATTCCGGGCATGCCGCCGGCCTGATTCTGACTCTGGGTGTAGGTGTAGACGATGTTCGTAACAGTCATGAGCAGACAGAACAGCGAGATGTGGTTGCCGAAATATTCGGTGATGAGGGGTATGTTGCCGCTCCACGAGATGATGGCGTCGGGCGCCGAGAGGTCGTGAGCCCAGAGGAAGCTCTGTCCGCGCAGCTCTATGCAGCTGGGGAAGAAGCTGAACATGGCAAACAGGATGGGGAGCTGAAGCAACATGGGTACGCAACCCGACATGGGGCTGGCTCCGGCTTTGCTGTACAGGGCCATGGTCTTTTGCTGACGCGTCATGGCATTCTCCTTGCCCGGATATTTGTCGTTGAGGGCTTTGATGTCGGGGGCCAGGATGCGCATCTTGGCCTGCGAGATAAGGCTCTTGTACGACAGCGGATAGAGCACCAGCTTGATGAAGATGGTGAGCAGCAGTATCACTATGCCGTAGTTCAGACCCAGACCGCCTAAGAAGGTGAATATGGGTATGATAATCAGAGTGTTAATCCAGCGGAAGAGGCTCCAGCCCAACGGGATGAGACGTGTGAGGTCGAGGTCTTCGCCCATGTCGAGCACCTTGTCCTGATGACTCAGCAGCGGATAGAGGTTCGGGCCCATGAAGACGTCGAAGGAAGCGGGTGTGGAGGCGCTCCAGTTGTAGTCGTTGACTTCCGCCTCGGTGGTGAAGTTCTTCAGGAAGTCGCGGTTCTTCTCTATGGTGCTGGTGAAATCGGCCTGGTTGAAGGGGCGGCGGCTGAAGACGATGGTGCTGAAGAACTGGTTCTTGAAGGCTATCCAGCGAATCTTGGCCTGACGCTCTTCCTTGTCGTCCTTGCCCTCGTTGAGGTTCTCCACATCGCCGCCGGCAAACTTATAGAAGAGACCGCTCTGGCGTTCCTCAAACATACGACCCTTTTCCTGGCGTGCCAGCTGCTGCTGCCAGTGGAAGCCGAGTATGGTGTTGTTTGAGCTGAGCACCTTGTTCATGTCTTTCTGCACAATGTCCATGCGGAGATTGTAGCTGTCGCCGCGCGGCAGAGTGTAGCGGATGCCCCAGTAAGCGCCGTTGTCGAAGTTCAGGGCCATGAGCACGGTGGAGTCGTTGAGCACCCGCGGGGTGAAATAGAGATTATGCGTGTTGACGGGCACGGCGGCGGGGATGTCGAACGACATATTGTTGGTCTTGTCGTGGAAGAGCACCACGCGGCGGCTCTCTTTCTTGGTCTCGTCGGAGTTATATTCGGTGTTGTACTTCAGCAGCTCGGCTTTGGTTACCGTTCCCGACTTGGCGCTTAGCTCGAGGGCGAGGACGTTGTTGGCGAGCTTCACAGTGGTGTCTTTGCCGTTGAGGAAGGGGAGGAAGCAGCCGTAGCGGCTGAGACTCTCGCTGAGCTGACGCACGCTGTCGAGGGCGCGGCGGCGCTGCTGCGTGGTCATGGAGGCATCCCCGCTGTTTATCTGGGCCAGGGTGTAAGGCTGTCCGTCGACATTCACGGTGCCGGCTACGCTGTCGCCTGTCAGCGTCAGACTGACGCCCCCGCGGTTCAGAGTGTAGGTTTTTACGCCTTCGCTCTCCGAAAGGGTGCCGTTGTCGCGCAGATTGGTGCGCAGAAAGTCCATATCGGTGTCGCTCAGGGGTTCAGGCTTCTGCTCGGCCTGAGCGGCGGTTTGCTCTGTGGCGGCTTCTTCCGCGGCGGCCTGCTTCTTGTCGTCGCCCGTAAAGTACATGAAGGCGAAGAACACCGCCGCCATGACCAGAAGACCCCATATTGTGTTTTTGTCCATTAGTGTGTAATAAGATTAATTATTGGCGCTGTGATGAGCGCTGTTACGGGCGCTGTGATGGCGTTTCACTGCGGCTTGCATGAAGCTGATGAAGAGGGGGTTCGGACACAGCACCGTGCTTTGGTATTCGGGGTGATACTGTGTGCCGAGATACCAGTCGTGGTCTGGGAGCTCCACCACTTCCACCAGACCGGTTTCGGGGTTGCTTCCCGTGCATGCCATTCCGGCCTGCTCAAAGCGCTGACGATAGTCGCTGTTGAACTCGAAGCGGTGGCGATGACGCTCGCTGATGTCGGTCTTGCCGTAAGCCTTGGCGGCCAGCGAGTCGGGAGCTAAACGGCAGGCGAAGGCGCCCAGACGCATGGTGCCGCCCATGTTGCTGATGCTCTTCTGCTCCTCCATCAGGTCGATGACGTTGTCGGGTGTGTCGGGGCGCATCTCGGTGGAGTTGGCCTCCGTCAGGCCGAGCACGTTGCGCGCATATTCTATCACCATGCACTGCATGCCGAGGCAGATGCCGAAGGTGGGCATATTGTGCTCGCGGCAATATTTCAGGGCCACGAGTTTGCCGTCGATGCCGCGGGGTCCGAATCCGGGGGCAATGACCACACCGTCGAGATTGCCGAGGCGTTCGGCCACGTTTTCATCCGTCAGCTTCTCGCTGTGTATGTATATGAGGTTTAGTTTGCGGTCGCAGTAAGTGGCGGCCTGATGCAGGCTCTCGTTGATGCTCTTGTAGGCGTCCTGCAGTTCGGCATATTTGCCCACCAGGCCAATGTTGATTTCTTCAGAGGCACGACCCATGCGCTCCAGGAACTCTTTCCACTCGGTGAGGTCGGGCTCACCCTGCGGCTCGAGGCCCATTTTGCGCAGAATTATCTGGTCCATATCCTGGCTGTGCATGAGCAAGGGAACGCGGTAAATGGTGTCGGCGTCAACGCTCTGCACCACGGCGTCGGGACTGACGTTGCAGAACTGAGCCACCTTCTTGCGCATGGACGCGGGGATGTCTTTCTCGGTGCGGAGCACCAGTATGTCGGGCTGAATACCCACTTGCTGCAGCTGTTTCACGCTGTGCTGTGTGGGTTTGGTCTTCAGCTCCTTGGCGGCGTGCAGATAGGGCACGTAGGTGAGATGCACCACAAGGGCATCCTTGCCCATCTCCCAGCGCAGCTGACGCACTGCCTCCAGGAAGGGGAGCGATTCGATGTCGCCCACGGTGCCGCCGATTTCGGTAATCACAAAGTCATACTTGCCGGTGTTGCCCAGCAGCTTGACGTTGCGTTTTATTTCGTCGGTGATATGGGGAATTATCTGCACAGTCTTGCCCAGATAATCGCCGCGGCGTTCTTTGTCGATGACGCTTTGGTAAACGCGGCCAGTGGTGATGTTGTTGGCGCGTGTTGTCTGTATGTTGGTAAAGCGTTCGTAGTGGCCCAGGTCGAGGTCGGCTTCGTGACCGTCGACGGTAACGTAACATTCACCATGCTCGTATGGATTGAGGGTGCCCGGGTCGATGTTGATGTAAGGGTCGAACTTCTGTATCGTAACCTTATAGCCGCGTGCCAGCAACAAGCGTGCCAGCGACGAGGAGATTATGCCTTTGCCCAGCGACGACACAACGCCGCCTGTAACGAATATGTATTTGGTCTCCACCTTTGATAAAAAGTAACGGTTAGCACGGGGGCTCACTGCACACCCGTTTCAATCTGCAAAGGTAATTAATAATATGCAAATTCACAAAACGGGTGCCGAATGATTTGCGCAATGATTTGAAGAATGATTTGCCGAATGGTTTACCGAGCGGTTTACATATTGGATTCCGGAATGATTTTCCGGGCAGTCGGAGCGGAAGGCAACGAAGCACCCGGCTCAAAAATTTCATCACCGGCAGCCCCAAAAGCAAAAATTTATTCCCCGCAGAGGGTCCGGGCGTTCACTTTATCTTTTTGCGATTTAAAATCGGCAAGTTAAAAAATATGAAAGTGTTAAACTACTTTAATGCTCTGAAAATTGACAAAATGTTAGGTATTCATCGGGGCTACGCCTTTATCCCGGCACAAAACAGAGGCAAAGAGCCCCAAAAATACGCTTCAAACAAAAAAAATCTTTAAATAAATTTGGTGGGTAACGAAAATAGTTGTAATTTAGCGCATGAAATGAACTACGACGCATTACACTTACCGGCACATAATACAAAAACCCACCAAATTCACTGAAGCGAAACAGTATTTTGGACTAATCATATAAAACCCAACAAACGGCAAGTGAATCCGTTGAGAGTTGAACACCTCTTTATATATGGATACGGCAGGTAAAGAATCACCCTTCCGTATTCTTAAATCAAAGTGATTCTTTACGTAAATCATAACACATGAGACAATCTATCGCTCGTTCTCTCATGGCCCTCGCAGCCCTGGCACTGGTGATACCGTCTGTCACCGCCCAGAGAGCAGCCAAGCTGTCGGCACGCGCCACCGGCGCCGTCGTAACGCAGCAGGCCAATCCCGACAACGCACGCAACACGTTCCAGGACGTACAGATGCGTTCAGCAGCCACAGCCTCATCACGGATGTTCAGTGCTCCGGTGATGAGCGTACTGCAGCCTTCAAACAACACGCTGGCCAACCAGATTCGTCAGGCCACCGGCGGCATTACCATCAACGGTAATGTCATCTACTCAAACCCGGCCGAAGGTCAGACTTCCGGCAATGCCCATCTGGGTATCTATTCGTTCGACACTTCAGGCCAGAACTTCACCGAACTGCTTCACGGCAACCTCGGCTGCTATGCAGCTGTTGTTGTCGACGGCGTTTACTACAACTATGTAGCCGTACAGACAATTCTGGGCTATACGTTCTATGCCAGGACATACTCCACCGAGACATGGGAACAGCTCAGCAGTAAATCCATCACCAACGCCAAGACGCCTCGCGCCCTGGCTACCGACGGCACCAACGTCTACGGCTGCTTCTACAACGGCCAGAGCGGCGACAATGCCGGTTATGAGTATGGCAAACTCGACCTGACCACCAACGAGCACACGGTAATCTGCACACTGCCGCAGAACTGGAACGCCTGCGCCTGGGGCAACGACGGCATGATCTATGCCATCGACATGCTCGGCGACTGCTACAAGGTAGTTCCCACCACGGGTGCCATGACCAAGGTCGGCGCCACCGGCCGCGTGCCCAAATACGTCACAGGCGCTTGCGTCGACAAGAAATCGGGCCGTATGTTCTGGACTCTCTGCCCGGAAGATGAAAACGGCTATCTGATGGAGGTTAACACCACCACAGGCGCTGCTACTCAGCTCTGCAAATTCCAGTATGGCGACGAGATAGCCGGTCTCTATGTACCGTTTATCGCCGACGACAAAGCTCCGGCAGCCGTTACCGACCTGAACTGCGTATTCAACAACGGTTCGCTGAGCGGCAAGATTAACTTCAAGGCTCCCACCACCCTGTTCGACGGCACAGCAGCCACCGGCGAGGTAGATTACAAGATTCTTGTAAACGGCGAGGTAGCAGCCACGGGCAAATGCGCCTACGGTGCCAACGTAAGCAAAGACCTGACAGTGGGCGAAGCCGGCACTTACACCATTACGGTTGTGCTGAGCAACGCCAAGGGCGACGGCCCGAAGGTGAAGAAGGAACTCTTCATCGGCGCCGACACCCCGAAATCCACCAAGGTGACCATTGCATACGAAAACGGCAAGTTCAACGTAAAATGGAACGCTGTAACCGAAACCGTAAACGGCGGCTACATGGACCTGAGCAAGCTTACCTACAAGGTAACCCGTATGCCCGACAATGTTGTTGTAGCTGAAAAAGCCACCGCAACAAGCCTTCAGGATGCCGTTGCAACCCCGGCAACCTACACTCTGTATTACTACACCGTAGTTGTAAACTGCGACGGCAAATCATCGGCAGTGGCAGAATCCAACAAGATTGGTCTTGGCGAAATCGCCGCTCCTTACTCAGAGAGCTTCGACACCGCCGACGCATTTGAGCTTTACACCGTAATCGACGCCAACAACGACAAGAAGACCTGGACATACAATGCCACGGAGAAAGCCGTACGCGCCGCTTACAACTCAAAGAATGAAATGGACGACTGGTTGATCACTCCGGGTATCAAGCTGGAAGCCGGCAAGACTTACCGCATCGCAGCCGATTTGCGCAACCACTCAACCACCGCCTATCCCGAGAAATTCGAGATTAAGATAGGCAACGCTCCTGAAGCATCAGCCATGACCACCACTCTGGTGCCTCTGACACAAATCAACGGCAAGGTATGGACCACCTTCGAGGAATACTTCTCCCCGACCACCACAGGTACCTATAACATCGGTATCCACGGCGTATCAGACAAGAACATGTTCTATCTGTGGGCCGACAACATCACGGTAAGCGCACCTATCGACGGCGGCGCACCTGACGCAGTAACCGCACTGGAGGCCACCGCCGACCAGACCGGCGCTCTGAAAGCTGTCATCAGCGGCAAGGCTCCCACGAAGACTCTCAACGGCTCAACCCTGAGCTCAATCTCAAGCATCATCATCAGCCGCGACGGCACCCCCGTCAAGACTCTGACAGGCATCCAGCCCGGCGGCAACTTCACATACACCGATGCTGAAGTTCCCACCAAAGGCAACCACACCTGGCAGGTAGTTTGCACCAACGACAAGGGCCAAGGCAAAACAGCCGAGATAAGCACTTTCGTAGGCTTCGACAAACCGAGCCCCGTAACCAACGTTACCACCACCGAGACCAGCAACGGTAAGGTTCACATCACCTGGACCGCTCCCACCACTGACATCAACGGCAAGCCTCTTGGCAGCACACCTATCACCTACAAACTGGTGAAGGCATCGGCCACCACTACCGTTTATGCCGACAACCTTTCGGCCACCAGCTTCGACATGGACGTTGTAACCGAAGGTCAGGAATTCTTCCAGGTAGGCGTCTTCGCCGTTACAGCCGACGGCACGAGCACCGGCACAGCAGGTCCGTTCATGGCAGTGGGCTTCCCCTACACTCTGCCTTACTATGAATCATTCGCAGAAAAGAGCCTGAGCTCTATCCTCGGCATCCAGAAGGTAGCCGGCAACGGCGCTACTTGGGCAATCAACAAAGACGGTGACCTGGGCATCAACTCAGCCGATAACGACGGCGGCTTCATGTCGGGCAAGATGTCAAATCTGAACGACGCAAGCATGGTATTCACCGGCAAGATTGACCTCACCACAGCTGCAAAACCCGTCTTCAAGTTCCATACTTACAACATCATCAACAAGAAAGACGGCGAACTGAAATATGACATCAACGAAATCGACGTCAAGATTCGCGAGGTAGGCACCGAAGAATGGACCGTACTGAAACACGGCACAGTGAACGAGCTTTGCAACGGCGACACCGGCGTTTGGAAACCTGTTCAGGTAAGCCTCGACGCTTACAAAGGCAAGAAAGTGCAGGTAGGCATTCAGGGAACTTGCAAGTATTATGTTTACGTAATGATCGACAAGCTCCAGGTATGCGAGAATTTGGACCACAACCTCGGCGTATCGGGCATCACCGCTCCTGAAAACGTTAAACCGAACGAGGAATTTGCAATAAACGTAGAGGTAGAAAACCGCGGCTCGAAGAATTCCGAGGCTTACAGCGTAGAGTTCTATCGCGACAACGCCACCACTCCGTTCAAGACCATAGAAGGTCTGGCAATAGCTCCGGGCGCCATAGCCACCTTCTCGGCACCTGTGAAACTGACATTTGCTGACGAAGACGCTCAGGCCACCTACAAGGCTGTTGTAAAATACAGCAAGGATGAAAATACAGCCGACAACACCTCCGATGTAGTAACTGTTAAACGTCAGTATTCCAGCAAGCCGGGTCCGCAACAGCTTGAAGCATCAGTAAGCAGCGGCAGCACCGTGCTGAAGTGGAAAGCACCTTCGGCTCAGTCAACCGAGCGCATGGCTTCGGGCAACCTCTATGACCTGGAAAGCTATGAATCATGGAACAACACCGGCATAGACGGCTGGCAGTTCATTGACGTGGACAAGAAACCGCGCGGCGGCTTCGATGGCCTTGAGATACCCAACAATGCCGTAGAGAGCCTCGGCTCATGGTTCGTCTTCGAACAGGGCGGCAACTTCAACGAGTCGTTCAAGGCACACAGCGGCACCAAGTTCTTCGCATCACTGTTCAACTACGACGCATCGCAGGTTGACGACTGGTTGATCTCACCGGCTCTTTCAGGCAGCGCACAGACTCTTACCTTCTGGGCCAAGAGCTACAGCAAGAACTACCTTGAGGATATGGAAGTGCTGACCTCAAGCACCAACGCCAACACCGAAAGCTTCACTTCGGCAAAGGTTGTCAAGAGTGTTCCCGCCGATTGGACTGAATACACCATCCAGCTCCCCGCCGGCACCAAGTACTTCGCAATCCGCAACAACGGTAAAGACAAGTTCTTGCTGATGGTCGACGACCTCACCTTCGAGACCGTACCCGACGTAGTTGTAGGTTACAATGTATACCGCGACAACGTTAAGATCAACAGCGAACTCATCCCGGCAACTCAGACCACTTACACTGACGCCAATGTAACCGACAAGCACACCTACCACGTAACAGCAGTTTACCAGTCAGGTGAAGAATCAGCACCGAGCAACGGCGCGACCAACGGCGTAGCCGGCATCGAGGCAGGCGTATCGGTAGTTGCAGGCCAGGGCTTCATCGCCATCAGCGGTGCCGAAGGCAAGCAGGTATCCATCATCGGCATCAACGGCATCACCTTCTTCAACGCCGTTCCCGAAAATGAGGTACGCGTAGAAGTAGCTCCCGGCGTTTACATGGTTCGCGTTGCAAACGGCACCATGAAGCTGGTTGTGAAATAAAGAATGACACACGGAGCTGAGGCTCCCCTACCCTCAAAGGAGGCTGCACCCGCCGTGCAGCCTCCTTATATTATGTTGGAAGGGGATGGATTTTATGATTTGGAGGCACCGGGAAGTAACAAAATGCCACATTAAGAAATTTTTATTACCTTTGTAGATTGAAACGACGGAGAGCCGGTCAAGCAACGAGCGGCAGCGCCTTCGCAACACAACAGAGACAAAAGAGACAACAGAGACATGAAATACAAAAGGATATTACTCAAGCTTTCGGGAGAATCGCTTATGGGCTCCCGGGGTTACGGCATAGACCCGGAGCGTCTGGCGGCGTATGCCAAGCAGGTGAACGAGGCAGTGCAGCAAGGCACTCAGGTGGCCATAGTGATAGGCGGCGGCAACATCTTCCGCGGTCTGAGCGGCGCGGCTCAGGGCACCGACCGTGTGCGCGGCGACCAGATGGGCATGCTCGCCACGGTAATCAACTCGCTGGCTCTCTGTTCGGCTCTTGAAGCGTTGGGAAGGAAAGCCGAGGTGTTCACCGCCATCGCCATGTCGCCCATAGGCAGGCCGTATCGCAGCTTCGACGCCAAAGCACTGCTCGACGAGGGCGGCGTGGCCATAATAAGCTGCGGCACGGGTAACCCCTTCTTCACCACCGACACGGGCGCGGCTCTGAGAGCCATAGAGGTGGGCGCCGACGTAATGCTCAAAGGCACGCGCGTGGACGGCATCTATACGGCTGACCCGGAGAAGGACCCCAATGCCCGGAAATTCAACCGCATAACCTACGCCGAGGTGCTCGACAGAAATCTCAGGGTGATGGACCTCACCGCCACCGCCCTTTGCAAAGAGAACAATATGCCTATCTATGTCTTCGACATGGACACAGAGGGAAATCTGGCCCGTGTGCTCAAGGGTGAGGAGATAGGCACTTTGGTGGAAAATTAAATTTACATACCATGACAGCTTTTCTTGATCGCAATGAGTTTAACTTTCAGCCGTCGGGTGAGGTTGAGAAGGCACTCCGCGACTTTGACATAAACAAACTGTGCTTCTACACCCGCATCTACGACGAGGGAAAGAAGAGCATCTTCTCCGTATATCTGTCGGAGCTTTACGGGGTGCCTGAGGAACAGGTGCTTCTGGGCTACGGCGCGGAGGATTTGCTGAAACAGACGGTGCATTTCTTCCTTGGCCGCAAAGCAGGCGGCGGCACTATGCTGATACCCAAGTTCTCGTGGTGGTATTACAAATCGCTCGCCGACGAGGTTGGCGGCCACACATATCAGTATCCGCTGGTGGAAAGCGACGACACGTTTGTATATGACTTCGACACCATGCTCGACATGGCGCGCGAGAAGAAGCCCGAGCTGCTTCTCTTAGCCTCGCCCAATAACCCCACAGGCAACGGACTGACGCCCGAGGAGTTGGAGTATGTAATGGAGCGTGTGCCACAGGAGACCGTTGTGGTGGTAGACGAGGCTTACGCGTCGTTCGTATCGCCCAAGGCCGATTACATAGCTCCTATGGTTAAGAAATGGCCGAATATGATTTTTGTGCGCACGCTGTCGAAGTTCTACGGGCTGCCGGGACTGCGTATGGGTTACGGATTCATGTCGGCGCCGCTGAAGGACTTCACCCGCTTCTCAAACAAATACCTTGGCTACAACCGCATCAGCGAAGACATTGCCATAGCAGCCCTGAAGAGCGACAGCCATTACCGCCACATTGCGGAGCTGATGAACGCCGACCGGAAGCGCTATGAGGAGGAGATAGGGACTCTGCCCGGCTTCAAGGTATATAAGTCGGTGAGCAATTTCATCCTGGTGAAATACCCCATAGAGCTTAAGGAGAGGCTTCAGAAGGCTTTCAAGGATGAGGACTACAAGGTGAAGTTCATGAACGAGCCTGACATCAACACCCATCTGCGCATCACCTTGGGGCGCCCCGAGCAGAATGCGCTGGTAATAGACACCATAAAACGCATAGCCACGGAATGAAAAGGCTGGCAGTGATACCGGCTGCAGGCATGGCCACGCGGCTCCGTCCACTTACCGAGCATACGCCCAAATGTCTTCTCGAGGTGGGAGGGAAGGCTCTGTTGGGTCGCGCCATGGAGGCACTGCTGCAGAACGGCATCGACGAGGTGGTGGTGGTGACGGGCTACTTGGCTCCGATGATTGAGGAGTATCTCGGGGCGCATTATCCGCAGGTAAAGGTGCATTATGTGCATAACGACCGTTACGCCTCAACCAACAATATCTATTCGCTTTATCTCTCCAAGCCGTTTGCGCGTGGCCGCGACATTCTGCTGCTTGACAGCGATATCCTCTTCGACCCGGAGATAATACGTCGCCTCATGGCCTGCCCCGACAGCGAGGCGTTAGCCTTGGAGATGCATCCGCTTGGCGAGGAGGAGATAAAGGTAACGGTGGATGACCGCGGGCTGGTGAAGGAAATCAGCAAGGTTGTTGACCCGCAGACGGCTGTGGGCGAATCGACCGGGCTGGAGAAGATGGGAGCCGCCTACACCGAGGCGCTCTTCGACGAGCTTGACGAAATGATTCTGCGCGAAGGGCTCGACAATGTATTCTACGAGAAGGCTTTTGAGCGTCTCATTGCCAAAGGAAAGAGCTTCCGGCCGGTAGACATCACCGGACTGACGGCTATGGAGCTTGACACGGTGGCCGACTTCGAGGCCGCCAACGCCAAATTATAATTATAATATGGCCGATTACGACATCCGTCCGCTGCAGCTTCATGTGCTGGAGAATCTGAAGATTTTCCATGAGGTGTGTCAGCGCCACGGTCTGCGCTATTTCATCACCGCCGGCACAATGTTGGGAGCGGTGCGCCACAAGGGCTTCATACCCTGGGACGATGACCTTGACGTGGCTATGCCGCGCCGCGACTATGACCTGCTGATAGCCAACAGCCGCCAATGGCTGCCGAAACCGCTTGAGTTAGTCTGCGCCGAAAATAACCCCGACTATCCGCTGCCCTTCGCCAAGCTGCAGGATGCCTCCACAACGTTGTTGGAACGGCCTCATCTGCCCTTCCTGGGGGGTGTTTATATGGATGTGTTTCCGCTCGACGGCGTTCGGCCTTCGTGGAGTGGAAGGCATTGGCAGTTCAGCCGCTATGAGTATCTGAAAAGGGCGCTCTATTTCATTCACCGCGACCCGTATAAACATGGCCATGGAGCCTCGTCGTGGCTGCCGCTGCTTACGCGCCGGCTCTACACGCCTCAGGGTCTGCAAAAGGCCATGCGCGCCATCTCCACAGTCGTGGACTATGACTCGGCGCGGCTCTGCGCCGATTATGACGACGGTTTGCGAGGGGTAATGCCGCGCACGGTGTTCGGCAACCCCACCCCCATCCGCTTTGAAGACACGGAGGTGATGGGCTACGAGCACCCGGATGAGTATCTGAGCCGCAAATATGGGTCTGACTATATGCAGATTCCGCCTGACGGGCACCGCCGCCAGCACAATTTTTTTCTCCTTGACCTTAACACGCCTTACGAGCAAAGCCGCAGCAAGGTGCGCGAAATGATTGAGCGGGGCGGGTGAGAGGAGAGGAGAGGAGAGAGAGGACCGCACTCTTTTAGCTATTTTAGCTATTTTAGCTAATTTAGCTTTTTTAGCTTAGGTAGCTACAGTAACTACAATAGCTACCTTAGCTACCAAGCTACCAAGCAATAAATACTTTTTGCTCTTTTTGTAATTTTTTAACGCCTGCGGCGTCATGAGGGTATGAGGCACTTACTGTTTATCTTCGCACTGCTGTTGTCAGCCTTCTCCTTAAAGGCACAAACAGACACTATTGTAACAAAACCCTCAGTAAAAGATACTGTTGGCACCACCCTCGACGAGGTTGTGGTGCAGGGTCGCACACAGCGAATTGTGAAATATGGTGTGGAATACACGCCCGACAAACGCATGAAACGTCAGGCCGCGGATGCCTCGAAGCTGCTTCAGGCAATGCAGATTCCGCAGCTTGTGGTAAACCCTATCAGCAAAGGCATTACCACCTTGTCGGGCAAGAGTGTGAGTATGTTTATAGACTATGTGCCGGCTACTGACGACGACCTGAGCGGTCTGCGGCCGGAGGATGTGCTGCGGGTGGAGGTGCTCGACTACCCGGAGGACCCGCGCTTCAACTCGGCACAGCATGTGGTGAACTTCATCATGCACAAGTATGAATGGGGCGGCTACACCAAGCTCTCGGGTCGCGCCTGGTTTTTAGAGGAGAACCGCGGCAACGCCAATGTCTATTCAAAATATGTGCGCAAACGCTGGACATTAGATGCCTCAGCGGGAGGCACACTTGCCTACGGCAATCAGGCCCGCGGCCACAACGAGGAGATTTACCGCGACATCATGTTCCGGGGCAACCACTACGATGAGCTGCGCCGCATAACGCATATCGACGACGCCTACACCCACAGCAATAATGAATGGGGCTCTCTGCGGCTGTCGTACAGTTCAGACTCGCTCTATATACAGCATCAGGCCGGATTCAGCCGCTATGCCGAACCGGGAAATATGACCCGTACGTCGCTCAGCTTCTCAGACGCGGTGGTAGGCGACAATCTGATGTCAGAAAGGCGCAGCGACAGCCAGAATCTGAGTCCGTGGGTGAGCGGCTATTACTGGATTTCGATGCCCCGAGGCAACACCCTCAACATCTCGTGGAACTTCAGTTACGGTTCGCGCCGCAGCCACAACAATTATGCCGTGAACGGCATGGAGCCAATCCTCAACTCCAACCGCGAAAAATATTACTCGCCCACGGCAAACCTGACGTACAGCAAGCAATTGGGACACGGCAATACTTTCCGCACCTCGCTGGTGAGCTACAACACCATTTACCACACGGACTATTATGGCTCGTACGACGGGCGTCAGAGCCTTTTGTCGTCGGAGAATATGCTCTTCTTAGAATATATGCAGAACTGGAAATGCGGTCTTAATCTCTTCTCGCGCGTGGGTATGTCGTACGTCATAGGCCGCGTCAACAGCCACACGAATCTGAAGCAGTGGAATCCGCGTTTGGGGCTTCAGCTTCAGTATAAAATCAACGACCGCCACAGCGCAAGCATAGAGGGTTGGTGGGGTAACAGCCATCCGGGGGCCAGTACGTCGAACACGGCCCTTGTGCAGAGCAATGAACTGCTGTGGCTGCAGGGCAACACGCGTCTGCGCAACACCATCTTCCGCCAGGCCACGGCGTCCTATTCGTTCATACCCAACAACCGTTACTCGCTGTCGGCCAGCGTGGAATGGAAGGGTAAAGGCAACAAGCAGGCTTACGACTACTTCGTGCTGCCGGGCTACGACGGTGTGGTGCGCCGCACAATCAACTCCGGCAACGCCAACCGCTACACAGCCTCTCTGAACGGCACAGCCAGTTTCTTCGACAGCCGTCTGCGCATCAATGTTTACGCCAGTGCCAACCACGTACGGCTGACCGGCATTGACCGTCAGCACTGCAACTGGATTGTGGGGCAGGCCATAGTGTCGTATTACTTCGGCAACTTCGACATCAACATGCGCTATTGCACCCCACAGAAGTCGATAGATGCCTACAGCGGTGGCATAGTGCGAAGCTATCCGAGCATCTACGAGTTCTATGCCAATTACACGGTGGGCAATTTCAAGTTCTCCACCAGCATCCCCAACTGGTTCAGCAAAGGGGCGCATATCCGCAGCAACTACGTGGGCACGCACCACTATGCCGAGAAGGGCTGGACCAGCGGCGACTTCAATCCGAACATCTTCTTCAGCGTCACCTACACCTTCAGCTACGGCAAGAAGGTGCGGATGGGCAACGAACTTCAGAACCAAGGTGGCGGCGGGTCGGCCATTCTGCAATAACCCTGAACCCGAATAAACTAAATCGCCCGTGTCAGAGAAAATGACGCGGGCGGTTTGTTTTATGCCGTAAAGACGCAACATAAAAGTGTATTATGGCATAATGCCGGATAAAAGGGCGTAGAGCGTCAATTATTCAGCTATAGATGCGTGCTTACCCTCGTTCAGAGCCTCGGTAAAAGCAATTTGACAAAGCAGAATTTCAACATCTGAAAAATTCTGAACAACTCATTCTAAAAAATTTTGCAGGTATACAAAAAAATATTAATTTTACGGTCAAGTTATATGTATCGCTTACTAGAAAAGACAATCATACAACCTAATATTAACCAACTCACCTGAAAAAGATGCGAAAAATTCTTCTTATTCGTATGGCTTTGGCAGCGTTGCTGGCGTTTGGTGCGTGGGGAGTATTTGCCCAGATACAGAAAGCATCTGTGGCGATGCCCGTGACGCAGGCGCCAATGGACACAACGGAACTGCCATTGCGCGTACGCACCGTGGAAGCGGAATCTCCGTACATTCTGTCGGTGCGACAGTCAGTTACGCCGCTGTTACCGGCCGCTGACGACACCAAGGAAGCAGCCCAGTGGACGCGTGTGTGCGGCTCTGTGCTCTATGCCGACAACTGGGGCACCGGCAACACCCCTTACGGCGTTTATTCCATACCCCTCAACGGCGGCGAATTCACACCGCTGCACGTTGCCAACGACCTCAATGCCAACGGAGGCGGGTTCTTCAAAGACAATTATTACTATTGCGCCAACTACGGTGTGAGCAATGGCATTGGCTATTACCACAACGTAAAATACTCCACGTCGACGTGGACTCGCAGCACCTACGGGCTGTCGAGTGTGCGCACCACGGCATCGGACTTTGCACCTGACCCCGTTACGGACAAGGTTTACAGTTGCTCGCGCAACACCAAGGCCGATGAATGGTATCTCACGACGATGGACGTGAGCAAGGCTCAGTGGGACCCCTCGTACATAGCACTGCTCGACGTCTGCCTGTCGGGTATGGCCGTTGACAACGAGGGCCAGATTTACGGTGTGGGCACCGACGGTATGTTCTACCATATCCACAAGACCACAGGCAAGATGACAAAGATAGGCGACACGGGTCTTCGCCCGGGCTTCCTGTCGAGTGCCTGCACGGATCCGACCACAGGTGAGTTTTATTATTCCACCGTGCTCACAAACAATCAGGGCGGTCTGTACACCATAGACTACACCACCGGCAAAGCCACTCTGGTATGCAATTATCCGCACAATCAGCAGGTTGTGGGCATCTACATTCCGAAAGCCGAGGCCAAGGACGCGGCTCCCGACGCAGCCCAGAACCTCAAGGTGAGCTACGAACCGGGCGCTCTGACGGGCACCATAAGCTTCGACGCTCCGGCCACTCAGTATGACGGCAAACCGGGCACAGGCAAGATAAAATGTCTGGTAAAGGCCGGAAGCACCACTCTTAAACAGGATTCAGTGGAGTACGGCTCAAAGGGCTACTCGCTGACGTGGAAGCTCACCAAACCGGCCAACACCACTTTCTCGGTGGTATTCTCGAACAAGGCGGGCGGCAACGGCCCCACGCGCAAGGAAACGCACTGGATTGGCAATGACGTGCCGAACGATGTTACGGAAGTGACCCTGCACAGGGCCGGCAACAAGTTCGGCCTCAACTGGAACGCGTCGAAGGGGGGCACGCACGGCGGTTACTGTCCGGCAGACAACATCTCCTACACAATAGTCCGTTATCCGGAAAATAAAACCGTGGCCACAGGCTACAAAGGCACAGCTTTTGAGGAGACGTTGGAAAATCCGGAATCCATCACCGGATTCTATTACACCGTGCAGGCCGTGAACGGCACTCAGAAATCCAAGGCAGTGCAATCGAACACCGTCATCATAGGCGATGTCACCCCTCCTTATCATGAGGGCTTCAACACCTCGGCACCGTTCTATACTTATAAGGTGATAGATGCCAACGGCGACGGCAAGACGTTCAAGTGGCGCCAGTATGGACCGGCCAAAAACGGTATGGCTGCGTGCGACTACAACTCGGCCCGCAAAATCGGCAAGGACGACTGGCTCATCTCGCCGGCTATCAACATGAAGGGCGGCAAGGCTTACATAATTGAGTTCGACGTGGGCACCGGCAGCGACTTCGGCGAGAATCTGCGTGTGGGTTTCTCAAACGAACCCACGGTGGAGGCCATGAACCAGAACATACTGCTCGACACCACCTATTTCCAGAGTTGCATCTTTACCCGCGCCCGTGTGGTGGCCACTCCCAAGACGGACGGCAAATATTACTTCGGCCTGCATGCCTGCACTCCTACGCTGCAGTATTACATGGACTTCGACAATGTGGACATTTATGCGGCTCTTGACCCGTCGACGCCCGACGTGCCGGCCAACCTGCTTCCAGTGGTAAAAAAAGACGGCACGGGAGTCGATGTCTCGTTCACGGCACCCAAAACCACAGTAACCGGCAAGGCTCTCGGTTCGATAGCCAAGATAGAGGTGATACGCGACGGCAATGTGCTGCATACCTACACGGCGCCGGCACCGGGAGCCGAACTGAAGTATTCCGATGCCCTGGCACACGCCACCGGCCGCTTCAAGTATGAGGTACGGGCTTATTCGGCCACGGAAGCCGGTCCGGCCGCCGACTACACCCTGCGGATGGAAGAGGGTCCGTTCATTGACAATTTCACAGAATATGGCTCACTGAGCTGCTTTACTCGTGTGGATATCAACAACGACCACACTCAGTGGGACTTCTACCCGTTGTCATCGACGAACTCCACGCTGAGAATCTACAACAACAAACAGCATTCCAACGACGACTGGCTGATTTCTTATCCGGTATGGCTCAAGGGCGGTTACTACTACGACATCCGGTTCAAACTGGGCGGGTCGAACAATGCTCCTCAGGAGATTTCGGCCTATTACGGCTTCGCTCCCACACCTGAAGGCATGACAATGGAATTGCTTCAAAAATCGGCGTTTACGGCCTCCAAGACGAGCCAGTACATACTCAACGGCTCACTGATGGTGCAGGAAGACGGTTTCTATTACTTCGGTTTCCACGCCACATCGCCGATGTATGACGGAAGTATGTGCTGGATGACTTTTGACGACTTCGAGATAGGACAGGGGCTTAGTTTCGCTGCTCCGGGGAAGGCTCAGAGCCTCACCATAACCCCCGACTTCGAGGGCGCCAACGAGGGCATCGTGAGCATCAAGGCCCCGGTGCTGAGCATCAACAACGACACCATCACCGACCTGACAAAGATTGACCTTTATCGAGACAACGCTCTTATAAAAACCTTTACGGAAGTGGAACCGGGCGGCAATTACATCTTCAAGGATGTAGACATGAAGACGGGTGTGCGCACATACAAGGTCATCTGTCACAATTCGGCCGGCGAGGGTCTGCCGCTCGAAACGCAGCAGTATATGGGCATCAACCGTCCCGGCGTACCGAACAATGTGGTGGCAGCCGAGACGTCGAATCCGGGCGAGGTCATGGTGTCGTGGGACGCTCCCAAGACCGACAATGCCGGCAACCCGCAGAATCTCAACGGCGTCACCTACGAGATTCGCTCATATCATGACCGCGCTTTCCTTGACCACACCATGGAAAGCGAAACCACAAGCATCAAGAGCCTTGACTGGCAGCAGGGCGACCCCCAGACATTGGTTTATTACTATGCTTTGGCCAAGAATCAGCTTGGTCTGAGCCAGGGTGCCGGCATCTCCAACATCCTTCCTCTGGGTCCGGCATACGAGGGCATGTATCACGAGAATGTTTTCAACGGCATACCTACCTATACATACGGTCAGAGACAGCATCAGGGCGGACAATGGGTAGTTGCTTCCAACAGCCAGTTCCCCGATGTAACTCCTGTTGACGGCAACGGTATGTTCATAATGCGCGGCCAGTATAAGAATTCTTCATCAGACCTGATGACGGGCCGAATCAAGTTAGGTGCCGACCCGGTGCTTGAATTCTTCTACTACTCCATATCACCGAAGTCGGTAAACTATTTCAGCGTGAAGGTCGACGACGGTTCCGGCGAGGGCTTCAAGGAGGTTGCCAACGTGGTGAACAACGAGGGCGAAATGAAGTGGAACAAGGTAAGTGTGCCGCTGAGCCAATATGCCGGCAAAACCGTGCAGTTACAGTTCACCGGTGTAATTCAGAACTACGTTTATATGTTCCTCGACGACATCCGCGTCTACAACGCCTACGACAAGAATATGGCGATAATGCAGGCCTCCGGGCCGAAGCGCGGCATGGCCGGCAGCAACGTGACCATGCGTTTCTCGGTAGAGAACATGGGCAAACAGAATGCCGACAAATATAATGTGCATCTGCTGCGCAACGGCAATGTTGTGAAGACGCAGGAAGTAACCAAGGCACTGGCTCCGGGCGAGAGCCATGAGATGAAACTCACCGACAAACTCGGCGCCGGCATGGGCGACACCATTGTCTACACCGTACGCGTGGAGACGGAAGGTGATATGAATGTTGACGACAACACGTCGCGCCCCGTCGAGGTGATGGTAACGGAGGCAGGTCTGCCCGAACCGCTGACTCTGACAGGCGAAACCGCCGACAACAAGAATGTAAGTCTGAAATGGCAGGCTCCCAACCCGCAATTGCTCAACACCGAGTCCGTTACGGACAACTTTGAAAAGATGAGCGCGTGGGAAACCGAATACTTCGGACGCTGGCAGACGGCAGACGTCGACGGCGAGCTTCAGGGTGGCATCAGCAATGTCTATCTCGAAGGGATACAGCAGGTTGCAGGCAGCTACTTTGTGTTCGACGTCAGCGACCCGCGCTTTGCCGAGGCAAAAGACACCTACGCCGCTTATTCAGGCTCCAAGAGCATGGCTTCGATGTATAATCTGTATGGGGGCGCCAACGACGACTGGCTCTTCTCGCCGCGTCTCAACGGCAAGGCTCAGACTATTACGTTCTACGCCCGGAGCGCCTCCCAGTCGTCGCCCGAGAGCTTTGAGTTCTACTACTCGAAGACTGACCGCTACCCCGACAACTTCATCAAGGTGGGCGCCAAGAGCTACATCTCGTCCAAGTGGACAAAGAATACGTTCTCTGTGCCTGAAGGCGCTAAGTATTTCGCCATCCGCCACGTATCGAAGAATATGTTCATCCTTATGCTCGATGACTTCACCTTCATACCGGCAGCTTACGAAATCACCGATGCCAACCTCACGGGCTACATTGTATATCGCGACGGCATGCCTCTCAACGAGACACCGTTTGCCGGCACTTCCTACACCGACCTCGATGTGCCCGCCGGCAACCACATCTACAGCGTAACGGCTATGTACGACCGCGGCGAATCGTCGCCGTCGAATCTGATAAGCGTAACCACCAACGCTGTCAACGGCCTGTATGACAATGGTGCAAATGTGAGAGCCCGCGCGGGCCATATCATCATCACCGGCGCCTCGGACATGAATGTGTCTGTAACACGCCACGACGGCATCACCATCTTCTCGAACGCCGGGTCCGACTTCATCGACGTGGCTGCCGACAAGGGTGTATATATCGTAAGGCTTGGCTCACGCACCGTCAAAGTGCTTGTGCAATAAGCTATTCATAGCGCAATAACTTCCCTCAGGACTGCGCCGGACTTCTCCGGGGCAGTCCTTCTTTTGCGCGTATATGAGGGCTTCAGGAGAGAAGATAAGGGTTTCAAGGTAGGCCGCTTTAAGGATGCTTACAGAAGAGTTTAGGGCGCAAAAAACAGGCTGCGCCGGTTTTATCTGGCACAGCCTGTAAAAGGTAAAAACTACTCTTAAAGAGGATTAGAGCTGACGCAGCGGCTTGATGTCAAGCTTCACGGGCTTAATCATGTTCTCGGGCAGCAGGATGGTGTCGAGGTCCTCTTTGGTAAGGATGCCGTGTTCGAGCACCAGGTCGTAAACGCTGCGGCCGGTTTCGAGTGCCTCTTTGGCAATCTTGGTCGAGTTCTTGTAGCCGATAACGGGGTTGAGAGCCGTAACGACGCCGATTGAGTTGTGTACTTCCTCTTTGCAGCGTTCGGGGTTTGCGGTGATGCCGTCGATGCAACGTTCGCGCAAGGTGCGGAAGCCGTTGATGAGCAGGTCTACGCTCTCAAAGTCGCACTGTGCCATAACGGGCTCCATGGCGTTGAGCTCCATCTGGGCAGCCTCGCCGCTCATGGTGACGCAGAGCTCGTTGCCCATCACCTTGTAGCAAATCTGGCTCATGACCTCGGGGATAACGGGGTTAACCTTGCCGGGCATAATCGACGAGCCGGGCTGCATGGCGGGGAGATTGAACTCGCCTAAGCCGCAACGCGGGCCTGAAGCCAGCAGACGCAGGTCGTTGCTGATTTTGGAAGCCTTGACGGCAACACGCTTCATGGCCGAAGCATAACCAACGAGGCAAGAGGTGTCGGAGGTGGCGCCTACCAGGTCGCCGCTGAGTTTGAAGTCGAGACCGGTGATGCGGCTCAGAGCGGCAACACATTTCTCGGCATATCCCGGCTCGGCGCAGATGCCTGTGCCGATGGCGGTGGCACCCATGTTCACCGTCAGGAAGTCTTCGGCAGCCTCGTTGAGGTGTTTGATTTCGTCGGTGAGGATGGCGGCAAAACCGCTGAAGGTCTGACCCAACGTCATGGGCACGGCGTCTTCGAGCTGAGTGCGGCCCATCTTGATGACGTTCTTGAACTCCTCGCTCTTGGCACGCAGAGCGGCGATGAGGCGCTCCAGCTCCTCAACCAGGCGCAGGTGAGAATAGTACATGCCAATGTGGATGGCAGTGGGATAGGCGTCGTTGGTCGACTGAGCATGGTTCACCGTGTCGTTGGGTGAGCAATACTGATACTCGCCGCGTTTGTAACCCATGATTTCAAGTGCACGGTTGGCAATAACCTCGTTGGCGTTCATGTTGGTGGTGGTGCCGGCGCCGCCCTGTATCATGTCAACGGGGAAATGCTCGTGATGCTCGCCCTTGCGAATCTCCTCGCAGGCCTGCACAATGGCATCTTTCTGAGCATCGCTGATGAGACCCAGCTCATGGTTGGCTATGGCAGCTGCCTCTTTGGTGATGGCCAGACCATTGATGAACAACGGATACTCGTTGAGATGAAACTTGCTGATATCAAAGTTCTCAAGGCCGCGAAGGGTCTGAACGCCATAGAGAGCGCAGGCCGGTATGTCGCGCATGCCAAGAAGATCGCTCTCCCGGCGATAGCCTTCAGAAGGATTACATTTCATATTATTTAGAATTTAAGGTTAGTCTTGGTTTGCGAAAGCAAAATTACTAATTTATTTTTGAACGGCAAGGGGGTTGTGTAAACTTTTGCCAAAATTTAATCCCACCGATGAAAATTTCACCTCCTCACAGCCCTTATCCCAAAGGTTGCAAGCCCTCCGGGAGGCTGCTCTACCCCGCTTTCCGCTGAGCCGGAATCATGCCTGAAAAGGCCTTTTTCAACGGCCCGAAATGTTAAAAAAATCTCACCCCTTTTCCCAAAGTGGTGAGATGAAACCTTAATCTTAATTAATACTATGAAAAACACTTTGCAAATATAATACTTTTTCAAAAGCTTGTAAAGAGGTAAAGGGTATAAATCCTCTATCTTTAACTATATAGCCCCCGAATTTAACTATATTTCACATTTGCGTGCTTACATAGACTAATTTCCGGTCTGTTAAAAAAAGATGCAGAATCGAAATAAACCGAAACTGACCTTTTCAGCCGGTGAATACGGTGTATGTCGTGATTTAACCTTTTAATGCAACCGCCCGCTTGGGCATGAGGCGGCTGCGTGGTCAGGCGCAAGTTACAGCCAACTTACCAGGGCACATGGTTGCCGTTGTAGCGGTAACAGTAAGTCATCTCGTAGCCTGAGCCGGTGTACCAGTTGAGATAGAGATAATCGCCGGTGCTGTTGAACCAGTAGTTCATACTGTCTTGAGCGCCGTCCTGATAACGTATGGTAAGCGTCTGGCGCGAATAGCTGCGGTTGCAAATCCAGCGCGTGCGCTGCACAGACTGCATGCCGTTTACGTAATAGTAATAGAAGCCGGTGCCATTGCCGAAGAATTCCAGATAGCTTGTATCGTATGGCGACACTAACTGACCGTTGGCCATATAGAGCTGCCACACGCCGTCGAGATTGGCATCGAGGTAAGTATCGTCGATGGGACCCCACCAGCCGTCGTCGCCGTCATCGCAGGAGGTGAACGACACCGTTGCCACCAGCGCCACGGCCGTCAACACCAAAGTACGTAAAAAATGTTTCATGCTAATGTATTTTTCCTTATTAACGCACTATTGCTCCATAAAGTTGCATCTCCCCCGCCTTCTTACTTAAGTGAAGAGGCGGACGAGGGCGTAGAGGAGGGCGAGGAGGATGACGATGCAGGCGGAGGCGGGTACGCCCAGATACCAGGCGGCTATGAGGCCGCCGACGCTGCCGAGCAGCGAGATGACGGCCGACAGCACTGTCATGGCGCCGTAATGGCGGGTGAAGCGTTCGGCGGTGATCTGCGGCAGGCTCACCAGGCTCATCAGCAGCATGATGCCTATCATGCGTATGCCCAAAACGATGCCTATGGCCACCATAATGGTCATCACGGTGTCTATGGCCTGTGCCGGGAGGCCGCGCGTGCGGGCAAAGGCTTCGTCAAAGCTCGTGGCTATGATGACGCGCTGAAACAGCAGGTAAAACGCCGTCAGCACAAGGGTAAAGGCTCCCAACAGCCACAAGTCTGCGGGCGACACGGTGAGCACGTTGCCAAAGAGGAAGGTATTCAGCTCAGGGGCGTTTCCCTGCGCCAGAAACACAAAGAGTATGCCGAGCGCCATGCCCACGGCCCACATCACGGCAATGGCGGAATCGGAGCGTGTAGTGCGACTCAGACGCTTTGCGCCCCACGAGCCGGCAAGGGCAAACACCACAGCGCCCAAAGCCGGCGGAAAGCCGAGCCAATAGCCCAGGCCGAGGCCCCCGAAGCAGGTATGGGTGATGCCGCCGGCTATAAACACCTGCCGACGGGTCACTATATACGTCCCCAACAACGACATAGCCACCGACAGTATCACCAGCGCCAACAGGGCATAAAGAAAAAATGTATACATATCTATTATCCGAGTGTTCTAATCACTGAGAAGCATCAGCAGCTCGTCGCGGATGTCGGGAGGCAGCTCAATGTGTCGCATCTCCAGCGAGCGGCTCCAGCCCCAGGCATCTTCGCGGCGCAGCGTCAACACAACATCGCGCAGCATATCGCGTTCGGCTTCAGTGTATGTCTGCGGGTCGCGGTCGGCCAGCACATCCAGCTCCTCGTCGTCGTAATACTCCGGCTTGTCTGATGCAGGCTTAGCATATTTCTTCTCGCACACCGCGTGCAGTCCGCAACATACCTGCTGCTGTTCCTTTTCAGCCTTCTCAGTCTTTTCAGCCTTCTCTGCCTTGGCGGCAACGGCGTTATGGTGCTGATGCGGCTTACGTCGGTCGAAGTAAAACAGCAGCAGACCCACGGCCACCAACACGGCTAATATTACTAACGCTCCTTCCATGCTTATCGTTCTGTGATTATATATCCGAATTTTCGTAAATCACTGAAATATCGGGGAAAAGATTTCGCCACACACTCAGCGCCGACGAGCGTCAGGCCCTCCTTTCGCAGCGCCGCTAACGGAGCCGTAGCCATGGCAATACGATGGTCGTTGCAACAGTCTACAACACCCTTTGCGGCCGAATTAAGGCGTCCTGTCAGGGTTATACTGTCGGCATCATGGCGGGCCTCGAAGCCGGCGGCGCACAGTGCCTCGGTGATGCTCTGCAGCCGGTTGCTCTCCTTCACCGCCAGATGTGCTATGTCAGAAATCACCAGTGGCCGCGACGATGCTGCAGCGGCGGCCGCCACAGCCGGAACAAGGTCGGGCACCTTACGCATATTCAGCATCAGATTCGGCGTAAGATTCGGCGTAAGAGGCCATTGCGGCGCCTCTCCCCTCCACACTTTGGTCTGATTATGCGAATCAAAACTGCTCTCCACGCCCATCTTTCTGAAAAGGTCAGCACAGGCGGCATCTCCCTGCAGACTCACCTCAGGGGGCGTGAGAGGCGGTTTAAACGCCACTTCTGCGCCGGTGATGAGCGCCACAAGATAGAAATACGACGCGGCGCTCCAGTCGCGCTCCCCGGCGTCGTGTCCCTCTGTCATAGCCTTTGTCAGCGCCAAGTACGGACTCGACGCCGCCTCTTCCCACCTTAGCTTTTCGGTGCGCAACGGGGTGCGGAAAAGGGGCTCGGCAAGCAGCAACGCCGACAGATACTGTGAACTGTTGCTGTGCAGCAGACTTTGGGCATCTACCTCAGCCCCGTTGAGCCACGCACCTTTTATGCACACCGCTCCCCTTTCGTCTATGCGGTCTACGGAAGCACCCGCGCGGCGCAGCTCGGCTACCAAAGGCTCTAAAGGGCGGTTTAAAAGTCGGGGGCTGCCGGTAATCCTCACCTCATACCCCGGCGTGGCGGCACACAGGGCGGTCATAAAGCGCAGCGCAGTGCCCGACTCATGCACATCAATCACCGCATCGCGGCGCTGATAGGCCCTCAGGGCGCCGGAGATGGCTTTCAGGTCATCGCATTGGTCTGAACCTTCATCACATACCGTCTCGCCTCTCACGGCCGCCAACACAAGTCTGCGGGCCTCGATGCTCTTCGAGGGGGGCAGCGTAACCGCTCTGTCCGCCTCCGCATCCTCTTGCCGGTATGTAATGCTGATATTCATGGTTAAAGCAGCAGACAGGCGTCGCCGTAACTGAGGAAGCGGTAATCGGGTATAGCGAGGGCGCTGTCATAGAGCCGCCGCCAGCGCTGTCCGTCGCCGCCGTTACGCTCCAGAAAGGCGCTCAACAGCAGCAGCAACGTCGATTTGGGCTGATGGAAATTGGTCACCATACCCTCCGTGATGCGCCAGTTGAAGCCGGGGGCAATCATCAGCGCGGTTGCGGCATTCAGCACACCCTCGTGCCTGTCGGCATACTCTTTCAACGCCTTCAGCGCCGTCAGGGTGTCGGTCTGCAGCATCTCAGGCTCGTAAGCGTCCCATTGGCGAGCCATAGGTTCGCGCCCTGCCATTACGGCCGCTCCAATCAGGGGCAACGACTCCAGGGTGCGCACGGAGGTGGTTCCCACAGCCATTATGCGGCGCCCCTGAGCCTTGGCGTCGAGTAACTGTTGCAGCAATTCGCTGCTGACGCTGAAGCGCTCCACGTGCATCTCGTGGCCTGCCATGGTCTCGCTCTTCACGGGCTTGAAGGTTCCGGCGCCCACATGCAGGGTTACGTCGGCCACATCCACGCCCTTCTGCCGCAGCCTGTCGAAGATTTCGGGGGTAAAATGCAATCCGGCAGTAGGAGCCGCCACAGAGCCGCGTATGCGCGAATATACGGTCTGATAATCGGTGATGTCGCTCTCCTCGGTGTCGCGCTCCAGATAAGGGGGAATGGGAATGCGGCCCACACGCTCTATCACGGTGGCGAAGTCGATATCCTCGGGCTGCCAGCTGAGCCTCACGCGCACCAGTCCGTCGCGGTTTGGCTCGGCCATTTTCTCGGCTTCGAGCAGCACATCGGGGGCCTGGAGGCTCACCTTGCCGCCGTGCCATCTTTTCAGATTGCCCACCAGGCACATCCATTCGCAACTGCCACGACTCTCGAAGCTCTGAGCGTAATCGCGCGGCTCGGCGGGGTCGAGCAGGAAAATCTCCACGGCGCCGCCGGTGGGTTTGCGCATCTGCAGCCTTGCCGGAATCACCCGCGTATTGTTGCGCACCAACAGGGTATCGGGCGGCAGCAGGTCGGGCAACTCGCCAAACCGGCAATGCCGCGCCGGAGCATCATACTGCGGCGGTACCACCAGCAGCCGACAGCTGTCGCGCTGTTCCAGCGGATGACGGGCTATGCGCTCCGGCGCAAGGGGATAGTCAAAATCCTCAATCCTTATGGCTTGCGGCTGCATCAGAAACCGAGATATGTGTCAGGACGGAAGGTATGCAGCTCATTCTTCACCTTGTCGCTCACATTGAGGGAGTCGATGAAGGCGCTTATGGTGGCTTCCGTAATTTCGTTGTTGGTGCGTGTGAGGTCTTTCAGCGCCTCGTAGGGCTTGGGGTAACCTTCGCGGCGCAGAACAGTCTGGATGGCTTCCGCCACCACAGCCCAATGGTTGCGCAAGTCGGAGTCTATGGCGGCGCCGTTGAGCAGCAGTTTGCCGAGGCCTTTCATGGTCGACGCCACGGATATGAGGGTATGAGCCAAGGGCACGCCTACATTACGCAGCACGGTGCTGTCGGTCAAATCGCGCTGCAGACGGCTCACCGGCAGTTTCTGCGCCAGATGGCTGTAGAGGGCGTTGGCGATGCCCAGGTTGCCCTCCGAGTTCTCAAAGTCGATGGGGTTGACTTTATGAGGCATGGCGCTGGAGCCTACCTCGCCGGCCTTGATGCGCTGGCGGAAATAGCCCAGGGAGATGTACATCCACATATCGCGGTCCAGATCGAGGATGATGGTGCCGATGCGGCGCAGGGCGTCGAAGAGGGCGGCCAGGTTATCGTAGTTGCTTATCTGTGTGGTGAGATGCTCGCGCTGCAGGCCGAGTTTCTTCTGCAGGAACTCTTCGGCAAAAGCGGGCCAGTCGGTCATGGGGAAGGCGGCGCGGTGAGCATTGAAGTTGCCGGTGGCGCCACCGAATTTTCCGCTGTAAGGCACCTGCTTCAGAGCTTTCAGCTGCTCGTCGAGGCGATATACAAACACTGCAATCTCCTTGCCCAGACGCGTCGGGGAGGCCGGCTGGCCGTGGGTGCGGGCCAGCATAGCCACGTCAGCCCATTCCTCGCTCAGGGTCTGCAGCTTGTCGCGCAGCTCGTGAAGACGCGGAAGCACCACGTCCTCCATGGCTTCGCGCAGACTCAGGGGCACGGCCGTGTTGTTGATGTCCTGGCTGGTGAGGCCGAAGTGGATAAACTCCTTGTACTCCTCCAGACCCATGGCGTCGAACTCCTCTTTGAGGAAGTATTCCACGGCTTTGACGTCGTGATTGGTGATGGCTTCTTTATCTTTGATGCGCTGGGCGTCGGCAGGGGTAAATTCGCGATAAATACCTCTGAGGGGTTCAAAGAGGCCCGGCTGCACACCCTTCAGCGGCGGCAGACCCAACTCGCACAGGGCTATGAAATACTCTACCTCCACGCGGACACGATAACGTATCAGCGCGTACTCAGAAAAATAATCCGCCAGGGGCGCGGTCTTGGACCGATAACGGCCGTCGATAGGCGAAATGGCTGTCAGGGTACTTATCTCCATATTTTTTCAAAAAAAATTTTTGTTAGTCTAAGTAGTTGCATCTCAGGCAGTTAAGCGTATTTTGATGCCGAGATGCGAAAAAAAATTTTACAAAATTAGCAAAAAAATTTGGAGCGTAAGGAATTTCTGCTTAACTTTGCACTCGCAAAGCAAATCGGGCGATTAGCTCAGCTGGTTTAGAGCGTCTGCCTTACAAGCAGAGGGTCTGCGGTTCGAATCCGTAATCGCCCACTTCCCCACAATCCCCAGCTCGTCTGTTTCATTAGAAACAGGCGAGCAACTTTTTTATATCCTCTTTTATATTCTATTTTTATATTCTATCAGATTTATATCTTATCGGAAACCATCAAAAGGGAACAGAAGATTCGAAACAGTAACGATGCCCGTCTATCGGAAATGTAAATTCCAGCTTCTGGGCATGAAGATGAAGCTGCCCCGCGCATTTCCCTATATTTTTACCATACAGTCTGTCTCCGACAATCGGCATCCCCAGACCCATTTCCGATGCGGCATGTACCCGCAACTGGTGGGTTCTGCCGGTGGCAGGGTCGAACAATACGCGACTACGGCCATCCGAGACGCCGACAAATTCGTAATTCGTAACGGCAGTTTTTCCATTATCCCGATCGACACGCTGGCGCGGCCGGTCAAGCCAATCCGGTGAAATAGGAAGCACTATGCAGCCCTGGCCGGCAATACCGAGTGACTCATAATCCCCTTCCAGCTCCGCCACATATCTCTTTTTTATCTTCCGCATGGCGAAGAGCGACTGCAATATTTTATACGGAAGTTGTCCGAAGGCCGCTATAAGCAACCCGGAAGTATCCTGATCAAGACGATGCACCATTCTTACAAACCGATCGGATCCATATTTTTCCGAAAGCCACTGCTGCACCGAAACGGCAGCACCCCTCCCGGGCACCGAAAGCATTCCGGATGGCTTGTCGACAACACAAAACCATTGATTCTCATATATAATCCGGGGAGCATGCGCGGCAACGTCGGGACGGCAGTCATCATCAAGAGGTGGTTCCACACGCAAGCCCTGAAGCATCCAGCCGAGCACCGGCAGGCACTTGCCGCGACATGCGGGATAATGCTCGCCATGTATACGCACCTCTCCCCCTTTCGGCTTGCCATACCAATATTCCGCCATGGCCACAGGTTTCCATCCTCGCAGATATGCAGCCTGAAGCAGTTTGGGGGCACAGCATTCTCCCGCACCCGACGGTGGAATTCTCATGGGAGTCTCCGCGAAAATTTCACTCAGGCTTTTGCTTTCGCCTAATGCGTTCAGAAGTCTGAAATTAGAGAACAGCCATTTCTGGAGCGCTTCTGAATCGGAGCGGCGCTTTTCTTTCATGGCGTCAAGACGGGATCTGGCCTGCATCAGATCGGAGACATAAGGTTCGAGGCTCGCCTCACCTCTCTTCTTAAGACGATGAAGCTCCGCTTTTTCAAATTGGCTCTGGCGGATCATCGCAGCCATTTCTTCTTCGTCAACAATACCGTTTTTTCTTTTGGTATCTCTTGCTATTTTTGAAAGACGGCACTTTTCCCTGTACTCCGAAATCCTGGCTTCGATTTTCTCCTTGGCGTTCGCGCAGTCGCTTATCATCCGGGCCAGAGGGCCTTTCTCGAATAGCGATATCTCGATATTCTGCCGGGAAATCTCTGTTTCTTTTGTTTTAAAATATCCCTCCGGACGAAGATAATCGAACACCGGCCCTACAAATCCGGCATAATGAAAACCGCCATCACCTAACTGTCCGGAGAAAGCGTAGAGTTCATGACGCTCTCCGCAAGCATCAGTGGCAATAAGCACTCCGAGCATTTTTCCGGCCTCGAGTTCACGAAGAAAATTAATGTCATCAGGGTTGTCACTTTTTTTCAACGCCTCAAGCCGGACAATCAATTTACGGAAAGCCTCCTCACATTCGGTATCGGGTGTATAGACAAACGGATTGTTCATAATAAGACCGCTAAATTAAAAAATATTACGACCGGGAGGCGGTCCCATGGGCGTTCTGCCGCGGGGACGGCGCATACCGGGACCTGCGGCAGGCGGAAGATCGGACGGCATATTGGCCGCGACTTTTTTGGTCAGGGTATTGAATTTCCATATCACCCCGAACATTACATATCGGCTCAGATCATTATACTCGTTATCGGTGATCATATTCGCGCTTACCGAACGGCTTACGTTCTTCTTCTGGCCCAGCAGGTCGTATGCACGCACCGACAACGTCAGCGACTTGTCTTTAAGAACCGAATATGAGAGCTGTGCGTTCCAGAGCCACTGGGTATTGTCGAATCCCTGCGAATATCCCGTGGACTTCGCAAACGAAAGATCAGTCGATACCTCCAGACCGAAAGGCAGATAAAGAGACGCATCGGCGTCAAAGCCGTATGAATGCGTATATCTGTTCCCCTGTAGCTGCAACGTGCTTGTAGCCATCTGGAAGGAATAGGTCGGATTGACCGTCATCTGAAATATGTCTGAAGAAAATGTCATGCCGGCTGTAGGCGACAGTACAAGATTGCCGCTGCGGTTGAACTGGCCGTCGATATAGCCCGCATTCGAGGCATAGCGGCCGTTGAACCGTGCCATCACACGCCATTTACGGTTTCGCAACGGCTGATTGAGCATAAACATCCCGAATACGTTCCAGTTGCCGTTGGCATTGGCATAGGTAGTGGTTCTGACACCGGTCTCTGGATCGGTAAGAGTACGCGAAACGATATTGTTGAGCGCGAAACTCGCATTAGCCACAGCAAACATCGATTGCTGGGTCTCGGTATTGTAATTGTTGAAATGCACTCCGATGTTCTGGGTAAATGTCGGTTTAAGGTCGGGATTACCGACCTTGATATTCAAGGGATCCGAGACGTCGGCCACCGGCTGCAGCTGCGTCAGCGTCGGCTGCGACGTACGTGCGCGGTAGTTGGCGGAAAGACTCGAGGTTTTTGAGAATTTATAACGGAAACGCAGATAAGGAGCGAAGTTGAATACCCATCGCGTGTCTATGTTCCGGTCCGGATTTATAAGATCCTCGCTGCCCGAACTCGAAGGAGAGAAAGTTATGCCGGCATTGAGATTATAAAGACTGGTCGTCTTCTTGTAACCGACCTGAAGCTCCTGTGTCGAGAACCGGTTACGGAACCGGTTGGAAAGATCATAGGAAAGTTCTGAACCTTCCGGCACGGACTTGTAATCGGGGAGTCCCGTCAGAAAGGGATCAAGCTCATCGGAAAGAGGCACATCATAGGTCAGTTTGTCAGCGTTGTTGAAACGCAGAGACGCCTTGTAGGCCACCTCAAGGTAGTTTCCCCGCGAAGGATCGCCGAGTGGCTCGGTCCATGTCAGACGACCTTCAATGCTGTTGCTCCACTGTTTCGAATCAAGATACTGGAACAACCGCTCGCTGTCGTCCTGACGGAGATAATACTCTATGTCGTTCCATGTAGTGGTACGTTCTCTGGTATTGGAGAAAGTATAGTTGAACTGGGCCGAGAATGAACGTCCGGGGCGTGACAGAAATTTATGTGTATAGATCAGTCGTCCGCTCGCATTGTAATCCTTGCCTCGGTTGCCGCGCAACGCATAACTGCTGTTCACCTTGTCGGCATCGGCCATACTCGCACGCAATATGGAAGAATCCTGCAACTCCGAACGCCGCAGATTCAGGGAGAAGTCGGGACGGAAATCCAATACATCCGATTCGGTTATGTTCCACTGCATGCGGAATTGAGCGCGGATGCTGTGTCCTCGGTCTCTGGTTTTCGATCCTCCGCGGAGATAGCTGATAGAATCCGGGAAAAGATACTGCGTGTCGAACCGGCTACGCGAATCACGATCCGAATGCGTATAGAGCACATTGCCGCCTATCCTGAATTTATCTTCGTTGCCGACATTGAAGTTTATGCCCAGCTGCTGCGTGGAGTTGATTCCGTTATTGCCGCCGAAGTCACGGAATCTGCCCCGTCCCTGATCCGTGAAGCCCATCTCGTTGATGTTGTTGCCGCCTCCGACAATCGACACCTGATTACCGTTCTTGAACCAGTTGATATTGAAACTGCCCTGATAGCGGTCGTCCGTGCCATATCCCGCCGATATATTGCCAAACCAGCCGTTGTTCATATCTTTCTTCACCGTCAGATTGATGACAGTCTCGTCTTCGCCGTCATCCACGCCGGTCAGACGCGCGGTCTCGCTCTTACGCTCCACCACCTGCACTTTCTCGACCATATTGGAAGGCAGGTTCTTGGATGCCATTTTGAGATCATCGGCAAAAAACTCCTTGCCGTCGACCAGTATCTTCGTGACTGTCTTGCCGCCCGACGTAATGGAACCGTCGGAACCCACCTCCACTCCAGGCAGCTTCTTGAGAAGATCCTCGACCGAAGCTGTGGGATTCGTGTGGAAAGAACCGGCATTGAACTCAAGGGTATCCTGCTTGGCCACAACCGCCGCACGCACTGCGGTCACAACCGCCTCTCCGAGCATGACGGAATTCTCCGTCATAGTCATATTTCCGAGATCTTTTGTCTCAGCCGAGTCCGCGATATTGACAACCTTGCTGATATCGTCCATGCCGGTCATGGTCAACAGCAGATTATAATCGGCCGCTTTAAGATTTTCAAGCTTAAAGGAACCGTCGGCATCGGTCATGACATACCCCACCCGTGTGGAATCAGCGATGGAAACCAGTTGCACGGCCACGCCAGGCAAACCTCCTCCATCTGAATCCAGGACATTACCTTTTATTGTAACGGCCAACGCCGACATTCCGGCCATGGCTCCGATACCTGTGATCGCGGTCAATAGCAATAAGGAAGAACTTCTCATCAGCAAAAATTTATACGCATAAAGCGGAAAGACGTACTATTTCAATTATAAAAAAATGACAAAAACAGGATCAATTTGTTTAATCCGCATAAAATACCGATGGTAAACGACACTGTTTATCGGGCAACAGACTTTACCACCATCCCCAACCATCCTGCAGTAGTATTTGTTAAAAAATTACTTAGCATTACTTAGCTACTCACACCTTTAAAACAAATATTATGACACGTGATGAATTTATAGAAAAGCTCACCGGCGAGGTGAATACATATATAGAGAACTTCGACAGATTCGACTCTGATCCGCAACTGAAAGTCATTCCCGCCACACTCGATGTGGCTCTGGTAAACGGAAGCGAACGGAGCGATGCAGTCGAGGATTCCGACGAAGCGATCGAGAACGCCGCCGCGGCTCATGGAATGGCCAACCAGGAAACGATGGACTATCAGGTGACACGCAATCCCGACTATTATGCTGTCAAGCGGTTGCTTGCAGCAAGCGGACCGGACCATACCATACCGGACACAACCGCAATCGAAGCAATCGCATCCAATTATTTCTAAGAAACACTTTATATTTACCGGGAAACAATATGCCCGGAGACATGACTGAAAATTCAGCGCCATGCCTCCGGGCATATTGCATTTAGCCTCTTTATTTGCCAAATATATTACAAACATTTAACCAATATTTAAAATAATAAACAAAACGCTTGTATTATCCCACAATTTTCCTTATCTTTGTCAGCACACAACCATAAAATACATCACCGTATTATAAAACACCCATAATACCACAACAGTATGACGAATTTCTACAAAATCACAATTGCTGCCGCCATAGCCGCAACAGCATCGACAGTTCTCGCTGACAATATGATCGTGAGAGACACATCTTCCCCTGCAACTAAAAGCGAAGTATTCAAAACTTTCTCATCTGCCAGGACAGTACTTGCGGAGAAAGAAGTGGCAGATGGTGTGAAAAAACGTGTTGTAAGAGACGCCAAAGGTCGTGTCTTCTGTGATCTTGTCCGTAACGGGAAGGTATCCACAGACCCGCAAATCATCAAAAAGCCATTACGCGCTCCGGAAAACGCTTCATTTTTCGAGGACTTCGAAAGCCATCAGGATGAACTCGACTGGCTCCCCGACGGCTGGACTGAAATAAACACCCCCGAGAATACTCCGACTCCCGAAATGTGCCAGCACTATATAAACAATTCTTGGGCCGCGCAAGACACCGGCGACGGATACTGGACTGACATAACATCCGATGGCATCAAGGAATGCTGGATTCACTTCACATACAACTGGAGTTACAAAAATTCGGAAGGAGAGGAAGTAGCCGGCTCCGCAGCCCCGCAGGATGAATGGCTGATAAGCCCCGCATTCACCGTACAGCAGAACCACGATCTCTTCTTTCTCGCCGAGATGGATTGCGGAAGCATCTTCGCCTACGACTGGTATGAAGAGGAATATGACAGAAATACCATCGAGTGTGACCTTGAAGTACTCGTAAGCGAGGATAACGGTGAAAACTGGATTTCTCTCTGGAAAGCGAGCAAGGATGTATGCTCCGGCCTGACAGATGCGCAGATGTATGACATGATGGCCGAATTGAAATATAATTCTTACAGCGCCAGTCTGGCAGACTATTATGGCAAAACGATAAAACTTGCATTCCGTTATACCAATTCGAGCAACGGCGGTTTCGCAGGAAATTCAATGGCTGTGGACGCCATAACCGTAGCGGCTCCGCAGGCCGAAGCCTTTTACAATCTACCGACAGGATCTTTCCTTGCCGGATTAAGCAAAGCCCTGCACGTATACACCGAATCTTACGGCCTTATGCCAGCCTATGCCGATATCGAATGGAATGCGGCATCCAACGCCTATACATCGTCAAACTCGTGGACCTTCTTCGACAGCGAAGGAGAGACTCTTGACACATTCGACGGCAACACCCACATCTTAAACTATCCCTACAGCAACGGAAAGCCTGTGGCATGGCCGCAACTCACAGCATCAAACGCCAACAGCTCGGACACATATTCCTTTGATGGCAAGGATGCCGAAAAGGGAGGTATCTATTTCGGAGGCTCAATCCCCAATATTGCTGCCGACGAACCTGTATATGTAGGCAATTACGACTATCAGCACAAACATCTTGTCACGCCTTATCTTGCACCCGGAGACTATGTGTATGGAACTGCATCGGAAGGAGCCTGGGGCAACAACATCACGCAGACAAAATTCGGTAACCTTTTCTATGCCCCCGCGGCCCCATTCCTTGTCAACGAGGTTATTCTGACTCTCGGGGAATATGATGCCGATGACGATGCCGAATTCACACTTGAGATCTTCGAGATCGACCAATACGGACAGGTCAGCGATACGCCGGCAGCGACCAGCACTCTGCTTGGATCGGAAATCAGCGGATTCGGTTTCTACAATGCCGTATTCCATCTTGAGAAGCCTTACATCATGACGGGCCACACCCTGATGATGATCAGCGGTTATGCCGACAATCCCAAAGTACGGGAATTCGCCGCATGTGCACAGTCGCAGTCAAATGATCCTGCCAACAATTACGCATATATGATGTATGACATTCAAGGCAAGTCGACGCTCTATTCAGCAGCAGATGCTCTTGAGGATTATTCATCGGCTCTGATCCTCAGTCTTGACGGAGCATTCCACTTCCTCCAGACCGAAGAAGAAATCATAGAGCTGGATGCAGAAACCAATTGGCATGAGGTTAAATTCAATGCTTCAAATACTCCCGACAACTGGTGGATAATTGACGGAGACGACATTATCCCGATCCGTCTCGAAGGCGTTGTTTACGACTGGATTAAAATCTCAGGAGGTGTAACGTCCCAGACTCCCAATGCACTTACATTCTCGGCTGAGCCTTCCGAAACAGACCGTGCGAAAACCGTAGTTCTCTGCAACGGAGGCAATGAAGTACGTATCCGCGTAAAACAGGCCGGAGCTTCCGGCATCGGCAACATAACTGCCGACAACAAGATGACTATGATTGTCAGAAACGGTCTTCTGACCATCACCGGGATCGCAGATAATGTCCGGGTGGATATTTATTCTACCGATGGTTGCCGAGTGCTCAGCGGCACAAACGGCATTGATCTGACCGGTCTCGCCGGCGGAGTGTATATGGTCCGCGCCGCCAACAGGACTTTCAAGCTGATAAGATAATAGACTTCTGACATCCGACTACCAAATAACTTCAAGCATAGTGTTTCTGGATCTGCAGAACACTATGCTTTTTATATATGACCGGAGATAGAAGCTATTTAAAAATAGTTTGGCATTCAACAATTTTAACTATTTTTGCAGAAACTAACCCAATGTCTTTATAAAAGTACATATATCGTTTCATTTTTAATAATTACCCATTATGAAATTTATACTTTCACGGACTGATGACTGGCGGACACGTTCCAGAAAATGGATAATCGGATACGGCTTGCTCTTCTGGCTTGTCTCAAGAATAATAGCTTTCATACTCCTCATGGGGTGCGTCGCCGTCTACAACGCATATGGCATAAATCCGGAAACGCTCACCAAATTCACAGGAAATCCGGAGACTGCCAGGACGCTTGGCTCCGCGACTTATGTCTTTTTTACCATCTTCCTTGCGGCTCCTATTCTTGAGGAATGCATATTCCGCCTCGGGCTCTCTTTCAGGAAATGGCAGATCGCCCTCGCATCGGCCTCGATTCCCGCATATATATTATGGCAAAAACTCGGTTCTATTACTTTCGCGACGGGAACAATCTACGCCGTAGGGATAATAGCTGTGTTCTGTCTGATATATTGCCTCACGTCAGATTCATTCTGGGCAGAACAGAAGAAGATCTATTATCGTCCGATGATCTGGCTGACAGCCATAGCTTTCGGACTTATACACCTGATAGCGTTCAGCGACTACAGCCTCGAGCTCCTGCCATATATGCTGTGTGTCATAAACGTGCCGTTTCTTGCGGGATGCGCAATAACATACTACCGTATCAACCTCGGTTTCTGGTGGGGCGTCGCTCTCCACATCTTCAACAATCTCCCCGCCATCTTCCTCTTCCTCGCAAAATAACTGAATAGCGGTTTTTCAAACATATTTCCACATATTTTCATTTTTTTTAGTAACTTTGCAAGTTAATAGGAACATGGAACATTAGACACATCATAATGGTGTACCATTCCTCCTTTTCAAACGATAAAATTTTAACGCTATATGAATCTTTTCGACAAGGTGAGCGAGGACATCAAAAAAGCGATGCTGGCTCGCGATAAGGTACGCCTCGAAGCACTCAGAGGCGCGAAAAAGGAATTTCTTGAGGCTAAGACCGCAAAAGGCGCCAATGGCGAGCTCTCCGACGAGAACGCCACAAAGATCATCGTAAAGATGGTCAAGCAGCGCAAGGAAAGCGCGAAAATATATCAGGAGAACAGCCGTCAGGAACTCGCCGACAACGAGCTTGCCGAGGCTGCCGTGCTGGAGGAATATCTACCCAAGCAGCTTTCTGCCGAGGAACTCGACAATGAGCTGAAAGCCATCATAGCCGAAACCGGCGCCACCGGACCCCGCGAAATGGGCAAAGTGATGGGAGTCGCCTCCAAAAGACTCGCTGGACGCGCTGAAGGCCGCGCGATTTCCGAAGCCGTAAAAAAACTCCTCAACCAGTAATCTCCATATAGACATAAGAAAATGCTTACGCTCCAGACTATAAAAGCTGATCCTGAATACGTGATCAGACGTCTTGCCGTGAAAGGGTTCGACGGCAAGGAAGTTATCAACAAGGTACTTGACATTGACGCCGAACGCAGACGTCTGCAGCAGAAAACCGATTCTGACGCATCCGAGCTCAAGAAACTCGCCTCGTCGATCGGCGCGCTCATGAAAGAAGGAAAGCGTGAGGAAGCTGAACAGGCCAAAGCCCGTGTATCGGAGATAAAGGGTGATACCAAGACCCTTCAGGACCGTCTGGCAGAGTGCGAGAACGAGATCCGCAATCTTCTTCTCTCTGTCCCCAATCTTCCATGCGAGGCTGTGCCCGAGGGCCGCAGCGCAGAAGACAATGTGGTAGAGAAGACCGGAGGTCCGATGCCGGATCTGCCGGAAGACGCTCTCCCCCACTGGGATCTCGCACGGAAATACAACATAATCGACTTCGAGCTGGGCGTTAAGGTAACCGGCGCGGGATTCCCCTTCTATGTGGGCAAAGGCGCCCGCCTGCAACGTGCGCTCATTCAGTTCTTCCTGGACGAGGCATGGCACGCCGGATACACCGAGGTGGAACCTCCTTTCGTCGTAAACGAGGCCTCCGGCTACGGCACCGGTCAGCTCCCCGACAAGGAGGGACAGATGTATCATGTCAATCTCGACAATCTTTATCTGATACCGACAGCGGAGGTTCCGGTCACCAACATGTACCGCGACGTCATCCTCAGCGAGTCTGAGCTTCCAAAGAAGAACTGCGCCTATTCTCCCTGCTGGCGCCGCGAGGCGGGCAGCTACGGCAAGGATGTGCGAGGACTCAACCGCCTCCACCAGTTTGACAAGGTGGAGATCGTACGCATCGAGAAACCTGAAAATTCATATGCCGCCCTGGAGGAAATGAAAGACCATGTGCAGGGACTGCTCGAAAAGCTCGGACTTCCCTGGCATATACTCCGTCTGTGCGGTGGCGACATGAGCTTCACATCGGCGATAACTTTCGACTTCGAGGTATGGAGCGCGGCCCAGAAACGCTGGCTTGAGGTGTCTTCCGTATCCAATTTCGAGACCTATCAGGCAAACCGTCTGAAATGCCGTTATAAAGGTGAGGACAAGAAAACCCACCTGTGCCATACACTCAACGGATCGGCACTTGCCCTTCCCCGCATAATGGCCGCCCTTCTTGAGAACAATCAGACTCCCGAGGGCATTGTAATACCGGAATGTCTGCGCAAATACTGCGGCTTCGATATAATCGATTAATATTAACCCTAATATCCCATTCCCTTGGATCAAAGCAAAGCATACATCAGCAAAGAGGAAAAGAAGATTCCGATCAACGACCCCACCGGGAAGTGGTCCGATCTCACTCTGCTCCCCGAATGGAGCGAGAAGTATTATGACGTCTACACCGTGCGCAAGCACGGCAAGTGGGTAATGCTCAAGGCCCTCAAACCGGAGTATGCCGACAAGCAGGAATACCGGGAGATGATCGAACAGGAGTTCGAGACGCGCTATAATCTGGCGCATCCCAACATCATTATGGTCAATGACTTCGAGGAAATTCCCGGAGTCGGAATGGCCATAATAACCGATGATGTCTACGGTTATTCACTCCGGAGACTTATCGACGAGAAAAGGCTCACCCCGAAGATCGTGCACCGGCTTCAGACACAGCTCCTTGATGCGATGCAGTATATCCAGGAGAATCATATCGTGCATGATCCCATAACCCCCGACACGATAATCTTCACTGAATACAATGAGAATCTGAAGCTCATCAATGTCGGTTATGCCCAGCGCGACAAGCTGTCTACCCACGATACACAGGCTGACATACGCAGTTACGGGGCTGTGCTCAACGAGGTTCTTGACCACCTTCCGACATCACTGCCGCGTCTGCGCAAAATTGCGGAAAAATGCGAGACCAACGACAAGTCGCTGACAACAGTGGCCGATATTCATCTGGCGGTGGAGCGCAGGAACTCGTCACAGATATATTATCTGATAATCGCTTTCATAACCGTGATGGTCATGCTCTTGCTTTGGATGACTCTGAGATAGGCACTTTATCTATATACGACCGATGATTGAAATCCGCGAATTAGAACCCACAAAAAAAAATCTGCGCAAGTTCACACAGTTCCAGATAGATCTGTATGAGGGGAATCCCTATTATGTGCCGCCTTTGGTCTCCGATGACGTCCAGACTCTTTCTCCGGCCCTGAATCCGGCTTTTGAGTTTTGCGAGCAGGTCCTTTTCATGGCTTTCCGCGACGGGAAACCGGTGGGCCGCATCGCCGGTATAATCAATCATCAGGTCAACGACAATACCCGCGAAAAAAACGCACGCTTCGGATTCATTGATTTTGTCGATGACCATGAAGTGTCTGCCGCACTGATGGACGCTGTCGAGAAATGGGCGCGCCGGAAAGGCATGAACAAACTCATCGGTCCCCTCGGATTCACCGATCTCGATCATGAGGGAATGCTTGTGGCCGGATTCGAGGAGCTGTCGACAATGGCGACTATATATAATTATCCCTATTATCCGCAGCATCTCGAAAAGCTCGGCTATCGCAAGGAATCGGACTGGCTTGAGTTCCTGATGGAAGTTCCAGACAGGATTCCCGAACGCTACAACCGCATAGCCGACATCGTAAAAGAGAAGTTCGGTCTGAGAGTCCTGAAATACAAAAGCCGCAAACGTGTCAAAAAGGAATATGGCCATGCCCTTTTCCATCTCATCAACGAGGCCTATAAGGATCTGTACCAGTATTCGAAGCTTTCGGAACGTCAGATAGAATATTATATCGACCAGTATCTTGATCTGCTCAATCTCGATCTGCTAACTCTGATCGTCGACCGCAACGACCGGCTTGTCGGTGTGGGCATCTCCATGCCCTCCATGAGCCGCGCGCTTCAGAAATCACGGGGAAAGATGCTTCCTTTCGGATGGATCCATCTTCTGAAAGGGTTGAAAGGCAAAAACGACCGTGTCGATCTCCTGCTCGTGGCCGTACATCCGGATTATCAGAACAAAGGCGTCAATGCTCTCCTTTTCCAGGATCTGATCCCTTATTACATAGCCAACGGCTACAAATACGCCGAATCAAATCCTGAAATGGAGACCAATGCCAAGGTCCAGAACCAATGGGAATATTTCAATACGCGTCAGCATCGCAAAAGACGCAGTTTCTCGAAAAAAATATGACCGGAAGTGAATATGACCGACGATCGAATTAAAAAAGAAAACAACGGTCTGAGCGGCGCGGAACTCGTGAATCCCTATGATGACCGGCGTGAAAAAGCCGATCAAGTCGAGGAAATGTTCGATTCCATCGCTCCGGCCTATGATTTCATGAATACGGCAATGACTTTCGGTCTGCACCGCTTCTGGAGATCGCGTGCTCTCGATAAAGCCACAAGAGGGATGTCGGGACAAGACGGTCTGCGCATACTTGACATAGCCACCGGCACCGGTGACGTGGCTTTCGATCTGCACGACCGTTTCCCAAAAGCCGAGATCACCGGCATAGACCTCTCGGAAGGGATGCTTAAAATAGCCGAAAAAAAGCTGAAAAAATACGATGAATCCGTAAAAAAACAGATTCATTTCGAACAAGGGGATTCACTTGATCTCAGATTCGGAGACAATGTCTTCGATCTGATCACCGTGGCTTACGGAGTGCGCAACTTCCAGCATCTTGACCGCGGATTTGAGGAAATGGCCCGCGTACTGCGACCGGGAGGCACCCTGTGCGTGATCGAGCTCTCCGAACCTTCCGACAGATTCACAAAGACTCTCTACAGGCTGTATTCCCGACATATCATACCTACGGTGGGCAAACTCGTATCAGGCGACTCCAGAGCCTATTCCTATCTTCCGGAAAGCATCGCGGCAGCTCCGCAGCGCAACGACATGACAAAGATAATGACCTCTGCCGGTCTTGCCGGATGCCGCTGGAAATCTCTGACATTCGGGGCCGTGACATATTATATATGCACAAAGAAATGATAAGTAGCTATTGAAAATTAATGTATACATAAAACGCCGCTGTTTTTTAGGCGGT
>OHAJ01000152.1_pt1 | contig 45788 bp, 42 predicted proteins | sample 1577101 | NCBI WGS metagenome assembly OHAJ01 (sample SAMEA3541531, study PRJEB24748) | human gut metagenome | biome: human gut; feature: human-associated habitat; material: faeces | place: China | collected 2012
AGTGTCCATGGTCATTTCATTTCGCCCAGTTTTATGAGAGCGCCTGTGGCGGGGTCGAATGTGGCACAGGCAGGGGCTTTCTTATTGGTGAACAGAGAGGGGTCGAGGGCGAAGGGAATGCCGAACTGAGCCATGGGCATGGTGGTTGACAGCAGCTCGCGTCCCTGCCATTGCAGACTCACCGTGGCAGTGCCCGGAAGCATATACATAATGCCGTCGCGCGGCAGCTTGGCCGTCTGGCCCTTGTCGTCAACCGGCACTTCCGGCTGCTCATATTCCAGAATGTCGGCATAGACCGGAGCGCCCGAAAGGTCGTTGCGGTTCACAAATCCCGTGTAAGGGTTGAGGCGAGCCACCACATAGCGGCCGGCCTTGTCGGGCACCAGAGTGAACCGGGCAGTGCGCGTCTCGGTCATTTCGCGGCCTCGGAAAGCGTTGAGCATCAGTTCCTCCTGATGTGCCAGCGAGTTGAGCATCAGCTCCAGTTGCTTGCCGTCGGTGGGCATATTCTCGGCCACTCCGCGTGTCAGGTCGAGGCGCGACTGACGCACATCGTTCAGTCCGGCGGCCAGCAGAGAGGCTCTGCGCGCGTCGCTCTGTGCCGACGAGAAATCCTCGCTTACATATTGCAGATATTCCGTGGCTGACGGCATCATCAGCGGCTCCGGATTCGACAGCGGCTCCCAGCCCTTCGGCTCTTCAACCTCCGTGTTGACGCCCAACAGCATATTGTCGGCGGCCACGCAGAGAGTGAGATTCTGTCCGGCTTTGAGCTGCATACGATAGAGCGCCGAGTCGTTGGCCACACCGTAGCTGCGCATTCGCACATCGGTTATCTCCCAGCTCTCGGAGTCGCTGTCAATCACCTTGTCTGTGCCGATGTATTTGGTGGCGTAGAGCCGGAAAGGGCCTGCCTGCCGCACTGTGTGCCGCACGGTAATCTCAACCTCTAAAGCCGTGTTGGGCAGAGCGTAGACCAGCCCGTAGTCGGAATATTTGTCGGGGGTGAGCAGGCGTGTTTGTTGCGCGGTGGCTGTGCCGGAGATAATCACGCCGAGAAGAAGGGCTATGAAGGTGCGCATATCTGTGATTCTTTAATTTGTTTGAGGGTGGTTATGATGGTTGTAAACGGCGCTTGGAAATGGGTCTTAGTTTGATTTCAGCACCACGTCGATGGCTCGGCCCAGGTTCTCGGCCACATCGTTGGCAGTGAGGCCGAACTGACCCACCTGCGCGGCGGCCAAGTCGCCCGCCAGACCGTGAACGTAAACGGCAATGGTGGCGGCAGGCTCCGGACGGTAACCCTGTGCCAGGAAAGCGGCAATGGTGCCCGTGAGCACATCACCCGACCCGGCCGTGGCCATACCGGCGTTGCCCGTAGAGTTGATATGCACCTTTCCGGTGGGGCGCACAATCATGGTGTGATGGCCCTTCAGCACAATGATGATGTTGTAATAACGGGCCTTCTCCACCGCCTTCTTAAGCCTCTCTTCGGCACACGTATGCTCGCCGAAGAGCCGGTCGAACTCACCGGCGTGAGGCGTGATGATGGTCTTTGGCGGCAGCATTGACAGCAGCGCAGGGCGTTTTGCTATGCAGTTGAGGGCGTCGGCGTCGAGCACCAGCGGAGCCTTGACATTCTTCAGCAGCCCCTCGAGGGCGTCGATGGTCTCCGTGGCAGTGCCTATTCCCGGTCCGCAGGCCACGGCCTGATGGTCGTGGTGCAGCCGCATATCGGAGATGATGGTCTGGTTATGGTCCGGCTCGAACATGGCGCAAGGCACGGCCGTCTGCACCGGTATCATGCCGTAAGCGGCCGAATGGACCGTGGCTAACCCGGCGCCGGCACGCAGCGTGGCACGCGCCGAAAGGATGGCGGCTCCCAACATGCCCACACTGCCGCAGAAGAGCATGGCTGAGCCGTAGTCGCGCTTGGCTGTGAAGGGGTCGCGCGGATGAAGCAGCGCCCGCACATTGCGCTCCTGGATGAGGATATAGTCGGTTGCCGTTTTGAGAATGGCGTCGCGGTCAATGTTGATGTCGAGGATTTTCACCTCGCCCAACGCCGGAGCGTTGTCGGGGAAGAAGAACGACAGACGCGGCTGCTGGAAACAGAGCGTGAGCGAGGCATGCACCATATCGCGCGTTATCGTCTGGTCGTTCCATTCGCCGAAGAGCCCGGAGGGTATGTCGATGCTGATGACGAAGGCCTCAGAGGCGTTGATGTAGCGCGCCACCGTGACGAAGCCCCCCTGGAGAGGCTTGCGCAGGCCGGCGCCGAAGAGGCCGTCGATTACCACATCGCTGCTGCCGAGCACCGGTGGCACGAACTCGCGTTCCACCACCGTGAAGCTGACCCCCTCGATGGCTTCGAGGCGTTCGCGTTCTATGCGGCAGTCGTGGCTCAGTCGCCCTGTTACGTTGAAGAGATAGACTTCTATGTTGGGGAAGCCCTGCTCGATGAGCAGACGCGCCGTGGCCAGAGCATCGCCGCCGTTGTTGCCCGGACCGGCAATCACCACTATGCGCTGGCTGGTGTAGAAACGCGCCATGACCTCGCAGGCCACGGCCTGGGCAGCACGCTCCATAAGGTCGATGGAGCTGATGCGCTGTACCTCGCAGGTGGCCCGGTCAAGGGCTTTTATTTCGTCGGATGTAAAGATTTTCATTACTTGCGGCTCGTTTGAGTGTGCAAATATAACAATTTTATCCCGTCGTTGCAAAAGATATTTTGCGGCGCCGGTTGTTTGACTATAAAACAAACAACACGCAAAGAGTTGCATGGAAAATAACAAAATGACAAAATTACCGTCCGTGGAAAAAGTCTATGAGGCCTGGAGTGCCGTAACCGACGGGCGTGTGCAGATAGAAGCCGACAGCAATCTCGACGCCGGCCGCGCCGTTGTGAAATCCTCCGACGGCAGCAAGGAATACACCATCACCTGGCGCGACGGCGGCTCCGTATTCACCTCCTCCGACCCGGCCACTTACTGGCAGGGATATGCCGGATATCCGGTCATCGCCGTACTCATTGAGCTGAAGCGGCTGCCCTTACCCGACTGCGCCCGCCTTTTCAAAGGCGTGAACTGGACAGCTCTCCACAACAGCTACAAGCGCGATTACGCTGCCGCTCTGCTCAGCGTGGAACGCGAACGCAACATCGACCCCGAAACACCGACCCGCGAGGCCGACAACTGTCTGGCTGACCTGGCTGCCCTGGGCATTACACTGCGCCGCAAATAGAAAAATTCACCGGCAGGGGCTGTTCGCCTGCACCGTTAGAGAAATTTTTAGTAACTTTGCAGAATAAAGGGCAGAGTGCATTGTCATGCTGCCCTGTACTACGATTTTTCTATGATTAAGATAGGCATAACGCACGGCGATATAAACGGCATAGGCTATGAGGTGATAATGAAGGCCTTGGCCGACGAGCGCATTACCGAAATGTGTACTCCGGTGATTTTCGGTTCTGCCAAGCTGATAGGATATTACAGGAAGGTTTTAGGCATGGAGCCCTTCTCTGCCAATCAGATAACCGATGCGTCGCAGGCCCGCGACGGGGTGGTGAATCTGGTGAATATCTCCGACAAGGAATTCAAGGTGGATATGGGTCAGCCCACAGCCGAGAGCGGGGCAGCCTCGTTCCTGTCGCTGCAGAAGGCTGTGGCGGCTCTGAAAAAGGGCGATATCGACGCCATGGTAACGGCTCCTATCTGCAAGCAGTGCATCCATAACGATGAGTTCGCCATGGGGCACACGGAATATCTGCAGAAGGAGTTCGGCCGCGAAGGCGACCGCGCTCTGATGATTCTCTATAACGACCTGATGAGGGTGGCTGTGGCCACTACGCATCTGGCGGTGAAGGATATCCCCGCGGCAATCACCAAGGAGCTGATAACAGGCAAGATAGAAGATCTGCACAAGAGTCTGATTCAGGATTTCGGCATCGACGGACCGAAGATTGCCGTGCTGAGCCTGAATCCGCATACCGGCGACGGCGGCCTGCTCGGCACTGAGGAGGCGGAGGTGATAACGCCGGCCATCAAGGAGATGTCGGAGAAGGGTATTCTGGCTTTCGGGCCGTATGCCGCCGACGGCTTCTTCGGCTCGGGCGCGTGGCGCCGCTTCGACGGCATCCTTGCCATGTATCATGACCAGGGTCTGGCGCCGTTCAAGCTGCTGGCCGGTGACAATGCGGTGAATTTCACCGCCGGCTTGCCCGTGATACGCACGTCGCCCGATTTCGGTACCGCTTTCGACATCGCCGGCCTGAACCGCGCCGACGCGTCGGGAATGCGTACTGCCATCTATGCCGCCATAGACTTGCTGCGCACACGCCGCCGCCACCTCAAGGCTGCCGAGAACCCGTTGCGCAAACATTATGTGGAACGAGGCGCCGACAAGTCGGTGGATTTGAGCAAGGAGGAATGACTTGCCGCCGAAGAATCCGGAAAGAGAACCTGATAACCCGTAAAAACAAAATTTAGGCGAAATGAATTTTGGCATCATAGCAGCCGGCGAAGGGTCGCGCCTGGCCGGCGAAGGGGCAGCGGCCTGCAAGCCCATGATAGAGTTGTGCGGCAAGCCCATGATAGGGCGGCTGCTTCATCTTATGGCATCGTGCGGAGCAAAGCGCGTGGCCATGATACTGAATCCGGCCATGCCCGAAGTGCTGCCATACGTGCGCGGACTGGAAAAGGAGCTTGACCTGACGCTCGACATCATTGTGAAGTCAACCCCGAGTTCCATGCACAGCTTCTACGAAATCAGCAGTCTGCTCCGGGGCCACGGCCGCTTCATCACCACCACCGTCGACACGGTGTTCCGTCCCGAGGCTTTTAGGCGCTATGCGAAGATGTGGCAGGAGGCGCCCGAAAACATCGACGGCATGATGGCCATGACGCGCTATATAGACGACGAAAAGCCCCTCTACATAGATACCGACGGGGATAACGAGCCTATCCGCGCTTTCCGCGACGAGGCGTGGCCGGGAGAAAAATATATCTCAGGCGGCATCTACGGTCTCGACTCCAAAGCCATTGGCGTATTGCAGCAATGCATGGATGAGGGCGTGAGCCGTATGCGCAATTATCAGCGGCGTCTTCTCAGTGCCGGCCTCACTCTCTTAGGCCACGACATGGGCAAGATTCTTGATGTAGACCATATTTCCGACATACCAAAAGCAGAGGCCTTTCTGAGACAGGAATAACCCGCGCCAAGGGGTCTCAATCAATATAAAAACAGCAACTACCGTGAGCCAGATAAAGATAGCCGGCGTGATGCGAGCCGGAGCCTATTCTCCCAATCACGTCGGCAACGATGCGGCAATTTTCAATGCCGCCGCCGAACAGCTCCGCAAACGCGGCTATGAGGTGAATATATACAGCGAAGAACAGTTTCAAAGCACCGACATCAGCGAGCCGGTGATTCTGAATATGTGTCGCGAAAGGGAGTCGATAGCCAAACTCCAGCGTCTTGAAACGGAGGGGAGGCTGGTGGTCAACTCCGGATTCGGCATAGAGAACTGTACACGCGAACGCATGACGCGCATACTGCTCGGCCACGGAATACCGTATCCGGAATCCATCACCGTGAACACCAACGAGAATGTGCGCGACCAGCTTGAGAAGAGCGGCTTTGAGGGCTTCTGGATAAAGCGCGGCGATTTCCACGCCATGCACAAGGAGGATGTGAGCTATTGCCGCCATGCCGAAGAGGCGCAGGAGGTGCTGCAGGAGTATTTCTACCGCGGCATACCGCGCGCTGTCATCAACCGTCATCTGCCGGGCGATCTGATAAAGTTCTACGGCATTTCGGGGCAGCCCTTCTTCTACTGGTTCTATCCGTTCGACATGGGCCACAGCAAATATGGCCACGAAGCTGTCAACGGCCATTCGCAGGGTCTTCCCTTCAGCACCGAGACGCTGAAAAGCATCTGCCAGAAGGCCGCCGAGGTGCTCGACGTGGTGGTGTATGGCGGCGACTGCATTGTGGGCGCCGACCAGAGTATTCAGATAATAGATTTCAACGACTGGCCCAGCTTTGCTCCCTGTCGTGCCAAGGCGGCGCCTTTCATTGCAAAAGCTGTAACAGCGTTAATCAACAAACGCTTCTGAGGTGCTTATGGCAGAAGCGCGATATTGACTTTAAAACAGAATTTTTATGGACAACGACGCCGAAAATATTGTGGAAGCGCTGCCGGCAGGTTATAAACTGCAAGGCAATAACCGCACATACCGTATAGAAAAGAAATTAGGCCAGGGTGGCTTCGGCATAACGTATCATGCCACCGGTCCGGTGCGCGTGGGCACCATCCTCATGGAGGTGGATTTTGCGCTGAAGGAGTTCTTCCTGAGCAACGACTGCGAAAGGCTTGCCAACAGCTCAATTTCATATTCCAACCCGGCGCGCACGCGTGTGGAAAATTCGCGCAAGGACTTTATTGCTGAGGCTCAGCGCCTGAAGAAGATTGGTTTCAGCCATCCCAACATTGTGGGTTTTGACGAGGTGTTCGAGGCCAACAACACTGCCTATTATGTGATGGAATACATAAAGGGCGACAGCCTTGACGGGTATGTGGAGAAAAAGGGTAAGCTGACCGAGAAGGAGACGCGTGAGCTGCTCTGGCCCATTCTCGACGCTGTGAAGCTGCTGCACCAGAACCGCATTTGCCACCTCGACATAAAACCGGCCAACATTATGCTGAGCCGTAACGCCGAGGACGAGATGCGTCCGGTGCTGATAGATTTCGGTCTGTCGAAGCATTATGACAGTGCGGGTCATGCCACTTCCACCATCAATTCGTTTGGATATTCCGAGGGTTACGCGCCTGTGGAACAGTATAAGGGCATCACCACCTTCTCGCCTGAAGCCGACGTCTATTCGCTTGGTGCCACACTGTGGCATTGTCTCACGGGGCAACAGCCGCCGTCGGCACTCGATTTGCGCGACGGCGAACTGGCCGCTATGCTGCCCGCCGATGTGAGCCGGGAGATGCGGGTGATGATAGATTTTATGACCCGCGACAAACGCACACGTCCGCAATCTATCGAGATGGTGGAGGAAGCCACCCGTAAGACCCTTCAGGCCGACAAGGCTCAGGATACAAAGAAGAACGATGAGTCCGCCAAGACTGACGGCAACAAAACGGTTAGCTTCAGTCCGCAGACCCCTCCCCCCATAAAGAAAAAAGGGAATATAGCCGAAAAGTCAGGTGCAGAGGCCGAGATAGTGGAGATTGTGGACGGCGCCGATGACGGCGTTCAGCCACCTCTGACGCCCGGAAGAGATAAAACTGCCGAGGCACAGAAGCCTTCGCGCAAAACGGAGATTATAGGCTCCAAGGCTCCCGTGGCAGGCAAGCCGAAGAGTAAAAAGACCCTTTATGTGGCTATTGTGGCTTTCTTGGTCGTGGCCGTGGCGGTGGCTGTTGTGCTGATGGTTATCGGCCAAAACGAGCCGGAGAAAATAGAGTATACCGAGGAGCCTGAAACAGAGGTGAGCGGCGATGACAATACCGACGTTGAATATGTGGAGGCACCTGCTGAAGCAACGGGTGAAAGCAACACCGTAAGCGCCGAGGAGGAACAGACCGCCAAGTCTGCCCAGACCCCTCAGAGCACAACCGCCAAGCCGCAGAGCGCCAAACGCAAGGCTAATGCCGGCAAAGAGGCTAACAATCCTAAGGAACGCGCCCCGAAGGCTCAGCCTGCACCTCAGAAACCCGCACCACAGGAGAAGAAAACAGACAAGGCTCACAACTCTACAACGCCTTACAAAATGGATTTCTAAGGTTTAAGACAGCTGAGACTCTATTGTATGCGAAAGATTTGGTTAATATTGACTTTACTGACGGCCTTGGTGCCATTTGGTGTCAACGCGCAGTATAAGGCAGTTTCTGCCGGTGGCTGCCATTGCATGGTGCTGAAGACTGACGGCACTGCGTGGGGATTCGGGTTTAATCAGTACGGCCAGTTGGGCGACGGCACGACAACGCAGCGTTACAAGCCTGTTATGGCAATGAGCAACGTGAAAGAGGTGTCGGCAGGCGATATGCATACGCTGGTGCTGAAAAATGACGGCAGTGTATGGGCTTTCGGATATAACTGCAGCGGCCAGATAGGTGACGGCACCACTACAAACCGAGCCGTGCCTGTGAAAGTCCTTGACGGCATCAGACATATTGCAGCGGGCTTTCTTTCATCAATGGCTATAGGCAGCGACGGCACTCTTTGGGCCTGGGGCGATAACATTGAAGGTAAACTTGGCGTCAGCGCCGCTGAACGGCAACGCCTGCGTCCTGTGCGCGTAATGACCGGAGTAGTCGGTGTGTCGAGCGGGGAAGATCATACACTGGTTCTGAAGAACGATGGCAGTGTGTGGGCAATGGGCGACAACCACTCCGGCCAACTTGGCAATGGCACATATACCCCCTCTGCCAGGCCGGTGAAAGTTATGGAAGGAGCAAAAGCGGTGAGTGCCGGAAAATGGCATTCGCTGGCTCTTAAAACAGACGGCACATTATATGGCTGGGGTGCCAACGGAAATTATCAGCTGTCAGCGTCAGGTCAGGATTCGGCTGTGCCGATGCGTCTGCGCGGCAATGTGAAAGTTATGGATGCCGGTGAAATGCACACAATGGTGATTCTCAACGATGGCACTTTGGAAGGTTGGGGCTTCAATCAGGATGGTCAGGTGGGCAGCGGCGCAAGTTTTGAAAGCAAAGACCCCTGGATTACCGACCGATATGTCCAGAGCGTATCGGCAGGAGGTTCTTGCACTCTTTATATCTTGGAAAACGGCGATTTGATGGTTACAGGCGTTATCAATCCTCAGGAGTGATTCAAGAAAGGAGAAAGTAGGAAAAATTAAGTACGAAAGAATGGGAAATCGAGTGAAGAAATTACGGGAAGATTATAAGGCCAGCCTTAAGTCGATGGATACTGAGGAATGGTTTGACCTTGTGTTCTACCGACCGTTGGGATATATAGTGGCATTGGCAAGCAAGCGTCTGGGCATCACCCCCAACGTCATTACCATTGCGAGCATTTTCCTGGGCCTTGGCGCCGGCGTGATGCTGTATTTCAACAACGTATGGGTGAACTTGGGCGGTATGGCGCTGCTCGTTTTAGCCGATATAGGCGACAGCGCCGACGGCCAGTTAGCCCGTCTTACCAAGCAGTATTCGCGCTTAGGACGTATCCTTGACGGCCTCAGCGGCGATATATGGTTTGCGGCCATATATATAGCCATCTGTCTGCGGTCGAACGTCAATACGGACCCGTGGCTTGGCGATTTCTTCATGAACCATCACTGGGTGATTTGGGTTGTGGCCGTCGTTACCGGCTTTTGCCACGGCATCCAGGCCGCCATGGCCGACTATTACCGTCAGTTCCATCTGCTGTTTGTGAAAGGCTTCAGCGGCACGGAGTTAGAGGCTTCGGCGCAGGCCCTGTGGCAGAAATATCATGAGCTGAGTTGGCGCCATTTCTGGAAGAAACTCACCATGGGTGTATATGCCAATTACACCACGAGTCAGGAGAAACGTACCCCGCGAATGCAGCAGCTGCGCCGCGAACAATACGAGCGTTTCGGCTATGACCTGCCCCTGAGCTACCGGCAGGCTTTCCGCGAGGCGTCGAAGCCTCTGATGGCCTACACCAACATACTGAGTTTTAACACCCGTGCCTTTGCGCTCTTCATAGCAACTGTGTGTCTGCAGATGCCGTGGCTCTATTTCGCTTTCGAGCTTACGGTGCTCAACGGACTGCTGATTTATATGATGTGGCGGCACGAGAGAATATGTAAGAGATTTGTAAAAGAACTGGCAGATGGCAAATATTGACAAGAGCAGGGTAAAGGGAATAATATTCGATTACGGCGGCACCATAGACACCGGCGGCGACCATTGGAGCGAGGTTATCTGGGCAGCCTGGCAAAAGGCCGGAGTGGCTGCCGACAAGCCCACGTTTCGCGAAGCATACGTTTATGCCGAGCGCGAGCTTGCCACAACGCTGCACATACTGCCGCATCATAACTTCCGCGACCTGCTGGGCATAAAGATGCAGATAGAGCTGCAATGGCTCACCCAACACGGCGATTTCGCCCCGCAGGATGTGGAGAAGTATGCACGCCTCACGGCCGATTACTGCTATGAGGCAGCCCGCAAGAGCGTGGAGATGTCGCGCCCGGTACTTGAGGGTCTCGCAGCCGAATATCCCTTGGTGCTTGTGTCGAACTTCTACGGCAACGTGGAGGCTGTGCTGAAGGACTTTAATCTCGACACCTATTTCCAAAAGGTTATAGAGAGCGCTGTGGTAGGAGTCCGCAAGCCCGACCCCAAAATTTTCAGTCTTGGCTGCGAGGCGCTGCATCTCGACCCGCACAATGTGCTTGTGATTGGCGACAGTTACCGCAAGGATATAATGCCTGCCGAGAGTCTGGGCTGCCAGGTGCTGTGGCTGAAAGGCAAAGGCTGGACGGAAGCCGAAGATGCGCAGATGCACCCCAACATCATCAGTAACCTTGGCGAAGTCCTCACGCTTCTCTGCGGCCGATAAGCGCACAGCCACCGCAGACGAACGAGGGCTAAATTATTGCTCGGAAAGGGACATTTAGGCTTTGCCGGCCCGTTAGCCCGATTAAGTAGTTTTAACACTTAAGAGTCGATAATGTTATTTATTAACATATATTGGATGAATCAGGGGCTATTTAGGGTTATTTAACAGTTGGCGGGTCTATTTTTTACCGAAAAACTTTTGTCAAGTCAAAGTTTCATTATAATTTTGAGCCGAAATTCCGAAAGGCGCAGAGGGGCTGTGCAGAAATGCCTGCCGAAGCCGCCGGAATTGCGGGGCGTCGCTGACGCCGCACACACAACAATAGAATAATCAAAGACTTCAATACCTATTATGGCACAGAAAGCAACCAAACCGAATGGAAAGCTCGGTGTGATGGTAGTCGGCCTCGGCGCCGTTACCTCGACATTCATGACCGGCGTGCTCATGGCACGCAAAGGCCTTGCAAAACCCATTGGCTCGATGACCCAGTACGACAAGATTCGTGTTGGCCGCGGCAATGACAAAAAATACCTCCACTATAAAGACATCGTTCCTTTAGCAGACCTCAACGACATAGAGTTCGCAGCCTGGGACGTATTCCCCGTAAACGCATATCAGGCAGCTGTGAATGCCGAGGTGCTCAAAGCCAAAGACATTGAGCCGGTACGCGACGAGCTGGAGAAGATAGTAGCCATGCCGGCCGCTTTCGACCACAACTACGCAAAGCGTTTGGACGGCGACAACATTAAGAAAGTTACCGACCGCTGGGACATGACCGAGCAGATTCGCGAAGACATCCGCCGCTTCAAGAAAGAGAGCGGTGTGGAGCGCGTAGTAGTGCTCTGGGCTGCTTCCACTGAGGTGTATGTGCCTGTAAACAAGGACGTTCATTACAAGCTCGAAGACCTGGAGAAGGCTATGAAGGCCGACGACAAAGAGCATGTGGCTCCGTCAATGTGCTACGCTTACGCAGCACTGAAAGAGGGTTGCCCGTTCATCATGGGCGCTCCCAACACCACCGTCGACATACCGGCAATGTGGGAACTGGCAGAGCAGACAAAAATGCCTATCGCCGGCAAGGACTTCAAGACCGGTCAGACGCTGGTTAAGAGCGGCTTCGCTCCCATCATCGGCACACGTTGCCTCGGCCTGGCAGGATGGTTCTCAACCAACATCCTCGGCAACCGCGACGGTCTGGTGCTTGACGAACCCGCCAACTTCCGCACCAAAGAGGTCAGCAAGCTCTCTACCCTGGAATCGATCCTGGTAGCCGACGAACAGCCCGACCTCTACACGGACTACTTCCACAAAGTACGCATCAACTACTATCCCCCGCGCAACGACAACAAGGAGGGATGGGACAACATCGACATCTTCGGATGGATGAATTACCCGATGCAGATAAAAATCAACTTCCTCTGCCGCGACTCCATTCTGGCCGCTCCTCTGTGCCTCGACCTGGTACTTCTCAGCGACCTGGCCATGCGCGCCGGCCGTTACGGCACTCAGCGCTTCCTGAGCTTCTTCCTCAAGAGCCCGATGCACGACTACACCGTGGACGAGGTACCCGTAAACCACCTCTTCAAGCAGTATGTCATGCTCAAGAACGCCATCCGCGAAATGGGCGGCTACGAGCCTGACGAGGAAATTGACTAAGACCTCATGACACAAAAGGAACACACGATTCCCAATTTTTGATATTCCAACCAAGAAAGGGTCCGACAGTGATGCCGGATCCTTTTTCGTGATATCTGTTGTTGGGAATGGCGTAGCGGAAATTGCCATCAGAAACCGCGCCCGAAAGCTCTGCAAGCTCTCGGGCGCGAGTTTTAGAGTATGTAGGGAAGGGTTGTGTCAGCAGCCACCGCAACCGCCTGAGTTGCAGCCTGATTCGCAGCCTGAGCCGCAGTCGGAACCACAGCCGCCGCCACCGCCGCAACAGCCGCCGCAGCCCTTGGGATGCATCTCGTCGTCGGTGGCAGGACGCACCTCTTCAACCTTGCCGTTGAAGGTTACAGTCTGTCCGGCAAAGGGGTGATTGAAGTCCATGACCACCTCCGTGGGGGTGATTTTGGTAACGCGGCCGTAGACCTTCTGGCCGTTGTCGGTCATCATCGGCAACACCGCGTCAACCTTTACGCTGTCGGGCAGAGAGCCGTCGGCGCTGAAGACATCGTGCGGCAGATTGAAAACCAAATCCTTGTTGCGCTGACCGAAAGCAGCTTCCGGAGGGAGCGTCAGCTCGAATTTGTCGCCTGCGCCGAGGCCTTTGAGAGCAGCCTGCAGACCGGGGACAACACCCTCGGTGAAGCCGTAAACAAGCGTGTCGGGAGCCTGGGGAGTGGCCTCAAAGAGCAGGTTGCCTTCCGGGTCGGTAACTTTGTAGCTGAAAGCCACGAATTTGCCGTTGTCTATTTTTTCGTTGTTCATTTGCTGAGTTGTTGTTTTGTAAAATTATTCTTCGCCGGGATGCTTGCGGATGTATTCTTCCTGCGGAATCTTTACATTGAAATAGAAAGCACCCGGAATCTCGCCGTTAAAGCGGCGGGCATCTTTAAGCGGTTTCACCTTGAGGCGGTCCATGCCGTCGGCCGGATATTCAGCCTCAATAGGCTCATAGCCAAGCAGCTGCAGCAGGTCGTATTCGTGCATGGGATAGACCACATACCAGGCGTTGTCGGCATCAAGCCCCGTGCCTGTGCTGAGAATGGCGTTGAGTAGATTCTGCAGCCTGTATTCCCAGAATTTGGCGCGTATGGGCTTGCCCTTCTGACGCAGGAAATGGATGAGGAACGACATCTGACGCAGGTCGAGAGGGTTGTCCCAGAGAGCCTTTTCAGAGAAAGAGATTATCTTTTCGGCGTCGTGTTTGGTGATGTCGCCCGGTTTGTTGATAAGAGCCTCAGTGGAGTCGTTGAACTGGCTTATGCGATAGGGGTCATAGTCCTCCTGAAACATATAGCCGAGGTAGAAATAGCGATATTCCAGGGGCGTCATCACCGTGTCGTTGGCCTCGAAGCGCTCTTGCAGCCGCGGGAAGTAGAAGCGGCTGGTGGGGTCGAGCACCGAGTCCTCAATCATTTCCAGATTCGGTTTCTCCACGGGGAGTTGTTTGGGGCGCGCCTGTCCGGCAGAGGCCGAGAGCAGAGCCGCGGCTATGATGGCTATGATGGCGAATCGTTTCATTGGCGGTGAGGGGTCAGTTGATGTTGTTGATGTAGAGAAGAAGAATCAGCACCACTCCCATCATCATAATGGCGATGGCAATGGGGAAGCCCTTTGCCAGCAGATAACGGAAGAAGTTGCCGGAGGAGAAGTTTACGGCAGCGCCGCGCGGAGTGTTGGTGAAGACCAGGTATCCGAAGAAGCATCCGGCGGCAGTGCCAAGCACCATGGAGGCGTAGAGGAGCGGCAGGCTCAGAGTGAAGGTGAACGCCAGCAAGCCTATTGCCATGCCGGTGAACGAGCCTATGGCCATGTACCATACGCCGCGCGTCTGCTGACGCACCGGACCCGGCTGCAGCAGGGTGGCCACCATAACCACCAGCGTCATGCACAGCCAGCTGATGAGGATGGTGTTGTTGATGGGCAGATAGGGCTGCCCCAGAGCATTGTTGGCGAAGCTGAGAGCCAACAGACCCATATATGAGAAAGCCGGCGCCAGAAGCTGATTGGCGCGTATAAACCAAAAGGTGAGGGCGAAGAGAAGGCAGCCTATGATTATCCAGACCATGTTGTGAATGTGTTTTTTGCTTATGCCGCTGCGGCAGCGTTACAGCCGTTGCGGCAAGTATCTGATTATATAACGCTGCCGGGGCAGAATTTATTTGTCAGAGCCCTTTTTATCGGCAGTCTTTTTATAAGTGGCGCACTGAGCCGAGAGAGCCAGAGTGATGATGAACCCTTCAGAGAGCCAGCTGTAAAGGATGAAGACCTCCGACCCGCCGGGGAGCATGACAGACGCAGCGCCTGTGGTGCCCTTGTCGGGGTCGGGGAGCGCCGTGATGGTATAGTCCGAATCCCAGTGCTTGGCCTGACCCATAACAGCCTTGTAGAGCGCCTCCTTGCAAGTCCAGGCGAGCAACGTTTTGTGCTGCGGCACAATTTCCTGCTCTGCCGGAGTGAGGATGCGGCTGCGCACTTCTGCCGAGATTGAGCGGTCTGCCCTTTCCGTGTCGACCCCCATGGCAGCTCTGGGCGAATATTGCTCAAGATTCACCTCGGGGGTGGGAGGCAGCGTTGCCACCACCATCATGCCGCGCGTGTGGCTGATGGAGATGCGCTCGTGGCTGCCGTCGAGCAGCGGCACACCGTCGGGCAGATGGTCGATGGTGCGATATTCATTGTCGCGGCCATTCTCGCTCCATATCTGCCGCGCCATGATGGGCCACAGACGGTCGGAATAACGGCTTCCGCCGCTTATCTCTTCTATTTTCACGCCCACCGGAGTGCGGTGTCGCCAATATGTAAGGTCTTCGTCGTCGTTGTTGTGCATGGGTCTAAGATTCAGGCTTTGGCCGGTTCGGTAATCTGACGCACCATTACCGAGTCGATGCGGTGGCGGTCCATTTTGAGGACTGTGAAGCGGAAACCGCCCGCTTCTATCGATTCGCGCTCTTTTGGGAAATCACCCTTTATGGCCAGCAGAAGACCGGCCAGCGTCTCGGCGTCGTCGGCATCGCTGAACGTTTCTTCGTCAATGTCCGTAACGCGATAGAAATCCACCAACGGCGTCTTGCCGCTGAAGCGCCATACCTCCGGGGCAATCTTGCGCCACATCTCCTCGCCGGTGTCGTATTCGTCGTCTATCTCGCCCACAATCTCCTCAAGAATGTCTTCGAGCGTAACGATGCCCTGCGTGCCTCCATATTCGTCCACAACCACGGCTATATGCACCTTCTTGAGGCGGAAATCCTGCATCAGGTCGTCAATCATGCGGCTTTCGGGCACGAAATATGCTTTGCGCACTAGACTCTGCCATTTAAAGTCGGTGCCGTCGTGTTCCAGCCACGGCAAAAGGTCCTTGCTGTAAAGGATGCCGCGTATGTCGTCCATATCCGTGTCGTAGACCGGTATGCGCGAGAAGCCGCTGTCGAGTACTGTGGCGATGACCTCCTTGAATGAGGCATGATTCTCAATTGCCGTAACGTCGATGCGCGACACCATGATGTCGCTGGCCTGTTTCTGGCCCAGGGTGAGGATGCTCTCGAGCATCTCCTTGTCTTTCTGCTCCTTGACGTCGGTGATTTCAAGCGCCTGAGTGAGGTCATCGGTGGAAATATCCTCATGTTTGCGCTCCACATTGCGCGACACGAAGGCCGAAGAGCGCACCATGACCTTGCTCAGCGGGCCGAACAGACGGTAAGCGAAGAGCATGGCACCGCCGGCACTCTTGGCCCAGCTGCGCGCGCGGCCGCGGGCCGTGAGCTTGGGCAGAACCTCGCCGAAGAGGAGCAACAGGAAGGTGAGCAGTACAGTCTTGATGAGAAACTCCACTACGCCGTTGTAGAAATGCACCGTCTGATCCATGGCGAAGTTGAGCAGGATGACCATGGTGATGTTCACCAGGTTGTTGCCTATGAGTATGGTTGCCAACAGGCGTTCGGGGTTATGCACCAGGAAGCACACGCGCCGGCTCTCGCGACTGTCTTCCTCCTCCAGGTCTTCAAGCTGTGCCGTGTCGAGGCCGAAAAAGGCTATCTCCGAGCCCGACATAAAGGCCGACATCAGCATACATAAAAAGGCTATGACCACAATGGTGATCCATACGCCCCATGAGGGCGGACAAGTGAACCAAATGTTTTGCCCGGCGTGAAGCAATATGCCGAGCAGAAAACCAAGAGGCGATGATGGTAAAGGGTCTGTATCCACTGTATGAAATTCGGTTGCGGCGCCTTTGAGGCACAGATGTTACCCTGCCCGAGGGCACCCAACCGGCTTGTAGGGTTGTATTGTTGAATATTGAGGTTGAAAGTTGCGGCCTGAAGCGCAGCCTTACGGCGTTGCGCTCCTTACCGTTTGGCAAAGATAATAAAAAACGGATGATTGCGCAAATTCAGTTGCTCAGCAATCGCCGTTATGGCCGTCGGCAGCAGCTTCGGGTGCGTCCTGAACGGGTGCCGGGGGCAGCGACTCCCTGATAATGGCGTAGCATTTGTCGGTGGCTCCGAGCTTCGACTGTATGTAGGCTGAGGCAGCCTCACCGGCCTTTTTGCGCGTTTCGGGGTCGAGCAGCGGAGTGACCAGAGAGCTGAACTCTTCGGCTGACGACACCTCCATGCCGCCGCCGCAGGCCTTCATCTCGCGAGCTTCCACGAACTTGGCGTTGTTGGGCCCGAAGAGCACCGGGAGGCCGAACACAGCCGCCTCGTTGATGTTGTGAATACCGGCGCCGAAGCCGCCTCCAACGTAGGCTATGTCGGCATAGCGGTAAGCAGCCGAGAGAAGGCCGAAGCAGTCCATCACTAATACACGCTTCCCTTTCAGCGCCTCCTCCTCGTGCAGCTTGGCCTGTGTCCAGTTTACGGCCTCGCCGGGGAAGGCGCTGAGCAGAGCGTTTACCCGCTCGTCGTCGTATTCATGCGGAGCAATTATCACCTTTACCTCCGGATGCGCCTTCAGCCAGGGGAAATATACCTTCTCGTCGGCAGGCCAGGAGCTTCCGGCAATGAACACCGTGGAGGCGCCTTCTGTGAAGCGCTGCAGGATGTCGACGGGGCGGCGGGCCTGCAGAATGTCGCTGACACGGTCAAACCGCGTGTCGCCGCATACGCTGACGTTGTCGACTCCGATGCCCGAGAGGAGCCGCCGGCTGTTGTCGTCCTGCACCATGAGATGGGTGAAACAGTGAAGCAGCCGCCGGTACCAGGCGCCGCCATGACGGAAAAACATCTGTCCGCGACGGAATATGCCCGAGATGAGGAACGTGGGGATACCGCGCTCTTCGAGGGCCATGAGGTAGTTGCGCCAGAACTCATACTTCACGAACACGGCGGCCACCGGCTGCACCATGTCGAGAAACTTCTCCACGTTTGAGGGGATGTCGAAAGGCAGATAACACACCGCATCGGCACCGGGCCACGCTCTGCGCACCTCATAGCCCGAGGGGGAGAAGAAGGTGAGCAGAATCTTCAGGTCGGGTCTTTCGCGCCTCAGCCGCTCCATCAGCGGCCTTCCCTGCTCAAACTCGCCCAGCGAAGAGGTGTGAACCCACACATACTTCTCGCCGGGTTTGATGTGGTCTTTCAGATACTGAAACACGGTGCGGTGTCCGCTCTTCATCAGCCGAGCCTTGCCGGGTCTGCGCGCGGCAATTCTCACCCCTTTGCGATAGAGCCGGATGCCGTTGTTGTAGAGCGCCGCTGTCCACAAGCGGCTTATGGTTCGGCCGGTCTTCATCGGCCAAGCACTTCAATGGCGTGTAAGATGCGCTGCTTCACCTCCTGACGCGGCATTATCTCGGTGATGTCGAACATGTGCGGACCACGGCAGGCGCCTACCACGCAAAGCCGGAAGGCATTCATGACGTTGCCTAAGTGATACTCTTTCGAGGCTATCCAGTCGAGCACGATTTTCTCAGCGTTGGCCGAAGTCATGTCGTCGATGCCGTCGAGCACGCCCACCAGCTCTTCCATGATGTCGGCCATACCCTCTTTCCAGCGCTTCTTCACATCTTTGGGCGCATATTCCGTGGGAGCCACGAAGAAGAAATCAGCCTCTTTCCACAGGTCAGGAAGCAAGTTGGCACGGCTCTTGACCAGTCCCATGGCCTTTGCCGTATAGTCGAAGTCGGCTTCCACACCATGCTCCTTGAGAATAGGCTGTATAAGGGTTGCCAGTTCCGTGTCGGGGGTGCGCATGATGTATTCGTGGTTGAACCACAGACCCTTCTTGTAATCGAATTTGGCGCCGGCTTTTGAGCAATGCTCAAGCGAGAATTTGTCGGTGAGCTGCCGCATATCCATCAGCTCCGTGTCGTCGCCGGGGTTCCATCCTAACAGCGCCAGGAAATTCACCACCGCTTCGGGCAGGTATCCCTGTTCGCGATAGCCTGACGACGTCTCGCCGCTCTTGGGGTCGTGCCATTCCAGAGGGAAGACGGGAAATCCTAATTTGTCGCCGTCGCGTTTCGATAGCTTGCCGTTGCCCACCGGCTTGAGCAGCAGCGGCAGATGGGCAAACTGCGGCATGCTCTCTTCCCAGCCTAACGCCCGGTAGAGAAGCACATGAAGGGGTGCTGACGGCAGCCATTCTTCGCCGCGTATGACGTGCGTTACCTCCATCAGATGGTCGTCGACTATATTGGCCAGGTGATATGTGGGCAGGTCATCGGCGCTCTTATACAGCACTTTGTCGTCAAGAATCGACGAGTTGATGGTTACTTTGCCGCGCACCAGGTCGTTGACCACCACATCCTGTCCCGGTTCAATCTTGATGCGCACCACATACTGGTCGCCGTTGTCGATGCGGCGCTTCACCTCGTCGGCCGGCAGAGTCAGCGAGTTGGTCATGTTCATGCGCGTGGACGCGTCATACTGGAAGTTGGGCGTTTCGGCACGGGCCTTTTCCAGCTCTTCAGGCGTGTCGAAGGCTATGTAGGCACGGCCGTCGTCGAGCAGCTGACGGGCATATTTTCTGTATATGTCGCGGCGTTCGCTCTGGCGGTAGGGAGCGTGCGGGCCGCCTGTGGCCACGCCTTCGTCGAATTTGATGCCGAGCCAGTTCATGGCCTCGATGATGTATTCTTCGGCTCCCGGCACAAAGCGGCGGCTGTCTGTGTCTTCTATGCGCAAAATCATTTCGCCGCCGTGATGACGGGCAAAAAGATAGTTGTAGAGGGCTGTGCGTACTCCGCCAATATGAAGCGGACCGGTGGGTGAGGGCGCAAAACGCACCCGAACTTTATCAGACATGGGGTTGAGGTTGGTTCTTGGTTATTATGTTGGGAGAGAGGTGTGTATGGTGGAAATTCAGCGGTTGATTTTTTCGAAGCGTTTGCCCGTCCAGCGATAGGTAATCACCGGATGCAGATAGGTCTTCAGGCTTTCAAAATTCTCAATCGTCATTGCTTTGTCAACGGTGAGGGTGGCTGTGAGCAGACCCTTGTCGGGTTGCAGCGTATAAACCACCGTGGGGAAGATGATTGCCGCAGCGGCCTCCTTCAGGGTCATTGCCGAGCCTTTGGGCACCAGCAGAAAATCTTCTGACCCAGGCACTTTCAGCAGCTTGCGGGTGGCTATGGGCTTCATATCCGGGGTGAAGAACATTATCTGCGAATCGGAGGCGGCATCGGAGGGCGTTATGGTGTAACTTAAAGCCACCACATTGCCCGGTTTGCCCTTGCCGTTATAGCAGCCAATGCTGATGTTGCTGACGTCCGTTACGGCCACGTGGAGATAATTGGCCGAGAGGGAGTCGAGCCGCGAATAGCCGTTCAGCATATTTTTTATCTCATTGTGAATGCACTCTTTGGCATAGTCGAGCATATCGAGGCGCGTGTTTTGCGCCAGGAGCGGCAGTACGGAGTCGGGCAAAGCGGCAAACGCCACCGCTGCCGGCAAGTCGGGATACAGCTTCTGCAGCGAGTCGACGCCCACAGGTGCCGGCACAGCGTAATCGGCCGGGTCTAAAGCAACAGCCATAGAATCCGGGCCTAATTCAAAGGTCATAGAATCCGTTTCTTCCGGCATTTGTGCACGACCCGTTGCAGCGGCGCATAGCAAAAATGCTATTGCTATAAAAAAGCAGAATGCAGTGTTATGCCTTATCATTTCTTCTTTTTTATAAAAATGTCGTAATTGCCGTTATACATGGGTGCATCGGCTTTGGCGGCATTTTTCTTTTTATCTTTCTTCTTTTTCTTCTTGCTTTCGCCAAGGAGAGCCGCAGTTTCAGGTTTGAAGTCCCTTTTCTCCTTGTGCTTGCCTTTGCCCTTGGGTTTCTCTTTGCCCTTACCTTTGCCACGGCCGGCAGCGGCGTAGTCTTTGTCGGGCTGAGCCTCTTCGGCATAGAGCCTTGTGCCGAAGAAATCGGCGCCTTTCAGGGCGTTGATAACCCGGCGGCCATCCTCATTGCGTACGTCAAACAGCGTGTAGTCGGGCATCAGGTCTATACGGCCAATGTCGGGTTTGCTGCCCTCTATGTTGCTGTTGATGAGCTCCATGAGGTTGCCCGGATAGAAGCCCTGGCGCTTGCCCACGTTGACGTAGATGCGTTCCATGCCGCGCTCGGCATTGCGGTCGTCGCGGTCGCGTTTGGCCCGTTTCTCCTTGTCTTTCTTGTCGTCGGCGTTGAGGTCGATGTCGGGCATATCCTGATAGTAGGCCAGCAAACGGTTGAACTCTAACGAAAGCACGCGCTTGAGCAGGTCTTCGCCGCTGAGCCATCCCAGCTTCTTGTCCACGCCCGGCAGATATTTGGCAATCTGCTCCTCGTTGACCTCCACGCGCTCCAGCCGGTCGGCCAGATGATAAAGCTGCTTCTCAATGATATGTTCCGGAGTCGGGACTTTACGATATTCAAACTCCTTGCCTATCTTCTTCTCAATCTCGCGCAGCTTGCTCTTTTCGCGCGAGTGGATGATGGCAACGCTCACACCGGTCTTTCCGGCGCGGCCAGTACGGCCCGACCGATGCGTGTATACAGCCGTGTCTTCAGGCAGACCGTAGTTTATAACGTGCGTGAGGTCGTCAACGTCAAGACCGCGAGCAGCCACATCGGTGGCCACTAACAGTTGCGTTACGTGGTCGCGGAATTTGCGCATGGCCATATCGCGCTGAGCCTGACTCAGATCGCCGTGCAGACAGTCGGCGTTATACCCGTCGGCTATCAGCTTGTCGGCTATCTCCTGAGTCTCTTTGCGGGTGCGGCAGAAGACGATGCCGTAGATGTCAGGGTTGTTGTCGGCCACACGTTTCAGCGCCAAATACTTGTCGTGTGCTTTGACCATATAATATATGTGCCGCACATTCTTGGCACCCTCATTGCGGTTTCCGGCCACAAATTCCACCGGGTCGTGCATGAAGTTCTTGGCAATATCGGCAATCTCCTTGGGCATTGTGGCCGAGAACATCAGCATCTTGCGGTCGGCGGGAACGTGGCCCAGAATCTCCTTGATGTCGTCGAGGAAACCCATGTTGAGCATTTCGTCGGCTTCGTCAAGAATCACCGTATGCACGTCGGCCAGGTCTACCTCGCCCCTGTTGATGAGGTCGATGAGACGTCCCGGAGTGGCCACAATAACCTGCGTGCCGCGGCGCAGTGCCTTTATCTGGCTGTCGATGCTGCTGCCCCCGTATACCGGCAATATCTTTATGTCTTCAATATATTTGGCGAAGTCGGCCAAATCGCCGGCTATCTGCAGGCAGAGTTCGCGGGTAGGAGCTATGATAAGAGCCTGCGGCACCCTTTTCGCCGCGTCGATGCGCTGAAGCACCGGCAGACCGAAAGCCGCCGTTTTGCCCGTTCCGGTCTGAGCGAGACCCACCACATCGCCCTCATGGTTGAGCAAATGGGGTATCACCATTTCCTGTATAGGCATGGGCGTGTCGAAGCCCATCTCTTTTATTACCCTCAGCAGCTCAGGTTCTACGCCAAGCTCCTCAAAAGTCTTCATTTTGTTTGTTTCGTTGTCTTCCATAGTTGTAAAGTCGTGTCCCGTCTCAGACGGGTCTTTTACATTACAACAAATTCAGGAGTAGATTACTCCAAATAATTTGCAAAATTAATAAAAAATCCCGGGCTGCCTTATTTATATTGTCATTTAAGCTTAAACAAATTGTATTATTGGGGAGGGAGAGAGCTTTTAAGATGCTCTGTGAGGCTACATTCTGACCCGTCGCCCGAAAATAAAAATAAAATTCCTTTGACAAACTATCGGATAAGTGCGAAAAAAATATTATCTTTGCAGCGGATTGTAAGGCCCTGCCACAGAGGGCCTCTTCCCGTATGGTTTCTTTTTACCACGGCACGATGGTAAAATACATATTATTTTACCGTAATGAGTTCTTAAAGCTGTGTAAAAAAGGTAAAAAAAGAAATTGACAGAATGATGGACGATTCTCAAACGAATCGAATGGATGAAATAAACACACATAATTATTTCAAAAGCCCCATAAGGATATGGAGCCGCTTCATGCTGTCTGCAATTTATGTAACTGTGTTGTAATGGAGGAATTATTTCATGATTATTGGATAGTAAATATTCTGGCGATATTCTTTATCTGCCTGCTGTGTACGGGATTGCTGATTCCGGGCATATTGCAGATAGCTGTCAGCAAGCAGCTGTTTGATAAAGTCGACGTCCGGAAAATCCACAAAGGCCGGGTGCCACGGTTGGGCGGCATGGCCTTCGTTCCGGTAATCATTTTCTCCATCATGCTGATGATAGCCGTAAATCTCTCCATGGGCTATCCGGCACTGTCCGACTGTTTCCTCTCCTCACCCGAAGGGTTGTTATACGACGGTTGCGCTCTGCTCATGCTCTACATCATAGGCTTGGGCGATGACCTGGTGGGCATACGCTACCGTACCAAATTCATCATACAGCTCCTCTGCGCCTTCATGGTGCTGGCCGGCGGGCTTGGCGTGGACAACCTCGGCGGACTTTTCGGCATTTATCAGCTGCCTGTGTGGGCAACATGGGTGATGACGGTGCTCACCGTCCTGCTCATTGTCAATGCCGTAAACCTCATCGACGGCATCGACGGTCTGGCTTCGGGTCTTTCGGCCATTGCGTTGGCGTTCTTCGCCGGGCTGTTTTACCTGCACGGTGTCTACGACTGCGCCATCATTGCCGTGGCCACACTGGGTGTGGTGCTGTCGTTCTTCTACTTCAACGTGTTTGGCGACGCCTCGCGCTATAAGAAAATCTTCATGGGCGACACCGGAAGCCTTACCCTGGGCTTTATCCTGACCTGCCTCGCTTTCCGCACCCTTCATCTGCCGGAAGCGGCTCCCTCCGACAATATCAACCGCTTCGTGCTGGCCTTCTCGCCCCTTCTTGTGCCCTGTATGGATGTGGTTCGCGTCTTCATAGTGCGCATCATGCACAAGAAGAACCCCTTCATGCCCGACAAACGGCACCTGCATCAAGCCATGATGGCGGCCGGCATACCGCATCGCGGCACCATGATGCTTATCCTCCTGGTGTCGATAACCTTTATAGTGCTCGACTGCTACATTTCGCAGCTCTTCAACGTTACTTACGTGCTGCTCATCGACATAGCCCTTTATCTGGGTCTGATGCTCCTTCTGCGTTACTTCCGCCTGAAGCGCACCGCCGCCGAAGACGCCAACGCCAACTAATCCCTTTTTTCTTCTGAAATAGCGACAAAAATTACCCGCCGGGATACAAGAGCCTGACGGGCAGATAGGGTAGTATGATGCGCTGAGGGGGAGCTTAGACCCCGGCGCAAAAATGCTTACGCGTGGGGGTTATTTATCCTTATCCTGCTTCTTGCTTTCTTCCAAAATCTTTCTCAGACGTTTTTTCTGAGCCGGCGTGCCGTCCTTCTCAACGGCTGTGCTCATCATGGCCAAAGCAAGGATATACTGGCCGTCTTCCGACTTCAGTATCTCTTCCTGGCTCTTTTCCTGAGCCATGTCGCTTACAATCTCCATCTGGTCGAGGATGAAATCATAATCTGCTTCCGTAACCTCGCTCTTCTCCTTCTTCGTAAGGTCTTCTATGCCCTTGCGGTCGAGAGTCTTGCTGCCGCACGCTGTCAGCGACAACAGAAACATGCTGCACACTGCTGCAATAAAAAATACTTTCTTCATGTTGCTATGTTTGATTAGTTAACACTGCAAATTTAAAACATTTACCCCGGATTTCATACATCATAAAGTAAAAAAGAGCTGTCAAAGAGTAAAATATGGACTTTAGGCCATCTTTTATCCTCTGACAGCGCTTAAAACGTTACTTCAGTGATGTTACTTAATCAGCATTTTGAAGTTGGTGGCGATGTTGCCCGACGTTACCGAGGCTACAACGATTTTGCCGCGCATATCGCGCACATCCACCGTGGTGCTTGCTGCATTGGGCTGCACAAAATCTATCAGGCTGCCCTGCAGGTTGCACAGCTGAACTGATTGGATATTTTCGCCACTCAGCGTTGAGAAGGTGATGTGCCCGTCTGTCTGCGAAACCATGATGCGGGCAGGTTTACATTCCACCTCATCCACGCCCAACGGGTCGCCTACCGTAAGGCGCAGAATCTCCCATCCGCCGGTCTGGTGCAGACTCAGCGGGTTGGCGGTACCCACATACAGGAACTTATCGTCGGTCTGCATATTGCGGATGCCGTAAGCGGCCGGGTTGCCGAAGCCGTTGTCTGACACCATACGCGCCGGCATGTTCGGGTCGGAGAATTGCAGACACTCGTATCCCAGCTTGTTGTCGTCAACCTTCAGCAGCGCTTTCAGTATGCTCAGAGCCGAGAAGGAGGAATTGCCCGAGCCGTTTCCGTTGCCATTCCCATTGCCATTGCCGTTCCCGTTTCCGTTGCCATTACCGGGCGCATTGTCTGCTTCCGAGCCGGTAAGAGAGTTGCCCAAAGCCGGCTCTATGAGGTTCGACATATCCATGGTGCCCACATAGAGCTTGTCATCGTATATCGACATAGCCCATGTGTATGCGGCAAAAATATTGCCATAGCCGCTGCGGCCGAAACGGGGCTTGTAACGGGAGTCGTTGTTTCGGATTTCCCATTTCTTTGTCGTGCTGTTGAACACCGGCAACTGAGCCTCGCCATAGAGTAGCTCAACATCGCGGGAATTGGCGAATTCCTCTGTCGACCATAAAGTAGTGGAGCGCAGAGTGCCTAAAATATTGGCAATTGCCTCTGCCGACTCCAGCGTGCCGTATTTCATCTTCGTGCCGTAAAGCACACCGAACGTGTTGCAGAACATACCCCAGTAGAGGCGCCCTTTCCACGATTTCATCACTGAAAAATAGCTTGAATTTTTCGATGTGTTGTTGGCCTCGTAGCTGCTGTATTGCTACACCTTTTCCCATTCAGTGGCATTGGCAGCCTTAAAGCCTCCGGCCGGTATCTTCGGACTTTTATACAGTGCTGACGTTATGGGCTGCGGAGTTATACGGTCCTTCATCTGATAGTTATACAGCGGCAACACCTGCTGCACAAAAATGGTGTATTGCGAAATGGCCGCCGAATCGAAGGGCGACGGGGGGGCCGGCGTCGACAGCCGTTGCGCAAGTGCCGGAAGAATCTGTTCCATCAGCTCTGCCTGACTCTCAGCATTGCCTTTCAAGCCGGTCTGCTCCATCATCCTCATGATGTTCTGACGCAATACCGACGGGGTAGCCGCCGCCGCTGTCAGGCTCATGAAGGCTAATGCAATAAGTAGTAAATGTTTCTTCATGCGGTTAGTTCTGTTTTAACGGGTTAGGAATTACGTATCTGTAATATTCAAAGCAACAGATAACAAGCCTGCAAAGTTACAAAAAAATTGGTCTTATAGAAATCCGCGCTTTATAACCATCAATCACATCAATCCCATCAATCACATAAGTCACATAAGTCACATAAACCACATCAAAGCCCCCACTTCACCTGTTCATACGCTCTCTATACTCGCTTGGCGTGCAGCTGTAAATTTTTGAAAACACCCTGTAGAAGGTCGACAGCGAGTTGAAGCCCGCTTCACCCGCCACAGCCTCCAGCGTCATGTTGCCGTCGGCAAGCAATCCGGCTGCATATTCTGCCCGATAGCCGTTTACATACTCATAGAAAGTTGTGGAGCAATCGCGGTTGAAGTAAGTGCTTACGTAAGTGCGGTTTGTGCCGGCCGCCGCAGCCACGTCAGAAAGCTTGAGCTTTGAATTGAGGTAGATGCGCTCATCCCTGAAGAGATGCTCTATGCGCTTCCCGAGGCTTGCGTCGGCCGTGTCCGGAGCCTCCTCTGTCTCCTCATTGTCGGCCGAGTCCTCAAGCTCATTCACAACCGATTCGTGCCGATAGAGGAAATAGCTGATGAATATCCACAGGCACATGCTGCTGACCATATACACCACATCGAGAGTGAAGCTGATAACCAGGCTGCACATTATCCACACCGCCAGAATGACGAAGAAAGAGTAGAGTATGGTGCGAAGCCAGTTGAGGTTAATGTTCTCCATATAAGAGAATCGCTGGCGCATCTGACGGTGATAACGCGGAATCGCCCTTATTGTCCACACAGCGTAATAGAGGCCGTAGAGGGCGCTCCACACCACTTCGGCGTCGAAGAGTATCTGAGCCGGCCATATCGCCACAGCCGTTGAGAGAAGCACAAAAGGAAGCTCCTGCAGAATAATCAGCCGCCGGGTTACACGACCCGGATTGCACAGCTCAATGAGAATGAGGGCATAGAAGGGCTCGGCAAGCATATCCACCGCCGTTATGATATGCTCGTTGCGCAGAGTGTCTTTAAATGGCCCGAAGAGGAATACCAGGTCTTTGATGCAGCTGAGCAGGATGATTATCATCAGAGCCGTTACAAGCCTCGACAGCATGTCCTTGCCTTTGTGCATGAAGAAGAACGCCATCATGGCGTAAAACATGGTGCAAAGGCCGTAAACGAAGTATAATATCTCCTGCTCCATCTCGTGCGGTATGAAAGGGCTGAGGGTGGGGTATCTTTGATTGTGGACGATTATTCAGCACTGTGTGGCTGTGATAACAAAAATCTGCCGGCAGAACACATTTTGGCGTCTGCCGGCAGTGTCTCAGCGGGTGTTTGGTTCACCCGTCAGCTTCAGCGTCTTTTCTTCTTTCCTTTTTTGGAGGACTTCTTCGAAGATTTTTTCTCCTTTTTGTCGGCCTTGGATGCTTTTTTATCCTTGGGCAGTTTCAGCTTCTGACCCGGCTGAATCACCGGGTTGTCGCCCGAAAGATTGTTGGCCTTCTTCAGAGCTTCCACCGTGGTGCCCTGACGGCGTGCTATACGGTCGAGATTGTCGCCGTTGCGCACCGATACCGACGTGGGTTTGGGCGGAGTTTTCTTCTTGGCCTTTTTATTCTTTTTCTTCTTGTTGTTTTGAGCAAGAGTCTCTTTCTCTTTCTTCTTTTTCTTGTCTACGCTGTTGGCCTTGGGCGTTTTTGGGGTTGTCTGTGCCACCTGCTGAGCAACAGGTTCTGTAGCCCTGGCGGCCTCAGGCTGCTGTTCCTGACGGCGCTGACGCGTTGTGGCAGTCTGCTTCACAGGCGTGGTCTGCGTGTTCTGTGCCACTGACGCGCCGCCGGTTACTATGCGCAGCTGCTGACCGGTGCGTATGCTGTTGCGCCGCAGCGAGTTCCACTCTTTTATCTGCTCCGGCTGAACATTGTATTTAGCGGCTATCGACGCCAGGCTCTCCTGCGGCTGCACCTTGTGAAGGATGGTCTGCGAGCCGGCCGGCGCCGACGCCGGTGCCACTGACTGCACCTGAGCTATCTCCTCTTCTATCTCAACATTGTCGGCCGGTATGTTCACCGGCTCCTCAGCTGCCGCGGCCTGCCCTGCGGTGGCCGTAGTCATGCGTTTGTATTTGTCTGCGTCGTAGGCAAGGATGTCATCCTCGCTCATTATGTAGGCGTGAATCTGCTGCGACGGCAGAATCAGGAAGTAAGGCGCATCCTTGCGACCAGGAATGACGTCTTTGCGGAACTGCGGATTCAGCACCCTCAGCTCCTCGACAGGCATATTGAGGACGTGCGAAATCTGGTCGAAGTGCACACGGTTCGTAACACTCACTGTGTCCGTAACCAGCGGCTTGGTGGCCAGTACCGGCGAAATGTTATGGTCCTTGTAATAGGTCATAACGTATGTGGCGGCGATGAAAGCCGGAACATAACCGCGCGTCTCGGCCGGCAGATAGTTATAGATGCTCCAGAAGTTATGGCTCTTGGGGTCTCCGCCGGCGCGGCGTATAGCCTTGTTCACCGTTCCGGGACCGCAGTTGTAAGCGGCAATCACCAGCGACCAGTCGCCGTACGTGGCATAGAGGTCTTTGAGGAAACGTGCCGCCGTGGCCGACGACAGATACGGGTCGCGCCGTTCATCCACCAGCGAGTTGACCTCCAGACCCAGACCCTTGGCGGCTGCCAGGATGAACTGCCACAGACCGGCCGCTCCCGACCGCGACACCGCGTTCGGGTCGAGGCTGCTCTCTATCACAGGCAGATATTTCAGCTCCAGCGGCAGACCCTCCTGCTCCAGTGCCTGCTCAAAAATGGGCATATAGTAATTGCTTAGTCCGAGCATGGCGGCCACCTGGGCGCGTCCGTGTTTGGTGTAGCGTTCAATGTATTTCTTAACGATGGGGTTGAAGGGCAGTTCTACCACAGCCGGAATGGCCTGCAGACGCTCTATCAGCACCTCATCGCTCACCGGCACGTCGGGCAGCTTCTTATACCGGTCGTCGGTGGCGGTGTAGTTTTTCATATACCACCCTTCAAGCAGTTTCTGGGTGTTGGTCTCAAACGATTCCGGGAAGACAATCGATTCATCGCTTATGGTGCGCGAGATGTCGACCACGGTGGGAGTCTTTGCAGCCGCCGTAACGATGCCGGGCAGCAACAGAGCCGTTGCCGCAAGGGCCGTCAGACGTTTATGCAGGTGTTTCATCTTTCAGGTGTTTTTGAGGTGAGTTCTAAAAATTTAATGCCCAGTTGATGCCCAGAGCCGGTTTCCCGGCCGAAGGTTCTATCATCACCGACGGCTGTACGTCCATCGACAGGTTGGGCGACAGGTCGAAATGGGCCAGGGAGGCATCCACGTATGAATCTACCATGCAGAGCAGATAGAGACCTACTATGCAGATTATGCACAGGTCGCGGTTGCGCCGGTAGTAGTCTTTGCGGCTTTTGAGCGTTCGCTGAAGCCACGCTTTGTCAAGTTCGTTCTCCTTGGTTGTGGGAGGGAAAAAGTTCATGTACGACTTAGTGTTGGGGTCATTGTCGAGCAGGTCGCGATACCCCTGCGAATAGTCCTGAAACTGGTTGTTGTTCCAGTTGGTGGCATACCCCAGGCCCATGAAGCCGCCAATGATTATGGGCAGCTTCCAGTAGCGCCGGTTGTATACCTGTCCCAGACCGGGGAGCAGCGCCGACAGCCATACAGCGCGTGTGGGGTCGGGGTTGAAGATGCGTTTGCCGTCCATGCCGTAAGGAGAGTCCTCGGCCACCACCATATTCACAATTGAGTCGCCGGCCGACGTCACAATGGTGTCCTGAGGCTGCAGCGGCGTTCCGGCTTCCACTGTGCCGGGCACCAATACGCGCACGTCAAGCACCGTGTCAGGCTCAGGGCAACCCGGCGGTTCGGGCAGCTGTACGGCGCCCCGGGCAGGCAGCCACGTCCATGGCGCCGTCAGAAGCACTATCAGCAGCACGCTCAGTATCCGCGTGGGCACATCTTCACGTCTTCTCTCTCTCATTGCCGAAGCTTGTCGAATAATGCCACAAGTTGCTGCAGCTCGTCGTCGTTGTCAAAGCGCAGCGTTATGGTTCCGCGGCCGTCGTCGCGGCGCGAGAACTTCACCGCCACCGGGAAGACGGCGTTCAGCTCGCGGCGGAAACCGTCGTAGTCGGAGTTGGATTTAGCCTGACCTTTGCGGGCTCCTTTCAGGTCGGGAGTCTCGCCCTTGGCCAGTTTCTCGCGAATCTGCTTGGCCATCTCCTCCACCTGACGCACCGACGCGCCGTCGCGCAATATCAGGTTGTAGAGTCGCAGCTGCGTCTTAGGGTCTTCCACGCCCAACAGAGCGCGGGCATGACCCATGTCTATGCGGCGGTCGCGCAGGCCAAGCTGTATCTCGGCCGGCAGGCGCAGAAGACGCAGATGGTTGGCTATGGTGGCACGTTTCTTGCCCAAACGTTCGGCAAGCCGTTCCTGGGTGAGCGCATATGTGTCGATTAGCTTGCGCAGCGCCAGAGCCACCTCTATGGAGTTGAGGTCTTCGCGCTGAATGTTCTCTATCAGCGCCATCTCGGTAATCTCCGCGTCGGAGGCTTTGCGCACGTATGCCGGCACCGTGTCGAGACCGGCCTGCCGTGCGGCACGCCAGCGCCGTTCGCCCGCTATTATCTGATAGCCGCCGCCGGCGAGCATGCGCAGCGACAGGGGCTGTATGATGCCTAACTCCAGTATCGACGCCGCAAGCTCGTCGAGCGCTTCCTGGTCGAACACCGTGCGAGGCTGCTCCGGATTCGGCTCAATCTCGTTCACCGGTATCTCGCTGATGGCCGACGAACCCTCAGTCTGTATCTCTGTGATAGGGCCGGCGGTTATCATGGCGTCGAGGCCGCGGCCCAAGGCTCTTTTCTTCGGTGTCATCGCGTGGTCGGTGTTTTGATGCTGTGTTTCTCGAGCAGTTCGGAGGCCAGCGACTGATATGCTATGGCGCCGCGTGAATCCGGGTCATAGAGAATCACCGGCAGACCGTGGCTCGGGCTCTCGCTCAGTTTGATGTTGCGCGGAATCACCGTGTTGAACACCATATCGCCAAAATGGCTCTTCAGCTCCTCATAAATGCTGTTAGCAAGGCGCAGACGCGCGTCATACATCGTCAGCAGGAAGCCTTCAATCTCCAGTTGCGGTTTCAGGCGCGTCTTGATGATGCGTATGGTGTTGAGCAGCTGCGTAATGCCCTCAAGGGCAAAATATTCTGCCTGCACCGGTATCAGCACCGAGTCGGCCGCTGTCAGCGCATTGATGGTGATAAAGCCCAGCGAAGGACTGCAGTCTATGAGCGTGTAGTCATAGTCATCGCGCACACCCTCAAGAATGCCGGCAAGCACTTTTTCGCGGTGCGGACGGTTGATAAGCTCCATTTCGGCGCCCACAAGGTCTATGCTGGCGCTGAGCAGGCTCAGCCCTTCCACACATGTGCTTTGTATGGCATCCTTCACAGGATATCCGTCTACCAGACACTCATAAATGCCCGCTTTTACCTCGCGAGGGTCTATGCCCAGACCAGACGTGGCATTGGCCTGCGGATCCGCGTCTATAAGCAACACTTTTGCTCCCTGCATGGCCATGCAGGAGCCCAGATTGAACGCCGTGGTTGTCTTACCTACGCCACCTTTCTGGTTGGCTATCGCCATTATTTTTCCCATAAGCAAGATTGCTTCTGAATTAATATGCAAAGTAACAAAATTTTTTTCAATGTAGAGTTAAATTTCGTATTAAATATGTTTAATTGTTAATAACTTGTGTAACTTGTTGAATATCAGACACTTGGGAAACCACTATTTATTCCTTTGCAGCTGAATTTCCCCACATAAACCTCTGATGTTCGCCCGTTTACTCGCCATTCTTGGTCCATAATCCGGTTTTAGGCTTGCACTCACCCACAAAAAAGGCGTATATTTGCAATAAATATCGAACCAATGAACAAGAAACGACATCATCTTCTCACGCTTCTTTTCCTCGTCACCATACTTTCCCCCTCGTTGCTCCGCGCAGGCGACAAGAAGGCAGTTACTGCAGTCGGTCAAAGTGCCTTCGTAATACGCGATGACGGCTCCCTGTGGGCCTTTGGCGACAATAAAAATGGTCGGCTCGGCGACGGCTCCACGACATTCCGTGGCACGCCAGTGAAGATTATGGACAACGTGGTGCAGGTCTCTGCCGGTCTTTATCATACTCTCGCTCTGTGTGGAGACGGCTCTCTGTGGGGCTGGGGCGACAATGATCGGTGTCAGCTCGGCGACGGCTCCAAAACCAACCGCATCCGACCTGTGATGGTGGCTTCGGGGGTGCGCTCAGCATCTGCCGGCAGCACTTTCTCGATGTGGATTACCTCATCAGGCGAACTCATGGTGGTGGGTGTCTTCAAATTTGCAGACTGATATATAACAGACCCTTCCGTAATACAAATCCTAATCGGTGAGCCTTAAATATTGACAATAAGAGATAAATATTGACAATATGAGAAAAAGTTTCGTATTCCTGCTTCTCGTTTTTCTCTTGTGTCCTTCCCTGCTGCGTGCTGGCAACAAGAAAGCTGTGGCAGACGCAGCCGGGCAGCAGAGCTTTGTGGCCGGCAACGGCGCGTTCCTGCTCAACGGAAAGCCGTTTGTGGTGAAGGCCGCCGAACTGCATTATCCGCGCATCCCGCGCCCTTACTGGGAACAGCGCATTCAGCTCTGCAAGGCGTTAGGCATGAACACCATCTGTCTCTACACTTTCTGGAACGCGCATGAGCCTGAGCCGGGAAAGTTCGATTTTTCAGGGCAAAACGACCTGCGCGAGTTCATTAAGCTCTGTGCCAAGAACGACATGAAGGTGATTCTCCGCCCCGGTCCGTATGTATGTGCCGAATGGGAGATGGGCGGCCTCCCCTGGTGGCTGCTGAAAAAGAAGGATATACGGCTGCGCGAGGCTGACCCGTATTTCCTTCAGCGGGTGGATATGTTTCAGAAGGAGGTGGCCGAGCAGGTGGCTGACCTGACAATTACTCACGGAGGCCCCATCATCATGGTCCAGGTGGAGAATGAATATGGCTCATACGGCACTGACAAGGGGTATGTGGGTCGGATTCGCGATATGCTGCGCCGGCATTTCGGCCCGGAGGTTACTCTCTTTCAGTGCGACTGGTCGTCGAATTTTCTCAACAATGGCCTCGATGACCTTGTCTGGACTCTCAACTTCGGCACGGGAGCCGATATTGACAGTCAGTTTGCGCCGCTCAAAGAGGCGCGTCCTCATACGCCGCTGATGTGCAGCGAGTTCTGGAGCGGATGGTTCGACAAATGGGGCGCCGCGCACGAGACTCGCCCTGCCGACGATATGATTGCCGGCATCGACGAAATGCTCTCCAAGGGTATCTCCTTCAGCCTCTATATGACGCATGGAGGCACCAACTGGGGCCACTGGGCAGGCGCCAACTCGCCGGGTTTCGCGCCCGATGTTACCTCTTACGATTACGACGCGCCTATCAGTGAGTCGGGACAGATTACCCCCAAATATCTCAAGCTGCGCAAGACTCTTGCCAAGTATATGGACGGCGAAAAGCAGGCGCCGATTCCTCCTCTGATTAAGCCGATTGCCGTTAAGCCCTTCAGCTTCACCGAGGTGGCTCCTCTGTGGGAGAATCTGCCAGAGCCGAAGGCTGACAGGGATATAAAGACGATGGAAGAGTATGACCAGGGATTCGGCTCAATCCTCTACCGCACTTCTCTGCCGGCTCTCTCCGCTCCGGCGCTGCTCACGGTAAACGAGCCGCACGATTATGCTCAGATTTTCATTGACGGCAAGTACATCGGCACCCTCGACCGTCGCAACGCTGAGAAGGAGCTTGTCATTCAGCCATGTCGGAAAGGGGCTCAGCTCGACATTCTCGTCGAGGCTATGGGCCGCATCAATTTCGGGCGCGCTATACGCGATTTCAAGGGCATCACGGATAACGTTACGGTTACCGTGGAGAAGGATGGCCACAAGTGGGTCGACGACCTCAAAAACTGGCAGGTGTTCAACATAACCGACGAGTATGACACCTATGCCGCCATGGACTTCCGGCCTCTCGACATGTGTATGCGTCGGGAGGAGCGTCTGCCAAGGGGCGTTTATCGCGCCACTTTCAATGTCAGCAAGCCTTCCGACACATTCCTCGATTTTGAATCGTGGGGAAAGGGCCTTGTCTATGTCAACGGTCATGCCCTGGGACGCATCTGGGAAACAGGTCCGCAACAGACGCTCTATATGCCCGGATGTTGGCTGAAAAAGGGCGCCAACGAGATTCTTGTGTTTGACATTCTGGGTCCGCGCAAGGCTCAGAGCAGGGGGCTGAAGGAGCCTCAGCTCGACAGGCTGCGGCTTGACAAGGTTCGCACTCACCGCGCTGAGTCAAGCAATCTCGACTTGTCGGCGGAGACGCCGGTGATGACATCGGCTTTTGCACCGGGCAACGGCTGGCAGGAGGTGAAGTTCAATGCGCCTGTGCGTGGCCGCTATATTTGTCTGGAGGCTCTCGACGCTCTCGACGGCAAGGAGAAGGCGGCCATTGCCGAGTTTTATCTCCTTGATGACAAGGGAGTTCGCCTGTCGCGCGAGCCGTGGACGGTGGTGTATGCCGACAGCGAGGACACGGAGGGCGGAAACCGCACGGCCGACAAGGTGTTCGACCTGCAGGAATCCACTTACTGGCAGACGGCTGCGGGCGTCCCCTTCCCTCATGCGTTGGTCATTGACCTGGGCGCCACGCATACGCTTTCGGGGCTTCAGTATCTGCCGCGCATGGAGTCGGCAGCGCCCGCAAGTATCGGAAATTTCAGGATTTACGTAAAGGAAACAGATTTTAATTTCTAACAATATGCAAAGGTATCACATATCACTGATTGTTGCTTTTCTGCTTTTGTGCCCGCTGGCTCTGCGTGCCGGCGACAAGAAGGCTGTGGCTGTGGGCAACCGCCACGCATTAGTGCTGAAAACCGACGGATCGCTGTGGTCTTTCGGCTTTAATTTGTACGGCCAGGTGGGCGACGGCACTACTTCCTCGCGCCATGAGCCGGTGAAGATTATGGACGATGTGGTGCAAATCTCGGCTCAGGAGAACAACTCTATGGCTGTGAAGGCCGACGGCTCTCTCTGGGCCTGGGGCGAGAATAACTATGGCTCGCTTGGCGACGGCACCACCGACGAACACCATTCTCCGGTGAAAATCATGGATAACGTCAGCAAGGTATGCACCGGCAGCCAGCAGTCGTATGCCATCTGCCGCGACGGCTCGCTGTGGGGCTGGGGCAACAACTCTCACGGGCAGCTCGGCGACGGCACAAACACCGACCGAAAGACTCCGGTGAGAATAATGGGCAATGTAAAGGACGTGTCGGGCGGCGACGGCGAGGCTCTTGTGGTGTGCAACGACGGTACGCTCTATCTGCTCACTCCCGGCAAACCATTCGGTCCCCGAAAAATCATGGAAGGGGTGAAGAAAGCCGCTTGTTGGGGTGTGAACATGGTACTCAGGAACGACGGCACGCTGTGGACATGGGGCTTCAACAACGACGGTCAGTTAGGCAACGGCTCAACCCAAAGCTTCTACTCGCCTCAGCAGGCCGGTATGATTATGAGCGGCGTCAGCGACATCACTTCGGGCGATCGCCACGCTATGGCAATAAAAACCGACGGCACTCTGTGGGGCTGGGGATGGAACCAATACGGGCAGATTGGTAACGGCACAACCACCAACAGTTATTCGCCCGTAAAAGTCTACGACAACGTAAGCTCTGTGGCTTGCGGCTATACCATATCAGCATGGATTACCCGCGACGGCGAGCTGTGTCTTGTAGGTCGTCCCTTTTAACCGAATTTTCGGCCTCTTAGGGACGGAATCTCAGCCCAGAGGTCTTAGATTGAGGAGTTGATTTTATGCTGTATGCCGGCCTCTCGTTCGTGGCGTGATATTATTCTCAGGAAATAATACAGATAGGCCATGAAGGCCACCGCCAGCATTATTACGAAACTCCAGTAGACCCCCACACACTGCAGGCCGCCCCAGTGTGCCAGTCCCAACATGGCCGGCATTCCCACTATCATATATGCCAACACGGAGACGGTGAGCAGCGGCCACACTATGCCTGTACCCCTCACAGCGTTGCTGAGCGTTACCTGCACGGCATCGAAGAGCTGATAGGTTATCAGAGGCAGCACAAGCATCACTGCCACCGACACCACCGCGCCGTTGGGGGTGAAGGCACTTAACATAGGTCGGGCGAAGAAGAAAAATATCAGGCTTGCCATCACCGCCAGAAACAGATTGAGTCCCACTCCGGCGCGTGTGCTGAGGCGTATGCCTTGGTAGTCGCGCAGACCCATTTTGTTGGCCACGCGTATGCTCAGAGCAATGCCGAAGCTGATGTAAGCCATGAAGCTGAGCTGCGACAGGGTATTGGTAATCTGGTAAGCGGCCAGCTCAATCTTTCCGAACCATCCGCATACCACCGCGCCGAAAGCCCAAATCAGCACCTCGGCGCCATTCTGCATCATTACGGGCAGCGAGGTGCCGAGGATGCGTTTTGTCAGCGGCCGCGAGCCGCGACGGTGCAGTCCGGCGGCATACGGGGAATAACGGCGCGAACGCGTAACGACCCGCATTATGGCCAGTGTGGCCGCCAAGCGTGCCACAAAAGTGCTGATGCCGGCGCCGTCGAGTCCTAATTCCGGCAATCCCCAGTGGCCGTAAATCAGCAGCCAGTTGCCGAGGATATTCAGCGCGTTGGCGCCCAAAATTATCCACATTGGCGTGGCGGTGTCCGTTACCGCGTTGGCGGTCTGCTGGCAGGCGTTGAAGAAGGGTGCCGGCAGCATCGACGCCATTACAATAAGATAATAGCTGCGGATAAGGGGCAACAGCTCGGCCGGCTGTCCCATCCGGTCGAGAAAGAAAAAGAGGATGCCCATTATGGCCATCAGCGCCACTGCGGCGGCCACGTTCAGCCGCAGTCCGGCTGCCAGCGTGCGACCCACATCGCTGTGGCGACGGCGGCTGTAGAGCGAGCCTATGATAGGTGTGAGTCCGGCGGCGAAGCCCATGAGCATCACCATGGGCACCATGAAGAAATTATTCACAAACGCTGCGGCAGCCAGCGCCTCGGTGCTGTAACCGCCCACCATCATGGTGTCGGCGAAGCTCACCACCACCACACCCACTTGCGTGAGCAGGATGGGCACGCCCAGCCGCAGCAATGCCGCAACCTCACTCCGCAGATTTCGGGGGCTGCCCGCCGGAGTCTGCTTTTGTGTCATTAATTATTATCTTTGACGGGCATGGCGAGTCTTGACACCGGTCATGCCCTCGATGCCGGCCTCAATGTCGCGGAAGATGTCGTCTACAACACCTTTGCCGTTTACGTTGATGAATTTTTTGCGGTCTTCGTAGAACTTGCGCAGCGGCTCGGTCTGCCGGTGATACACCTTGAGGCGGTTGGCAATAGTCTCGGCGTTGTCATCGCTGCGGCCCGATTCCTTGCCGCGTTTGAGCAAGCGTTCGGTGAGGTCCTCTTCCGGCACCTCCAGCCCTACCACGGCGTGCAGATCGGTGCCTTTGCGGCGCAGAAGCTCCTCCAGAGCCTCAGCCTGAGCTATGGTGCGCGGAAAGCCGTCGAACACCACCCCTTTGCCGGATGCTATATGCGGGTCAAGCTCCTCTTCCAGTATCTGAAGCATCAGCTCGTCGGGTATCAGCTCACCTTTCGATATAAAGGCGTTGGCCGTCTGTCCGTAGGGAGTGTTGCGGGCAATATGGTCGCGCAGCACATCGCCTGTGCTGATGTGGTGAAGCCCGTATTCGTCAATAATCTTGGCGCTCTGGGTGCCTTTGCCGCTACCGGGAGCCCCGAATAACACAAGATTTAACATAGTATCTCTTTTTTTATCCTGATTCTGTGATTACCGGCGCCTCTTAGACGTTTACTCTATTTGTGGCAGCAAACGGGCATGGTGTCCATTATCTTAACAACGTCTGTGAGATGAATTGTTCGGCCTCTTGGCAAGTAAAATGCAAAATCCTTTAAAGGCGCAGAATACCAATGCCGCCGGCCGCACAGCACACCGCCATTCCTCAGTGCGGAATCGCGACTCGCGAGCGGCCGTTGAAAGCCTTGTTATAATTCCTCTTCCAGTATATATATGTCGCGCAGATTGCGGGCTTTGCCGTCCAGGTCCAGACCGTAGCCGATGATGAATTTCGGGGGAATGGTGAAAGCAGTGTAATCGGGCGTAAAGTCTACCTTTGCGCTGGCTTTTTTGTGCAGCAGCGTGGCAAAGCGAATACTTGCCGGATTCATCTTCTTCAGGTCGGCAATCATTTTCTGAGCCGTGTATCCGGTGTCGACAATATCTTCAATAATCACAATGTCGCGGCCTTCCACCGGTTCAGTCAGACCCACTATCTGCTTTACATTACCGGTGCTCTGAGTGCCCTCGTAAGAGGAATACCGCACAAAACTTATGTCGGCATGATTCATGCCTACCTTGCGCAGCAGGTCGGCTGCAAAGATGAAAGCGCCGTTCAGCACTGCTATGAACAGCGGACGCTGGCCGGCATAATCACGCTGAATCTCTTTTGCTACGCGGTCCACTTGCTCCAATATCTTATCTTCAGTGATATAGGGCACAAAGTTCAGACCGTTGAATGTGAGCTTTTTCTCCATGGCGAAAAAAATTTGGAGCAAAGTTAACAAAATTTCATCACCTGCACAACAGCTGTCGGCAACTCCCTGCCAAATACATTTACTGTTGAGCGTGAGATCCAAAAAATTGTCGGCGCCGGGAGAGCAGACATTCCTTTTTCCTCTGCTCTCCCTGCGCCGGTATGGTGTTTGCGGGTATGGCATCTTGCTGCCAAATCCGCCTTACTCCTTACTTATCCATGACTAACAGAACGTCATAGAACCCCCTTTTGCTTGGACTTAATTTCCCGTCTACATAATACCTTTTTTCGATTTGCCCGCGTTGTTCGCCTATGGTAGGAGTCACATATTTAAGTTTTATGTGCCAGCGGTAGTTGCCATTGTTGGGCGACACAATATCAAATTCATAGGATTTTGAGGGGTATGTATATACACCGGCCAACTCCAACACCGGATGCATTGTATTGATGTTATTTACACCTAACGCCCACCATTCTTCATCTATTTCCGGATAATCCCATTTTACGTTGTAGAGCATTATGAAGTCGACCGCCAGGAGTCTGCCTCCGCCCTTTTCTATATAGATTTCCGGATCTAATTTTACATTCGGGTTTTTGTTGGCTTCTGCGCCTAACAGATTGTTGCCTTGTTTGTCTACTACGGTGAATGTGATGTAATCCACGTAGTCATTGGGGTTCAGCTCTTCCTGATCCATGGGAGTGCCGTCGTCGCATGATGCCATTGACAGCAGCATGGCTATCAGCATGCCGATAATTGTTGCTTGTCTCATTGTTTATGTTTGTTTAGATTAGTTTTTTCTTTGGAGGCTCAATACAATGAAAGGTGTCGGAATATCGGATATTGAGTTGCTTTCACGGGTATAGAGTTGTTTGATTGCAAAGTTACTATAATATTTCTTATTATACAAATATTTTACAAAAAAATGACAGCGAATCTGGTTTTTTTAGTTTGTATTCATTTTTCGGGGTTGTGTGAAATGGCAGGAAGCTGTTAGGGGGGGGCGGTGAAGGCATCAGCCGCGGCTGCGCGGGGTGGGAACGTCGGGCGGCAGAAGGGGCATTTCTGCCTCGAGGCGCCGGTTCATGGCGCGGCGTTCGGGGTCGTGCAGCCATCCCCATTTGTTGAAATAGCGAATCATGTTGACGGAATGAATGAGGAGCATGCGGAGACTGTGGCGCGAGGCGGCCGCATGACGGTGTTCGATGCTCACGGCAGGGTAGTGGAGGGTGAGCCAGTGGCGGTGAAGCCGACGCGTGATGTCGATGTCTTCGGGGTACATGAAGAAGCGTTCGTCGAAGAGCCCTTCGGCCTCCAAGGCTTCGCGGCGCATAAGCAGAAAAGAGCCGGGCAGAAACGGCGCGTTGATGATTTTGTCGTGGTCGGCACGCTCAAGCAGGAAGCGGCTCATGCGCCGTTGCCCGAGCTTATGAGGCAGAAACCGTTTTACCAATAGGTCGAAGGGTGAGGGGAGCCTCCGGGCCGTGAGCTGCAGAGCGCCGTCGGGATAATAGACTTTGGGCATCATGATGCCTACGTTGGAATGTGAGGCCATATATTCGGCCATAGGGGTGATGACGTCGCCCTCCCAGAAAGTGTCGGCGTTGAGTACTAAATGGCAGTCGGTGTGTGCTTTAAGGGCCTCGCGCATGGCAATGTTATGACCGGCGCCATATCCCCTGTTTTCAACGTGGCGGTAATGCACACGCTCGTTGCTGACGGCGGAGCGCAGCGCATCGTCGGGGCTGTTGTCGATGATGTCGAGACGCGTCAGAGCCTTGCAGCGCAAGACACATTCCGTGCAGCGGCGCATTTCGTGCGCATCAGTGCGGTGAGTGACTATGGAGGCGGTGATGCGCATTATAAGTTCGGGTCAAGCGCCTCTTCCACGGCGTAGTTGATGAAACGGTTGAAGCGGCATGCCTGACGAAGCACCTCATGAAGCGCCGCGGCATCATTGAGCAGCGGAGCGGGACTGCGCATGGTGGCTGTGGAGGCTACATAGTCGCGCGGACGCACATACTCCACATACGGCCATTGGCGGTCAAACCCCTTGGGCGCAGTCTTGAGCAGATTCTCGCCTATCACAGGGAAGACGGCGCGAAACTCTGCATCACGCATCATGGCGTCATATTCCTCAATGTTGTCGGCAATGGATTTGCGTATTGCCGTCAGAACTTTGGGCGGATGGCACACGTTGCCGGCGGCAAAGAAGAACTTCTCCGGCTCAAGATGGAAATAATACCCTGCGGTGGGCGCTTTCTTGCCGCCCGGAGGATTGATGAAGATGCCGATATGCGTCTTATAGGGCGTTTTGTCGGGCGAAAACCGCGTGTCGCGGTATATGCGGTAGGTGCAGTCTGATTCTGTGAGCAAAGCGGCCTGCGGGTCGTGAGCCGCCACAGCTGCTATAAGAGTGGCGGTGAGGTGCCGCGTATACTGCCGTGCTGCCTCATAGCGGGAGCGGTTGGCGGCAAACCATTCGCGGTTGTTGTTGCGTTTCAGGTCGCGCAGAAAGCGCAGAGTGTCTCTCATGTCAGTTTAACGTGCAAATGTCCCTGTTTTGTATAGTTATAACATTTATTTTTTTTGTTTCACAGAGTCTGAGGCCTTTCTGCCACAAGATTAGAGGTCAAATTGCGTTATTTAAATATGAGAATCAGAAAGGGATATTTTCTAATAGCCGCTGTGGCGGTTATTGCGGCGTGTCTGTTGCCTTCGTGCCGTGGCAGCAAACTGAAAACGGCAAACGAGCAGTTCGACCGCGGCGAGTTTTACAACGCCGCCCAGACCTACCGCAAAGTCTACAATAAACTCACCAAACGCGACGAGCGGCCGCAGCGCGGTGTGGTGGCCTATCAGATGGCAACTTGCTACCGGCGCCTCAATCAGGCGGAGAGGGCCGCTGCCTCGTATCAGAATGCTATCAGGTATCAGTATCCCGACTCCATGGCTTTTTACTGGCTCGGACGGTCGCTGCAGGCCTCAGGCCGTTATCAGCAGGCCATAGACGCCTATAACCAATATCTGGAATGGCACCCCGACGACAATCTGGCACGCGAAGGCATCGACGGCTGTAAGCTGGCTCTGGCGGCCCGCAACAAACCCAAGTCGCGTTACATTGTGCGTCCGGCAAAGCTCTTCAACTCGCGCCGGTCAGACTTCGCCCCAATGTATCTCGACAAGAACTTCGACCAGCTCTATTTCACCACAACAAACGAGAAGGTTACAGGCAATAACAAGTCGGAAATCACAGGTATGAAGAAGGGCGACATCTGGGTGGCCCGGAAGGATGAGCAGGGCAACTGGAAAAGGCCCGAAGCCGCCGGCGGCGAGCTCAACACGGATATGGACGAGGGCATCATCTCTTTCTCGCCCGACGGTCAGACTATGTACCTCACGCGCGCCATCCGTTCGGAAACGGCTAACACCACGGTGGAGATTTATACCTCGCGCCGCTCTGACGCCTCGTGGAGCGCGCCGCAGAAGTTTGAGATAACGGCCGACACCATCTCGGCAACAGGCCATCCCGCCGTGTCGCCCGACGGCAAGTTCCTCTATTTCTCGTCGGATATGCCCGGCGGATACGGCGGAAAGGATATATGGCGCATTGGCATTGACCAGCGCCGTGGCACGCTCGAAAACCTCGGCCCGGAAATCAACACCGCCGGCGATGAGATGTTTCCGTATATGCGCACCGATTCGGTGATGTATTTTTCGTCGGACGGCCATCCGGGCTTCGGCGGTCTCGACATCTTCAAGGCTTGGCTCAACTCCACCGGCCAGCGCTGGAGTGTGCAGAACATGGGTCTACCGCTCAATTCGGCCGGCGATGACTTCGGCATCACTTTCGGTCCGGGAGAAAACGGCTTCTTCAGCTCCAACCGTGGCGATGGCTCGGGGCGCGACCATATCTACAGTTTCGAGCTTCCCGACCTGAAAATCACCATTACGGGGGTGGTTGTGGACCGCGATGACGAACCGGTGCCTAACGCCATCATCCGCATTGTGGGCGACGATGGCTCAAATCAGAAAGAGGTGGCGCGCGACGACGGCTCTTTCCGCTTTAACCTGCAGCGTGGCGTGAAATATGTGATGAAGGCCGGCGCAAAGGGGTATCTCAACCAGAAACAGGAGTTTGAGACTGACACCACCGAGGCCGATGCCGAATATGGCGTTGACTTCGTGCTGGCAAATATCAATAAGCCGCAGGTGGTGGAAAATATCTTCTATGACTTCGACAAAGCGTCGCTGAGACCCGAATCCAAGGCGGCTCTCGACGAGATGGTGGCTATGTTGCGCGATAATCCCAATGTGTCGATAGAAATGGGCAGCCACACTGACCGCCACGGCTCGGTGACTTACAACGAAGGTCTCAGCGACCGCCGTGCCAAGTCGGTTATCGACTATCTCTCGGCTGCCGGAATCCCCATGGCGCGTCTTACCTGGAAAGGTTACGGCAAATCGACCCCGAAAACGGTTACCAAACGCATCAACAGCCAGTATCCGCAGTTCCCCGAGGGCACCGTGCTCACCGAGGAATTTATCCTCACGCTGCCGCCCGAAGACCAGGAGGCTGCCGACCAGATTAACCGCCGCACGGAATTCAAGGTTACCTCTATTGACCTCGATATGTGGTGAGCAACAGGTGAATTGCTCTATGAAATTCCGAACTGAATACCCGGCGATGGCCGACTCAGAGTTCCGGCTCGACTACCAAAAGCCTTTAGTGCTTCTTGGCTCCTGTTTTGCCGACAACATTGGCCAACGGCTGATAAACACCGGGTGGCAAGCCTCGGTAAATCCCTGCGGTGTGCTGTATAACCCGCTCTCCATAGCTGATACGCTGCAAGCGGCCATTGACGGCAATTTCGTGCCCGAAACGCACCTTCATCCCGGCTCCGGACTGACGTTCAGCTTCAGCTTCTCAACCAAGTTCTCGCGGCCGGATGCTGCGCAGGCCATCGACGTGATGAAAGAGGGTATGGCACAGCTGCGCAACGGTCTGCTGACGGCGCAGGCTCTCATCGTCACCTTCGGAACGTCGTGGGTGTTCCGGCTCAAGGAAACGGGCAAAGTGGTGGCAAATTGTCATAAACTGCCGGCTGATTGTTTTGTGCGCCGCTGTTGTTCGCTGCAGGAAATGCTGGAAATGTGGCAGGGCCTCCTCTCACGGCTCAAGGCTCTGAATCCCGACATGAAAGTGATATTCACCGTCAGCCCTGTGCGACATCTGGCCGACGGCTTCACCGGCAATATGCGCTCAAAAGCCCGGCTTTTGCTCCTCTGCGAAGAGCTTGCGCAGCTGCCGCAATGTCTCTATTTCCCGGCCTATGAAATCCTCAATGACGACTTGCGCGACTATCGCTTCTATGCTGACGACCTCGTGCATCTGTCGGCTATGGCGGCCGACTACATCTTCAACAAATTCACCGACACCTTCGTGCCGCCGTCTACCCTCCCTCTCATGACAGACGCCCTCAAAAGCTACCGCCGCTCGCTCCACCGTCCCATCAACCCGGTCAACTAAACCCCGCAATCCCCTTGATGATAGAGCCACGAAGGCCGTAGTGTGAAATGTAATATTTCAGAAATAGAAAGGGTGTGTCATAATGGCGACTTAAAGCCATTTCTGACACGTCCTCTTCTTATCTCTGCGAATTCGATATGCGATACGACAATATTCATAATAATAACGCATATAATAATAGTATTGACTGTATATCGCTTTTCGCATCACCTTTAAAAACTGAAAACATCCCGGAATATAAGAGAAACAATTCCTTTGTATTAAAGGATCTAAACATAAAAGTAACAGGGGGTGTTTGGTTTCCATGTATTATTCTGGAAACCGGTAAGGAAAGTGAAAACGGAGTATTGCTCGCATATGCCAATTTTCATAAGACAGAAATTTCGTGTGTCAGCATAATAGCCAAAGATAATGGCGAGTTAACTCTTGTTGACGGTAATGAATGTAGTCATCAAAGAATTACCGACTGTTATTTTTATCTAAACAACTGGTTTGACCGCACTACCGGCACATGGAGTAAACAGAACCCCGAACAAGGCGCCAACCTGAATATAAGAATATAAGAGGCAATCACAAATCAGTACACATAGCTCGAAATACTTTTTTCAATTTCGGAATGAATGTAAACGCAGAGGGAGAATGGACAGACAGTGCTGCTGATGATACCTCCGTAGATCAACCGGTGGAAAAGGTTGAGGAGCCTAACACAGCTTCGTTCTACGGAAACACTATTTATTACTCGCAGCATACTCAGGACAAACACCTGTCTGACAAGAATGATGAATTCGTATTGGCTTACGAACATTCCTGTTTCAGAATCTGCGGTGAGACGGCCGACATACACGACAATTTCATTGACGGCACGCAGGCTGTTGTCATAAGACATCCTGGTTCACACGGGCAGTATGGCAAAACAGAAAATCCGGTGTCGTTGCTGCATTGTGTTCCATGCAAGAAAACCGACAGCAACTCCGTGAGATTCTGTAACAACGAGGCTGTTGGTTACGGACTGGTGCTTAGATGTCGCGACCAGTTCCTCTTCAGAAACGAGGTGCATAACATGAAAAACAACTCCATCTACATAGAAGGTAACTCACTATTTGACGGCTCTGCCATGGCCTTGTTCGATATGAAAGACTGCCGCCTCAAAGTGTCGCAGAACCGTTTCTCCGATTGCACCGGAAACTTTTTGTTTGAGGGCGATGGTCTGAACAATACCGGGATAACACTTTGTCAGACTCTGTTTGACTCCGACAAGGAAAAGATCAACTATGAGGGTCAGCTTTTTGCCAAGAACCAGTTCAAAGACAGCGTGTTGTCAAATCTGTATACACTGTCGAACAACTTGATCGGATACACTGTCAAAAGCCTGAATCTGAACGAGGATGATCAAAGGAACGATTATCCCGGCATTTCAGGAATTCATTTTAACAAAGGTAATTAGGGATATTCAGTTAATGGCTATGAGAAAAGGGACTGCAAAAGTATGAGATCGGGGAAAAAGAGGCAGGAGTGGTATTAACCGACGAATTTTAGCTTCTTACAAATGCAAAATTGACGCAA
>OHAJ01000153.1_pt1 | contig 45715 bp, 34 predicted proteins | sample 1577101 | NCBI WGS metagenome assembly OHAJ01 (sample SAMEA3541531, study PRJEB24748) | human gut metagenome | biome: human gut; feature: human-associated habitat; material: faeces | place: China | collected 2012
GCCATAGCCCCAAGCGATGCGAAAATATTATAAGGAATGGGATTCTGGTTTCTCGACCGGATAGAGAATTCGGTCCAGTACGTTGCTCGCAACATCAATCCATGAGCGATATTGAGTTCGAGAAACTGAAATCAGTGTTCAGCCCCAAGACCATTAAGGTCAACATCCAGAACATCGAGAACTGCAAGGATTTGAGAAAGAAGTACAAATCCTTACACCGAACCTTCCTGAACTGTACGTAAGAGCGGCTAAATCAATTGGAATGTGAAATATAATTGCATTAATTGTTGCGTGGCTCGAATTTTATTTGTAGCTTTGCAAGCGGATGGACAAAGGTCTGTCCATAAATATTGAAACAAAGAGGCGTTATGTCTTCTGCTTGTACGGATAAAGCGTAGGAAACTTACATCCAAGTATATGCAAGAGAATGTCATGACAGTCTCCATGCCATACGGCGTGGAGTTGTTATTTCCACATCTTCATATACAGGTATTCCTACCACCTATTCGTAAAGGCGTGGCATAGCAGCCCACGCCTCTTTTTATTTATCTCCAGAAATGGGTTGATCTGGATAGATTGCATAAACATGACAATATTAGAATGTTTTGAAGTATGTAATGACTCTCAAATTCAAAAATTTATAGGATGGCAAGTAGCACATCGTTATAGGGCGTCTCACAGTGAGGAAGTCGTATAATTTGGCAACGTCCTATACATTTTAAATCCAGAAGTGACAGAGTGTTATTTCCGATATTCATTGGATGACAATGATAGAAATAATCTAAAATCAATCAGGTAATCGAATCAGAATTAGGCTTAAATAACGAAACTAAAGAATAAAAAGATGAGCAACTGTTTGAAAATAGCAATCTTATGCACAACTTTTCTCGTGGGGTTTAACAAAACTTCATTTGGACAGACCCATATTATCTTTGATAATACTTTGACACTTATTCCTGAAGGAGTCGCTACTGATGAAAATGATATTATTCACATGATCACAAATTCGCATGGGGTTGCAACCTCTACTAAATATGCACCCCCATTAAATGGTCCAGCATCATTAACATATAAATGGGGTAAAGTTGAATATTATAATAAGGACAGTGAGAATGAGCCATGGGAATTAAACTATGCAACATATAGGAATTTCAATGATAACGGTTTACTTATAAAAACATGGAATGAAGGTCAACGTTGGACTAAAGACGATAATTATAATCTGTACTATTACGATGATAAAAATAGAACTATTAAAATCGAATATTATTGGGATTCTGATGGAATCTCAATGCAAGCATATCACACAATAGAATATTTGAATGATTTTCCTGATGTTGAAGCTTGTGTAATTTATTACATAAAGGAAGTTGAATGGGACAACAATAAAAATGATTGGAAATACGTGTGGAAAATCTATTCAGGTGAGAAAAGAGACTATACTTTAAGTAAGAAAATTAGCAATCATTACGAGAAGATGGTTGACTATATTTATAATACTGAGACTAATGAATGGGATGTAACAGGATATAAGTATGATTATGTAGTTAATACCAAGGGACTTATTACAGAGACTTTAGTCTACAAAGCAACCAATGAAACTGAAGATAAATGGCCATTAATTTTGCATGTTAAAAATCTCATAAATGATAATGGTGTGGTATTTCGATCTGAACGATTTAATTATCAGGGTTCAACTCCATATATTGAACGTTGGTCAAACATAGAGTGGGATATGCACGAGGGGGGTATGCCGATAAGTGGCTATGCTGTTCAAGGTGCCAATCGAATGAAAAAAGCAAAAATCGAGTACATATTAATTAATGACCCCAATATAGAATATGCTCCCAATCGCAACTTTTCTTCGGTATATCAGAATGATAATAGTTTTCATTATATGATAACTGATAATATTGGGAACAAACTCATTGATAACTCATATTTTCGGAGTGATGATTATTCCATTCAGGAATTATGGCAGGGCAATGATTTCCAGATGCAATACTATGACTTTGATGATCATAATTGGGTCATCTATGACCATTATGTACGGAAACATTTTTACGAGGGGGACAATGTTATAACTCAAAAAGATTGGTATCGATATACATATAACGAATACTATCTTGATTCGAATGAATTAACACTGTCAGAACATTATGAGTATGACGCATTAACAGATTCAGAGCCATATGGCAGAAGTCGCTCTGTGTATTCGGATTATAAGTGTTATAGCGCGGGTCTTAATGGTGGTTTATCCGATGAAAGAAACCTGCAACCAACTTATTATAATTTGCAAGGTGTTGTAATAAATTCACCTCAAGCAGGCCAATTATTAATAAGGAAGATTGGTAATAAAGTAGATAAGATAATTTACAAATAGAAGTTAATCAAGACTTAGTCCGGTGGTTCGTAAGAGATCGTTACTCCCATGTGTAGTATTGCGGTTAGTGTAATATCCTATATGGAGGGAATGCTCATAACAAAGTTTGAATATCAACATCGCTTTATGAGTGGTAAGTAATGAATGTGAGCAATGCAAGCACTTGAATACATCTTTATTGATGTCATTCCATCAGTTGTAGCATCCCTTATATCAGTGATGCGCGCTGATGGCTAATAGCATTCTATCTTTGTCATTATGTTAAAAGAATAACTGGCAAAGAATGATATAACATATATATTGAATTTGCAAATAGGAGTTACAAGTTTTTGCCTGTGACTCCCTTTTGCATCATCTTATTACGAAGCCTTTCTTGACAGTCTGTTTCAATGATTGCCATTGCTCTTTGAGCCATTGGATAATTTTTGTTCCATTGATATGCAGATGGAACCTGTTATCAGATGGGTCGCTGATGAATTTGAATGTCGTTCCAGCCACAACTTCTATCTTCTCACGCTTTTCGGGATAGTCTAAATTTACATTATTACCAAGGTATCGTCCACCTCCGTCCATCAGTTTCCGGGCGAAGCTGTCAGGAATGCTGACCTGTTCACCTTATTCCAGAGACGGAATCACAGCGATTGTATCGGGAAAGTACCTTTCAATTTTGGCAATCAAATCATTATCACCTCTGACGATACTTTTCTCGTGCTCTTTCTGCCTGTCGAACAGCTTGCGTAGATTCAAAATTTCATTGCCGTAGGTCTTGGAGGGCTGCTCTGCCTGTTGTTTCAAAGTCTTGACTTCTTCCCGACTCTGAGCGAGTTCGGCTTTAAATCTCTTGTCTTGCTTCTGATGAAGCGGTTGGTGAGATTGCTAAGGGCACCTTGTGGTTTGTATCTCGCTGGGATTTGGCATCGACAGCTTCACGCAATGCCGTCTCTTTCTCTTTTCTCGCACTCTCCGCTTCCTCAACATAGGTAAAACGCTCGGCAATCAGCTTTGACTTGTCAACCTCGATTGTTGCAATCTCATCTGCCACTTTCTTCTTGTCTGCTTCCAGTGCTTCTTTCTCGGCGATCAACTATGTATTGGCGGTGAGAGAAGAATTTGACTTTTCAAGTTCTGACTTCCTCTTTTCAAGCTCGCTATTCTGCCTGGTCATCTCCGCGTTGGCAGTTTTGGTGTCGGCAAAAGTTTTGTCCATATAGCGATTGCCACGTTCAAGCTCTTTTTTCCGTTTCTCCAAAGATTGGGTCTCTGTGTCGAGCTGTTTTTTCGGTGGAGAGCCCTAACAGGTTCTGCTCTAAATCTTTCTTTTTGATTTGACATTGGCGATAGTATGCGTGCTGGTCAACATACCGGGTTTCGGAATCACGGATGCCGCGTTCCAGCTCGAACTGTTCCATCGCCTCTGCGTAAGTTTCCTGAAACCGGATAAGGTTCTCGCGGGTTATGATGTCGTTCGCGCTAAGCTGGGGCCGTTCTTGAATTTTGTGCGGTAGCGTTTCTTGGCTCTCGCCTAGCTGGCTTTCTTCTTTCTCTCGGCGGTGACGATAGGCACGACCGTGACATGAAGGTTCGGTGTCTCCTCGTCCATGTGGAGAGGGGTAGCAACAATGTTATCCTCGCCGAAAGTCTGTTTTGCCCACTAGATATTCGCTTCCGCCCGCTCTTCTAGTCTTCCTTCATCGACAAGTCGGCGCAAGGCTCCTCCATCCGATGTCAGCAGGATATTGAGGGCGAGCACTTGACTCTTGTCGATCTTCCGCGTCAACCGGGCATGATCGATACGGTAGCGGATTGCTTCGCTCAGACCGCCGACACCTTCCTGGTATCGGATGAAATCCTCCCGGTTGAGGTGTCGCAGTTCGGGATGGGCGTTGTTGGGCTGGGTGCTTTGCTCAATGTGTCGGGCAATGGCATTGCAGGCACCGCTTGCATGCATGATGTAGTGTTCGGCATAACTCATAGGCAAGAGTGTTTCTGTCGTGGAACAATCGCAGTGAATGGCTTCTTGTAAAGCCGTTGCGAGGTTCTCCAATGGGGTGACACCTTGGGCCCAATAGGGATATTTTTAGCGTGGTCGCAGACTATGCGGTTCAAAAAATTCCCTTGAGCTAAGGAATTTCCGGATGGCGTAATTTCCGTGCTGCCACTGCACGGATGGTACTGCACTACCACAGCTGTGATGCACCGCTATAACCATTGTAGTCATTGCAATGGTTTCTTCAATGAAAAAACAATGTTTAATGGGATTTCTGTTTGGGAATTTACCACTTGGCACTTTCGTCATTTTTGCATAGCTGGGAGTATCTGCATCTCCGTAAGAAATGCCAAAGTGACAATAATGCCAAGGGGGAATGTTTATAGTTTGGTATAGTTTCCGTGGGCGGTATGGGTAAAAGCACGCCTTTTCTATCTCTGAGGAACCTCTTGAAACTGTGCTCAGGCATACTGCATTTCCCGGCAATCGCCATGCCATCGGCAGTTGTGAAGACCTCGGAATGCTCCTAAAGAACGGCAAGTTGCAACTCGGTCAGTGCGTCCTCGCTGATGATACTCTGCACCTTTGAGGCACTTATGGGAAAATACTCCGCAAGACGTATCGCTCTCTCGACAGTATCCACATCTATCAGTTTCTTCTCACTGCCGCACGACCGGTCGGTGAGAGTCTGCAAGAGAGAAAAGCTGATAGCGTAGATCTCAATTTTGCTTGCGATGGTATCATTTCCGTTGGCATTGCAACAGTAGATCTGTTCGTCCTGCCACTGATAGAGGCGGTCGAGAGCGTCCGATGAGAAAGGAACGTCCTTCGATATTATCTCGCCGTTTGCCTCCACCTTCGGAACAATGTCGATGAGCCGGGAAAAGATGACGCGCCTCTCTGATGCGATGTCGAAAGAGGGCATCGTGAATGATGGTGAACGATGGTGAATTTTGAGCGGAATTTTACAATTATGTTGTGTAAATGTTGTGCAAATATGATAAAATAAAATTGCAGTCAACTGATTATCAGCTAGCCGCAATTTTAAGAAGTTGTCTTGGATGGATCGGAGGGAGTGGTTAGTCGCGGCGGAAGAGGTCGCGGGTGTAGACTTTGTCGGCGATATCCTCAAGGTCTTTGTCGAAACGGTTGGCGATGACGGCCGCCGACTCTTTCTTGAAAGTCTCGAGATCGTTTACAACACGACTTCCGAAGAATGTCGAGCCGTCCTCAAGTGTCGGTTCATATATTATCACGTTGACACCCTTGGCCTTGATGCGTTTCATCACTCCCTGTATCGACGACTGGCGGAAATTGTCGCTGTTTGACTTCATGGTCAGACGATAGACTCCGATGGTACATGGCTTCTCGTCTCCTTCCTCGAAACTGTTCTTGTGGGAATATCCGTACCATCCAGCCATCTTCAGTATCTGGTCTGCCACGAAATCCTTGCGTGTGCGGTTGCTCTCGACAATCGCCGACATCATGTTCTGCGGGACGTCCGCATAGTTGGCGAGCAACTGTTTCGTGTCTTTAGGCAGACAGTACCCCCCGTAGCCGAATGAAGGGTTGTTGTAATGTGTGCCGATACGCGGGTCAAGGCCAATGCCTTCGATAATCGCCCTTGAGTCGAGTCCCTTGACTTCCGCGTAAGTGTCGAGTTCGTTGAAGTAGCTGACTCTTAGTGCAAGATAGGTGTTTGCAAAAAGTTTTACGGCCTCGGCCTCTTTAAGACCCATGAAGAGGGTGGGTATATCTTCCTTAAGAGCGCCTTGTCTGAGCAGTTCGGCAAATGCTACGGCTTTCTCCTGGAGAAACCCGAAGTCGGCCAGACGGGCTATGGCTTCGTTTTCCTTGGAAAAATCGTCACTCTGTATGAGTTTGGGGATGCCGACAATGATCCGTGAAGGATACAGATTGTCGTATAGCGCCTTGCTTTCACGCAGAAATTCGGGCGCGAAGAGAAGATTCAGTTTCTCAAGACCGCGTTCGGCGTATTTTAGGTACAGACTCCGGCAATACCCTACAGGTATAGTGGATTTCACGATGATTACCGCATCCGGATTCACTTCGAGCACAAGATCGATGACTTCCTCGACATGCGATGTGTCGAAATAATTCTTTTCCGAGTCATAATTCGTAGGAGTGGCGACGATCACGAAATCCGCGTCGGCGTAGGCTTGACTGCCGTCGGTCGTGGCTGTCAGATCAAGCTCCTTATCTGCAAGATACTTTTCAATATAATCATCCTGGATCGGAGATATCCGGTTGTTGATCATATTGACTTTCTGCGGAATGACATCTACCGCCGTGACTCTGTTGTGTTGGGCAAGAAGAACGGATATGCTTAGACCGACATATCCTGTACCTGCTACTGCTATGTTCATAATGTGATATTATACTGTCGTTTTAATCTGATCATTTATGTAACGGTTGCTGTCCGGCAAAATTATCTTTTGCCGTTCATAGCGAGTATTGCGTCCGATATATCGCGTGAATTGCTCAGACGCGGAATTTTTCTCTGTCCGCCGAGTTTGCCCGATCCTACTGAACGAAGCCATCTGTCGAAAGAGCCTTCCGGCAGCGAGATTATTTCCGGAGGATCCAGAAAAATGGTATGCGACCTTTTGGCGTCATAGTCCGAGTTCAATTTTCGTAGTTCCTCGTCAAGGACTGTTCCGAACGCGCTGATATCGTCGGGAGCATGAAGCCACTCGATCAGCCACTGGTGTCGACCTTTGGATTTCCCTGTCGCGAATACGGGTGAAGCCGTATAGTTGCTGACGGCGCACCGCATGCGGCCGCATGCGGCCGCTATGGCGCGTTCCGCATTTTCTTCCATGAGTTCCTCCCCGAAAGCGTTGATAAAGGTTTTGGTGCGTCCGACCACTCGTATCTTGACGGGAGCAGTCGATTCGACCCGTACCGTATCGCCGAGATGATAACGCCAGAGACCGTTGCTCGATGTGATCAGGAGTTCATAGATATGTCCCTTTTCCACATCGCGCAGCGGGATGGGATAAGAGCCGGGACGGCAGATGTCGATAAATTCATAGAATATGTCATTGTCTATCAGCAGCAGCATGGCCGGATCGGACAGATCGTTCTGCACGGCGAAAAAACCCTCCGAGGCATTGTAGGTCTCTACGAAATGCATCTTGTCAGGATCCGTCAGAGTCTTGTATATCTCCCGGTAGGGCTCGAACGAGATTCCTCCGTGGAAGAACACTTCGAGATTGGGCCATATGTCACTGATCTTTTCCGCGCTTTTGGCACGCATCACCTCTTTGATGACTGTCAGAAACCATGACGGCACACCTGAAATATTCGTTATATCCGCGTTCTTGGAAGCCTCGACAAGAGCCGGGAGTTTATCCTGCCAGTCAGGCAAAAGCGCGGTTGTCATATCCGGAACTCTGAATCGGTTGGCGATAGGATTTATACGGTTGATAAGAGTCGCGCTGAGGTCTCCTATACGTACGCGAGGGTCTCGCGGTTTCAGTTCGCTTGCGAAAGATCCACCGAGCACGAATGCTTTTCCCGCGAATATACGCGACCGCGGATTCATGTGCAGATAATGGGCCACACAATCGGACGCTCCTTTATAGTGGCATCTGTGCAGACTGTCGGATGTGACGGGAATATATTTCGAACGGCCTCCGGAGGTGCCGGAGGACTGGGCATAATTCCGGCAGACTCCGCGCCATAGCAGGTCCGGTTCGCCGTCGACCATTCGCAGCACATCCTCGCGGATATCCTCATAGCTGACAGTAGGGACACGTTCTATGAACTCGCCGTATGCGTCATCGGATTTCAATATTTGTGAAAAGCCGTATTTCTTTCCGGTTTTTGTGCCGGAGGCTCTTTTCAGAAGGCTTCTGAGCTGTTTTTCCTGAATCAACGGTGTCCGGTCGATCCATTTGTCTGTGCGCCGGACCTGAAGCAGAAAAGGAATACGGGCTATCGGTGTATAGTTCATATATGAAATCTCAAAATCTGAATGTATAAGTAAAACGTCAAAATGGATAAAAAGATATTTCAGTAATAAATTTTATTATGTTGGGAAATTGTTGTAATTTTGTCTTAACCTCTAACTAACGGTTATATCTATGTTTTCATTATCTATACCATTGCTTTCATATATCTTGCTTGCGGCTGCCGTTGTAGGTGTCATCATCGCAAGAGTCTATGGTATGAGACCATATATACGTGCGGCAAGATTTCAGAATCCTGAACTGCCTGCGGATCCCGGCTCATGTCCCAAGGCCTCGGTGATAGTGCATGCCCGTGGCGGTGACGAGGAAGCGGTCATGTCGGCTGTGGAAAGTATAAAAAGACAGGACTATCCCGATTTCGAAGTGATAGTTGTCTGTGATGCCTCTCTTGCTCAGGCCAATTATATTTCTGACGAATTGTCCTCCTTGTATTCTGATGTGTATGTGACATTTCTGCAGCCGGGCTCGTATAATCTGAGCCGTCGCAAGCTGGCCACGACAATCGGCGTGAAAGCGGCGAAAGGCGATGTCATCGTGACGACTGTCGCGAATATCCGCATTCCTTCCGATAAATGGCTCAGCAGTATAATGGCGCCGTTCTGTGGGGAAGCCGGGAGGCATACGGATGTCTCACTGGGTCTCTCATGCATGGATTTCAGAGAGCTTGCCGGTGCGTTGAAATGGTACAGACAGTTTGATTCCGTGCTTTCCAACGCTTTATGGATAGGTTATGCCGCTGACGGTCATCCTTATCGTGGAGACGGATATAATCTCGCCTTCCGCAAGAGTGTGTTTTTCGCCCACAAGGGGTATGCGAAGACAATCAATCTTCATTATGGTGACGATGACCTATTTATCAGTGAGATCGCTAACGGAGCCAATACAAAGGTCGTGCTTGATTCGGACAGTATAGTGGTTACGTGCTGGGGTGAGTCGGCCAACCGTGTATGGAGTCTGCGTAAGGCACGGTATGCCTTCACTTCCCGATGGCTTGAGCGTGCGCCTTTCACACGCGCATCTGTCATGAAATGTCTCCAATGGATCATTCCGGCCTGTGCGGTGGTGGGTGCTGTTGCGGGATTGCCGGGGCTTGTGCCTGCTATGGCAGCTCTGACGATATTGTTATATTTCTGGGGAATGGAGATATATCATTACCGCCGCCTTGCGCCCAGAATGCATGCTGTCAGACTGTGGTGGGCGGTCGTGCCTTTCTGGTTCTGGAAGCTTATAGGAGATTTCCTTTTCAATTGTGATCATCGCGGTAGCCGGAAGAAAAATTTCACTTGGCAGAGATCGCGTAAGATCTGACTGAGAGTATAAACAGTCTTTAAAAATCTTAATTTTGGGAAAAAATAAATTAAAGAAGTTCGCCGACATGGCCCGCTTCGGATGTGTGTTGCAATATCCGCGCGAGGAGCTCTTGCGCCTTGGTTTCCCACATGCCGGGAAATGGAACGGCGATGTGTTCGCAAATGCAGCCCCCATAGTGCTCGAACTTGGATGCGGACGTGGCGAATATACCGTAGGTTTGGCGAAAAGTGAGCCCCAACGCAATTTTATCGGTATTGACATAAAAGGTGCGAGAATGTGGACCGGAGCCCGGCGAGTAGAGGAAGAACAGATATCCAATGCTGCCTTTCTTCGTTGTGAGATTGAGAATATAGGGCATTTTTTTGCTCCGGGAGAGGTTGATGAGCTTTGGATTACTTTCCCGGATCCGCAGATGCAGAAAGTAAGGAAAAGACTCACATCGACACGCTTCCTGAATCTGTACAGAACGATTCTTCGTCCTGACGGAATTGTGAACCTGAAGACTGATTCTCCGTTTTTATATGAATACACACGGCGTCTTGTCGGGATAAACGGTTTCGAGGTGCTTGCGTGTACGGACAATCTCTATGAATCGGGATTTGTCGATCCGGTCACTTCCATAAAGACCTACTACGAACAGCAGTGGCTTTCGAGAGGCAAGCAAATCAAACTGATTTCTTTCAGATTGCCTGCGGGGGGAGATCTTCAGGAACCTCAGGCCGACGATATCCCGCGTGATGACTACAGGGCTATACCAAGGCCGTCGTTCCCGGGTGTCAACAAATAGTATATCAATTAAATCAAATCAAGCTTAAGCTTATTATGACGACGTTATATCCAAATCTTATTCTTGACGCTCTCCGCAATGTCCGCTATCCGGGCAACGGCAAGAATCTTGTAGAAAACGATATGGTGGAGGATGACATCCGCATTGACGGCAACAAGGTGTCTTTCTCTCTTGTTTTTGAGCGGCCTACAGATCCGTTCATAAGAAGTGTGGTCAGGGCTGCCGAGACCGCGATAAATACTTTCATCTCACCCGATGTGGATGTACGTGGCAATATAGCGGTCAAATACCGCAAGGCGCAACCGGAGAAGAAACCGGAAGTATTGCCCGGTGTGAAAAATATAATAGGCGTCACGAGTGGAAAAGGAGGTGTGGGTAAATCGACAGTGGCCGCGAACCTTGCTGTCGCGCTCGCGGCGGCCGGCTATAAGGTCGGGCTTCTTGACGCCGATATTTTCGGTCCCTCGATGCCGAAGATGTTCGGAGTGGAGGATGAGACCCTATACATGATCAATAAGGAAGGCCGCGACTATATTGAGCCGATCGAACGTTATGGTGTCAAGATGCTTTCAATTGGTTTCCTTGTTGACAAGGAGAAGCCGGTATTGTGGCGCGGAGGTATGGCGAGCAATGCCTTGAAGCAGCTTATCACTGACGCGTGGTGGGGTGATCTTGACTATTTTCTGATAGATATGCCTCCCGGCACGAGCGACATTCACCTTACGCTTGTACAGACCTTGCCGATCACGGGAGTGGTAGTGGTGAGCACTCCCCAGGAAGTCGCTTTGGCCGATGCCCGCAAGGGTATCGCCATGTTTACGGATGAGAAAGTCAACGTGCCGATTCTGGGACTTGTTGAGAATATGGCATGGTTCACCCCCGCTTCGCATCCGGATGAAAAGTACTATATATTCGGCGAAGGGGGAGCAGTACGGCTTGCCGAAAAAGAGGGAGTGCGCCTTCTGGCCCGTATTCCGTTGGTAATGGATATAATGAGTCATGCCGACAATGGCGAGCCGGTCGCTGTGGTATTGGAGAATGATCCGGAGGCCGCCAATGCCGAGGCACGCGCGTTTGCATCGCTTGCCGCAAACGTTGTGGAGGCTGTCGACGAGCGCAACAGCACCAAGGCTCCGACACGCAAGGTCGAAGTCAAATAAATTGTATTGTCGTCTTTAAAACATAATGGTCCGGGCACTTCAAGCACGCCCGGACCATTATGTTTTAATAATCATGTTCGATCTGTGATGCAGTCTCCACTCGTTTCTTCTCTGCCTCGTGGGTTATGTGACGCATCTCTACCCACAGCAATATGGCTGCCGTGATAGATGCGGCCATGTCGCTTATGGGGAAAGCCGTCCATACACCGTCAAGACCCATGACGGGCGGCAGAATGAAAAGTAAGGGAATCATGAAGATAATTTGACGGGTGAGTGACAGAAACACCGCTTTGCCGGCCATTCCGAGGGCTTGGAAGAAGTTGGTGGAGACTATCTGGAAGCCGACTATCCAGAATGACATAAGCGTTATATGCAGGCAGTTTATCGCGCATTGTATCTGTTCGTCGTCCTGCATGAACATCGCGGCTATCGGCCGGGGATTGAAAACGCCCAGAAGCGTGCCGAGAGTAGAGATGCAAACGGCTGTTCCGGCGGCGAGCCAGAAAGTCCTGAACAGTCTCCGGTAGCGCCCAGAACCGTAATTATATCCCACGATTGGCTGCATGCCCTGACATATGCCTATTATTATGAACACAAAGACTGTGACATACCGGTTGAACACCACTACGGCGGCCACGGCATTGTCGCCGCCATAATCCACCAGTGTATTGTTTATGATCGCGTTTATTCCCGATCCCGCCACGTTGATGAGAAAAGGAGCCATGCCGATATAAAGTACGCCGCGTATGATCGGCCAGTTGAATTTGAAAGATCCTCTGGCAAAATGAAGGGTGTTGTTCTTGTTGAAGAAATGGCTCATCACCCATGTGGCTGTCACGAGCATGGATATGTCGGTAGCTATGGCGGCTCCGCGGATTCCCCAGTGGAAACCGAAAAGGAACAACGGCGCGAGTATGGAATTTAGTACTGCGCCTATCATGTTGGTGTACATGGCTTTGGCCGGATAGCCTGACGCACGCATCACGTTATTGTATGAGAATGTCAGGTTCATGAGCACCATGCCGGGAAGAACCCACAGGAGGAATTCCTTGGCATAGGGGAGAGACCGGGAAGAGGCTCCGAAGGCACGCAACAGCGGATCCAGGAAGAAAGAGAAGCCGATGATATACAATATGCCGAATATGACAGTGAGCTGCACGCAGTTTCCGAGGATTATCTCGGCTACACGGCGGTCATTCTGTCCCATCACGATTGACACTCTTGTGGCTGCACCGGCACCGACGAGCATACCGAGAGCGGTGACGAGGTTCATGACGGGAAACGTCACGGCCATTCCTGCCACGACATAGGGATCGTCTATGGCGTGGCCGATCACGATCGAGTCTATAATGTTGTATACAGCACTGACCACTGTGCCTACCACGGCCGGCAGGCTGTATTTGAGCAGCAGTTTGCCGATCGGTGCGGTTCCGAGTTCACGGAGACGCTCGTTATTGTCCTGTATTGCCTTTGCCATAATTCCGGTGATTTTCAAAACGAAGTCGGGAAGCAGATCGCTCTACTTCCCGACTCTGTACCCTGAGCCGGGGTCGAACCGGCACGGATTGCTCCACTGGTGTTTGAGACCAGCGCGTCTACCGATTCCGCCATCAGGGCCTTTGCAGATGCAAAGTTAATAAGATTTGCGCTATTTTCCAAATTTATTCGTAGCGGATGCGGGTTTTCCGAAGTATCTTCCAGTACCCGTTCTCGAAGATAGCGGTTCCGGCGCTTTCAGTCACTATGCGTGTCACTCCCGCTGTGTCTCCGAGATCTTCACCCGTACAGCCGTTGCCGAGATATTCGGCAGGATTCGAGAGCGCCACATCGATAACTTCCGGCTCGTCGACTACATGGAATGTGCCCACAAGTCCGTCATTGGTGTCGAGGCGGTATATCGTATTGCCGGCGTTGATGCGGCGGTCGGCGCGGACAAATATTCCGCGGGCGTTTGCGCGTCCCAGATATATCACCTTGAGAATCGGTTTCTGTTCAGGTTCCTGTCGTGGAGGTCTCGACGGTTCGGCCACACGCTCGCTGCGTGCGGCTGTCTCCCGGGAGATCTGAGGCGCGTCATTTCTCCGGTTGCCGGTGGCGGCTGACAGTTGTCGGGCCAGATCGGCATTTTCCTCGCGCAGTCTGGTCAGCCTCTCTTCCTGACGGGTGTTGTCAAGTTTTAGACGTTCGACTTCAAGACCGAGATCGGCGGATTTGTTTTCCTCTGCCTGCAGACGTTGGCGCAGAGTCTCGATTTCATCATTTTTCTTGGCTATGGCCTTGCGTGCCTGTTCACGAAGATCTGCCGTATCCTGATCTGAATCGTCAGGCCCCGGCTGTCTTTTCATGAGATTCGCGGCGTAAACCACAAGCCAGATGACTATTCCGACAAGGATGGCGAGAACAAGAACATATACCCATGTATGGCTTTCCTCCTGAGGCCGCTGGATTTCAGCTTCTGCCGCATCCTTTTCGATCGCGTTCTGATCAGAGAGTATATCTTCCTGCGTCTGTTGTGCCTGAGCTGCATCGGGAGCATCTTCCACAGGCTGCCCGACTGTCTCGGGGACTGCCGCAGGCTCAGGTTCCTTGACCTCGGAGGCGTCTGCTTTTTTAGGTTCTTCTTTTTTAGCAGGCGGAGCCACGTTCATTGATGTCAGTTGCTTACGGACTCTTGATTTGGCGGCTTTTCCCTTTTCGTTCAGAGCGGGGGAGGTGAAGAATGTCACCGCCCAGAATTCCACAAGCTTTTCTTTGTCCCATGACGCGTAGTCGGAGGGTACTTTTACGGAATTGAACGCCTTGATATTCTCTTTCTCTTTCTGCTTTAATTTTGCATTGAGTTCCGACATAGACGTGACGGTGATGTCATCGAGATATCCGGAGCCGTCATTGGCATAGCGGAGATATGCCTTCGCCGTTATGGTCCGGGCTTCCTCCATTTCTTTGTCGGTGACTGCATAAGCCGGAATACATGCCAGCAATGCCAGACCGGACAGGAATATTGATTTAATAAAATTCATATTCATATTTAAACAACTTCTCATTACATTTCTTTTCTAAGTCGTGCCACCGGTATGCCTTGACGGTCACGATATTTTGCTACTGTGCGCCTTGATATGTCATATCCCAAAGCCTGCATCTCCTCCATGATCTTGCGGTCTGAAAGTGGGTGCCGCTTGTCTTCGGCCTCTATAAGAGACGCTATGCTTGCCTCGATCTTGCGGTTGGTAGCCGCCTCGGAACCTTCTTTTTCTTCGCCGATCGTATCGCTGAAGAAGAATCTCAACGGGAAGATTCCCCACGGCAACGCGACGAATTTATTTGACGTCACTCTTGAGATGACCGATATGTCGAGCCCGGTGATGTCCGCTATATTTTTGATCATCATCGGTTTCAGCCGGTAGATGTCTTCTGTGCGGAAATAGTCCTCCTGTATTTTCACAATCGCGGTCATGACGGCCATCATGGTCTGCTGACGCTGTGAGAGGATGCGCATGAAATCGCGTGCGTCATTATAGCGTGAGACTATAAATTCGGATCCCTTTTTCGGTTTCCCCCGTGAATTGCGCTCAAGATTCTTCATTGCCTCTTCGAAGCTGTTCTCGATCCGCAGTTCCGGAATATGATTGTTGAGCTGAATCCGGATCTCACCATCTTCGATATTGATTATAAAATCGGGGATGATGATATTGGATGCAGCCGAGGGATCATTTCCGAGCGCGGCCCCCGGTTTGGGATTGAGTGTCAATATCAGCTCTATGGCTTCGGTCGCATCTGTCTCGGACATGTGCAGGCCTGACATGATGCGGTGTTTATGTTTCATAGTAAACGCATCGTAGGCGTCATTTATGATTTTCAGGGCATCGTTTCTCCGTTTTTCCGGAGGCATGGCCTCAAGCTGCATACGCAGACAGTCCTGCAGATCCTGTGCTCCTATACCGGGCGGTTCGAGACTTCTTACCGCAGCGAGAGCTTCTTCGGCTTCCGGAACTGATACTTCGATGCCGGGCCCGAAAGCCATGTCATCGATGATGTCGGTGATCGAGCGGTGGAGATAGCCGTTGGTGTCAAGACTGCCGATTATGAAACGCGCCGCGGCCGTGACCTTCGGCGAGAGGTCCCGTTCCGACAATTGGGCGAGCAGCTGGTCATAAAGATTCTCCGTGTCGTCGACAGGTGAGAATACATAATCTTCGCTCTGGCTGCGTGGCGCAATATATACGGGATACCGGTGTGTGTCCTCCTCTGTAGTCTCTTCTTTGACACCAAGCGCAGGATTGTCTTCGAGTTCTCTTTCAACAGCCTCATCAAGTTCGGGTGCGTTGGCCTCAAGCAGTCTTACGAATCGAAGCTGCTGTTGTGACAATCGGATACCGATCTTTTGCGTGAGCTCAAGATTCTGTGATGGCATTGCTGTTGTGATGATGTGTGTTGGATAATTTAAAATCCTCTGCCGCCGTGGCAGCAAAGGATTCGGTCTGTTTATCAGTACAGAAAGTGGGACTCGAACCCACACGCCCTCATCGGGCAAGGGATTTTAAGTCCCTCGTGTCTACCATTCCACCATTTCTGCAGCCATTCGCGTGCGAAAGATCTGTTTTTACACATACTTTACGCTTTCTGCAATGCAAATTTAATCATAATTGTGCGTATTAATCCCTAAATAAATAAAAATTCAGATTTATTTACATTATTTTAATGTTAACTGCAGGAATGTTGCAGCCTCGGCGCCTAATTTTGTATTTGTAACAAAATCAGAAGATAAAATTATGAACAGCATGGAAATCAATAATAAATCGATCGCCACCCGACATTACAGGGTCTACGATGTTCCGGCAGGCGTCCGTAAGTCATATGCGTCCACCACACGTAAATTTGTCACACCTTCTGGAACAGGACGTCCTATCCGGTATGGAGACCGGATCTTCGTCCGTCTTGTGAGTGTCAGGGAAGGCTGGCGTACGCTTGCGGATTTCTCGATATCAGAGGTAAACGATCTCAGCGAGATATTCGGCGAGCTTCGGCACTATACGCGAGGGGAGAAGGGGCTTACGCGTCTGTATGTACGCAATGCCACCCGTGGCTGGAGTTTTGAACAGCCGTTTATGCTGTATGCCGACCGTCATCCTGTGCCCGCTTCATCAGTGACACGTGCTCCACGGCAGCCGGCGGGACGTAATGAGATTCCCGAAAGTGTCCGTCTGCTGTATGACTGCTGATCTGCAGTCGGTGTGATTGTTTATATGTCAGGGATTGTAAAGGTCTTTGTTGCGGTAGTCAAGAATCTCGTTGGCGGCTTTCAGCGCTTCCTTGGCGCGGCTGTCGGGATTGATGCGTATGGCCGCGAGATAGTCGCCTATGGCGAGGCTTCTCTTGCCTGCACTCCAGTATTTGATGCCGCGAAGTGTCAGGGCCTCCTCGTCATCTGGGTGGGAGGAGAGATATGCGCTCAGTATTTCGATGGCCTCGTCGCTTCCGAGGCCTTTTATGCTTTCTCTGATGTTGTCTTCCATGTGTATGTTTTTAGATGGTTTACGTATCTTCTCCTCACAGTGCGATTCTTGCCGATCTTACCGTAGAATCGAGAAATAACGATGCCAGACGGTCGAATATTTCAGCGTTTTCGGTTGTGAGAAATTCCGTCGCCGCCCCCTTTGTACATTTGGCGTCGATTTCGGGATGTCGTCTCAGGTAGTCGGCCAGACTGAGTCCGACTATCTCACCCTGCGATAATATATTGACATTGGCCGGGGTGAATTTGCGTATCTTGGGAAGAAGAAGAGGATAATGCGTGCAGCCGAGAACCAGAGTGTCTATCTCGGGGTCGCAGGTCATTATGCCGTCTATATATTTCCTGACGAAATAATCGGCACCATCTCCTTCGGCTTCTCCTGTCTCAATCAGAGGTACCCACATCGGACATGAAGTTTCGGTGATTTTCATATCCGGGTATAGTTTCTCTATCTCCATTCTGTATGAATGGCTTCTTACTGTTCCTGGAGTTGCAAGAAGACCGATATGTCCGCTTCTGCTGATTTCCCCTACGGCCTCGACTGTCGGACGGATTACACCGAGTACCCTTCGGTCGGGATATGATACGGGGAGCACATGCTGCTGTATCGATCTCAAGGCTTTTGCCGAAGCTGTATTGCATGCGAGGATGACGAGATGGCATCCGCGGCGGAACAGTTCTTCGACCGCCTGACGGGTGAAGTCGAAGACGATATCGAAACTGCGTGTGCCGTAAGGCGCCCGTGCGTTGTCGCCCAGATACAGGTAGTCATACTGAGGCAGAGCGCGTCTTATGCCTTTAAGAATGGTAAGACCGCCGTAGCCCGAATCGAAGATCCCTATCTTTCCCGCCATATGTTCCATAAAGTTTCTTTTTTAAGCTTTTTATTTCAGACTTCCCGGTAGGGAACGAATGCAAAATTACAAAAAAAGCCGGAAACCACGAGGGCCCCGGCTGTCTATTTTGGGAGTTATATCATTTTATACCGAGTTTTGCCTTTACCTGTGCTGTGATGTCTACTACAGGCGATGCATAGTAGAGAAGAAGTTGCGGAGTATAGTTCTCGATCATGCTGAATCCACCTTCTTTACCTACGGATTCAACTGCATTCTTGATCTTTTGCGAGATGGGAGCCATGAGTTCCTGCTGCTGACGCTGCATGTCCTGATCCGCGCTCTGGAGGAAGTTCTGGACTTTTGTCTGATAGTCCTGGAATTCGCGGGTCTTGCGCTCCTTGATGGCGGGGAGTTCGTCATCTTTCATGTTTGAGAGCTCGTCATACATTCTCTTCATCTCTTCCTGCAGGCGAGCGTACTCATCCTCATATTTTTTTGAGTTGTCGGCGAGCTTTTTCTGAGCTTCCTGGGTTTCCGGCATAGCCTGAATTATGGCATCAGTGTCAACAACGCCGATTTTGAGTGTTGTCTGCGCCGAAGCGCCGAACATGGGCAGAGCAAGGGCAACTGCCAGAAGAATTTTCTTTAACATTTCGATTATATGTGTTAGATTAATTATAAATTGCTGTTAGAATACAACGTATCCGTATATTTGCATTATTTTGAATATCCGAGTTTTGCCAGCACGTCATTGCTGACGTCGATGCGCGGGGAGGCAAAGACGATGCTCTGACTTGAGGCCCGGTCGAAAATGGCCTGATAACCTTTCTCCTCCGATACGGCTTTCACGGCATTGTAGACATCCTCCTGGATCGGCTTCATCAGTGCCTGACGTTTTTTGTAGAGTTCCCCTTCCGGTCCGAAATATTTGTATCTGAGATCGGTCGCTTCCTTTTCTTTTGCTACGATCTCTTCCTCGCGTTTCTTTTTCTGGTCATCGGTCAGGAACACCATGTCGGCCTGATAGTTCTTATACATGGTCTCGGCCTCTTTTGTCACTTCGTTGACTTCCTTCTCCCATCGCAGGCTTACCTGGTTCAGTTGCTCGTTAGCCATCTCGTAGGCGGGAACGTTACGCAGTATGTATTCCATATCGACAAGTGCGAATTTCTGGGCGGAGGCCGTGAATGCGGCGATGATCGCCACAAACATTGTGATGAGTATTTTCTTCATATTTTTATTTTCTTTATAAGACACCCTACATGGTGAAAAGGTTTATTAGAATTCCTGTCCCAGCACGAAGTGTATCTGACTGCCTCCACGCTGTCCCCATACTTTGTCGAAACCGTATGCCCAGTCTATGCCGAGATAACCGAGTATCGAGAGGTAGACGCGCGCACCCACGCCGGCACTGCGTTTAAGATTGAACGGAGAGAAGTCGCCTACACTCGTCCAGCAATTCCCGGCCTCGGCAAAAGCGATGGCGTAGATGGTGGTCGAAGGCTGGAGTAGGAAGGGGAAATGAAGCTCGAATGTGAATTTACCGTAGGCATATCCTTCGTAGCCTGAAGGAGTGAACTGACCGTTCTCATAACCGCGCATCGATATGGTCTCGGTAGCATAGGTGTAGCTTCCGGTCATGCCGTCACCTCCGAAGTAGAATGTCTCGAAAGGAGTCTTAAGATATTTGTTCCAGCTGCCGATCAGACCGAAATCCGCGCGTGTCATGAGCACAAGCGTCCATTTTCCGTCAGGATCGGTGAGGGGAGTGAAAGTTTTGCTTTTGAATCTGAGTTTCCAGTATTCAATCCATTTGTAGATTTGTGAGCGTGCTTTCTCACGTGATTCCGTGTCCTGATTGCTATAGCTCGAGAGTTCCGAAAGACGTTTCCAGTCTTTGCGGCCGAACAGATTTGCAGGAGGAGTCATTGTCAGGTCTATCGAGAATGAGGAACCCCGGCGTGTATATATGGGATTGTCGATGCTTGAACGAGACAATGTCAGACCCAGTGTGAGGGAGTTTGACGTTCCGTTGCGCATGTAGTACAGGTAATCCCAGTTCTTGAGGTAATACCAGCGGTATCCGAGAGTGGCCTGAAACTGGAAGTAGTCGTCGGGCCAGCTCAGACGCGTTCCGAATCCCACTGTGGCGCCTGCAAGCTGCAGCACCTTGTTCGGGTCATATGCGTTCTGGATGGCATAAGAAGAATAATTCGTATTGTACGAATAAGTGTTGTAATATGCGTTCTGGTATGCATTGGCCCAGGTACTGTTGTAGAATTGGGAGTTTATACCTGTCGAACGGCTGAAATCAAGTGAGACGCCAAGTGAATTCGGACGGTTTCCCCCGATCCATGGATCGAAGAACGAGATCGAATAGCTCTGATAATATTTGGCATTTGTCTGTGCGGAGATCGAGAATGTCTGGCCGTCACCACGGGGAATGATGCCTTTGTAACTTTTCGGATTGAAGAGGTTCTTCATCGAGAAGTTGGAAAATGAAAGAGCTACCTGACCTGTCAGACCTGTCTGGCCCCAGCCGAACGAGAGCTGTACTTTATCGTTGGCTTTGGAGGTCAGATTGAAAAGAATATCGACGGTTCCGTCATTCTCGTTGGGTTCGGGGCGAATATCGAGATTCTCCGGATCGAAATGACCTGAAGCCGCTATCTCGCGGGCGGAACGCATCAGATCGCTCTTGGAGAAAAGTTCTCCCGGACGCACACGGAGCTCACGGCGTATGACTTTTTCGTAAAGCTGGTCATTGCCGTTGATCACCACGCGGTTGACGCGGGCCTGCGGGCCTTCTATGACGCGCATCTGAAGGGCTATGCTGTCTCCCTCTATACGCTCTTCGATAGGAACAAGCTGGAAGAACAGATAACCGTTATCAAGATAAAGACTTGACACCGCGTCCTCATCGTCCTGAGTGCGTTTGTTGAGATATTTCTGGTTGTAGACATCGCCCGGATAAATACCCAGGATCGTATTCAGGGTCTCGGTCGGATAGATAGTGTTGCCGACCCATGAGATATCGGAGATATAATATTTCTTGCCCTCGTCGACTGTGAGGAAGATGTCAACGGATTTGTCATCATATTTCGCTACTGAATCATGAGTAATTTTGGCATCGCGATAGCCAAGCTCGTTATATTTCTCTATGATACGGTTGCGGTCGTCGGCAAAGTCACGGTCTACGAATTTTTTCTGACTGAAAAGTTTTAACAAGTCGCCGTTCTCGTTTGTCTTTTTCATGGTGCGCTTGATCTTTCGGTCTGAAAGCACCTCGTTCCCGTCAATGTATATCTTGTGGACCTTGATCCGGTTGTTCCTGTCGACGAGTACGTTGAGTATAACCTGATTCTCTTTCGACAGATCCGGCTGCTGCACAATCCTGATCTCGGCGTTCTTGAACCCTTTCTTGGAATAATAGTCCTCGATGATGTGTTTTGCCTGAGCGATTATATTTGGTGTCAGTTGTTGTCCAGACACCATTCCGAGGCGTTCTGTAATTTCTTTTTTCTCATTGCCTTTCACTCCCTCGAAACGCATTTCAGACATTCGCGGCTGTCGCTGCAACGCTATTTCAAGCCATGCCTTGTCACCCGCTGTCTTTGTGACGTTGATCTCTACTTTCGAATAGAGGCCCTGACGCCAGAATCTCTTGACAGCGTCAGTTATCGCCTGTCCGGGAATGTCTATACGGTCTCCTATCGACAGACCGGAAAAACCGATGACAAGGTAATCGTCCGAATCAGGAATGCCGGTCACATCGATTCCCGCTATTTCATAAGATTTGGGGATAGGTGAATAAATAACATCCGGATTGTAGACTGTATCGACCGGCGCGCCCGTATCATTTAGCTTTATGTCAAGTGCTGATGCGGTGACTGTCGGCAGAACTGCGAGGGTAAGGATTATTTTCCTGATATGTTTCATAGGTATGTCGTGGTCGGATTCAGTTTAGTTTTTCCTCCTTGATCTGATCGGAGGTTTTGCCGAAACGGCGTTCTCTGCCCTGATAATCGAGCAAGGCCTCGAGCAAGGCCTCCTGTCCGAAATCGGGCCAGAGTATGGGAGTGAAATAAAGTTCGCTGTATGCTATCTGCCACAGCAGGAAATTGCTGACACGTTGTTCTCCGCCTGTACGTATCAGAAGATCCGGATCCGGAATGTCTTCCGTAGACAGTCGCGAGGAGATGGTCTTCTCGTCGATCCCTCCGGCGGCAAGCCTGCCGTCGAGAACTTCTTCCGCTATGCGTCTTACGGCTCGTGTGATTTCCCAACGCGACGAGTAGCTCAGACAGAGATTCAGGTTGAGGCCGTCGCATTCGGCGGTGGCATCGCGCCCCGCTTCGAGATCCTGACGCACCTGATCCGGAAGTCTGTCTATCTCTCCGAGCAGGCGGATATGGACATTGTTGGCAAGAAGTTCAGGCGTCTCTTTGCGGATGGCCCATCCGATCAGATACATCAGTGTCTCGACTTCCTGTGCCGGACGGTTCCAGTTCTCAGTCGAGAATGCGTATAGCGTCAGATGCTTTATACCGAGGTCGGAAGCGTACTTTGTTATGTTGTGCACGCTGTTGACGCCTTCGGCATGACCTTCGCTGCGTCCCCGCATACGTTCGCGTGCCCATCGTCCGTTGCCGTCCATTATGATGGCCACATGACGCGGTATGCGGTTCATGTCGAGTCTGTCGGTTAGTCCTTTTATTCTGTCCATTTGTTTCTCAGATCATAGAGGATTATCCTCTCATTCCTTGTAGTGGCACACCGCGCAACGTTTGCTGAACTCATAACTTATGGTCAGCGTGACTGTCGAGTACCAGTCTGTATTTTTCATGAATCCGCTCTTTATGCCGAGGGGATCGGAAAGGGCGGCTCCGTCGAGTTTGTCACTGAAAGTCTTTTTCATCAGAAACTCAAGTCCGAGATTCCATCGGAGAGCCGGTTTGAATTTGAATCCGATCCCGAGAGGAATCGTAAAGGCCGCACCGGCTTTCGAGTCCACACTCCATGCCGTCAGACCGAGACCTGCGGTTATGTATGGGGTCCATCGCTTCAGACGGCGGTATGTCTCTCCCATGCCGTAATTGAAAAAATGGAATTCAAACAATTCTCCCAATTCGTAGAAAGTGGTGGAGAACTTGAAACTCCCGTTGTCCGGAAAGACATTGTCCATTTGTGACGAATCGCCGCGGAGACCACCGATATAAAAATTTGTCTTGAAATTGATACGGGGATTCAGGATATACCTGAACAGTATTTCGGCATCCCAGCCGGGATTCTGGAAAAGATTGGCCGAGTTGGCGTCTCCCAGATAACCTGTCATTCCGAAGCCGGCCCCTATATCGAATCTATAATCCTCCTGTGCGTGCGCGCCAAGAGATCCTGTCATCAGCGCGACCGCGGTTATCAGGATTCTGACAAATCCTTTCAATGCTCTTTTTTTATTTTTTATCCCAAAATCCAAATCTGTTATCCTTTAAGTAAGTGGGCTTTTATTAAATTATAGGGGTGAATGTAAGTCTGGTCAGCACTCCCTGCCATACGGTGTCATAAAGATTGCCGTCGGGAGCATATCCGCCGAACAGATATATATACGGGCATTCCCATCTGATGATGTCACCGTCTGTCTCTACTTTGATCCGTTGCGGCGCATATGATGTTTTCTTCCATATGTCCGATACATTGGCCGACATTGTGTGTTCGCTTACGATGTTGTCGATGTTGACCATGGCAGGAATCTCCTTCGGGAGCTGAAGGCTGGAGGTGCCCGTCGTCCAATTCACTCCGTTATTGTAGGATATGTATACTGTCCGGTTGAACGATCCGTCTTCATTACGGCCGCCGAGCAGCATCCATACGCTGTATTCTATCATGCTGTTGCCGTCGGCCGACGGACGGTAGTTGTAATAAGGAACTATAGACGCGCCTTCCAGCGCAGGTATTCCGCCGCTTCCGAGTTTGATCCATTCTGTGCCGTCGAAAGCCCAGGTTATGTCCGAGTATCGACCGTCTGCCGTGATGCCTCCGGTAAAGAAAGCGACAGGCGATGAGGTCCATTTATTGGCAAGTGTGACGAAGTTGGATATTCCGTTTGTGGGGAAGTCCGCCGGTATTTCCTTGATATTGATATTCTCGACGGGGTATTGTGCGAATTCAGTTTTCCCTTCTGATGTTTTGAGACCAACGACAGAATCCTTATAGCTGCCGATCATGAGAGTCCAGTTTTCTCCGGTGTCGGACCATGCTGTCATGTCGTTGTCCGTAGTGTAAAGTCGGCCTGAATCATCAAGTATCCAGAGATGGTCGTCAGTCGCTGCAAGTGTGCCGATCACGGGATTAAAGGAAAGCTGAATCTCTTTTTTTGTCCATTCGTAGGTTTCGAGATCTGATGAGGAGGAGAGTGTAAGAGAACCATCCTTTTCCTCTATCAGTGAGACGGTCTTTTCTCCGAACCGGACAGTCTTTTGTTTACGGGGATTTCCAAAGCGGGATGGAAGGGTTGTCCTGGCTGTGCTGTCCCAGTAGAGAGAATCCATAGCCATCTCGTGTACGTTTACCTTGATACGGTAGGATGTACCGATCGAATTGTTGTCTGCTTTGACGCGAAGAGTGACTTCGCCGGTGAAATCAATTGAATCCGTCGGATTTGACTTGTAGTCGATCTCTCCCTCGCGTGTGGTGCCTCCTTTCATTTCGATTACAGCCTCACTGACTGTACCGGAGAAGGTTATATCGGCTACTACCTTATCTATTTTCGTGCCTTTTCGCAGCGAGTCGGCATTGAAAATCACACCATGTTCGAGATCTATGGAGAAATAGGCTGAATCGAGTCCCGGATTCTTGGTGTCAGCTTTAAGATTGAATGCCGTGACTGCGAGATTTGCCGGACTCTGAAAGACTTCGGAATCAGAATCTTTGTTACACGAAGAGAATGCTCCTGTGCCGATAAGGAGAGCCATAATGCCCGGTGCGGAAAGAATACGATTATATTTCACTGTTACAATATGTTCATTAAAAGGTGCTTGTGCAGTCGTGTGCGCATGCGGTGAAATAATATGAGGCTATGCCCGGATTGTGTATCCGGTCAAAACCGTTTTTTTCAACTTGCAAATTTAGCATTTATCTGCGATATTGTCGCTATAAATACATTAGAAAATGTTTTTTAAGGAATTTTAGCACTCTTTCCCTGCGTATCCGGTCGTAAAGTCCGTGGCTGATAAAACTGTCGATGAGAGTGCGTCCTCCTTCGACCATCAGCGATGTTATGCCGTGTCTTTCAAAGAGTATGTGCATATTTTGTCCGAGATCGATGTTCGGGTCGAGTATTATAGGGTTACGCCCGGATATGTTCAGCTTTTGTCGTAAATGAGGATTCTTCAGGCGAGGAGAATCAAACATTACAGGCCTCGGACTGTCGCCCGGCCATAACCGGGTGGATAATGAAGGATTGTCTGAGAGCAGGGTATTGGTTCCTACAATAATCGAGTCGCATTTCGCGCGTTCGGCGTGCATCAGGGCCAGTGTCGATGGAGAGGATATGGCCAAGGGTGTGCCGTCTGGATTTGCCGTGCGGCCGTCGGCGGTCTCCGCCCACTTGAGCAATATCCAGGGTCGGTGTTTCGTCTGGGCTGTGAAAAAGCGTTCGTTGATTGCGAGACATTCCTCTTGCAGACAATTTTCCATAACCTCGATTCCCGCTTCGCGAAGCATTCCGATACCGCGTCCCGAGACTTTAGGATTAGGATCTCCGGTCCCGATGACCACTCTTTTTACATGCAGTTCACACAGCATGGCCGCACAGGGCGGAGTCTTGCCATAATGAGAGCATGGCTCAAGCGTTACATATATTGTAGATTCTGTCAGCAGCCCGCTGTCTTCAGCGCTTATGCTGCGGACGGCATTCACTTCTGCGTGGGCCTCTCCATATCTGCGATGAAATCCTTCGCCGATTATTCTGCCGTCCGGTGCGACTATGACCGCACCGACCATAGGATTGGGCGAAACGTGTCCTGCGCCGTATGATGCAAGCTGTAATGCCCGTCTCATATATTTTTTGTCATGTTCGTGCATTGTTAGTCTGTGTTTTATAAGCAAGCTTTCTCACAGAAGAGGCGTTTCTGCCCCTGTCTTAGAATCTTACACCTGTTGATATCTGGAAGTTTTCTATGCCTGACATGAATCCTACGGATTTGGTAAGAAAGTAATTTCCATGAAAACTTGATGTGGCGGCGATGAAGAACTGGCGGTTGATATATGTCAGCGACATCATCTGCTGTATCGCCATTGAAAAAAGATCCCGGCGTCCGGCGGTCGAATCTGAAAAAGAGAAAGACATACCTATTGCCGGCAATGTTGTGGTGTTGAAAAGAAAGTGTTTGTTGATCACCCAGTTGTAGGAATAACCTCCCATTATGTTGATTGAGTTGTAATCAAGAGCGTATGTGTCGTATGGTATTTCAGTAACTTTTTTGACTTCTTCCGGAAGTTTGGTGAAATCGAAATTACAGTCATAAAATGTTCCTGTCATACCCAGCAGCCATGATCCGGCACTTTTCAGCTGGTAGTTGGAAAGGTTGTATGCCGCCGCATAACTGAATTTGCGCGAATTGAATATGTAGAAGGCAAGGGCGCCGAATGCCTTGAAATCGAGACCGTCAAAAGGGACATGTTTCAATTTGCGGCCTTTCTTGTCAGAAGTGTCTCCGAACTGGCGGATCACTGTGCTGCCGTTATTTTTCCAATAGTATGCTTCCCCATATATTTTGGCACATGAGAAAGAGAATCCAAGTTTCCTGTGTTTAGATACTCTGTCTGAAAGCACAGAGTTCATGTCTACTGAATAGCTTGCGCTTAGAATCGAATAGTTCGCCTGGATACCGATATTGGCATAGAGATTGCTGACCATGATCAGCGGATCGCTTTGTTCGGAACGGAACATATAAGAATCTGTCCAGTTGTCCGACACGAGACGCACTTTACCATGTTTCCCTGTTCCGGCCACATATTCCGGATCATATGTGTTGAAGGTTTTTTCGGCCCATCGGTATACTCTTACACAGAAATCTATAAATTTAGGATATCTCACTGTCGTGTCATTGATGTCCAGACGTCTGCTCTTTGCCAGTGATATCCAGTCAAGATCCAGTTTTTTCAGGATTTTTGTGCTGTCAGGGTCCTGACATGACGATGTGGCGTCGAGGTCTATCGACAGTCCGAGATCATCAGACACGACAAGCTGGGCACGTGTCGGTGATGGTGCGAAAGCGAGAAATAATAATATCAGCGTAAAGATATACTTCGGCATCTCTTGCTGTCGGAGTTGTCAGCGGGTGATCCCGTGGCGGTCAAGAGCCGCCTGGTATCGCACCGCGTTTTCGAGGTGTTCGTCGTAGGTCGTTGCAAAATTATGTGTGCCCGAAAAGTTCTCGTCAGCGCACATGTAAAGGTAATTGTTTGGATCGGCGCTCAGGATCGCCTTTACGGTTTTATCGCTTGTGGTGCGTATCGGTCCCGGGGGCAGTCCGGCATGCAGGTATGTGTTGTATGGAGAGTCGGTTTTAAGATCCGCTTTTGTTATACGTTGTATTGTGAAGTCTCCCAATGCGAATCTTACCGTAGGATCGGCCTGCAGACGCATATTGTTGTTCAGACGGTTTATATAAAGCTGTCCGATAGTTCCTTTTTCGGATTGGTTGTTTGTTTCTTCGTCTACTATAGATGCTATTATCATGACATCCGAGGGGGAAAGCCCCCTGTCTGCCGCCAATTTGATTCTGTCATTGTTCCAGAAAAACATATAATTGTCTCCGATCTTACGTATCAGATCACGTGCGGAAGTGGTCCAGTATACTTCGTATGTATTATCCATGAACAAGGCCATTGCATTGGCTGGCGTGAGTCCGTATGCTGCCATTAGTCCTGTATCATTTAGTGCGGCACGTAAAGAATCGGCAGGAAATTCCATTTTGCGGCTGATTCTGTCTATGAGCAAAGGCAGACTGCGGAAGCCGTTGATGGTGATTCGGACCGGAGTCTGCGCTCCCGATGTCAGCTTTCGCATCGCACCAAGGGCGTTGGTGCCTTCCGCTATTGTATAGGCTCCGTGTCGCTTTCCGAAATCAGTGTGTCGCAGTCGGGCGAGTCTCATGACTGTTGCGGCATAATCTTTATCAAGATATTTCTCAAGACTGTCTTTTACATTGCGCCCGGTGGCTCCGCGAGGAATCCTGATGGTCACTTCCTGGTCAGCTCTTGACATGACTACCGGATACAACACTATCAGAAAGACAGATATGCACACAGCAAGACCCAGCAGGATGATGAGCATCATCCTGCCGGTACGGGTGGATCCAGCCTGGGGACGCCGTGTTTCTGGACGGCGGCTTTGGGGCTCAGTTTGTTCCATTAAAGAAATTCCCGGATGTCAACTCCGGTTTATGCATTTTTATTTTTTTCAAGTTGGCGTTCGAGTGCATCCAGACACAGGTCTATTGCTTCTTCGAAGGTGTCTGCAGTTTTTGAGGCGAACAGATCGGCTGCCGGAGGAACGAGCAATTTTATTCCGGCTTCCTTGTTCATTGAAGTCTCCGGCTTCACTACCTTAAGCGTTATCTCTACCTCGGTTATTGCCTCGAATCTTCGTGACAGTTTGTCTATTTTCTTGTTGATGAAATTAACGAGTTTGTCAGAAATGTCGAAGTGAATCGCTTTGATTTTTGCTTCCATAATCTTTAGGTTTTAGAGATTATAGGACTTGGAGAGTTTCAGTCCCGTTTACAAAGATAAACAAAAAAACGTGATTTTTTGTTAGTTTTGCCGATAAATTTTTAAGATAGGAGATTCCGATTCGTTCCGATTCGTTGCAGAGCACTGAAACCTAAAATCAGACTTGGGCAATAATTCCCTGACTGCGTGGGCCGTGGAGATTCAATGATTTTTATCTTCTTTCGTCGGGTCTTTATGCGCGCTTCTCGGATGGGCATGGCGATAGTCGGCAAGAAGTTCGTTAAAACTGAGATGCGTGTATATCTGGGTTGTGGAGAGCGATTCATGTCCGAGCATTTCACGCACGGCATCGAGATCGGCGCCGTTGTTGACCATGGCCGTGGCAAAGGAATGCCTGAGTGTGTGGGGACTTTTGCGTCCGGCTGATACTCCGGCGAGAGCATCTCTTATGATGCTGTAGAACGCACTCTTTGACAGCCTGCCATGTGGGCCCGAGATGACAGTGGCGGGCCGGGGCAGATCGGGATAGCGTGTATCGCGTATGTCCTGCCATCTTGCTATCTCTTCGGCCAAAGAACCTGGTATCGGAAGAACTCTCTGTTTGTTGCGTTTGCCTGTCACACGGATTTCAAGTGCAGTGAAATCTATGTCATTGTCAGTTAGTGCCAGAAGTTCAGCCTGTCGAAGCCCTAACGAATAAAGCAGTGTCAGAGCTATATGAATCCTCTCCTCCGCAAATCCGTCGTGATTTCTGTCAAGCAGGTCTTCCATTTCTGTCTCCTTTATGAAATTGGGAAGATGTTTTCGCTTTTTTGCAAGTACGAGATCTATCGCCGGATTGGACGTCAGTTTGCCGCGGCGCATGCCCCATCTGAAAAATGCACGTAGACTCTGGATTTTCCGCCGGAGGGTCGCTGCTGTCATTCCGCTGTCTGCAAGTGAGCCTGCCCAGCCCCTGACATCGGCGGTGGAAACTGATTTCAGGATACTGTCTTCATTCTGAAGACTTCCGGAAGAAAACCATTCTGTGAATTGCCGGAGGTCACGCCCGTAAGCTTCCACGGTATTGGAACTTGCCCGTTGTTCGGCTTCCAGATAGGAAAGAAATTCCCTGATCAGTGCACTCATGGTCAAAATTAAGGACACAACAAATCGATATGACATCTATAAGATGCCATATCGAACAGTTTATCCGTTATGACGAAAGTGAAAGAGTCTTATTACTGCTCTGCCTGACGGAGCTGCTGAACGTAGATCGCTTTCACCATCTTCTTGCGGTTGGTCACCGATGGCTTTTCAAATGCCTGACGTGCGCGAAGTTCCTTGATGATGCCTGTTCTTTCAAATTTGCGTTTGAATTTCTTTAAAGCTTTCTCGATGTTCTCGTTCTCTTTAACTTGTACGATAATCATGTGTTGTGAATATTAATTTTTGTTTTTATTTGTTATTCTATTGAACATCCTTCTATGCGGGTCTCCGCGTGGATGGCATGCAAGACCGGGACGCATGCGTCTCATTATGCCTTGCAGCGTGCAAAATTAGTTAAAGTTAAGCGATTGACAAAATATTTTCATAAAAAATTAACCATAAAAACTTTCCACTATGAAAAAATCATTGTTTTGCATGGTTGTCGCCATGTCTGTTATCTTTCCGGTCATTTCACAAGATCATTCTACTGACCCTGACAAATATTACCTTGTAGTCGCCGATGTGGTCGACAGTCGGTCATTTCTTCCCGCTCCTCCCGATACGGCTTCCGCACATTATGCCTATGACAAGGAGCAGTATGTCTGGGGTAAGTCCATGCGCGGCACAGACCGCGGGCGTCGTGCCGTTACCGATGCCAATCTTAATGACGGCTGGCTCGACAGGGATTTCAGTGAGGCGTTCGGGTTTGTGCTGACTCCTGAAAACGCCCCCGAGATATATAAACTTATGACCAATATGAAAGAGGATGCCGGTGATCTTGCCACCCGCACTGCCAAGAATCATTATATGCGTCCAAGACCGTTCATGGTTTTCAACGAGCCTTCCGCCACTCCGGCCGATGAGCCCTCTCTGCGTAAAAACGGAAGCTATCCGTCAGGACACACATCTATAGGCTGGGCTACAGCTCTCGTTCTCGCAGAGATTAATCCTGCCCGAAAGGCGGAGATCATCCGGCGCGGTTATGATTTTGGCCAGAGCCGTGTGATCTGCGGAGCCCATTACCAGAGTGATGTCGATGCGGGCCGCATAGTGGGATCAGCCGTAGTCGCGGCTCTACATGCCGACAAGGGATTTCAGAAACAACTTTCAAAAGCGAAAAAGGAGTTTAAGAAATTGCAGAAGAATGCCAATAAGAAAAAATAGGTACGTATAATTATATATGAAGAGACGCCGGCCGGTAGGTCAGCGTCTCTTCTTTGTTTATTTGTCCGACAGCGGCTTGATAGCAGCTCGCGATTATAGTTTATCGTCTGCTCCGCCTGTTTCTGCCGTTACCTCACGGGCATTTTCTTTAAGTTCCTCTTCGGAAGTATCGGTAAACCATCGGGAGTACATCAGATAATTATGGGCTATCTTGATGTTCATCTCTTTTGCCTTTTCCGGCTCTACCATTTTGACGAATCTGGCGGGGGCTCCGGCCCACATTTCGTGTGCCCCTATCTTAGTCCGGCTTAGTACGACTGATCCTGCCGCCACAAGAGCACCTTCGCCGACTTCAGCATCGTCCATGACTATGGCGCCCATGCCGATAAGTGCGTAATCATGAATTTTCGCGCCATGTATCACCACGTTGTGGCCTATTGACACGTCATTGCCTATTTCGATTGTCGATTTCTGATAGAGAGTATGTAGTACCGAGCCGTCCTGGATGTTTACACGGTCACCTATGGTGATGGTGTTCACATCTCCGCGAAGCACGGTGCCGAACCATACGCTGCATTCGTCACCCATAGTCACGTCTCCTATTATGGCGGCGTTATCGGCTATGTAACAGTCCCGGCCCATTTTGGGTGTAAAACCCCTTACTGTCTTTAAGATCATTTTTAGTGTTTTATCAGGTTTATACCAAAGGTTCGGTTTTTGTGCGGAGCCATTCGGCCTCCTCTGGAGTCAGCAGCGGGGTGAGGCGCTCGCGGACAAGTTTATGATAGTCATTGACCCATTTGATTTCCTCCTCGCTCATTATCTCGAGCTCGAACAGGTTGCGGTCGAACGGAAAGAGAGTCATGGGGTGGAAATGCAGGAATTCCCCGAATTCTGTAGTCTCGTAGTGCTCGGTGACAATCAGATTCTCGCAGCGTATTCCATAATGCCCCTCGAGATAGAGTCCCGGTTCATTACTTGTTATCATACCGGGCTCCAGAGGGGTCGGGTTTATATTCAGTCTTATGTTCTGGGGGCCTTCATGGCAATTGATGAAGTATCCTACGCCATGGCCGGTGCCATGATAATATGCCTTGCCTTCTTTCCACAGGAACTGACGCGCCAGCGCATCGAGCTGATGGCCTGTGGTGCCTGCGGGGAAAATAGCGTTGGACAATGCGATGTGTCCTTTCATTACCAATGTGAAATCATGGCGCTGGGCGGCTGTCGGAGTGCCGAGAGCGACGGTGCGCGTTATGTCGGTGGTGCCGTATATGTATTGACCTCCTGAATCGACGAGCAGAAGGCCGTCTCCTTCTATCACGACGTCGGTCTCTTCTGTCGCCTCATAGTGGACTATGGCTCCGTGTGCGTTCCATCCGAGTATAGGAGAGAAGCTTTCATCCACACATGTCGGGTCGGAAAGCCTCAGGGCGCGTAATCGTCTGCCTAATTCCACTTCTGTAAGGCGCCCGTCAGGATATTCCCGTTCTACCATCATGAAGAAGCGTGTCAGCGCGACTCCGTCTTTTTCCATGGCTGTGGCGAGGTTGGAGATCATTGTCGGATTCTTGATGCTTTTCAGTTTTGCGACGCCCGCGCCTCCGAATACGATCGTGCATCCGATATGGTCATATATGCCGCGTGCTGTCTTTTCCGGATCTATCAGAAGGCGTGTCTCTTTGGGAAGTCCGGCTACATATTCTTTTACATTGTCATATGGAAGGGTGCTGATATGATATTTGTCGAGATGTGCCTTGACCTCATCGGTCAGTTTTTCTTCATCAATGAAGAGTACCCTGTTGTTCTCGTCAATATAGAGGAATCCGACATAGATGGGGGAGAAGCAGATGTCGCCGGCTGCACGCAGATTGGTAATCCATGCCAGATCGTCAAGTGCTGACACCAGTATGGCGTTTGCAAGTTCAGCCTTTACTTCTGTGAGAACATCCGTGATTTTTGACTCCACTGTCTGGGCTACTATTTTCTCATCGTGGATGAAGAGTTTGTTCTGTGGCCTTTCCGGACGGTCAGGATATATGTAGTCAAACACCGGGAAATCCGTATCAAGGGTCACTCCGTTGTCATTGAGCTCCTGCTGGAGGCGTTGGGCGTAAGAGACGGAGAATGTCATGCCGTCTATGCCGACTTTGTCGCCTTCGTTTGTGTGCTCGGCAACCCAGTCTATAAGGTCGACCGCATCCGGACCATCCTCTTTCATCATTTTGAAGCCGGTGCCTTCAAGCTGAGCTTCGGCCTGTATAAAATAGCGGGAGTCTGTCCAGCAGAGAGCTTCATCGGCGGTCACTACCGCCGTGCCGTTAGTGCCGTTTTCTGATTCAAAGCCGGTCAGCCATTCCCGGCAGCGCCAATGCCGCGGAGGCAATTCGCTCTGATGGGGGTCGGTGCCGGATATGATACATACGTCTATGTCTCTTTCGGCCATGAGCTTGCGCAGCCGGTCGAGATACTCCTTGTTTTTTTTCATAGTCATCATTATTTTTTTTGTTGTCGGGGCAGTCGCATAGTCGACTTCCTACTGCAAAATTAGCATTTTGACAAGAATAAACAAAAGTTATGTATTTGATGGATTGTTCTAAATGTATCAAAAATGGCCAAAATGGAATTTTGGGGCTATAAAATGCCTTTTTTATTAATGGATATTAGCGAAATTTATTAATTTTGCATTCGAAATACAGAGCCGGAGAAATCCGGTATGAATAAGATGGCAAGTCAAAAATCTTTTAGTAATAGTGATATAAAATTGTAAGTTAGTGGTTGAGTAAGATCTCCGATTTGCTTGTGAAAGTAGACGATTCTAAAAAATCACAGCGCGGCGCCCGATTGTGAAACCGGACGCCGCGCTTGCTTTTTGGAGAATCCCCGATACGTAAACCGCTTACTAATTTCTGTTGAAAGTTGCGTTTTAATATTTTATCAGTTATATTTGCAGTCGTTTGCGTGCGCGGACATTTTATGGCGTACGTTATATAAGAGAGTGTTTCAAAATAAGAATCCAATGAAAGTCGTTCTTTTCGATACTGAAGAAAATTATCAGAATCTTCTTCCTTTATCATATACACGTCCTGTCGCTGCATTTCGGATAGGAATAGTGACGATACGTGAGAAATGGGAACATTTTTTACCCGGCGATTATTCTTTCTATCCTAAAGAATATCTGCGTGAGAAATTTCCCATGGAGTGTGCTGATGATGAAGAAGCATTGTTCATAGCCGGCAATAAACTGCCGGACAAGGCCACAGCTCTTGAAGCCTCGCAGTTGCGTCACGGTGATGTGTTGCGTGACAGCGGCGGAATATGGGCATACCGAGGTTTGAGAAAAGACTTTGACTCGCTCTCTCCTGATTGCGGACGGGAAAGTGCCAATGATTCCAGGCGTATCCGGTATGTATTTGATATTTTCGGCATGAATGCGGAAGAAATAGTCAATGACTTCATGTGGTTCACGAGAGACCGTATCGGTATCGCGCCGGACTCTTCGTCAAATATAATCGGCGATGCGAGACTTTCAAACGGGATGCCGGCGCTTTTCATCGAGGAGGGTGCGGTAGTGGAAGGTGCGGTTATAAATCTTAAAGACGGTCCCATATATATAGGTGCCAACGTGCATGTCATGGAGGGAAGCTGCCTTCGGGGACCGCTTGCCGTCTGCAATAAGGCCAAGATACGAATGGGTGCGAAAATTTATGGAGGATCTACATTCGGACCATTCTGTAAGGTCGGAGGAGAAATCGACAATTCCGTGATGTTCGGCTTCAGTAACAAGGCGCACGACGGCTATCTGGGCAATGCGGTTGTCGGTGAATGGTGTAATATAGGAGCCGGTACCAATTCAAGCAATCTTAAAAATGATTATTCCAAAATACGCATATGGAATTACGCCTCACAGCGCTTCATGAGAACTGATCTGCAATTCTGCGGTCTTATAATGGGAGATCATTCCAAAGCGGGTATCAACTGCATGTTCAACACGGCTACGGTTGTGGGGGTAGGTGTCAACTTTCATGGGGCCGGTTTTCCGCGGCAATTTATTCCAAGCTTCCAGAATGGAAGTCCAGAGGCCGGTTTTTCAGATGTCTCAATCGATACGTTTATGCAGGTGGCCTCAAGAGTTATGGGGCGTCGCGGACTTGAACTGACGGATGTCGACCGTAATATATTCGAGCATATACATAGATCCGCTTCCCGGTTTAAATAATGAAGTCGTATAAAATGTACGACTCCAATGGGAAGCTGTTTAAAATAGTCCTTATAGACATTTCGATAGATGTGCCGGAATAAAATCCGGCATGTCTTTTTTTAGCGATTCATGGTACATAACAAAATATAAAAGGGGCGTACAAATTATCATTTATTCTTCGCAGCTACTTGTGTAAAATTCATTTGAAATTCATTTGGTATTCATTTTTAAAATATTTCTTTCAAAATGTTATGAAATTCCAATTTTATTAAACAAAAATTTGGTTTAAAAATAAAAATAATCTATATTTGCAAAACACATTTAGGAAAGGCGGGTTTCAGATGGATTGATTATTATTTTGAAATGTAAAAGGTTTGAGATTTTTAGTTGATTCACGTAGCCTGCAAAGAATCAAATCACATATTATTTCGAATAAAACCGAAAATGAAGACAAAATCAAATTTCATCCACGTCAGTCTAATGGCAGCCGCTATGGCATGCGGCCTGCAGACCATCGCGAAGCCTGCTAAACAGGGTATTCTTACCGTCCCTGTAGCCGATGGTACGGAAATAAATGTCTATTTGAGAGGGGATGAGTTTTTTCATCAGTATTTCACGGAAGACGGCTATCCTCTTTTTGAAAAAGACGGTTATTTCTATTATGGAGATTACGATGCCGATGGCAATGTGATCGATTCAGGCATAAAGGCTGTTGATGCCGACAAGCGCGGTCAGGCGGCCCGTCAGTTCTTGGCGGGTGTGGATAAGACAAAACTTGAGGAACGCATTGTGCGCCGGTCTGCCCGTTCATCGCGGCGTGCGAATCTTTTTTCCGATGCCGCCGCGGATGTTTCGCGGCATGCCGCACCGGAGGTGGCCGGCGGGAATGACGGCCCTCCATATGAACGTGGTTACGGACTGTTTCCCGATATCCGTTTTCCTGCTTATGGCAATCAGAAAGCCATAGTGATTCTGGTGGAATATGCCGATGTCAAGTTTAATGCAAATTATGATGCCAAAGATTATTTCACCCGGATGCTTAATGAGGACGGGTTTGATGATTACGGTGGTACCGGATGCGCGGCCGAATATTTCCGTCTCAATTCCGGTGACGCGTTCTGTCCTGAGTTTGATGTGTACGGTCCTTTGACGCTTGCCAATAATATGGCTTATTACGGGGGAAATGGCTGGGGAGGAGATGACCTGCGTCCTGCCGAGATGGTTAAAGAGGCGTGCGAACAACTTGACGATATTGTGGACTTCTCTGAATATGACCGTGATGGTGACGGCGTAGTGGATAATATATTTATTTTTTATGCCGGAAGAGGAGAGGCGTCGGGAGGATCATCGGATACGGTCTGGCCTCATTCGTGGAACATGGCTTCTGCCGGTTATCCTAATCTTTGTTATGACGGTGTGAGAGTTCATACTTACGGCTGTTCCAACGAATGGGAAAACGGTCGTCCTGACGGGGTGGGAACATTTATTCATGAATTCAGCCATGTAATGGGTCTGCCGGATCTTTATGCCACGAGCTATACCAGTTCATTTACCCCCGGAGCCTGGTCGGCTCTTGATTATGGGCCTTATAACAATGACGGCATGACTCCTCCGAATTACGGAGCATTTGAGCGCTATGCTCTCGGATGGATGAAGCCGAGCGAGATAAAAGCCGCTTTGTCGGCGACTCTTCCTTCCATAGATGAAAATATGGCCGGAATAATAAGAACTGAGAAAGACACGGAGTTTTTTCTTATAGAAAACCGTCAGAATACCGGATGGGATACATATATCCCGGGTCACGGCATGCTTGTCTGGCATGTGGATTATGATGATTATATATGGACACGCAATACTGTCAATAATACTCCAGGCCATCAATATGTCGACATAGAAGAAGCCGACGGTTCACAGAGTGAGTATTCACGTGCGGGGGATGCCTTCCCTGGCTCGGCAAACAGGACTTCTTTTACCTCACAGACGACTCCGTCTATGAAGACCTGGACTAATAAGGCAATTGATCTTCCTATTACCGATATCTCGGAGGCGGACGGACGGATTACTTTTGATGTGCTGGGAGGCGCTCCGGTTCCTGACATGCCGGATGTGACTGTCCTCCCTGCCGAAGATATAACCTTAGAGTCTTTTGTGGCGCGGTGGGTCGCTGTAGACGGATTTGATCACATTCTTTCCGTATTCAGTTATGATGAGGATAATAATCCTGAATATGTCAAAGGATTTTTGGCCCGCAATGTCGGAATATGTGATTCGTTCCCCATTTCGGGACTTGAACCTGATAAACATTATTTCTATAGTGTAAAGGTGTCTGACGGATGGTTTTCCGGAAATGCGTCGGATATTGTCCCTGTTACTACAGATCGTCTTTCAATTGAATATTATAGCGTTGAGGCCGAAGACGCCACAGAAGTGGGGGAGAATGGATTTACAGCAAACTGGTTGCCCTTGGATGGAGCTGCGGAATATTTGCTGTCGGTCTATGTCAAGGTCCCCGGGGATCCATTTTATGACATTTGTGATTTTACCGGCGGCATAGATAATCTTGGGGATTGGACGAGCACATCAGGTGTGACTTATGGCATGGAATCATATTCGGGTGAATCTGCACCGGCATTGCGGCTTAATGCGGGCAATAATCTGACTTCTCCGGAATATGACGATTCTATCCGAGAACTTACTTTCTGGCATCGCGGCAACAATACGTCGTCGGGTGACATGATATATATTTATGCGATTACTTCGCAGGATGTTGTGCTTGTGGAAAAAACCGAAGTGCAGAAAACAGCAGGCGGTGTAGTGACGCGTATCGAAGGTTTTCCGGAAAATACTGTGAGGATTCGTATGCAGTTTGTGCGTGAAGGAGATTCCGGCTCCGTGGCCATAGATGATGTCAAGGTAGGCTATGGTCAGGATTATGACAATATTCCCCTTGAGAATTATGTGGATCTGAAGGTCGGGAACGTATTGTCATATGCGGTCACGGATCTTGAACCGGCCACAGAATACGCCTATACTGTACGTGCTACAGACGGTATGCTTTTTTCAAGAAAATCGGAGGAGGTAGGTGTGCGCACCAAGGATCATTCCGGAGTGTCTCACATTATGAACGGCGATTTCGCAGTCGCTTTTGACGGATATGAGATTTCTGCAAATACCGCTGATGAGATTTTCGTGGCCGATTACACCGGCGCTCTTATTGCGCGAGGTTCCCGTAAGGTGACGTTGCCGCGTGCCGGCTTATATATCGTAAGTGTTCCTGCGCGGAATTATGTTAAGAAAATTATCGTAAAATAATTTATAGGGTCTGTCGGGAACGCAAATCTCGTTTTTTGACAGACCTGAAATTTTTGATTATGGTTGCGCTTCGGGGAAAAGGTTTCAACCCGTGTGACGACCCAATAATTTGAAACCATATGTTATATTATGAAAAAACAACTTACCCGCATTTTTTCAATCCTTCTCATTGTGGCGGCTGTAGTGTCTCCGTCAATGGCCCAGATTGCAAAGAAAGCCAAGAGTTCGAATGACGCCAGGTCTCGTACGGCTGTCGGTATGACGCTAAAAACTGCGAAGGCCAAAGCTAAAGAAAAGAAAGGCGTTATGGTGACACCGAAAGTGCGCGCCGTACGTGCCGAGGGTCTGAAGACCCAGACCGGATCGCGTCAGATCCTCTCGCCTGCATCTCCGGGAGTCGTCAAAGAAGCTGCAGATATACCGACAATATATGGTTCGGTGATTTTCAACAGTACTTTCACACAGGATAATGCGCCTGTAGGCCTTTATGAGCTGCCGCAAGGCTCAGGATCAACTCAGATTATTTTCGAGGGTCCCGATGCCACTAATGGAGGTGTATGTGTGGATGGCGTCTATTATAGCACTTCCTATATTTCTTTCTGGGGCATGGTCTTTATTACAACCACCGCCTATGATATGGAAACAGGAGAAAAGATAGGAGAGTGGAGTCCGGAAGATCTTGCTGTGATCGGTATCGGAGGCTATGCTCTCGATCCCGTTACAGAGACAGTCTATGGAATAACCTATAATTCTACAGGTGACGGACGTCAATTATCGAAGATATCGTTCGGTGAAGAAGTGACATCTACAGCTGTGGCGCCTGTTGACGGTTACTGGAATTCAATAGCTTTCGATGCGCAGGGTCAGCTGTACGGTATTAATTATGATATAGTGGAGGCCGGTGACGATTATGAGGTGACCGCCTCATATCTCAACAAGATCGACAAGGCCACCGGGGAAGTAACGCTTGTCGGTGAGACTGGGGTCGCGCCCAAGTATCTTTCAAGTTCAGTCATCGATCATAAGACGGGACGTATGTTCTGGAACGTATGCCCCGCCGATGAGAACGGCTATATGTATGAGGTCAATATGGCTACGGGTCATGCAGATATGCTTTGTCGGCTTGAGAATGATGACGAGATAATGGGCATGTTCATTCCTAAGCCCGCGGCTGAGCCTACGGCTCCGGCTGAATGTAAAAATGTAGAATTCCATTTTGATGGCGCGTCATTGTCAGGTACCCTGACTCTTACCACACCTTCCACTCTGTTTGATGGCGTGACTCCGGGTTCTGGTGAACTTTTTGTGATGGTTCTTGCAAATGGCGAGATAATAGCAGGTGGGGAACCGCAGGCATGGAATACAGATATCACGATACCAGTCGATCTTTCTCTTATGGGTGCAGGAATGTATGATTTTACTGTTTTTGCAGCCGGTGACGGAGGGGAAGGCCCTAAAACAAATGTCAAGAACGTATGGGTCGGTGCCGATACGCCGTCAGCCACGTCCGTGTCGCTGGTCTATGAAAATGGCAATATGGAACTTTCCTGGCTTCCGGTGACGGAATCTGTCAACGGAGGTTATCTCGATCTCGACAACCTTACGTATACAGTGAAACGCGCCGATGGATCTGTAGCGGCATCAGGTCTAACAGTGACTGAGTTTTCTGAAGCAGTTGCCACTCCAGCGGAAATAACTCAGTATTATTATACCGTGGAGGCGGTATGCGCTGATCTCGTTTCGGTGCCGGCACGGTCCAATATCGTTACTCTTGGTTCTATTGTTCCTCCGTATCAGTCGGATTATGCGGCTGACGGTCTTGGCGGCTGGACTGTTCTTGATGAGAATGCCGATGAAAAGACATGGTCTGTTTACAATGACGAGGTCCGTATCATTTATAATTCTGCTTTGGAGATGGATGACTGGCTGATCACGCCTCCTTTGAAGCTCGAGGGCGGCAAGGCCTATAATCTTATATTCTCATCTCATTCTTATGGATCTTCTTATCCCGAACGCCTCGAAGTCAAATTTGGAAAATCGGCCACTGCGGAAGGCATGACAGAGACTATTGTGCCGCCTACGGTGCTGAGTAGCGCCGATCCGGTTCAGTTCGAGGAAATGATTGTCCCTGATGCCGACGGTATTTATTATGTGGGATTCCATGGAATTTCAGATGCTGATCAGTTCTATCTGTATCTGAGCAACATAACGATTGAAGATGGCGTGTCGGCGGATGCCCCGGGTCTTGCTTCCGACTTGGCCGTGACACCTGATGGCTCGGGTGCCCTGAAAGCTAATATAACATTCAAGGCTCCTTCCCGGACGATGAACGGCAACGCTCTTTCGAGCCTTACAAAGGTTGAGATTATGCGTGATAATGATGTTGTCAAGACATTTGAGTCTCCTTCAGTAGGGGAATCTCTTAGCTATGACGATGTTCTTCCTCAAAGTGGAGATTATGTTTATACTGTAATAGGGTACAATGAATCTGGAGCAGGTCTTAAGGCCAAGACTTCCGTATATGTCGGATTCCAGGCTCCGGCGGCTCCCGAAGCGGTCAATGTAGTACGTACGGATGTCGATGGTCAGGCATTAGTGACATGGACAGCAGTGACCACCGATGTCAATGGCCTTGTATTCCCCGCGGGCACAGTGACTTATAATGTCTATAATGCGGAAGATACAAGTAATCTGCAACTTGTGGCGGAAGGACTTTCTGAAACCACATTCTCTGAACAGGCTGTGCCTGAAGGTCAGCAGGCTTTGGTTCGTTATGCCGTTTTTGCTTATGTGGATGGGGCTCCCGGTCAGGGTACACTTTCAAGTATGATATATTGCGGTACTCCTTACGATGGCATAGAGGAGCATCTTAATGAGGGCAAGCTTTCTTACGACTGGATGATTTCCGGCAGCTGGAGTCTTGGAAATGAAGCGAATTTGGGTATTCCTGATGCAGAAGGCACTACTGATGGCGCCTATTTCGCCAATAATGGGAATAATGGCCCTGGAAATCTCTTTACACCTATGGTGTCGCTTGCGAAGATGGTCAATCCGGCTCTTACTTTTATGACTTACAATATTGTTGGTGATGGCGGTAAGGCTGATGAAAATGAGATAACGGTCAGTGTCCGCGAGGTAAATACAGAGGATTGGATTGATATTTCCACCAAGACTGTCGCTGAAATTGTCGGCACAGATGAAGGATGGGGCAAAATGCAGGTAAATCTTTCAGATTATGCGGGCAAGGTTGTCGAGTTGCGCATCACAACGACTCCTGTGATTTTTGTCTATACGTTAATAGATAATATAAAGGTCGGTTCTCTTCTCGATCACGATCTTAAAGCTGCCGCTATAGTGGCGCCGGCAAAGGTTAAGACCGGTGCGGATTACAAGGTTGACGTAACTGTCGTCAACAATGGAGCCTGTCAGGCGGATGCTTATTCTGTGCAGCTTTACGCGGATGAGGAACTTGTTGAAACTAAAGATTGTGCGACGCTTGCATCTGGAGCTTCCGCTGTCGTTTCATTCGAACGGAATATGTCTCCTATTGCTGTGGAACCGGTATTTTATTATGCTAAAGTGGTTTATGCTGAGGATGAGAATGAGACTGATAACCAGACTTCATCTCTGACTGTGGCTCCGATTGTATCTTCTCTTCCTGGCGTGACTGATCTCTCGGGAGTTAATGTGGATGGTACCGTCAGACTCAGTTGGAAAGAGCCTCTTCTTGACGGCGGTAGCTCTAATCCTGTGACAGAGGATTTCGAAGATGCCGAGTCATTCGCTGCTGAATATGGTGAATGGACATTCGCTGATCTTGATGGTTCTCCAGTCGGTGGATTCCAGAATATGGAGATTCCCGGAATCACATCTTTCCAGACTACGGGATCATTCTGGGTATGGGATCATGAATTGCTTGGCAATGAGAGCTTCGCTGCTCATTCGGGAGAGAAGTATTTGTTTGCCCTGTTCAACGCTGACGGTAGCGGCAATCCGCCTGTTCAGAACAATGACTGGGCTATTTCTCCGGAACTTGACGGCTCGGCACAGACAATATCTTTCTATGCAAGAAGTTTTTCGAGCGATTATAAAGAATCTGTGGCTGTCTACTATTCGACAGGCAGTGTGGAAGCCTCTGATTTCGTAAAGATTCAGGGAGCCGGCTCCGCAGCTGTACCGGGTGAATGGACATTATATAAAGCATCCCTTCCTGCCGGAGCCAAATATTTTGCAATCGTATGCGAGTCTTATGATGCATTTATGTTGATGGTGGATGATGTGACTTATATTCCTGCTTCCGCCGCAAATCTGGAGCTTATGGGATACAATGTATATCGCGATGGCGTCAAAATAAATGATGCTGTCATCGAAGATACAGAGTTTGTAGACGATAATGTTGTTGCGGATGAGGAATATGCATATGTTGTTACAGCTGTCTATAAGGACAAGGGCGAGTCGGCCGCTTCGAACGAGGTGGTTGTCAGAACTACCGGAATCGCCGGAATAGGATATGGCGACGTATCGGTTCAGGCTGTCGGACAGGATATAGTGATTCTCAATGCCGATGGTCTTAAAGTAAAGGTGACGTCTGTTAACGGAATTGTCTATTATGATGGTTTCGGAGAAAGCAAGACTGTCGTGACTGTAGGTTGCGGTGTTTATGTCGTGACTGCCGGCAAGACCGTGACTAAAGTTATCGTGAGATAGTCGACAAAATTTGAATTTTACAGTTTGTGCCGATAAGGCGGCTGTTATATCTGATTTGAGGGATACCATTTGGTGTCCCTCATTTTTTCGGGTTGTTTTCAATTAAAATACACGAATTTTTGTAAAATTCTTGCTTAAGACACTGATTTTTTGTATCTTTGCATCGCATTTCGAAGCGATTTCGCCTCTCGACGCAGGCTAAACAGTTGATATTTAATTGTTTGGCAGGCGTTATATGTGTGGTGGAATTGTTCCTTAAAGGTGAAGCAACTATAAAATCAAATAATAAACAAACAGACAAAGAATGCCTACAATTCAGCAATTAGTAAGAAAAGGGCGCATCGTTCTGAAAGACAAGAGCAAATCGCCGGCTTTGGATTCGTGTCCTCAGCGTCGTGGCGTGTGTGTGCGTGTCTACACCACCACTCCCAAAAAGCCTAACTCCGCAATGCGTAAGGTGGCGCGTGTGCGTCTTACCAACGGCAAGGAGGTCAACAGCTACATTCCCGGCGAGGGTCACAATCTGCAGGAGCACTCTATCGTGATGGTGCGTGGCGGCCGTGTGAAAGATCTTCCCGGTGTCCGTTATCACATTGTCCGCGGTACTCTTGATACGGCAGGTGTGCAGGGCCGTACTCAGCGTCGTTCCAAATATGGTGCGAAGCGTCCTAAAGCAGCCAAGAAATAATTAAAGACTGCATCTTACAAATCAATCAAAATCAACAACGTTTTTGATTTATTGGATGGCTAATGGTTGAGTAAACCCGGCAAGAGAGTCGAGTTGAAGATTGCAAAAGCAGCCGAAATCAAAACATTAAACACAAGTCTACTCAAAAATGAGAAAAGCAAAGCCTAAGAAAAGGGTGATCCTGCCGGATCCCGTTTTCCATGACGTGAAGGTTACAAAATTTGTTAACCACCTCATGTATGATGGTAAGAAAAATACTTCATACACCATCTTTTACACCGCATTGGAGACCGTGAAGGCCAAGATGCCAAATGAGGAGAAATCTGCTCTCGAGATCTGGAAGCAGGCTCTTGAGAATGTTACTCCTCAGGTGGAAGTAAAATCGCGCCGTGTCGGCGGTGCCACTTTCCAGGTGCCTACTGAGATTCGTGCGGACCGCAAGGAATCGATATCAATGAAAAATCTCATCAACTACGCACGCAAACGCGGCGGTAAAACAATGGCTGACAAGCTTGCAGCAGAAATTGTCGATGCCTTTAACGATCAGGGTGGCGCATTCAAGCGTAAAGAGGATATGCACCGCATGGCTGAGGCTAACCGCGCATTTGCACATTTCAGATTTTAAATTGATCAATCAAAATGGCAAAACACGACGATCTTAGACTTACCCGCAATATCGGTATCATGGCTCACATCGATGCCGGAAAAACCACAACTTCCGAACGCATCCTTTTTTATACAGGCAAGACCCACCGTATCGGCGAGGTGCATGACGGCGCGGCTACAATGGACTGGATGGAACAGGAGCAGGAGCGTGGTATCACTATCACATCCGCGGCTACCACTGCGTTCTGGAACTATAATAACGAAAAATATAAAATCAACCTGATCGACACCCCGGGACACGTTGACTTCACTGTCGAGGTGGAGCGTTCGCTCCGTGTGCTCGACGGTGCGGTCGCTACATTCTGCGCTGTCGGCGGTGTTGAGCCTCAGTCCGAGACTGTCTGGCGTCAGGCTGACAAATACAATGTTCCCCGTATCGGTTATGTAAACAAGATGGACCGTTCGGGCGCGAACTTCTTCGAGGTTGTACGTCAGCTCCGCGAGGTGCTTGGCGCGAATCCTCTGCCTATCCAGATACCTATCGGCGCGGAGGAGACTTTCAAAGGCGTGGTCGACCTGATCACTATGAAGGCTATCTTCTGGCACGACGAGACTATGGGCGCAGAATATTCTGTCGAGGAGATTCCCGCTTCTCTTCGTGACGAGGCGGAAGAGTATCACGACAAGATGCTCGAGACTCTTGCCGAGTTCGACGAGGCTCTCATGGAAAAATATTTCGATGATCCTTCCACTATCACTGAAGATGAGATCCGCGCCGCTATCCGCAAGGCTACGCTTTCGATGGATGTCAACCCCATGCTCTGCGGATCTTCTTTCAAGAACAAGGGTGTACAGACCCTTCTCGATGCTGTCTGCGCTTATCTTCCTTCTCCTGAAGATGCAGGCGCTGTCGAAGGACATGCTGTAGGCGATCCCGACACAATAGAGACCCGCGAACCGAGCAGCGATGCTCCTATGTCTGCTCTTGCGTTCAAGATCGCGACTGACCCCTATGTCGGACGTCTCTGCTTCTTCCGCGTATATTCAGGCGACATCGATGCCGGAAGCTATGTGCTCAATACCCGTTCCGGCAAGAAAGAGCGTGTGTCGCGTCTGTTCCAGATGCACTCCAACAAACAGA
>OHAJ01000158.1_pt1 | contig 45029 bp, 55 predicted proteins | sample 1577101 | NCBI WGS metagenome assembly OHAJ01 (sample SAMEA3541531, study PRJEB24748) | human gut metagenome | biome: human gut; feature: human-associated habitat; material: faeces | place: China | collected 2012
GCTATAGCCACAATAATAGATGCTGTAACGACACAATTCATTAGTAAATAAATAAAATCCATGCTATTCATTGTTCTTTACACTCCTTATATGCAACGGTCATATGGTGATACTTCCTCATTTGTTGCCATTACTCCAGCTCCTTTCATTTTCCGTGGCTTCCACCAAAAAAAGTCATTACTTTTTTAACGATTCTTCATAATCACTTCTACATCTGGAACGCTCCGAACCACAACTTCAAGCCCCAATTCCTTTATTACTGCGTCACTTATTAGCGGTGCCAATTCAACAATATTATTGACCTCGTAATGATATTGCTGTATCGATTCGGCAATAATCTCAATCAAACGATCTCGCAATACTTTTTCGGACATATCTCTCACCACCCGAACGATTTCATTTGCTTTAGGTGTTAGCTTTTTTGCCGTTTTTCGATTTTCCATCTACTCCACCGCCTTAGTCGCAGACATATTTTTTATTAACATACGCTTTGATATCTGCAGGATCAAATGCTCTGTCACATTTTGGGCAGCAGGGCAACATAGTCTTATCACCCCTGCCCATATTCTTTTCCATTTCTTTAAGCGCTACTCTGTATGGTTTATAGCTGTGGGCTATTTTCCAAAACCGTCTAGCACTTTCCATGTATCTACCCCATTCACGGTTTTGCCGTTCTTCAAAAATTGCGACCATGAGCATTGCTGCAAACGGATCTATAACTGCACCGCATCGGTCGCAAAATATGAGATGACTTTCTTCATCTATGCAAAGTTGTGGTTTGACATAATCAACACCATATTTATTATTTTCATAACATTTGCAGGCCGAAAAAAACTTCTTTTTTGATACCATACCTACAAGACTTCTAATTTTCTCCACTACTCCACCGCCTTAAACTTCTCTAAAGTCAATATTCGGGTAACGATATAGCAGCATCTTCTTTTTCAATAGATATACCGGTGTTTTCATACCCTTTGTATCAACGTAATATATATGCCCGTCAGCTTCCGTCACCTTAAAATCAGCTCGATAAATAATCGGCCTTATCTTTTTACCGTCTCTCTTATAACCAGGCTGTAAAACAAATTTTGGCTGTAATTCAATGCTTTTTACTGCACCGGTACGCTGCTGCCAAAGTAAATCCTCATAGTATTTTGCTTCTTTCCTGCTATCAAAGCGAATCCCGTCAACCTCAGTTATTGCATTGCCATATTTCAGCACAGGTACAGCCCCGGGTAAATTCGCCGGCGCCGTTACGCTGTCAGAACGAACTTTACTTACAAGGTGTGCCGGCAGTTCATTCCACGTCGTCATTGGTACATCGCCAAGGCATCTTCAAGCTCTTCCTTTTCTCTCCGATACCGAGCAGCCTTAGCACTAATCTGGCTATTCTTCCAGCGCAGATGTCTAAGTTCCGTCAGTATCTGCATAAGTACTGGTTTCAATACTGGTATATACTGATTGCCTGGTTCTTTTTCGATTAACGCCATCATGATTTTTATATTTATTAGTTTCATAGTTTACCACTCCAAACTTATATTAATCAGTAGCTCTGTCACTGGCTCTAGCACCTTTGCAAAACACAACCCAACGAGTATTAACTCTTTTATCCCCAAATAGCGGCTGTTCCGGTGCAAGTTTTATAACCTCGCTAAATGGTATTTGCTCTGCGTTCCATTTAAAAACCAACGTTCCGAATGGGCGCAGCACTCTAAAACACTCTGCAAATCCTGCTTTAATATCAGCTTTCCAGTTTTCATCCAACACCCCATATTTCTGCGCCAGCCACGACGTTTTACCAGCTCTAACCAAGTGGGGCGGATCAAAAACCACTAAATCAAAGTAATTGTCTGCATATATCATTTTTCTAAAATCGCCAAAAAGTCCAGGAGTAATTTCCAGTTTCCGCCCATCACACAGCGTAGTATCCAATTCTCTGTTATCCTGATAAACTGTGTATTTATTATCTCGATCATACCAAAACATTCTACTGCCACAACAAGCGTCAAGTATTCTTGTTCTCGTCATATTTTCAACTCCTTATATTTAAAAGGCCGCCCCCTACGGGCTAATCACCTCCGCAGGGGTAACTTCCCTTTATGCTTGTATATAGTTAGTATGCGCGGCCGTTTTAACTAAGCTATTTATTCATTTCTTTTATAGCTGCAAACACAAGATAAATCTGTTGCGGCACACAACCATTACCTAACGCCTTTAGTCGTTTCGCCCTGTTTTTTTGCCCAACTATTACTCTTGGCGGTTCATATGCGTATTGCTGCTCTACATTTATTGCAGCAGGCCAGCCCTGCCAACTTTCAATATCCTCTTTTGCTACATTGATGTCAGTCCAGCCTATAGGCAATCCCATTAAAAGCTCTACCCAATCAGCGTTTAGATTACCTGGTTTTTCTTCTTTTTTTATAACAACACCATCCAGATAATTTCTATCTGCATTACGTTCAATACTCGCACAGCCATATGATCCGCTGTTTCCTTCTCTTGCTCTTGGTGTCGGCCAATTTACCGCCTGACTTAAATTAACACTGTGCATCTTCTTAACTGCTGTATCTAATCCATCACCTGATGTAGCACTCGCACCTTTACGATTGTAATTACCGCATATACTCGCGGTAGGCCACAATGAAAACTCGCTCTCGTTTGTGTGGCGCTCCAACATCGGCAGCTCCATAGCATGACCATCCAACACGATACCCCATTTCGGCCAGGTCTCGCAAAACAGTTCCGAATCCTCCCCCCCGAATCCCGGCAGCAGAGACTGAGAGTAGCCCGCGCACGTTTTCTGCCACGATCCATCTTGGCTTAAGCTCGCGAATAAGCCGGGCATACTCTCCCCAAAGACCGGAGCGGGTAACGTTCCCTTCACTATCAACGAAACCAGTTCTTTTACCTGCTGTACTAACATCTTGGCAGGGGAATCCTCCGCTGATAATATCGATCTTGGATATTCCATCAGTTTTAAGTTTTTCTGCCGTGAGTTCTCTGACATCTCTGTAAATTGGGACACCCGGAAACCTCCTTTGCAATATTTTTTGCGGGTATTCTTCGATTTCGCACAAAGCCACTGTTTCTATTCCCCCCCAGCTAGCAGCAAGGTCAATCATACCTACCCCGCTAAATAGCGATAACATTTTCATTGTCCTCACTCCTGCTCGCTATATCGACCTCTGTTTACGTGACTACCCGCCGTTGTATCCTTATGGCATATATCGCAATTCATGATCTCACCTCAAAACGGTTCTGACTTATTAGTGTTCAGCTTGTCAAAATATTCTTCGCCTAAAATCTGTAGTTCTGCCATATCTGCAGCAAGGTTATATATTTTTGCATGCTTATTATTTCCATGTGTATCGGTAACCTTAGCTCTAAATTCGGCAATAGTCCCTAAGAAACAACCACAAGACACTGTTATACCTTTGTCTTTATTTTTGAAAAATGTCGTAAAACTAAATCTACTACCAATGCGACCGATCAATAAATAGTCAGCGTTGCCGCACACCTCAGCGTCGCCGCACACCTCAGCGTCGCCGTACACCTCAGCGTCGCCGTACACCCTAGCGTTGCCGCACACCCTAGCGTTGCCGTACACCTCAGCGTCGCCGTACACCCTAGCGTCGCCGTACACCCTAGCGTCGCCGTACACCCTAGCGTCGCCGCACACCCAAGCGTCGCCGTACACCCAAGCGTCGCCATCTTGCGCTAAGTTATCTTCTTTTTCCACATATCCACCAAGTTCACCAGCTTCAACACTTCCAAAGCTAATTAAAGCCTTAATCCTAAATAATTTCTTGCCCCATTTTTCTATAAACTCTGCTGTCAACTCATACTTTTTCATAGTTACCGCTCCTTTAAACTTTAGCTAAATCACCTTGACGACATGCTGACCGTTTTGGTACTACATCAGGCACTAACGGATGATATTTATAACACCGCTCACGATCAGCAACCACATAAGTAAATCCGCTTTCTTTATCTACTCTCAAAAACGGTTGATGTCCGCTGTATGGGCAATCAACAGTGTTAATACATTCAGCGCATTTTCGTTCAACGTCTGCGATAAAGCTGATATCGCTGCAATTACGCTTTATAAAGCTATCGTCAGCATCAGGGAAAATCCTCTTTGCTGCAGCTCTAACTTTCTCACTTATTGGCTGCCGTAGTTCGCCAAATGTTTTTCCGGCAGCAAGATCAGCAAATAGCTTCTTTACAAACTTATTTGCCGCTTTAGAATTACGCTCAATAGCCTTCTTCTCTGCGCCGATTTTATTCTGCCGGACTATCGAAAGCGCTGTATTGATGTCGAACCACGTTGCCCAGCGCGTATTGTTATTAGCCACCCACTCAACAGCTTCCGCCCAATCATTGACCTGTGTATACTTGTATTGTTCCAACGTTTTAGCCATAAAGTTTTCCCGCTGCACATCATTCATCGGTGGTGGAGTTAAGCCAGCTGCTCGCCATACCACAAACGCAGCCTCTACATCGCCTATATCAAGCATTCAAATCACCTCACCATGCCCATTCTTTTTTCTGCTCTGTAACACGTATCTCATCTTCCCAACGCCTGTCCTGCAAGAATGTTTCAGGGTATGGAATATAAGCCCCGTTGTTCTCTTTCCAACGGCTTGTCTGTTTATACTGCTCAACAGCAGCTATGATTTTTTCGTACAGCTCCACACAAGGATCAACAAGCTTATTCCACTCGATTTTAGCTACAGGCTTTTTCACCTTCACTGGGTATGCTTCCCAAAATTGGGCAAAATATTCTTCCCGCTCACAATCAGGCGCTTCTTGTTTCTTTTCGTTTTGTTTATTATTAATAATATTATTTATATATACTTTCTTCTCTGCGCGAGATTGTGTTACAGGTTGTGTATCAGTTTGTGTTACAAGTTGTGTTACAGGTTGTGTTACAGGTTGTGTTCGGTATACGATACACAAATCAAATGTCTGATAAAAACCTGATCGACTACCTTTGCCGCCCTGGTATGAAATCAGCCCCATCTGAATTAGAGTATTCCTATGTCTACTTAATTCAGTCCGAGAAATTCCACACACCGATTGCAGCATCGTGCTGGACACGGTAAACTCTTTTTGCCAGCCGCCTAAATTGTTAAAGTGCAATAATGCCATATACAAATCAGCAGCTCGGCTATTAAGTTGGTTGAGTAACCGCCAGCTCCAAAACGCATTCATCTGTGCAACGTAGTTCATAATAATCCTTTCAGTCGTCTAAATAATTTCTTCCGATAATCTTCATAAATTCTTCTCTGCTGTGAGTTTCTTCAAACTTACGTTGACATAACTTCTTCAGCAGTAAATCAATAACTCTGCGCTGATGCGGACCATTATTACCCCTGTGATGATCAGCGCAGAGCCAAACTTTAAATCCGTGCTTCTCACTTATCCTTCGCAGTGAACCGAAGTATATATGGTGTTCCTCAATTCCAGTTGTTCTGCTGCATAGATAACAGTATTTTCCTGTCTGCATAATACTCTTAGACATCTTTAACGCCCCACTCCTTGATCAGCTCATCTAATTCTTCCTGCGGCCTTGTTTCTACACCAATCTCTTTTGCCGTCGATACCAAACAATCTATAAAACGGCTCATCTCTTTCGTGTCATAAGCACTGCTACCGTAATATACCCTTACATTGCTATAGCCTTTAATGTTCTGACATTCACTAACTAATTCAGCTATCCAGCCAACACCATTACTTTGCCAAATTTCAATAGTTCTGTTTACAGCGTCAGTTGGCACTGGCCATATTCTGCCGTAACCACATTCCCTGATCGCTTTCCTGTAAACATCTTCCTTGCTGTGAAAGCTCTCTTCTGACAGCTTTTCTGCTATCTTTTGGCATAATACCCAAGCGTATTTATTAGCGTCGTTAGAACGCCCTTTACGCCATTGCTTGACCTCTACAACATACTGCTTTTCAGGATCGATTTTATTGATTTCTTCTTCCTCTGATAAAGGGACAGGTATTACTAAATTTATGTATCCCATCCCTTTTAATGTCTGTAACCCTTTAACTGTTAGCTTCATTTTGCTGCTGCCGCCTTAGCGTTTATCGCAGCTCTTATGGCCTCATGAGCATTCACATATTTATCGTCGTTTAAGAGTTTTTCAAGTACTTCAATTTTCAAAAACTCAACATCATGCCAATCACCGTTTTTATCCTGGATTTGACACTGTACTCCGTTGATAAACCTTACCGATCCATTCTCACTAACTGATGTAATGTTAATCGGACTTTCTACAGATTTTTTATCTTTTGATCTTTCCATTGCTTTTTCTCCGTCATCATCTTCCTGCGCTAGACCAACCATCGCGGCAAGAGCATATCTTCTGCCGTAAGTAATTGCGCTGCCAATGGCTTGCGGATCTAATTTAGTGACAGTCATTGTTAGAGTGCTGGATATATACTGCCCGCTTGAATGTGCAAGCATCGTTGTAATGTTCAGTCTGCCGTTCTCATTTATTTCTTCCGGCATCTGGATAACTGATATTTCATTTGCAGTTAATGCTTCTCTGCACGTGTTCCAACATTCAGCCAGATCTGCATATTTACTTTTGAAAAACGGATTATTGCTGCTTTTCTTTGCCCCTTCGAGCTGCCCTTGTGCCTTTGCCAAAGCGGCAGCAAGTTCATTTACTTGCTCGCTCTTCAACATTGTTCTGACCTCCAATCTTCTATTCTATTTTCTATAGTATTGGCACTGTTATGAATCCATTTCAGCAATGTACTAACTTTGGCTTCATCACCGTCCAGATCATCCATTTCCTTCAGATTCTCTAAAATAACCTCTGCTTCATACCGAAGCGAATATACTAAATCATCAAATTTATCCATACTTGCAATCCTCCAATTCTTTTGCTAAAATGAAGGTGGACGCTAAACTTCGTAAAATTTACAGTCCACCCTGAGCTATCGAAGCTGCAACTTCGGTAGCTCTTTTTCTTTTGCCTATCATCTCAACACCCCTACAGTCACTACAGCAGCCATAATAGCTACGTATGTTCCGACAAATATTGCAGTAGTTGCTACGGTAAAATCTCTAATCATAAGCCTGCCACCTGTCCCACAGCGTAACCTATGTCATATATCAGCTTAACTACTGTTGCTATAGCCAAAGCAGTTAAAGACCATACACAAGGCTGTTGCTTAATACTCTCTTTCATTACTACTGCTATTCCTGCTACTTTGATTAATGCTTTCATCTGCTTTGCCTCATTTCTACTATTTCAGTTTCTTTTTTCATCTGCCTAACTATCTTTTGAACAGCGTCAGCTGTTACTCCTGACACTTTCAACAGACATTCTTGCAGTTCTGCTATTTCAGCGTTAGCGTTATCTAAGGCTTTTTGTAGCTGCATTACCTCTAATCGCTCTCGATTAGAAAGTTTCGGCTTACCGTACTGATCGGCATATCTCGTAACATCTGATACACGATACCGACCACGTACTACTGTTTTAATACCTGCACTAGCAAGCCATTCTTTTACTGTCCTAGCACTAACGCCCCACGCTTCAGACAGCTCTCTTATTCCAACGTGTGGACATTCTACAATCATTTAACAGCGCTCCTTTTGTTAAGTTTTCTTAATTTTTGTGGTAAAAAAATATTTACCAACTTGAGATTGTGGAATTTTCAATAATGAACAAGCCTTAGCGATTTGTGGTTGAGTAAAGTAATGTTTGTTATTCATTTTCAACGACAGATTCGATGTCGATACCCCAAAAGCCTCACAAAATGCAGTTCTTGTAAGAAATGTTCTAATTATTTTTTCATTAAGCTTTGAATAATCAAATTCCGGATTCATAACGTTCCTCCTTTCTTTTCTGTTTCTAAGACGATTATACTACTTAAGCTTTCTTAAGTCAACACTAAATTTTAGTTTTCTTATTTTATCCTTTACTTTTCTTAATATCGGTGCTATTATAGTTGAAGGAAGGATGATTGCAATGAAAAAAACTGATTTTGCCACTAGGCTACAAGAAGCGTTAGATGTCACAGGCATAAAGCCAGTTGAACTGTCCGAAAAAACTGGATTAAGCCAACCTCTTATTAGCCAATATTTAAAAGGCAAATTTAAGGCAAAACAGAATAATCTCTACAAGATAGCCGTTGCATTAAATGTAAACGAAGGCTGGCTTATGGGATTCGATGTAGAAATGGAACGCCCCACTCCTATTTATATCGATCAGGAAGATAACTATGTATTATCTGATCAGGAAAAAATTCTTATAGATAAGTTCCGCAAAATTGAAGATAATGATAGATATATTGTTATTGGCTTTATTGATGGACTGCTAACTGCAGAAACATCAAAAAATAAAAATGCAGTTTAGGAGCGTGATACTTTGTTATCCAGAACAATCAAGCTTATCGAATGCAACATGAAAGATTTTCGCCTGGTGAGCTAAATCAAGTGATTGGTTATGTTTTAGGAATCAAGGAGCATCACATTATTACCCAGTGTCCCCGAAGAAAGGGGACGGACAAGATAATTCTATAAGGATCTTATCTTTCCCCGAGGCTAAATGAAATAAAAAAAGACCGCTACCAAACGCCCGGTAGCAGCCATAACAAAAATAAAATATTTACAACGGCAATGTTAGTATAATATAATCTAATTTCTTAAACAATATATTTATTTTAATACTTAACACTTTAAAAACTTAAAATATAGGAGGTGAAAAAATGGAGTATAATTTCACTTTTAGAGAAAAAGATAAAGGATTTCAAGTAATATTATCCTATAAAGATAATCGTGGTTGTTGGAAGCAAAAATCAAAACAAGGATTTAAAACCAAAAGAGAAGCAAAAATTGCAGGCGATAAGTTACTAGAAGAAGTTAAAGCAAATGCGCCAATATATATGGACAATAGCACTACAAGAATAACCTTTGGTGAATTTTCCGCAATGTATCTTAATGATATAAGAAGGAGCATAGCATACAACACTCTACTCGGATACCAGCACGCTATCAAAGCCTTTTCAGAACTAAAAGATATGCGTCTGGTAGACATAACGCATAGCGACATACAATCAATATTTAACTCTTTACCAGTGAAAGCAAACACCGCCAATTTGTATCTCGTAAAACTAAAAACTATTTTTAAAAGAGCGGTATCTCCATACGAACTTATAACTAAAGATCCTACGATAGGGATACATCCGTTAAAAATAAAAGGCCAAAGAAAAATAAACGCCCTTTCCAAAGAACGTTTAGAAGCTGTTCTAGCACGTTTAAAATCCAAGAACTATACTTTATATACAGCGTGTTGTATCGCCGCTTTCGCGGGGCTTAGGGTTGGCGAGATAACAGGTTTGAAATGGTCTGATATTGATTTTAATGCAGGCACATTAAAAGTAGAGCGACAAATGGTTGCTACAAATAGAAATATTATGACCCTACAAGAATTAAAAAGCAATAACTCTTATCGAACTGTACCTATACCTATGCGATTACAAACGGTTTTAATTGAATACAAGAATAAATATCCTCGTCACATCAGCGATATGGTATTTTGGAATGTGACATATCACTCTATAAAAAGAGTTTCTCTTTACACAAAAGATAACACAAGTATTCATGACTTCAGGCATACTTATGCTACAACATTACTTAGCAGTGGCTTTGATATTAAAACGGTCGCAGCATTGTTGGGAGATACAGTTGAAACAGTTTTAAAGGCATATGTACACTACACTGATGAAATGAGAGAAAATGCACAGAAGCGTCTCTCAAATTTTTTTTAGAAAATTTTTGACGAATTTTTGACGAATTTGTATAAATCCCGCTTTACAAGTCGTTCTTTGGCAATTATAATATTATATCATATAGTATACACTATTTAAATGATAATCGCTAGTATAAACATTATAAATGAGGGAGAATATGAATGAGCAAAGCAATAGGAATCGTAGCAGAATATAATCCTTTCCACAACGGCCACGCCCATCATCTGCGCGAAGCAAAGCGGATAGCCGGCAACAGGCCTGTCATTGCCGCTATGAGCGGCAGCCTTGTACAGCGCGGCTTGCCTGCCCTGACTGACAAATGGACCCGTGCCAGAATGGCCGTTTTAGGCGGCGTTGACCTTGTTTTAGAGCTGCCGACAGTTTTCACCTGCCGCAGTGCGGAATTTTTTGCTGCAGGAGCTGTAAAATTACTGGCTGCTACCGGGATGGTATCGCATCTTGCTTTTGGTGCGGAAGCAGCCAATTCGCAGCAGCTGATGCTCACCGCAGAATTTTTGAACGAGCCTGTTTTTCAGGACGCACTGCATCATTATCTGGATGAAGGGCACAGTTATGCCAAGTCTTTAGAGCTTACGCTGGCGGAAGACCCTTCCATGCTGACGATTGCTGAACATCCTAACAATATCCTGGCTTTAGAATATTGCCGCCAGCTTCTGCACGGCGGTTACGAGATCGAACCTGTCGTCGTTAAACGCCGCGGCAGCGGCTATAAAGATAAAACCATCAACGGGCCTATTGCCGGCGCAACAGCCATTCGTGAGCATTATCGCGGCTATGGCATCGATGAAGCGCTGCTCAGCACAGTTCCGGCAACTACAGCCCAGCTGCTGCGTGAGGCAGATCTTCAACACCGAATGGATATCAGTGATAAAATTCTGAACCATCTGCTTTTATACAAGCTGCGTTCTTTGACACCGGCCCAAATAGCCGCAGCCTGCCAATGCAGCGAAGGATTGGAAAACCGTCTGGCAGAAGCTGCTTCCTGCACTACATTCCAAGACGTAGTCAGCGCCACAGTTACCAAACGTTATCCCGCTTCACGTGTCAGAAGACTGCTGATGCAACTTTTACTGCAGCAGTATCGCGCTATGTTCGATAATGCCAAAGACCCAGCTTACATCCGTGTTCTGGCCTTTAACGACCGCGGCCGCGAACTGTTGAAAGAAATGCAGGATTCTGCTCAGCTGCCTGTAATTATCAAACTGGGCCGCAACGTCTTGGAAAAATACGGAGAGAAAGTCGAGCAGCAGCTTTCCGTTGATATTGCGGCAACTAATCTGCTGACACTTTTGCAAAAGAACCACCAACCACAATATAACAACGATTATACTGTCTCTCCGATCTATATTCAAAAATAATAAAGCAACAAAACAAAAAGCCTTCCGCTTGAGCGGAAGGCTTACTTTTTTTCAAAAGCTTATTCTTCGTCTTCTTCCTCTTCCATCGCCAGAAGTTCCATATCACGCTGAGGGCGTGAAGACATAACGCTTTCACGTTCAGCATTAACGGAAGCGCGGTTATCGTTTACAGCCTGTAAAGCGGACTGCAGACTACCGCTCAAATAGCCAAGCATATCATCGGCATATTGCAGCACATCGTGTTTTACACGCTCAACATAAGCATCAGCTTCGTCTTTCATTTCCTGCTGATTACGCAAAGCAGTACTCTTTACATCTTCAGCAAAGGCTTCTGCCTGTTTGGAAATTTCTTCCTGACGCATTAGTCTTTCAGATTCGGATTTTGCCAATTCTAAAATACGGTCAGCTTCGGTTTTAGCCTGCAAAACAATATTGTCAGCTTCTTCATGAGCTTTGGTGACGATTGCTTTTTGTTCTTCAAGCAGTCTGGTAGCGCTTTTGACTTCTTTGGGAATCGCTTCCTTCAAATCATCCAGGATACCCGCCAAATCGCTCTCTTCGATAATGATCTTATCAGTAAGAGGTATACGGTTAGCCTCAGAAATAAGGTTATACATTTCATCAAAAATTCTGTCCAAAGTCGCACTTGTACTTCTATCAATCATCATCAAACTCAACCTCTTTCTAATATTATTCTTTGCTTATAACAAGGCTTTTGATCCGATCTTCCACACATTCAGGAACAAGACCATGGATACAACCGCCAAAGGTTGCCAATTCTCTTATTCCAGAGGAACTTAGGAAAGAGTAATTAGCATTAGTCATAATAAAGACTGTTTCTAAGTTATTGTCTATTTTTTTTATGAGCAGAGCGCGCTGAAATTCATATTCAAAATCAGAAAACGCACGTAAGCCCCTTACAATAAAAGGAGCTTTTTCCTGCCTGCAGAATTCATTTAAAAGACCGGAAAAACAGGTTACTCTGGCATTAGGGATATGTTTTGTCGCATCCCTGAGCATTTCTACCCTTTCCTCCATGGTGAACATTGCTTTATCTTTACCCGGATTATGAAAAACGCTGATAATGATCTCGTCAAACATTTGGCTCGCCCGTTCAAAAATATCGAGGTGGCCATTAGTAACCGGGTCAAAACTACCCGGACAGATCGCTCTACGCACTGTTTAACCTCCTAGAAGCTGCAACGCAGTCTGGTCATAAATTCAATTATCTTGTTCCTTATTCGACGTACGTTTCTGTATTCCTGCTATTTTTTTACAAATTTATTTTATTATTTTACAACATTTTATTATACTTTGGCAAATCTTATAAACGAAAGTAAAGTTTCACCATAGGGTTCCTGACGCACAAGCTCAAAGCACGCTGCCAGCACGCCTATTTCATCGTGCTTCGAATGTTCGATGATCAGATAGCCTCCGTCTTCAAGTACTTGAAAGTGTTCCATTTTCTGCAGAACTTTCTGAACCCAGCCTTTATTATAGGGAGGATCGCAGAATGCAAAATCAAATTTTAATCCCTGATGATGCAGATGTTCGATAATATTTACCGCGCTGCCTTTGAGAACCTGAACATCAGCCTCCGCCCGGCATTTAACGATGTTGCTTTGTACCAGGCGCAGCGATTCCCGGCTTTCATCGACAAAAGTAACCGCAGCAGCGCCGCGGCTCCACGACTCCAACCCCAGATTACCTGTTCCGGCAAACATATCCAACACACGTGCGCCAATAATTTTAGTGCCAATAATATTAAACAGAGATTCTTTGACCCTGTCAGCCGTGGGACGTACGTCCATATTCTTTGGCACAGTCAATTTCAGCCCCCGTGCCTTTCCCGTAATTATCCGCATTCAAAAAACTCCGTATCTGTAATATAATAAATATAACAAGAACGGCAAAGGAGACAGCCTATGAACAAGAAAAAATTTATTCTGCTCGCATTACTGCTGCTCTGCGCCTATTTTTATGAATTATTCGGCGGTATGCCTGCAACTGTCCCATTTGCGCCTCAGCCTGTAAAAGCCGATACTTCGCTGCTGCTGGCTCCGTTAGACAGCCGCCCTCCCTGCAGCGCTATGGTCAGAAAACTGGGAGCACTGGCTTCTATCAACGTAATTACACCGCCGCAAGAACTTCTTGACAATTATAACACACCTGCTGATAAAGAAAAACTGTTTGCCTGGCTGAAAAATGAAATGCCGCAGCATCCAGCCGCAATTTTATCAGCTGATCTTTTAGTACACGGCAGTCTGCTGGGCTCACGCGTACCTTTAGGAACAATTAACGATGAAGAAAAGTTTTTGACTTTCGTAAACAAACAGCATTCTCTCAATCCACAAATCGATATGGCGTTTTTTTCCGTCATTCCAAGATTGCTGGTCAGCGATCAGCTTATACCGGACAGCTGGTATCAATGGCATCTGATGCGTTATGCAACATTAAAGGATATGGCAGAAACATTCGGCGATCCTTACTTTACCAGGCAGCTGCTGGCGATCGATGCACGCATACCGGATGATATTAAAACGAAGTACAGCAGTCTGTATGCCGATAACGACAGTTTTAACAAAAAACTGGTCCAGCTGGCACGCGCAGACGGTCTGACTTTGGCTATAGGGCAGGACGACGCCCAGCCATTCGGTCTTCCTAATCGTAATGCTAATCATGCGCTGGCATATATGAAACATGCAGCTTTAGGTTCCAGCGGGCTTATTACAAGCGGAGCTGATGAAATATCAGTTTTACTGCTGACCAGATATTATAATAAACTGTATAATTACAAACCGCGCATTTTTGTAGAGTATTCCTCGCCTAAAGTCGCAGCTAAAATCATGCCCTATATGCCCTGTTCTGTTGACGCAAGCATCCGGGACAAAATAAATTTTATCGGCGGTCAGCTTACAGATGATGCTGCTGTCGCCGACTTTATTTTATTCGTACACTGCGGCGACGATGACAATCAGCCTAATAAAGCTATGCTGCAAAAACTTAAAACCCTGCTTATATCAGACCGTCACATTGCGCTGGTTGATCTTACGGCCAACTATACTGAAAACGAACTTTTAATACCTAAGCTTTTAGAGGCTAAAGTACCGCTCAGCAGGCTGGCAGCTTTTTCAGGCTGGAATACTTTAAGTAATTCACTGGGAACCGCGCTTAGTCAAGCAACATTATTTACCGGCCAGCTGCACCGATTACCGCAATCAGAACATCCGTCACTGTATGCCCAAAATCTGAACTTCACAGTTGAACGTTTACTTGATGATTATGCCTATCAGAAATTAATGCATGCACAGTTAACTACATTACTGAAACTGAAAGGCTATAAGCCAACTGATTTGGGAGAAAACAAGTTTTTTGCAGAAACGCTTATTCGTGGCTTTTTACAGCGTCAAAAGATTCAGCTTCTATATGGAGACCTTGGCCGTACACCTTTTTATCGCAATAACGACAGCAATTATTATTTAACGGGTATCGACATCAATGTAAACCTGCCCTGGACACGTATTTTCGAAATCAATCTTGATACAAACTGCAGCTTTGGGGAAAACCACAGGCAGTGAAACAGCTTGCCAACATTTAGTAAATAAATAAAAGCAGAATGTCGGCTTTTTTCTTTGACAAGAGCATGATATCATAATTGATAAACAAGAAGTCACCATTAATAGCTACAACAATATAGCTTAACTTTTGAAATAAAGAAGGGTTTATTTTATGATTTCTCTTTCAAGACTGATCATTTATGTTTTTATATTATGGTTTTGCTATATGGCGTATCTGGTAAAATTCAGATAGCTATTTGAAAAGAAACACTATGGGAAATTTTTTCACTGCTCCAGCAAAAATCACTTTAAATAGTTCCTTTAAAACAAAATAAAAAAGCCGCAGATGCGCTCTGCGGCTAACTTTTTAAGTGGTCGGGGCGGCGAGATTCGAACTCACGGCCTCTTGTACCCGAAATCCCTTTAGGCACTTTTTAACACTACTAGCTACGCTTAAAAAAAAGTTTGAAATCCTTGCCACTACTACGTTTCGAAAAAATTACATTTTAAGTAAAACTAACTCAATCTGTCAAAAATACGTCCTATTGTTGACAGATTGTTGACAGAAATCACAAAATTAACGATGCAATATTATACAAAAACACCATTAAATTAATCCTACCGACTATGATAGGCTTTTATTATTTAACAGACAATCCAACAGCGACGCCACCGACAACACCCCAAAAAGCTTTTTGCCGTTCTCTGCGTTTGCTAATTTCTTTCTGTTTCTTGATTTGCTCGCTCAACGTCTGCAAGGATTTGTTTTGCTCTGCTATTGTTTTTTTGGAGTTCGACAATGATTCCTGCACACTCGTTAACTCGTTCCTTATCTTCTGATAAGATAAACGCTGCTCTTCGATTAGCTTCTTCAGCTCGTTCGAGTTCATCTGCTGCAGTTCCAACGTGTTCGATAGCCCTATCAACAGATTTTCCTGTCTGTTTATTATCGTCTGCAATTCGTTGAACTGTTCCCTGGACATCGTTATTGTTTCGGGAACTTCCTCCGCAAAACAATTTAAAGAAAATGATAAGCACAGCAATAAGGGCAAAACTAATAACAAGATACTTGCTATACCTGATTTGTTTTTCTTCATTCACTTTCTGCCCTTCTTTCAAATTAAATTCTATTTCATTATCATCAAGATAGTTCTATTTTCAATATAATCAACCTGTGCGCCGTTTTCTATACTCCTACTTATATTTCCTAGTGTTTTGGAGATAAAACAACGCACAGGCTAATTCTGTGGCTAGCTTTTATCTTACAGATTGTAATAAGTAATGCACCCTACCAAAATTGCAAGAGCAATACCAGCCCAAATCAAAATACGCTGTTTTTCCATATTAGTCACCTCCTTATACAATCTTTACCAATTATGATGCCACCAGATAGCCTTACCGCGAATAACATCCCCGCCTGGTTTCAGTTCTCCGTCGCCTGGCACATCTGGCAATTTCCATAAGTCCCAGCGTTCAAAAGTAGTTGCCGGCCCGTAGTCGTCTAAGTCTGCTGCTTCTGCATGTGTCATTACGGTATCGGCATCAATGTCCAATCCAAGCTCCTCACACAATACAGCTACAACTTTTGCCATACTATCTATCTGTAACTCTGTCGGTGGCACGTTGCCAAAGTCGATACTACCATCAGCATAGGCTACAGCATCTACACAGCACGCTAAAGCAATCCCAATAGCTCTAGAATTGCGCCGCCATGTATGAGCCTTATATTCAGTTAAATCATCGGTTGTCGCCATAACAGCGCCGTCGCTGTCAATGTTTAGGTGATAGTCACTAAAAAACTGGTGATAAATACCAGCTGACCAGTGTAGATAAATCTTATCAATATTACCTCTAGCCCTTGCTGCTAACTGCCGTAGCTCATCTAAAGTGATTCTTTTTGTTACTGCCCCCATTATTCTCTGCCTCCTGTTCAAATTTATCAGGGACACCGTCCCCGTCTTTATCTACTAAACTCGTAGCTATGAAAGTCACAAATGCAACCATAGCCGGACCTGTGATCTCACGTATCAACGCCAGCAGGTCAGACATAATAATCTTATCTAGCCATAACCACATATACATCCATGCAGCGTAATAGGTCAGTACCAGCAAAACGACTGCAATAAAATAGCCTACAATGACAGCCATTATTTTGGGCGACATTGAGGCTACTTTGTTTCTAGCACTCACTATTAAGTTTTTTATTTTCTCAAACATAAATATCACTTATCCTTACATGAACAGTTATTACATTTGTTTTCTACCAGCAATAACCGTTCACCAACTTCATCAATCCTGTTATGTGCAGATTTTGCCCTCTGATCAATCTCAACAAATTTTATTTTTAAATCTGTTGTACGTTCTTGTTCCCTATTAATAGTCTTAGCTAAAGCGTCAACAGTCTTTTGCAGGTTCTCTATCGCCGTAGACAAAGGATTTATTATCCAAATCTTAAATACAAAACCTACTATGCCAAATAAAAAGCTAAAGATTGTTATTGAGGCCATTGCCATTTCAACCATCTTTGCACCGCCTAATCTAATATAATAGCGTCCAGTTCTTCTTTGCTCTGGGCTGCATTTACTTCAGCCTGTTTTATCCAACCATTCTGTTTACAAGTGCCTCTGTGAAGTCCTAGATCAACATTCCACTGCAATAACTGTTCTTTTGTTAAAAAATATACCTGCTTAATATTTGCATTTTCTGGATATCCTCTCATTGGGTATCCATTGGGGAAATTTTCATTAAATTTTTCAGGCGAAAGATAGATTGTGTTGAGATCGCTAGAAACTGTGTTTTGTGTATCTCTGTCGCTATCATACCTCACAGGGCTACCGGTGCATTGAGAAATAAAACCGCCAGTAATTTTATCTGCTGTCCAATTATCTACTTCTGCCAATTTAGCAAATTTGAGGTTCTCAAATGGTACAGATGGTTTCTCATATAAGTCACCAGTAATATGACTAATTAAATATTCTTTGCCGGAATTTCCTAATAACCTGTTATATTCAGCCTTATTTATTAAGTAATATCCTTGACTAATATATTCTTTAATCTCATCTTCATTAAATTGAATTGCCTCTTTAGTATCAGCTCTCTCATCATTTTCTGATGGTAAAATTAGATAATATTCTTTATATTGATTGCCCATTTTTACCCTTCTTCCTATTTAATGTCCTACAGATATCCAAAAAATATACGATGTTTTAACTCCGTTTGTAAGAGCGTCACCTACAACAGTAAAGTTAGATTTAGTAACAGCCGTCATACTATATGCTGCCAAATCTGCACTGCCTAAAGATGCTGTTGGTATTCCAACCACAGAAAATGCAGCATTTGAATAGGTAATAGGAAAAGCTATAGTAATACCTCCTGCTAGTAAATTTGCTTGATTATATCCCCACTGTATAGTGAAGTTGTTTATTATACCGACTCGTACATATCCACTATTTCCTAATGAATATGTTACGCCACAAATAGACAGTATGTTATCTACGATGTATTTAGATATAAGCGACCTTACCCAAGATGTTGTAGCTACATTTCCATTATTACTGTCTGCTGATGGCGATGTTACAGACAAGATACCGTTTATCGTAGTGTCGCCAGTTTTAGGCACATAATCCATTTCAGGAAGTTGATTTGTTGGTACTTTTCCATCTACAAGGTCTGCTTTGTTTTGTAATGCTTCCTGCATTATTTCTGGAACCTGTGCTGCAACAGCCTCTTTCGTCTTTAATGGCGTCATTGCTTTGTTATCAACTACACCAGCGATAGCTTCCTCTGTTGTCGCTATACCAGTAATACCGGCTAAACCTTCTAAGCTATCAGCAATACCCTGCGCTCTGTCTGCCTGCTCTGTAGCTGTAGTTGCTGAAGATGCTGCTGATTCAGCACTGCTTTCTGCACTTGTCTTACTCGCAGAAGCTGAATTTGCTGATGCTGCAGCTAACGTTTTAGATTCTAATGCAGATTCAGCACTACTAGAAGCCGCACTAGCGAAATCTGAAGCACTTTTTTTACTATTTTCTGCAGCAGTTTCAGCAGCCTTAGCATTTTCTTCACTTTTTGCAGATTTGGTTTCACTAGCTTTCGCATTATTCTCACTTGTTAATGCTGCATTTTTACTTGCTAATGCTGCATCAGCACTGCTAGAAGCTGATTCTGCCGAAGCCTGGGCTGTTTCCGCACTGGCAGCAGCAGACGACTGTGATGCAGCCGCAGCATTTTTACTTGCTAATGCTGATTCAGCAGAAGAAACAGCTACACTTTTTGCGTTTTCTGCGGCAGCCACTTTTTCATCAAGTAACGTTTGAACGTTATTAACAGCATCTTCTGCCGCAGTAGTCGCAGCTTTAACAGCGGTATTTTTAGCAGCGACAGCTTCGTCCTTTATTTCCGTAGTTTCATTTACTGCAGCATCTTTTATAGCGGTCAGCTCTTCGATTGCAGTATTTTTAATATTTGTTGTTTCGTTAACGGCGCTCTCTTTGACCTGTTTCGTTTGCTCTAATACATCTTTAGCTAAAGGTAACACCCTCGCAGGGTCCTCCGTCAGTACAAGCCCATCACCAGCATCATTGATTCTAAAACTCATTCCAGCCTTTACCGGAAAAGTATTATTAAAATTACTTACATCAATACCAGCAGATAATGTTCTATTCAATTTTTCATTTAATTGCTGACATATAAAAGTTAGATCGTCAAAAGACAATTCAATATTCTCTGCAAAAAACGGACCTTGATTAACCAGGTTCATTAGCTGATACAATGGCAGCTCACGATAAATAGTTATTTTATGACCATCAGGTAGCGGATCGCCATTAGCTGGATAAGTAACTGTTTTAGCTCCAAGATCGACAGAAAAATTCTCCGTTTCTACGGCAACGCTATCATCACCTGTAATATATACTTTTATATATTCAGGATGATCCGTCATCTGAAATGTTATTGGGAATTTCGTTGTCGCTCCATTACCAACATAAATATCTTTAACTGTCGTATTCTGTACAGTCATATGCTCACCCCCTATATTTTTGCTGAGGCCGGAGCATCTTTAACTACAGTAGCATTTAACATACTGGCTATAGTTGATGCTATCTTTAACTTCTCGTCCAAAGATGCAGCCTTCTTCTGCTCCTCCAACAGTAAATTTATTTGGTCTTGTATGATAGCCTCTTTATCCATAATTTCACTCCTGTTCTATAACTGGAAGTATGCCTTTGTTCTTCAATTTATTAATACTAGAAATTTTCAGTTTTAATAATTAATGACATTAAGAATCAGGTTCTTCGGGTTCGCTTAATAGATCGCCTCGATTTTTAGATAATGCTTTTTCTAAAAGCATTGCAGATGATTCAAACTCTTTTAGATCATGGCAAATACTTCCTAATCTTGCAAAAATTTCACCAAACAATCTGTAATCTTCATTCTTAAAATTTTTAGTTCTTAATTCATTAATCATACTTTGAAATAAATTTAAAACTTGCTCTTTGTTACTATGTTTTGTTTCCATAAGCCTCTCCTTCCAAATAAAAAAGCGCCTACCGAAGTAAGCGCTTTCTATTAAGTTCTAACTAACTTTATGATACTATTTTAACTCATTTTTATAGTAGTTTTGTCGGATACATTTTTTATTTTTTTACATCGCCTCTGCTCTCATATCCAATAACCTTACATTACTATTTTAACTCTTGTTAAAGGGCATTTTGTCGGAAACTTTTTAAAATTTATTTCCTAACATCAGACCAAGCTTATACCCTTGATCATAACGACGCCGGCTGGACTTATCCATAAACCGAACTACCTTCGACGACGATTCACGTTCTTTCTTTATCTCATATGCTATGGCTGCTACTTCTTCAAGCTGCGCCGGAGACAATTTGTTCAACAGCTCCCTAAATGATTTCCGCACTTTATTCATTATTTACACCGCCTTTGATTTGTTCTTTTACTTCTTTTCTATCAGCGGTGGAGATCTCGCTTTTTGTCTCTGTCATTTTATCACTATCTTCATATATATATTTTCTTGCAAATTCTTCTTGAGATGTGCTTCTTACAACTTCGACAAATTTCTCCAATGCCCTTTTTTCTTCGTCAGGACACGATATTCGTGGATACTTTCCTGATAAAATTTAGTGGCGGAATTTTCCGCCACTAAAATTATTCTACATATTTTATCTAGTCATCATATTTCCCAAACGGAAGCCAATTTCATAATTATCATATGAAGTTAATTTTACATCGCTAATTGCACGAATATTACTGAATATCTGTAACCCCAGCTCATTAAGAGTATTTGCAAAACAACGAGATTTTTCAGAAGTATTACAACGGTTATATAAATTTAATACTTCATGCAAAGCAATCAGCTTGCCTTCTAAATCCTTTATCTTCTTCTGCAGCTCTATATTCATAGGCGCATTAACAAGCATGGGTCTTTGTGGCTCACACGACGATTTTACCGGGAACAATTCAGCAGGTGTAAATTTTCGATTTCTCGCTTCGTATATCTTTCTAACTCCACTTTCGGTAAGTACTATTAAGGCAGCGATTGTAGACTTGATTTTATTCTCTCTGCGGTACTCGAATAAGTCATGTCCACGCAAGAAGTAAAAATCTACATTCTCTGTCATAAACCACGGTCTACGAATATAATTTTGAATCGACGACGCATCAACATTTAAAATCATAGCTACGTCTAACTTAGTTAACACCGGTACGCCTTTCCAATATTTTAACGTAGGCTTATAAGCTTCCTCAATAAGTGTTTGCTGCAAAGGCTTTTTGCTTAGCTGTGCTTCCATTTCGTGAAAACGGTTGATATAAGATGCGGTAAACGACGATCCTTTGCGACCGGTTTGCTTATGAGCTAAAAACTCACAGCCTTTCTTAGTTATTTGATAGATTCTCAACCTACGACCAACCTTATCTTTATAGGTCGATTCTTGGAAAAATTCATTGAAACCAATTTTGGATTCAATGAAATACTTTGTGTAAGTATCAATATCTCTCAACAAGTGAGCGTGATTCTTGCCTAGCATAATTGCTACTTCACGACTATCTAAGGTTAAACTTTTGATGTTATTCATATATCCTTGCTCCTATTCATTCCCACAGGAGTATGATATAATAAATTTATCAACTCTTGTGGTTGGTATTGAAACAGTCCCTTTGTGCTTGGTCGTGCTGGGGGCTGTTTCTTATTTTTTTTCTGAACCCAAAACTATTTCAATCCCTTTACGAATGACTTCAACTCTTGTTTGATTATGCGTTTTTGCATATTCTAATAGTCTGTCATTCATTTCAGATGTTATTCTTACTGTAACATCAATATTCTTAGGATTATCTAGTTTTGGCCTTCCTATCCTAGGGCTCACATCATTTCACCTCACTTTATGAACCTCACTAATTAAATTATAATTTTTGAGTTTCAAAAAGTCAAGTGTTATTTTCAATAATTTATAAATGTGTTATAATTGTGAAAAATGTAGTAATATCATTTGTAGGAGGCACTATGAAAATTCTTTTTATATTTATATATTTATTGATGTTTCCGTTAAGTGTACTCGCATATCAAAATGAACCAACTGGTTTTAGAGGATTAGAATGGGGAGATACTCTAGAGGAGATATCAAATAAACAGCCAACTTACTTTTTTGTCGAATTTAATAGACCTAAAGAAAATATAGTCAATTATGATGTTTACATTGATGATAATAAATTAAGCGATGTTACATTCGTTAACCCAGTATCAATGTTTTTCTATAACGGAAGATTAAGTAGTATTCTCATAGAATTTAATCACAACGAATATTATCAAGATGTTCTTGATAAATACAAGGACTTATCCCCTAAACTATTAGCATTTTTTGGTACTCCACAAACTTCTACAGAAAAAAATGATAATTTAATGTCTTATAGAGTTTTTCAAGTATGGGCTGGTAATATAACCACAATCGCCTTAGATTTGGAAATAGGACGACAATTTACTCAAGAAAAATATAATGGTAATTTATATCTAAACTTATTTTCTACTGCCATAAATAAAGAAATAACTGCCTCGGATGCTGAAAGGTTAGCACAAACAGCTAAAAAAGGTTGGTAATTATTCACTTATAAGATCTTGTCTATGTTTCATAGTATTAAGGAGGTGCTTTATATGAAAAAATTAACTGTTCTATTTTTAGTTTTTACATTAGCTTTGGCTGCCACTGCTTTTGCACATCCCGGCCGCACTGATTCTAACGGAGGACATTGGGATAGAAGTACAGGAACTTACCACAGGCATTAATTTATTTATTGCCTGCTTTTATAAGAAAGAAGGAGAATCATGAAAGATAAAATTTCAGAGGTTTTGCACTCAAAATCTAAAATATTAATTTTATTTTTAACTTTAATTGTTATATTAGAGATCTATCAAATAGGGATATTAAAATCACAAATTAACAATTTACAATGGCATTGTGCAAATCTAGAATCCAAAATAGATACTATTAATGAAAACAATGATACTTTACGAGTAGATTCTATTGAGGACAGAATAGATACTGTTGAATCTAAAATCAATGATATTGAAGTTAGGGGAACTGATTTAGAACACCGAATAGAAGAATCAGAAACTGAAAGATTGAATAACTCTATTTCTATCAACGAATTAGAATACAGGATAAAAAAATTGGAATTTAATATTTCTATGTTAAATTTACAAATGTATTAAAAGGAGTGCTTAGGTTTTGAAAAAAGTATTATTTATTATGTTCACAATATTATTTATATCTTCCAATTGCTTCGCTGAAAAACAAGAATGGCATGATAAAAACTTTGATTTTAAGAAAGCCAGTAAAGTTTTGATAGAATTTTATTTTTTACCTCCAAGAAATGGAATTTCAGAAAATGAAACCGAAGATATATTTTTTGAAAAAATGTCAGATATTTATAAAGACTTAAAACAGCAAAATTATAAATTTTATGTTGCTTATAATATAGCTGATATGATAAAAGAAAAACACAATATTGATATCATCGAACTATATAAAACAAACCCAAGTAATGCAGATGAATTATATCGTTCTTTTGTGAAGGATAACATGGATTTAGTTATTAGAACTGAAGTTATGGCCTATGATATTGGTTCTCAATACTATGAAGGATATTATTTAACCCTTCCTTCTGTTGATACATCTTTTGTCACTACACCATATGGTAGCGGTACTGTTACAACATATGGAACTAAACAACAATATATCAGAGGTGGTAATGTGCCAGTTTCTTATTGCTCCGTACGATTTACAAATTACGAAATGAAAACTGGCAATGCAGTCTGGTCTCTCATTGATGATAGAGCCAAAGCTAATCAAACAATATTCGATAACACCAAACCCAAAGATCTATATAAAAGAATTATTAGCAATTTCGTTAATAAATTAAAAGAAAAACTTGATAGAACCCAAACATAAAATTTAAGACAATCTAAAGTAAAAACCCCCTCGAATTCGAGGGGGTTTCTTTTATTCATCACGTTCTCTTTTGGGTCTGCGTCGGAACAGATCCTCGGTTCTCGGTGTCATATCACCGTATAAAATATCCCAAGCATTAAAGAACCATTTGCTAAGTTGGCTCGGCAACCCTTTATAGAGAAGAGCTAAATTAACAACCGGCTCAACAAGCTCTTCGTTTTCTTTTTCACCTCTAACCACTTCACCAATAGTCGAAGTAGAAGTAAATACTGTATTCAACGAAGACTCTATCGGAGAGATGCGATATGGGAAAGTCTGCATATCAAACATTCTCCTTACTCCAAAATTTACTCCCTGCCCTATTGGCCCTCCTAATGTAAACGGATAAGAAAACAGTTCTGACAGGAAATCATTGTAATCGTCATCATCATCATCAACAAATGGATTTTCTCCAGCAAGAAGAAGTGAAAATAGCGTAAATGCAATCCATTTTCCACAAACAAAACTAGTTATTTCTTTCGCCATCTTTTTATATTCCTTGTCTGAAAGGTTTAGTTCTTGACGTTTAAATGTAACATACCATTGGTTGAATTGTGTATTAAAAAATGTTTGAAACATGAAAAATATTTTTGTGGCGCCTTTAGTTCTTACCATAGAAGAAACATCTGTCGCTCTTGTAGAACCCATTGTTTTTCTAATTATGCTATCTGCATAGTCTATGGCTTCCTGTTGAGTTTTTCCTCTATTCATCTGCCGCGTATATGCGCCGTACCATATTGGCATTGCTGTCAAACCATCTGTAAATGCCATTGACATATTCGACCATTCCAATACTTTTTTTGTCATGCCATCCAATTTATTGTTTTCCATCAGCTCCCTTGTTGTAAAATCAGTGCCTTTGAATCTTTCAGCCATCATTGGCGACAGTTCCTGTACAGTCTTCCACATTTCTCTTGCTGCTCGTGGCGAGTTGCAGCCTAACATAATTCCATTAGTAATAAAGTCCTGTAACGCCTCTATATGTCCATATCCTTCAACAGTATTACCATAAAGCGCTATATTAGCAAGATTCTGCGTATTTATCTTAAGGCTCATACCAATCATATAAGGAATAACCTTACCACGCAGTTTATCTGCTACATCTCCTATAAATGTTTCAGCTGCCGAAGTATTATACATGCCTTCAGGCCTAGCAGTCACATCTATTTGCTCTTTTAGTGCTTTAAAAGTTGCTGTGCCAAGCTTAGCTCTCATAAGACCTGTTATATCTTTATCATTAAATATACGGTTAGCACCCTGAATAACTTTTCTAAAATGTAAGTCATGGATGGACGCATTAATCTCTCTTATCCCTGCATCCAATGTAAGATCAACAGGGTATTTTGCTCCTACTGTTCTTGCTTTCATGCTTCCGGTATTAGTATGCATACCATATTTTAACTGAGGTTCATTTGTTTCAGTGAACGGCGTATTGCCTGCTGGAGTATTTCCTCCCCTTGTATCTCTAACAAGCGGGAAATATCCTCCTCTAAATATCACAATATTACCGTCTGCAAGAACAAGTTCCCGAGGTGTCGCTTCCTGTTTTTTAGGAGTAAAGCCTTTAGTCTGTCGTTCGTTCTCTGCTTTTTCCGACCATTTATATTCTGCGATATTTATTAACTCTTGCGCCATAACTACATCATGGCTTGTTAAGTTATTGCTAAGAAATCTAAGAATGTTTTCTGCAGTAGTTTGCCTTGCAGCTTCATCAGATACAGTCTCAGACGCCCTTACCCATAATGGCGAATTTTCAAGCCCAATCGGTGGAGTATCACATAATCTCCTAAAGCTTTCCTGAGTCCCTGAATACACAAGCATTTTGACAAGATTCGTTCTGTCAATCTTTAATGGTTCACCATCTATATCTGTGCCTAATTCTGAATAACTTACCTTTGCATAGACATCCCCAACAGCTTCTTTCCAACGTTTAGACGCAGTTTCAAACTTATTTGCTAAATAAGCCAAATCAACGCTTTCAATGTCAAGCTTATGCTTTAGCGGAAGATAAAGCATATTGTAAAAGAATCCTTGCTTCCCTTTGTCGAGAATTTCATATATGCTGTCGGATGTTAACCCTTGAGCTATTCCTTTTTCGATCAGGTTTACTTTTGCATTTTCTCCTGGAACAAGCTTTTCGGTTGTTTTCAGTTTTTGAAGGTGCAATAACGTTTCTTCCTTGAATTCATTAAAATCCTTTTTAGTTTCTAATAGGCCTACGCCTTTTTCCTGTTTTGCCAGAGCCCGGATATTTTTTATAGCGTCAACCACATCAAAGTATTGATTGCGCGTTAATGCCGTAGGATTAGAAATGTCAACAGTTTCATCGAATAGCCACTCAGCAATATCAGCGTTTCCTAAAAACTTATTCATAGCATTAACGTATTGTTCAAGCGTCATTTTTTTATTAGCCGGATCGTATCCTTTTAACTTTATACCCATTCTTGCAAACAATGCTCCTGCTTGAGACAGATGGTCATCATTAACCCAAGTTTCTTTTTTTGCATTCTTAGCCCTTTTTAAAGCTCTTCCCGCCTTATCTACAGCAAGTCTAGTTTTCATACTTTCCATAACCAGAGCATGGTTTAATGCCTGTAAACGTTTCTGAGTTAAGGCTGTTTCCATATCTCCATCTCTTACAGCAACAGCAGCTTTAGCTGCGGCGTTACGCTCTGCAACAATAAATTTTTGCACTCTTACTGAATCTTTTATTGACATATTATCAATCATTTCAACTGCAGCATTAATAGCTTGTTGCCTACGTGCTTTAGCTAGTTTCATTTTAGTTTCTGTGCTACGCTGTTTGGCGAGAATGCCAGCCGCAGCATCTTCGATGATTTGCTGTTCAACCCCTAGAACCAATCCACTTTCATCACTATAGAAAGCTTCCTTAGTCGCAAGTTCAGCTACCTGTCTTTCAAGCACTATGTCAGGGTACTTCTCATTAACAACTTTATCAACAGCATTTTTTATAGCCTGTGCTTCCGTAGGATTTACAAGAACAGATTTTGCAAAGTCTTCTCCACTAGCATATTCATTTTGCTCTGCCACTGCAGAAAACAATAACATATATTCCTGTTCTTTATCGGTCAGTACTTCTTCGGAGTTCTTTGCTCTACCAATTAGCTCTTGATATTTTCGCGCAGCTGTATCAGCACTTTTTTCTCCTAATGTTTCGATCATTTGTCTTTCCGCTAAATAAAGTTTTTGACCTTGAACATTTTCTTTAATCGAAGGAGTAACTTTATCTCTGTATGCCTTTATTTCCGCACTACGTTCTTTAGTGAAATTTTTAAGGCTCTCTTTCGTCAAGCTTTCAACAGCTTTGTCATAGGCATTTTCTATTGTTTTAGCAAGTTGTATTTTAGACTTCTCGGAAAGGGCATCTATAATAGTAGCAGGAAGCTTGGCAAAATATCCGTCTAGCTTTTGTTGCTCTATGATAGCCTCCTCACTTGCAAGCGCTCTGTCAAATACTGCTCTTACCTCCGGAGTAATCTCCTTTGCATATTCTTTATTAGCATCAACAAAATCTTTGATCGATTTATAAATACCAAGCAGCCACTTTTTCCAGTTTGCAAATATCCGTCGCAAGTCTTTACTTGGTGCAATACCCAACATAAAATACTGTTCCGCCCCAGTTGCCCAACGTTCATAAATTGCTGTTTTGCGGTCAAACTGCTCTTTGGTAAGATCACCATCATATTTATCAAGTTCAGCCCATTCTTCTTCACTGCTTTCTGCATATTCAAGGAGTGTCTGCCTATCTTTACGCATCTGTTCTGTTGCGGTAGGAAGCTTACTGCGCCTCATAATATTCACTGACAAATAGTGTCCCAACGCCTCGTGAATAACAGTACTAGCATCAGCCCCTTCAAACAGGCTGATAATTGCTTTGCCTTCTTCGTCCCAGGTGATAGCGCCTTTAGTTTTCCCTTCGGCTTGGTAGTATCCCTGCATTTCTTCTCGTCTCTTGCGAAGTGCATTTTCATCTGGTATACTATTATTAAGAAGACTGCCAAGGTTGTTGCCTTTGCTAGCGGAATCGCTGCTAGGAGATTGTAACAACTTGTCAGTCTTAACAAAACCGCTATCTGTTGAAAACGGCATGAGCCATTCGGGCTTCTCGTTTTCAATCAGCTTAGCGGTTTTTTCTTTATTGATATATCTTAATTTTCCGTTTTCAATTTGCTTAGCAAACCATTCATAGCGTGGTTCGCCTGTCTTATTGTCAGTCTTACCATATGCGCTTATAATTTCGTTCATAACATATTTATTGCTTTTATTATCTACTTCAAGCTCAAAAGGCACTACAATGGTTGCTCCATTTTTAGATTTTAAATCTAGAGCAACTATTTTTCTTTTTGCACCATTCTTACCATCATAGGTATCAAATATCATTAAGGGATCAGTTAATGCCCTAGGTATCTGCTTCACTATATCAGCAGACATATCACTTTTATGTTTTCCATTTAAAACTTTATCAAGATTTTCAACAGACATATCTACCGGCAATATTTTAGCACCAGCAACTTCTAACGCAAGAGGTGTCTGCATTACTCTAATAGTTTTATCTACCAATTTTCCTGATATAAACTTATCAATATTAGCAGCAAAGTTATTTTCATCCTCAAGCAATTTTTCGTTAGCGCTTTTAGTTTGCATATATCGGCCATTAGGAGTGCTGATAACTCGTTTGAAGCTTACAGGGTTATCCCTAAAATACTGCATAGGGTCATCAGGATATTGAGTTCTTGCGGCACTTTCCAACAACACCATCGCTTGTAATGCTTCTTGTTTTGTTGCCCCAATCTGTCGAAGTTCGTTTACCTTTTCGGTTTTCCAATTTTCAAATTCATCTAAATTATATTTTGCTTTCTGATATTCCTTAGCTATCTCTTTTTGCAGACGCTCATTATTCACTGAATAACCATCATCTTCAAATGTTATACCATCTTTGACAGCATTCATAAAATCTGCATTCTTTGCTACCATTGCTTCAAAGTTTCCTACTAAAATATCTATGGTCTGTCCCGACTTTGCTGCTTGGACAATATCTTCTTGTTCTAATCCAAGCGTTTCTGCGACATTATTAATATTTTGTGTCTGAGCATACTGATACAAAGTCTCGCCGTCCACCTGAACAAATTCGCCTTGCAAATTGGCATTTACTACAGACGCTGCATAAGCAGGCTCCGCTCCGCTTTTTTTTATTCGCTCTGCGCCTTCTTCAATCATACTAAGTTGCTCTCTATGTATTTCTTTATCAATACGTTTATTAGTACGATCACTAAAAACTTTCAATCCACCAAAACCAACACCAAATACACCACCAACTAGACCAGAGTAAATAGCATCTTTAGACATTTCAGGGAAAGCTTTAATTATTTTATCCGTAAGTTCTCCAATTCTGGCATTTGGATTCTTCGCTATAATATCGCTTACTCCTTCGGGGAACTCCTGCAACGCTTCTGTAAACCCTTCCTCTACGCCGCGTTTAATTATCTCGGTAAATTTTTGAATGTACCCTTTTCCGCCAGGAACTTTAGCAAGGATTTTTTCCATACCTGTTTTTTCTAATATGCCTTGAACTACAACATTTGTAATTAAAGGCAATTTCATATCTTCAAATTTTACGCCTTCTGCATTTAACCGTTCATACTGACTACCAGCTATTTGTGATCCCATAAAGGTTGTAGCTACAACAGGTGCACCAGCTAACGCAAGACCAAATTGAGCAATAGTTGATGGTGCAGCTTCCGCCACAACAAGTCCAAACTGCCCAAGCGCAGTATCACCTTTAACAGGCGTTCTTTGTAACAAAGGAGATTTTGCAACTTCTTCTAAAGACACAGCTTTCTCTCTACCAGTACTGCCAAGTACATTTCCTGCAGTATATAACGCTCTGAATGCTAACGGCATATTAATTCCTAAGGTTTGTTCGTCTTGTGCTGCACTCTCATTAAATTTCCCTAGTGCAATTCCATAATTAGCAATATTTCGCGCTGCCCCTTTAACACCATTCCATAATGAGGTAGCCGTTTTCCATTCATCGGAATACTTTGTATCGTCTTGCAAAAAAGCATAGTTATAGTCATCTTTTGTACGGACATACTCACCAACATCATTGCGTTGATAAATATTGAGATTTACTCTATTTTTTATTTCTGATGTGACCCTATTTAACTCTTCTTCATTAAATGGCATCTTATTCACCTACTATCTCTTTTAATTCATCAGGATCAACTACTTTTATCTCTCCATTTTTCATAACAACTCTGAAATAATAATCATCAGCCTGCTGAATCTCTTTAATCCCTGCCATCGCCAAAGTCGCAGGCGCATAGTTAACTTCAGTACGCCAACCTAACCACGAATCTTTATCAACAATACTGCCTAGTGGCTGTTTAACCATAAACTCTTTCCCCTTTTCTATTATTTCATATGGTGCCGGCTCACGTCCTCTCCGTTCTGTTTCCTCGGTAATCCAACTTTGTAATAGCATCTCTACACCTGTCCACATAGATTTTTTTGCCTTTGAATTTTCCTTGCCTACAATGCCGTCTTTAATATAGTTGTTTAAATCATGCTTATAAATTCCTTTGTTATTTTTATATTTAGAGTATTCCTCCTGCATGATATATTTTTGATCTGCCGATAAATGCAATTCATTGCATGTCTGCATTAAAGATTCGTAATCAGGAAATGTTCCTGCTGCAAGTCTAGATTTTAAAATACTCATTTCGACATCACTTGCTTTTCTATCATTAGAATCATAAAAATAATCCGCTGCGGTTATCATTTTCTTTCCAGCTTCAACATTTGCGCCAGCAGTGGTTTTTACCCATTCAATTACCGATTCATAAGGCACACCTTGTTGATGCATAGTATAGATTTTTTCATTAACGTTTTTATAGAATAAATCATTCTGCGCTTTGATCCGATTCTCACTATCGGCTTTCATATTTTTATACGTTTTAAATATCGATTCTCTATCCTCAAAGGATATTATTCTCCTACTATTGTCACCGTCTTTGTAGTCAGTAAAGTCTAAATCTAAATGCCCTGCCGTAGATTTTGCAGAAGGGTTACTATATTCATCAATTACGTGAATTCCTTTGCTTTCAGCATACTGTATAAATTTAGCTCGATTTTCGGGATTCTCCAACCAATCACTTGCAACATCGACTTTCCATCCTCCACCGTGGCTACGCTCGCCTTGAACATGTAAATTTCCACTGTCGGTGCCACTTGTTACTAATAAAGGTTCACCAGTTATTTTTTTGTAATATTCCCCTAAATCAGCAATACCATTACGAGTTACATATTGTGTTCCTTCTAGAGAAACTCCATTCTTTTTGATCCACGTAGATCCCTCTGCTGACCACATAACATCAGCAGAAGATTTCCCCATATTATCAATAAATGCCCTAGCACCTTCTTCATCGCTGCCAAACTGTTCAAGAAGCTGCTTCGCCATTATATAGTTGTCTTCGAGTTGCTCTTTCTGATTAATTATATAATTGAAAGAATTACGCTGATCAGGTGTCAAAACATCATTAAAATATCGCACAAGTCTTTTGCTTTCTGTGTAGTCCTGGTTAACTATAGCCTGTTTAATTACTGCTGTACCCAGTCTACCAAGCGCTTTGTTAGTTTCCAATTCAACACGTTCTTCACCATATGTTCCAAATATATCTTCAACACTAAAGATTGTTTTGTTAACAGCATCTTTCAAAGCTTGAGGATCATTTGGATTTTGCATTAGCGTTGTCGTAATCTGATTTTGATTGTTTTCATAAGTAGTATTCTGCCAAGCTTCAAACTGCTGCGCTCTGTATTGCCCCAAAACTCTGCGATTAGCATTATCAGTTTGCTGGGTGCTGTAATCAAATAACATAGCACCTTTGCCGTACTTTACGCTTTGAGGACTTTGAGCCATAAGTTCGCTGCGGATCTTTCTTTCACCAGCTTCATACTCACCGACAATGTCAAGAGCACCTTTTTCTTTTTTCTGCATCAACTGCATTCTTAGATCGTTAGTACGTTTTACATACTCATTATTAGCCTGCAGAACGTCGGTTCTTATGATCTGCTCTCTTACATGCTCAACACCGGCCTGAATAATTCTACCGGTCTGGGATGATTCTCTTGCAACAGCCTGCTGCCCACTGTTATCATAGCGGACATTAGATACTTTACTTGCCGGTGCTCCTAACTGCGCACCTACTTGGAAAATGTCGATTGCCATATTCTAGCCTCCTTTTGGGTATAGAAAAAGCGCTTTAACAAATTGTTAAGCGCTTAAAGGTGTGTTATAATGTTGTCCGAGATAGTTTAACTATGTTGGCTTATCAGTCCGTAACTGATTGGTGGTGATCCTATGAGCATATATCAAGCATTATCCCTAATGATAGCGTTTGGTATTCTCGTGGCTACCATTATTCTTGCCGTAAAATAGCAAGAAAATAAGCCCAACGTAAGGTCGCGGGCTCGTTTTCAATCACATTCTTGTTACGAGATGAGCTAACGCTACCACACGTTAAACTATCTCTTTTCACATTTTACAATTATGAGGGAGAGCCAGCGTGCGACCACTGACTATCTCTTTTTGTTTATTATATAATACATTTCGTACTAATGCAAGTACAGTCCGTATTACTTAACTATGCTCTCTTTATCAACTCACTTTAGAAGTAAGTTTTCGGCTTCATCGGGAAATAACTGTAATTGCCTTGTCTATAGCCAGTTCCACTACTGTTGAATTGATATGTAGCACCTGTTGTTACACTAGGAGTTGAAGAACCGGAGGAAGCACCTTGCTTTCCTGCGCTCTTAGGACTGTATAAACTACCTGCAAGGGATAACCCGCTCATAAGCATATTATTCATAAGTGCACGCTTGCCGGCTTTACGGTAATTGCGTGCATTTTGATTATAGATATCACGTTGATTAACAAGGTCAGTAGACTGCTGAAAAATATTCTCAACGCCTTGCCTTGAATTATAGCGTTCGATAGCAAGCTCTGTTTCCATATTATACGCACTGTCAGCTAAAGCATTTGCCGCACTGCCTGAAGCTGTTATACCAGAAGCACCTATATTAGCCCTCTGCTGGCTTAACATAGCGTTCATACGCCGGCGTTTGTTTTCTTCGTTGATAGTATTTGACTTAGACTGTTCTTCAGCCTGTGCCTGCAGTTTATCTGCGTTCTGATTCGCTATCTGAGCATTTACCTCTGCCTGTTGAGCGGCAGCGTTATATTGCTGCTGCTGCGCTCTGCCCGAAATAAAGCCACCCAAAAGAGTGGCGCCTATTGTTGCCGCTACGCCCATTATTCATCCTCCTTTCTAAATTCAAAAAAGTGATGCGGCAGATTATAAACTCCATGCGGCGCTGGTTCATGTATTTCTGCGCCAAGCCATTTAAGCCAACGCATTATATTATCATTTCCAACATTGACCCAGTTATATAACCTGTCGTATCTCTTTAAAAGCCCTCTTACAGCCTTTTTAGTCTGTCTTCCGACAAATACCTTATGGTTCTCCGTTTCCTTCGTCATAAGCAGCCATACGCGCCCCTCGTCGCTCATTATCGAAGCTTTTCTCACTCCATATACAGCAGCAGGTACGCCGTTGATATGCAGGCAGCCGATTTCATCACTGTGCTTCAATCCATCTAAAATATCATCAAGAGCGTTAGGGCCAATAGCACAAAATAGTTCACTGTAATTATCTGGTTTAAGATTAGTCGCTATATACTCAGCATCTGCCCTTGTGGGCTTTACAAATTCATACTTTGCCATAATACACCTTACCCTTCTATTTCCGGAATCAAAGATAATACAGTCATCGGCAGCGGATCAGGCTGTTTAATTATTATCTGCTGAGTTTCATCATAAGTAGCAGACTTGATCGTTACTTTAAATTTACCTGTTTGTAAACCAATCGGTTCCCCATAGGCTTCATTACTGCGCCATTTAAATTCATTTAATTCATTCTCCTTCATTCCAAACAATCCACCGCGACTATCTTTAAGTAATAATGTAACTGTAGCAATTCGTTTCTTCCGACTTAAATATGTGCCATCTTGAGCTGTAAAATCTATAGGCAGTGTTTTTATTTCCGCATCTATAGGCAGCCCTACATGGACCTTCTTGTATTTATTTCCAAGAAGAACCTTACCGTTTTCTACAGTTTGCTGAGGAAGTACATTTCCATCTGCTAATATAGCCACAGTATACCCTTCTAAATGCTCAAGACCTGATATTTCATCGGTTGGCTCTCCTTCATAGGTTATACCACTGTCTACGAAAAACTGATCCTCTACATTAGTACTTTTATCACGGCTTTCCATTATTTCCACATAATACTGCCCGCCGCGCTCAATTACTGCATATAACTTATCTTCTGTTGCTCCTCCAATATTACATACACTAACAAACTTCCCGCCTGCCGTGGTATGCTGGTGCCATGCGTAGATATCCTGTTCCTTTATGTAGGTAAGCCCTAACAGCAAACCATCATCACGCACACACCAAACAATACTGTTAGGTATCTGCTGATAGGTCATAGATATTATTTTATGCCCTTCAAACAAGTGCGAAGCCAATAAATTTAAATCATCACCGGTATATTTATCAACATCATAGCTGTAAGCAAGGTCACGTATGATATTGCCCTGGTGCTGCACATAAATAATCCTGCTGCCGATAGTGACAGGATTAACATCTGACACACCCCTATATTCCTGCGGTTGACTTAAAACATTACTTCCTGTAATGGCTTTGCCGCCGCCACTTACTTTAAATTCTCCACCGGCTGTTAACAGCAGCATTTCACCAAAAGCTATAATTGCCTTAATGCCATTCATTTGTCCACCGTTTAAAGTGGCCGTAATTCCATCATCATCTGCAGACGGTATGCTTGTTCCAAAGTTATAATAGTCTCCTGTTTTACTTGTCCAGAACGTCTGCGGAAATCCTTTACTTCCCGCAAATACTAACCGGTCTTCATAAAAGCCTGTTGCAGAAGGATACCCTTTTTCACCATTCCAAGCAGCAAAAGCAAAATCGCGGGTTTCGTCTGTAGAAGCTAACTGTTTTTTTACAGTCCCTTTCACTACTGTAGGACTAACGTATTCGGTGATCAATACATGTCCCGTATAATCTCCCCCGATGCTTTGAATGGTTATATAGCCTCTCTGCTTCTCATTTTCACCGCTCCAAACGCCTGTATTAAATTCAGTAGAAGTAACTCTGTAACTAGCAATACTTTCAGACGTGTTCTCCTCAGTCAAGCTATAATTCTGGCTTCTGTTCCCACTCTGTGTTCTTACATTTACCCATTGTAAAGAAACAGGATCATATTTTTCCAAACTAAAATTACCATCCCAAAAACCAAAACTTTCTACATAGACATTGGATTTCGGTAATACGCTAACCTGCAGATTTCCGCCTGTACTGCTTGGTGTTCCCTTTTTATAATCTGTTTCTAAAAAGTGAGTTAGAGCAAAAAGGCTTCCTTCGTCACTTTTTGCAAAAATATCATCAGAAGCCGTCAAAGTTATATCACCATATACATCAGATGCTTTTACTGTTGTGTTATCACCAATAGACGCACTATATAAAATTTCTACCCAACCATTACCACCGCTGCCTGCTGTTCCGCCCCCCCAGTTAGTACCATTACCACCTGCACCGCCTGCACCATAGGAAGTACCATTGGCACCATCACTACCGCCAATCCATTCTCCTTCACTACTCGAGTAAGATGGTGTAGTAGCTCTGTATCCGCCGCCTCCACCTCTGGCAGAAATATTACCAAATGAAGAATTGCCTCCTGATTTTCCGCTAGTCTGACTGTCACTATATTTTACACCAACACCGCCTGCACCACCGGCGCCAACTATCACTTGATAGTCACTATTGCTGGTTACAGTCATTTTCCCTGTGAGCAGTTCGCCACTACCACCATTACCACCATATAAATATGGTCCATGGCTCATATGATTTCCTCCGCCACCGCCACCGCCTGCACCAGCAATTTTATATTCTATAGAATCTATTCCTGCTGGAATATGAACAGTGTATGTTCCCGGAGTAGTCCATTGCTGCGTTTTTGTAACGATATAAGCACTATTAAAATTAGAAGCATCAAACGGTCCACCTGTAATATCCATTGCCTCAAAGCGCCAATCTAAACTTCCATATCTTGTAAGTGTCATTGGTGCATGCGCCGGATGAACAATGAAAAGCACGTCAGCACTCTGTGTATATTTTATTTTTGCAGCATCTTCTAAATCTTTATCAGTAAAAAAGTTTTCTATGCTATATGGTGTGCCATCTTCTTTAACAACAATACCACCATCTGTATAAAACTGGCATCTGCCAGCAGTAATTTCAACAATATAATTTTGATCTGTGCTGTACATAAATGGTATTAGCACAGCCTTTTTATTATTATAAGTCTGCGCTATGAACTTAAAGCCTGGTCTATTAGCAGCGCCACCATAACGCAGAACGAAAAAATTTCTTAAAACAGCAGCCCCGCTGTCATATTTAGCAATATCAGTACGTCCATACATAGACGGTGACAATTCACCGCCGGCAAAACTTGATTTTAATTGATAGAGTGCCATAATTATGCCCCCGTAAATCTTGCTGCCGCTAATCTGTCAATGTGCGGATCCAGCAAATGTTCTTCATCAGCGTCAGTAGAACTGGCTTCTGCAAAATAAGCGTTATAAGCCTGGATACACATCTGCGTTAAATCCAATTTGCCAGTCAACGCATAAGCAATTTCTGCAGCGAGCTTCCATCCAAATGCTTCTACAAATTGAGCATCATATAAATCTGCATCAGTAACATCTACAGTGTATTCAATCCAGGCATTGCCGATATTAGTATAAATAGCTTTCCCCTGTTTATCCGAAACGATTTTATATTGGTTATCTCTCGGCAAGCCACAAAAATGCTCGTTATACATCATTCTCAGGCATACTGCATCAGCAGGGTAACGATATGCATACTTCCAGTTAGGAGGCACATCTTGAAGAGCAGCTAACTGTACACTTCTTGTAGCAAATGTCCAGGGGAATTTCCTTAACACGGCCTGTCTAACATAGTCATAGCAGCGACGGCATACTCGTGCCGGCTCGCTGGCTTCGTCAAGTCGTTCTATTGTAGCTACGCCTATATGATTAAGTGCAATATTACAAATCTCAACCTTATCCATAATTTCACCTCTGTTATAAAGAAAGCCGGGGACATATGCCCCCGGCTGATTTAATCTTGCGCCAGTGCCACTAATTCATTAATAATAGCTTCCCTGGATTTCTGACTTGTTTTTATTCCCTGTTCTTTGGCCAATTCTTTTAAATCATTAAAGTTCATTGCTTCATATTGGAGATAACGCGGATCGTCATTACCGGAAGATACTGCTGCTGGTCTATTAAGTTTCACAAAATGTTCAGGAACCTTAATATTATCTGCAAGCGTTACAATATCATCACGTCTATACATACGACCCAAAGTAAAACAATTACGCTTTACTTTGTAAGTAGCCATTATAAAGTTACCTGAATGCCGTCAGTCATATAAGCAAAGACCTTGCCACCCACAGCCTCACTAGCTGTGTAAACCAATCTAATATAACGATTACCATATTTGATTGGCGAAAAGAATTGTGCCACAGTACAAGCCCTTGTTTGAATCAGAGAATCAGGTACACTTACCTCAACCTCATCAGCAGCACTATCAAACCCCTCAGTTGCAGAAGATTGTACTTTAACCTTAGTAATCTTGCCGGAAGTCATTGGTGTGGTCAGTTTTACGTCAAAGTACAGCGGATGCATAAACCCGCCTGTACTTCCTAAATCAATAACACTGCTGTTTGCGCTTGCGCCGGTAACGGCCTGATTCTCAGACAGCAATAATTGAGCATCAATACGTGCCATTTTATATTCCTCCTTTTTAAACAAGCTGAGATTCAGTATTCAGAATAGCTGCGCAACGCTGGAACGGAACGCCCCAGAAATTAACAACAGGTTTTCCTTCAACTGTATCAATAGACAGCATAGTATTTTTGTCATTACGTGCAGCCTTAGCCATAAAAGCCTCAAACTGCTTATTGCAGAAGATCTGCAAATTGACATTATCAGGATTTTCAATCTGATAATAACCCTCGATCAATTTGTCGAAGATTGTAGTAGTAGCAGGATCTTTTAAATCAACATTGGCCAAACGCACAACATAACGAGGATCTTTAACCGCAAGGCCCATGGACCAATTATATTTATTGGTATGAGCAAAGAATACCTCACCTTTATCATTTGTTACTTTTTGTTTACCCAAATATTCATGAGTAAAGCCTGCGGTGTCGCCTTCTGGGAACAAGCCGTATACCTGCTGCTCTCCAAAGCCTACAAACCATACAGAAGTCAGGTTATCACCCTTGCCACCACAATCAATGATTTGGTCTGCCCAAATATCCTCCTGATTAGTCTTACTGTAAAAATAAGCGCCTAAACCAGTGAATCCTGCAGGGTTGATCTTCTCATCGCCATAGAAAAGCGTAGTCGCCATTTCTTGGTTCATTGCTTCAAGAAAAGCAGCATTCTCACTCATCATCCAAGAAGTCTGCATATTATTCTTTCGTGCAAGCTTTTCGTCGATTTCAGCCAGCGCTTCCATCTCGCCGCAAGTAAAAGATACTTGCTTAGTTTTAGACTTGCTCGGCTTAGTCCCGCGGTTAATCATTCTCCACGCTACTTCCGGCAAAGAATAACGCAATGTAGCTTCCTCATAGTCCTTAGAGTTACACATTTTGAACGGCAGAATTTTTAAAATCTTATTTGTTTTGGTTTGCAGTTCAATAATTCTTTGATACTTTTTGTCGAACCCTTGACGAGACGCAAAGTCTTGAAGGGTTGCGAAACCTGTCAAATCTGGCATTATTTACCACTCCTTAATATTTTTATTTGAACCCGCCGCCGGGGAAAAACAGCTCGGCGTCGCCCAGTTCCTTAGATTTAGGTGCTTGCCCATCAGGCGGTTGGTCTTCCATAAGCAAGCCTCCAATGTTTTGCAGCATTTTTTGTATTGCCGGATGATTGGCCACACCTGTATTTACAAGTACCTGCATAGCCTCACCACCGCCAAAAGTATTAACAGCTAATTTAGCAGCAGCAATGTTCTCACGAGAAATAAGCCCCTGCTTTTGACATTCAGCAGTCCAACCGTCTACAATTTCCTCCTGCTTATGCATAACGTCTAAAACTACTTTGCTATGCAAATCAATCAGCTTAGTAGCCTGCTCCTGAGTAAGCTTTGCGTCTTTAGCAATCGCTGTAAAATCAGCTTCCAGCTCAGGCGAAAGTTCCAGCCCTTCCTGTAGGTTGAATTCATATTTATCAGGAACAACAGGCTCTTGCACAGGATCATCAAATACATTTTTAGGTGTAGTTACAGGATCACCGTCACCTGCAGGCGTTGCCTCTCCACTCGGCTCAACTTCCGGAGCAGGTTCTGTTACAAACGGGTCGCCGGAAGGAGCAGGTTCACCGCCTCCACCAGCACCATCTGCTTCGAAAAACATTTGTGTAAACTTATTCATGTCTTACCTCCGCTATGTCGTTATCTACTTTAAAAAGGTCATCATCTTCTAAATCAGGAGGGTGTCTAGCGCTCTCTGCTTCATTACGCATCAGCATCTCTAAAGAATGCCCATCGTTCAGCATCCGGATATTCTTTAACAAATCAACGCCTACAGCACGTTTACCTGATAAGAAAGCATTGAAGTATGGCTCAGCTGAAAAAACCGCTGTTTCGACCTCTGTGCTTTCCAAAATGGCATAAATAAAACGCCGTCCGTTCTCGGTCCGCATAATAACGTCCAAGTCGTCCAGCGCTTGTTGTGCAAGCATATTCATTTTTTTGTTTTTCATTAAATCCCGCCTCCCAGCAATTGATCTAATGCATTACCACCATTAGCAGGTGTTTCACTCATCAACCTGGCCGCATCAGCATAATCTCTAACAGCAGGCGCAGCAGCAGCCATCTGTTCAGCTTGCATTTGTTCCTGCTGTGCCTGAGCACGTTGTTTGCGAAGTTCAGCTACTTCGTTTTCATCACGCACTATCTTTTCTTTGACGCCAGTAGATTCTGCGAAACCTCGTACAGCTTCATCAAGATTGATGATATCAAGCACTTCAGGCTGAGCAGCAGCAAGATTACCAACAAATCCAACTGTACGCTCAATAGCAGGTATTTCAACCATTTTCTGGGCTTGAGCCAAGATAGAAATGAAGGATACTTTTAATTCGCTTTTGTCAATCTCCTCTGGCATAGGCGGAAACAACCCATGTCTCAAGCAAATATCAAAAGTGCGGAGCGTCATAGGTTCTAAAACCTCATTGTGCATTTGCTCAAGTACTGGTGACAACATCAGGAGCTTTTCTTCATGCCGCTCTGCAATCTCACGCGCAGTCATTTGAGGTCCGTCCTGAGATGTAATCATCATAAACAAATCATTATAGAACGTTTCAGCTATCGACCGCCGTTTCTCCTCAGACAATGCTCCTATGCCTTCATAGGCCTTTGCTCTTGGGTCTACAAGTGGATAAGCCTGCTGTACAGTTCCATCAGGATAAAAATTTAGTCCTCCTGGCATTCTGTCAAGCTTCTTCATTGAAGCAGGAAATGCCATCGCCGGATCTGCAGCATTATCAATAGCCCTAAGTTTATTCTTCTCAATCTTCTGTAGCTGCATACAATCGCCCAAAGCATTATGTCCAGGTCCAGAGCCATATACACCATTTGCAATCAAGGTCCAGCGCGGCATGAGGAACGGGCATTCCCTAAAACCTGATATCTTCAGGAATTTGTCATTAGCACCTTTTTCATAGTGATATGAGCGCCAGGGGAAATTGCCTAAAGCCAATTTGTTAGGATCATAATCATCATTACGCTCTATAAGCATTTCAATATCAAAGTATGTTGTGATATTTCCGTCATTATAAGCAGATTTCACGCTTTCCGATACGTTATCAATACCATATTCTTTAACGATTTGGTCTGCGCTTAACCTGAAGCGTCTAGCGAACGTATAAACTCTTCCCCTTGCATCTACACCACCAGCATATTCACCGCAGGTGTACGGCCTCATCCATATGCCATAATTGTAGTCTTCCAGCATCAGAGAAGCCCCTGTACCAAATTGAGCCATTTCAGCCTCAATCTGCTGCAGCATATTATAAGCATTACTCTTAGAATAAATGCTGCTCATAATCTCCTGGCAATCATCTAACCACATCCTTACAGCGTGGTAATTAGCTTTTTCTTCATCTTGCAGACCAAGCTCAAACCAAGGCCTTGACGGCGATGTCAACCCACTGTGGATACCAGCTGCACATTTACCAACTGCTTTTTGGGGATGTGGGTCTATAAGGTATTCGTCACGTCTATGCCCTTCTGTGCTTTGGATATCTTCTTCAAACCTGCCCCTTGTCGGATTTATATAGCGGCTTAGCATCCTCCACGTTGGCTCATATTGGCTGCGCAATGTATAAAGCTGGGAGATAGTATGTTGTTTTCGTGTTAATTTATCGCTGTCACGCAGCATATCTTTGATATCCATAATCATTCTCCCAACAACATTTTCTTGACACTATCAGAAGTAAGCTGCCCGCCAGTCTTATTGGTATAGCTTCTGCCACGAGCTTTAGATAGTTTTTGAAGCAGGCTTTGTCTCTCTCCCTCTGTCGCACTATCAATAGTAGCCGCTGCTGTACTGCCAGGTGCGCTTTGTTTTATAGGCTCAACACTGCCACCTCCACCGCCGCCACCGTGTAACTGCATCATAATCTTATGCATAGTCTCACCTCCCTTCACATACCGGCAAACGGATCATACGACTGCTGCCTATTATTCCCCAAATAACATTCTTTTTTAATTACAGGGTAGGCAAAAGTTAAGGCCAATGCATCCGCTCTATTAGGAGATGGTTGACCTCTTTTCTTCATATCATCCTTAGATTCAAGCTGTATTTGTCCTTTTAAATTAACACCAGCTTCAGGGCCTATCAAATCATTAGTTAAAATTTCATCATCCTCAATTACACCACCATTAATTAACCACTCTTTCATATTTCCCCACATCTCAGCCCGTTTATTAGCATAACCCAAATCAGAAGATTTTCCACCAAATGCAATAAGATTCCAAGATCTGCCCATTGTTTCGCCCGCACTCCATATACCTGTTCCATATCCTTGGTCTATGAATACAGCATCAGCATTATATTCGTCCTCAAATCTAGCAATAATACCTGCTGTAACAATATCGTTATCATTCTTTAAACAAGTATATAATCGTTTACTATAGAGGCCTTGCCTCAAGTAAACTACCAACTCATCAGGTCCAGTCCATGCTGGATCGCACCCAATAATAGTAGGCGCAAAGTTAAACTGTTCTTTCCTAATATTTCTGTTCTTAGCTTCTTCAACAATTTTTAAGCTAATAAATTGTAAATCACTTGCATTAGGAAATTCACCAAGAACACGAACTCGATATACATCACTGTCTCGTCCATATTCATTTGCAATACTTTCTATATACTGTTTTGAAACTCTTGGACTTTCTTCGCCATTAAATGTAAGTTTTTCCCAAAAGTGGCGGTTTATATTGTGGCTATTGTAAAAATAACCAGTTACTCTTGTAGGATTACTCGCCATTGCTACTCTTGCATTTTCTGCCGACAAAGCACTTCCTGCTGTTACAAAGACCTCTTCAAACACGCCCGACGCCTCGTCTACCAAAAACAAAATATTATCAGCGTGTATACCTTGCAATGCCTCTGGTCTATCCTTGCTTGCTGTTCTTGCCATAGCAAAGCTCCCTGTCTCACAAGTAAAATGGTCATTGGTCCATTCAAATAAATCATGCAGTTGCACTGGCATAGCATTCCACCACATTTTTAGCTCTGCCCATAAAGCATCTTTAAGTTGTGCGCTTGTGGGAGCTGTAACAGGAATCTTAGCTTTTGCGAAGCACGTTAAAAACCAAGGAATAATCCAAGCAAAACAAGTAGTCTTTCCTGTACCATGTCCAGACTTAACACTAACCTTAGCTCCCGGCTTAGCTATTGCCTGTAGAAATTCCTTTTGTTGATCTGTTGGCTCAACTCTCCATACTTCTTTCACAAAACGAGCAGGATCTTTTCGCCATTGTGGGATTTTCTTTTTCAAAAATTCGGCGTCTTGTTGACTAAGCATCATCTATTTCCTCAATAATTGCCGCAAGGCTTTTCTTTATTTCGACCTCATGCTTTTGTATGTATAGACCATCCATTTTATTTAAAGTATCTATTGCCCTTATCCTTGCATTTGGATCAGGTTCTTCTGTGGCGATCTTTGTTAGTAATTCCTGTCGCTGATTTATATCCATTATGTTTTTCTTGTCTTTCCTTGCGGCAAGTTCTTTCAGTCGAGCTTTAATATTAGCCTTTCTTAGCTTTCTTGACGCTGTTACTCCTGCAGAATTCTTGCTATATCCAGCTTCTATAGCTGCTGCAGTTGCATTCGCTGTTTTGGCAAAAGAAAGACAAAATCTTTCTTCTTTCTCTGTTAATGTTCTTTCTTTTGTCATATACTCACCACCTTTGCAAATAAAAAAGCACCTAACCGAAGTTAAGTGCCTTTATATTAAGTTTTATGCTAAACTTTGATGTATATTACCGTGTTTTATCGGTTTTTCAACGCCGAATTATTTATGTAGATTAAATTGGCGGAAGGCACAGGACTTGAACCTGCAAGCCGATTGCTCGACTGACGCCTTAGCAGGGCGCTGCGTTACCGATTACGCCAACCTTCCGTATGGCGGAGCAGGTAGGATTCGAACCCACACAGCGTATCCCTACGCCCTATCAGTTTTCAAGACTGCTCTCTTAGCCGTTTGAGTACTGCTCCATTAATGCCGCTGTATTACCCCAACGGCAGGGCAGTGTCCAAGCGCTAAGCTTGAACGTTTCACCAAGCTTGTTGTAAGCCTACTAACTTATAATACTATTTTAACTCATCAGAACAGGTAATTTGTCGGATACATTTTTAATTCTCAATAAATTTTTTTCGAGTGCTAAAACGACAGCATCGTTTAAAAACTCTTCGCGAAGCTCGTAGTAAGTATCTCTATTCATACCTTTTAGTCCAGCAATTACTCCTGGCGACTTATTATATTCATAACGCTGGAACATAGCATCTCCTGCTGCTTGTTTCTTATGAACCTTATATGTCTCAGCTATTACTTCAAGCCATGCTTCAGGATTTATTACTATAGTTTGATAAGGGCCTTGTCCCCACGAAATCATCTTGATCGGTTCAATATTCTTTAGTGCAGATGTTTCTGTTGGATTACTTATAAAAGCATGACCTCCACCCCCAGTATGCCCTTTCTTTGCAGTACGCTGCTCTCTTTCATCATCAACAGCTTTCTGAATATATTTCCTATTCAAAAAATACCACTCTGTATGCTTTCGTAACAGTTCTATTAGCATATCAGTCTCCTTCTAGCTTTTCTTTATAAAGTTCGATAGATTTATTGTAAAAATACTAAACCTTCTTAAAACTAATATAAACAAAAACGTTAATATCCAATGTTCATATACAAATTCAAATATCCATTTTATTAGATCAGGATAATTCATGTCTTCACTCCTTAATCATCACATATAGCTTGGCCGCAGTATTTGCAATAATGAGCATCATCATCTACCTCACCTCCGCATACAGGACATGCCCAGCCTTTAGGTATTTGTTGTGGAAAAGGACAGTTT
>OHAJ01000175.1_pt1 | contig 43327 bp, 59 predicted proteins | sample 1577101 | NCBI WGS metagenome assembly OHAJ01 (sample SAMEA3541531, study PRJEB24748) | human gut metagenome | biome: human gut; feature: human-associated habitat; material: faeces | place: China | collected 2012
GAGATATACACCATGATTGTCACTCCGAATTATAGATATTTCCAGCAGGATTTGGTTGTATTCCGATTTTGCTGTAAATTTGCAGTAAATTCGGAATAGGAATATGAACAACAACGAATATATAAGACGAGACACATATCTTGAAAAGCTCATCCTCCGACGGGATAACGGCGAAGTGAAAATCGTAACCGGACCTCGTAGGTGCGGTAAATCGTGGCTGTTGAGCCACATATTCCGGGATTATCTTCTTGGAGACGGCGTAAGTCAGGAGAACATAATCATGGTGGATTTCGACAAGGATGATGACAGACATGACTTTGATGTCCTGGACCATAAGGCTGTAAAGGAATACATATATTCTCGGATAAAGAGCGAAACGGAGAAATACTATGTATTCCTCGATGAGATTCAGGAGCTTGAAAATTTTGAACGTCTGGTTAACGGATTGAACGGCCATGACAATATAGATGTGTACGTTACCGGCAGCAATTCAAGATTCCTGTCAAAAGACATCCGTACAATCTTCCGTGGACGCGGTGATGAGATACGTGTCTTCCCTCTTACATTCAGAGAGTTCAGCCAGAACTATCCCGACAGTGTCAGTGAGGCATGGAAACTCTATTACACCTTCGGAGGTATGCCGAGGCTTCTGCATTACACCGACAACGAACAAAAAATAAATTATCTTCAGAGCTTATGGGATAAGACCTACCTTGATGATGTTGTCGAGCGCAATAACATCAAGAACGGCCTTGCCATGTCAAGACTGGCGACATCATTGTGCAGTTCAATCGGATCGCTGACAAATCCCTCAAGGATTGCCAACACGCTTGAAACAGTCCAGAAGATGAAAATTGACTCGAAAACGGTCGCATCATACATTGAATGTCTCGAAAACGCCTTTTTGTTTGAGAGCGCCGAGAGATACGATGTCAAGGGGAAGCGATATTACGAGTCAACAAAGAAATATTACTGCATTGATATAGGTTTGCGCAATGCCCGCTTGAATTTCAGGCAGCAGGAACCGACCCACATAATGGAGAATATTCTCTACAATCATCTGCGCGTACTCGGTTTCCTTGTAGATGTCGGCGTTGTAGAAAGCCGCGAGATGAAAGAGGGGAAACAGAAATTCATACAGAGGGAGATTGATTTTGTTGTCAACAAAGGCGACAGGAAATACTATATCCAGTCCGCATATTCAATCCCCACCGAAGAAAAGAGGGAGCAGGAATTGGCTTCACTGTTGAAGATTTCCGACTCATTCAAGAAGATCGTGGTTGTCGGTGATGACATAATGCCATACACTGACGATAACGGCATCTATTTTACAGGATTGTTTGATTTCCTATTAAAAGATGATTGGCTTTAACAATCTCAACAAATTAGAATATACGAAAATGGAACAGGATATTGAAGAATATGGCGAAAATGCCGTTGATGATATGATGACTGATTACGACTGTCATATCAATACCGGAGAATTGCCGGAACTGTTTGACGAATCATCGGTTGACGAGTTCATTGCCAACCTTAACGACTGGGATTAAAGGCATGGCAAGGCTTAACGACTTTATGACGAAGATTGATCTGTCGGTGCTGAATGATTATATCGCGGCTTATGGCAAGAGTATTATCTATGCCAAGGGTGAGGGAATTGTTCAACAGGGTTGTTTGTGCCGTTACTTGGGTATAGTAAAATCGGGATATTTCAAATATTTGGCGCTCAATTCAAAGGGTAAAGAGGTTGTTACCGGTTTTTCTTTTGAGGGCGAGGTGGTCACGGACTATGTACAGGGCTTCTTGTTCGACCAGACTTCACTAACCTCTATTGTCGCGGGATGCGATTCAGAAATTCTGCGAGTGCCGGTCGAAGAATTACGCCACCATCTCAGGGAGCGGAATCCAGGATTTGTCGCCGATGCGTCTTCAAACCTTTTGCAAGAAGCATATCGCCGCTATCTTGATACGCTCGTCAAAACGCCGACTGAAAGATACCTTGAACTTGTCACTCGTTATCCGAGAGATATACACAATTTGCCGATTCAAGAAATAGCATCATATTTGGGCATTTCTCGTCGTCAGCTTCACCGTATCCGTGAGGTTGAGAGTGTTATCAACTCCTCCAAAAGTGAGAATATTTAAGAAAAATATAACTCTGCGCTGATTATAATACTCTAATGAGACATTTGTCACAGCTAAAGTCATAAATGCTTAGTAACTTTGATGTCATAGAATTAACAAAACTATCAATTAGTAGCAATCCTGTTAATGCGAACGCGAAATAATCAGCTATGGATATAAATGAGTTCTCCAGACGACTCTGTGCGAGTTTCCACTTGAAGGCTATGTCTTCAAGGGCTTTCGTTCACTTGAATGATTGTGTCATCGTCGGAATGGCATTGGTCAAAGTGCCGGTCATGTCCTCATATAAGCTGTATTTCACTATATATCCGTTGTGGCGTTCCACACTTAAAGGGTGCCTGGATATTCCTCTATTCCAGATTGCTTTGCTCGATGATAAAGGCTTTGAGATTTATCTTCACGCCGAGATTGATGACGGATATGCGCAGTCGCTCATAGAGAAATGCCGTGAGCAATTTGCGTTGTTATCCGGCGATATATCGTTTGCCAACATGATTATTTCCTTGAACAACCATATAGCGCATGACAAGTCCATCAATAGCAACTTTGTGCTGAACATGAAGATATATGAATTGATCTACGGTGTCGCCCTTTATAATAATGATCTTGAGGCTGCCAATAACATATATAACTTGATTTCAGGACAAATATCGCAGTGGGATGCCGATGTGTTCCGATATTGGTATGGCGAAAAAGAGGATTATCTGAAGAGCTTGAAGGAATATGAGCCTAACAGAAACCAAATTATAGAAAACGTAAAAGCAAATCTCAACAATCCGAAGATAGCGAAAGTCCATAGATTTAAGATGTTGCATTGATATAATCGAAATATGGCATAGTCTTCCCGGAAGCGGTTTTGCGGAGGGTGCAGAGCAAAACCGCCCGACCGGGGAGGTCGGAGCGGACATGAGGGAGATTAGAGCTGCGGTATAGGATACCAGAGTACGTTGTCGCGGTATGGCTTCGCAATCACAAGTGGGTCGAATTTCATCAGCTCATAAGAGGCGACTTTCAGTTCCTCGTCTATGACGGCGAGGGCTATCACATCGCCGTTCTTCGGCATGTTGTCATCGCTAAACTTGTTCCAGCCTTTCAGCGGATTGGCGTCTGCCCACTCCGCTCCCTCGATGAAGCAGTACATATCGGGCACTCGAAAGTCGCTGTTCTTGTATTTCTCCGAAGCTACATTGCGGATTTCTTCTTTTCTGTTCATATTCTTTTGGTGGTTTTTCAGTCGTCAAACGGCAGTTCTTCAAATTCATCGATTATATCATCCCAGTCTTTATCAAGGTGCCCCTTTGCAAAATTCTCAATGTTGTATCGGTTTGCCTCAAAGCTCCATTCATAGTCCGTGCCTACGCTTTCCTGCGCACGTTTGGCTGCATAAGTTAGAAATTCATCCATTGTATTGTCTTATTATGCCACTGCGCCAATCCTCATGGCGCAGTGGCGGTTAGTAATATCAGTCGAACCACTCGGGATTGCTCTCTTTGAGTATGGCGACAAGCTCGTTGTCGGGTAGTTGCAGGTCGTTGTCCGAGGTATAGAAAAATATCTCGTCATCGACCCTTTCGGCTTCATGGTCGGCGAAGCCATTGCAGCCGTCGGTGGTGGGGTAAGGCATGAGAGCGTCGAGCAGGCGTGTTCCGGCGATTACCAAGTCTTCGCCGTCATTGCTTTTTACGATACGGCAAGTGTAGTCCTTGCCCTTGTAGTTGATTTCAGTTGTAGTCATTTTGAGTTTCTTGTTGTGCCTCTGCTCCGAATGTTCGGACGCAGTGGCGGTTAAAAATTCAGTCAATATCAGTGCCTATAAAGTGTTCATCATCTATCAGCGAGTAGTAATAGCCGTTGCCACAACCACGGTATTCCTTGCTGAACCCGGCTTTGACATCACCCTCACGATAATAGCTGTCATCTTTTTCGGCAATCTCAATCCACAGACTGCCGTCATATCCCCGGAAGTCGAATCTGCACGAATGGTATGGCCGCCGCTCCATGAGAGCCTTGCGGAACTCGCGGACAGAGTACGGTGCATATCTCTCGATGGCGTTAAGGGAGATAATCTCTCCGTCAATTCGGGTGCCGGTAGTCAGCCGGTTTTCGTAACAATTCTTTGCAGGGTCAGCCGCGAGGCATTTGCGCACGAAAGCCGAGGGGAAGGAAGCACGGGCGGCATAACGTCTGAACTTTGCGACAGTATCGGCTTCGTTACGTTGCACCTTTTCTATGCTGCGCCAACTTTCCACTACGTTAAGCGGTATGGCATATCCACGTTTTCGAGAGTGTGAGGCGAACTCGCATACATTACCATCGGACGACAGAAATATGCGTTTCTTCTCCCTGCCTTTATTAGTGATTATTGTGTATAATCCCGAATTGCGGTTGATGATTTCCGCTACTGCTTGATAGTCCATGATTTCAGTCTTTGATTTTTTGAATTGATTTAATCTCTGTATCAGGGTGAACCGGGAAATCCCAGTCCACATCTTCATCGGGGAGTGTTGTGTGTATGTTGCCACCGAGAACCAATCCGCACTGCTCGGTCACACAGCTTTCAGCCTCGTGCAAGCTGTCGGCTTCCACATCGAAATAGCCGCTGAACACAAATCGTGTCTGTACTCTGTATTTAGCCATAATTCTTATAATGAGTTGTTTAATCATTTTCCCTTTTGTAAGGCTCTTTGAGCCTACCGGCAGGGATTGCCGTTTTTCGTGCGCATGCGCCACTGCGTCCCCAAGGGTGAATAAGGCAAGTGTGCAGTCAGAGGGCGCGGACGGAATACCCGATTTTTATGCGTAAAAATCGTGGAAGGCTGCCGTCAAGCCCTCCGACCGCAAGCGCAGCGTCACTTGACATTTCACCCGGACGCAGTAACTTTCGCACGGAAATACGCCATCCTGCCGTGCCTCAAACCGCAACAGGGATAATCCCGTTCATAAGGTCTCCACACATCAACTGTCATCGAAAAGCCTCCAAATACAAGGGCACCGACGCGAAAGCTGACACTCGTGGCGGCTCTGGCGTCGGTGCCCGTTCCGGCGTTATGCCGGATGATTGTTTGCGATAATCGTATGGATTTGCTCGGTGTAGCCGGACACGGAGCAAGCCTTACGGCCTCAATCTCCCGAGGTAGGCACGCAGGCACCCGGCGCCACATGCAATATGGCTCGTCGGGTGTGCGTGCCGTCACTGCGCAGCCATCGTTTTCAAAGATTCCGGATTGTCAGCCATAAGTGCAACCTATGGCCGACCGAATCTGGGCCGGTCTCCACTTTGCAGACAAATATTCAGTTTGCAGAACAGTCAGCCGAAGACAGGTGCCGATGTGGAAGCTATCGAAGAGGAGCAACGCGGAACCTCGATAGCTTTGTCATCGGCAGCGTACACCGGTTATACCGTCTTATCTCCAGAGCATACGACCGCAAATGCACGGTGTGGTCACACGGAGCATTTCGGGCGCCGCAATTTTCAGATACCGCGTAATAATGGAAAACCCAGGCGCGGATGACCCCTGGGGCCAGGTTGATTTGACCCCCGAAGCCAAAATCGGGATGACCCCTTTGCCCAAAATAAAAATGACCCCTGTTGACATAGAGCCACCAGGGGATTTTATATGTATCTTTGGTTTCCGTTTTGGCCGACGGGGGATAAAACCAAAGAAACATGAATACAAAGTTAAAAAACATTCTCCTGTGTCACGCATCGGGAATGGGAATAAAAAGCATCAGCAGTGCTTTTGACATCTCGAGGAACACGGTGCGGCGCTATGTGAGAATGTATCAGGACAGCGGTATCCCCGCTGAAAAGTTGCCGTCGCTGAGCGATGCGCGGCTGCAGGAACTGTTCTCCATACCAGGATCGCGGGAACACAAACCATCGGAACGTCAGATCCGGCTCGAAGCCCTGTTGCCGGAATATGCGGCAAGGCTCTCCCGAAAGGGCATGACAGTCAAGCAGCTGTACGAAGAGTATCATGCAGACCATCCCGACGGATACCTTCGTGCGTCCTTCGGGATGAAACTCAGGCAGTTCATGCTCCAGACCAACGCCATAGGCCATGTGGAGCACCGCGCCGGTGACCAGATGTATGTGGATTTCGCCGGAGACAGACTGGAGATAGTCGACGAGGCGACTGCCGAAGTGCGGAAGGTCGAGGTGTTCGTCGCCATACTTCCGTGCAGCCACTACACATACTGCGAGGCAGTGTGGTCCCAGAAAAAGGAGAATCTGATAAAGGCATGCGAGAACGCCATCCGTTTCTACAGGGGTGCCCCGTGCGCCATTGTGCCGGACAACCTGAAGTCGGCTGTCACGCGCAGCGACCGCAACGAAGCTGTGATCAATCCGGACTTCGAAGCCTTTGCCGAGCATTACGGATGCGCCGTGGTCCCGGCCCGGGTGCGGCACCCCAGGGACAAGGCACTGGTGGAAAACGCAGTCAAACTGATGTACCGGTCTGTGTATGTCGATCTTGAGGGAATGGTGTTCCATGACCTGGAGTCGCTCAACGATGCAATCCTCAGATCTCTGGAAAAGTTCAATGCGCGCAATCTGACCCGACGCAGGGAATCCCGCCGTCAGCTTTTCGATTCTGTCGAGAGGGACAGCCTGCGGCCTTTGCCCGCGGACCGCTACCAGATGAGACAGCGGACGGTTGCCACAGTCCAGCGCAACAGTTACGTAACGCTGAACAAGCACCACTACAGTGTGCCGGTACAGTATGTGGGCAAACGCGTGGAGATGGTATACGACAACGATAAGATCGACATCTTCCATGGCTTCACCCATGTCGCAACGCATCACCGCAACGACACTCCGTACGGGTACACGACAAAGCCGTCCCACAATCTGCCGGGGCGCAAGGGAAGCTGCGAGAGTGACTTGCAGGAACTCCTTTCCCGCGCCGCCGTGATCGACAACATTGTCGTGCACTACCTGCGTGCGGTCATCGAGGACAAGCGTTATCCAGAACTTGCTTTCAGGGCCTGCCGTGGCATCATGAACCTGGAGAAAAAGTACGGGCAGGAACGCCTTGTATCCGGGTGCGCCGCGGCCATGGACGCACGCCGCTACAGCATCAGCGACATGGTGGACATCCTCGAGTCCGGGGCGGACGCGGATTATCTGCCGGGAGCCGAGGCTGATGACCGGGAACCTCATAGACCGGCCCACCGTAACATACGGGGCAAAGAATACTTTGCCGCCAGCATAAAACAATCAACACAGAACAACAACGCAGAAAATGGAAACAAACGATAAAACCTCCCCTGTAACTCCGGAGAAAGACCGCAACTCTGTCTCTCTGGATCTCATGCACCGCATGCGCCTTCACGGAATGGCCGCCGCTTTCTCCGAAAGCCTTCAGGCGACCTTCGCCGAGACAATGACGCCTGACAGCTTCCTCAACTGGCTGCTCTCCAGGGAATGGGACTACCGGGTGGCCCGTAACATCGAACGCCTTGTAAAAGGTGCGAACTTCAGATACAACGACGCATCGGTGGCGCAGATCGACTACACGCTGCCGCGTGGCCTGGACCGCAACCAGATGGAACGTCTTGCCTCGCTGGATTTTGTCCGCAAAGGAGACAACCTGTTCATCACAGGCTGTGCCGGCACGGGCAAAAGCTATCTGGCCACAGCACTGGGATACGAGGCCTGCAAGGCCGGAATGCGTGTCCTGTACGCAAACGCCTCCAAACTGATGGGCTCTCTGAAAATCGCAAAAAACAAAGGGACAATCGAGACGGAACTGAAGAAACTCGAGAAAACGCAACTCCTTATCCTCGACGATCTCTTTCTGGTTCCCCTCGATGCTAAGGAGCGCGCACACCTGACGGAAATCATCGAAGACCGACACGGACGCAAGTCAATCATCGTCACATCACAACTCCCCGAACTGGACTGGTACGACGCCATCGGCGACACCACAGTGGCGGATGCCATCCTCGACCGCATCGTCCACACCGCACACCGTATCACACTCACCGCCGAAAGCGTCCGTAAACTCAAAGCCTTCAAAGGCAGATAAGCCAAAATAAAACTGACCCCGTCGGCCAAACTCTTCAGGGGTCAAAAACAAATTATTTTCGGGGGTCAAATCAACCTTGGCCCCAGGGGTCATCCGCGCCTGGGTTTTCCATTTTGTAGCTGATAGGCAGGACCGACATATTTGAACACGGTTGCCTCGTTGATTGATATGGCCTTGTCATGCAGGGAGCGCACATATTTCCGGTTCCATTCGGTAAAGCCCCCGTGATAGGTAAGCGACTTTCCGTCGGGATTGACAGTGAACATACATGAAGGGAGTGTGCGTCCTACAAGGTTATGAATGGCGTTATTGCGCTCGGGCTGCTCGATGCGGTCGCAATAGTCGATTGATGCCATTTCTCCTGCCTCCACGTGGTCGATACCGATATAATTGTCCTCTGCTATCGGTCGGTCGGATATTTGAAAAATCAAGCTGTGCATGGTTCTTGAAATGTTTGAGTTTCTAATTCTTTCTCCCTTTTGTTTGAAGCCTTTTGGCTTCTCGCGTCCGGGGAATTTTTACGGTACAATTCAAGACGGCGACCACAGGGGACGTAAGGCAAGTGTGGCAAATGAAAAAATCGGGAATACCCGATTTGGCACAAATCGCGGAAGGCTGCCGGATTTTTTCATGCAGCCAAGCCGGAGGCGATCGCTTGCCGTCGGCACCGGTCGCCGTAACTTTGTAACGAAAAATCAACGGGCGCGAAAGCCAACGGATACAATCGGGAAGCCCGGCTCCTTTTCATTACAGCGCCCTAATTTACAGCATGGAAAAACACGCAATCGCGGTCCGAACCCGCCCGAAAATGAAAACTCTAAGAAAAACATCGTTTGGAACTGATTTTCATGGCTGTTTGGGACATTTGTCACACCTGATGTCGATTATTCGTTGTAACTTTGCTCAATTACAGATAATAGACACATGAAAAAGCAACGGGCTAAGATAATAGGTATCGCACGGCATCGCCTTTCGACTGACGGCGATGGCGTCACTACGCTTGTTGCCTTTCATGGCTGTCCGCTTCGCTGCCGATATTGCCTGAATCCTCAGTCGTTAGGCCACGGCAGCCGTTTCCGCGAGTATTCACCGGAAGAACTGTATGCCGAGACGCGCATCGACGAACTTTATTTCATAGCCACAAACGGTGGTATAATCTTCGGAGGCGGCGAGTCATGCCAGCGTCCGCAGTTTATCCGGAAGTTCCGCGAACTGTGTGGCCCCGCATGGCAGATCAACTTGGAAACATCGCTCTGTGTGCCGTCGGCCAACATAGAGGCTCTGCTCCCGGTAGTTAATACTCTGATAATCGACATCAAGGATATGAATCCCGATATTTACCGCAGTTACACCGGGCAGTCAAACGACCTTGTTCTTGACAACCTGTGCCTTATAGCCGACTTCGGGCGACAACACGACTGCATTGTCCGCATACCGTTGATACCCGACTATAATACCGACACCGACCGAGAGAAAAGCTGCAAGGCTCTTGAAGCTCTCGGCTTCGACCGATTCGATTTATTCACTTATCAAATCCGCAAACACTGACTATGGCACGAGGAAAGCAGACCTGCAAGATACTGAAAGAGATTCGCCGGCAGATTGCAGAGGCCAACGGCATAGAGTTCGCCACATCGGAATGTCGCTACAAGGGCGACTGTCTCGGCACATGTCCCAAATGCGAAGCCGAGGTGCGCTACCTTGAGCAACAGCTCCGCGCGCGCTCCGTCGCCGGAAAAGCCATAGCCCTCGCCGGAATCTCGGCGGGTATGATTCTAATGTCGGGGTGCAGCGGCACATCATCATCGAATCAATCAAGTGAAACCTTGCAAGGAGAACCTGAAGCATCAGTAGAGCAGATTGAAGCTACTGACACCATCGAGGAGGGTGAATTGCCTGAAATTGAAGATACGATTGTTATCAAAAAAGGCGAAATTGACGATACTGCATATCCTGTTGTGGGAGAAATTATCGACCCGGGACAAGAAGATAAAGTATATGAGGCTATTGTAGATGTTCGCCCTACATTCCCCGGTGGCGATGAAAAACTGATGGAATGGATTTCACAACATATTCAATACCCTCAAAATGCTTATGACTCCCACATTCAAGGACGTGTTATAGTCCAATTCTTGGTTAAAGAAGATGGCTCAGTAGGAGATACAAAAATTGTAAGGTCTGTCTTTACTGCATTGGATGAGGAAGCACTCCGTGTTGTAAATACATTGCCCAAATTCAACCCTGCCATACTTAACGGGAAAGCGGTGGAATATTGGTTCACAATACCTGTAGTCTTTAGATTAGATGATGATTTGAAAAGTCATGAAGCTCTCCCAACCAACTCTGAAGAGAATAAGATAATATATCAATTTGTTGAGCAAATGCCGGAGTTCCCTGGAGGACAGACGGCGATGATGAAGTTCATTGCTGACAATCTCAAATACCCGACAGAAATGATGGGTTGTTTTCAAAGTAGTGTTATAGTAAAGTTTTATGTTGACACTTTAGGTCATGTATGCGACCCGAAGATAGTTAGAGGATTGGATTCTGCCCTTGACAGGGAAGCATTGAGAGTTGTCAGGTTATTTCCTGAGTTTATTGCTGGACAACATGACGGCAAGAAAGTCAATGTCTATATGAATTTGCCAATACATTTTGACCCTAACCGCTATTGACTATGGCACGAGGAAAGCAGACCTGCAAGATACTGAAAGAGATACGTCGGCAGATTGCCGAGGCTAACGGCATCGAGTTCGTGACATCTGAATGTCGCTACAAGGGTGACTGTCTCGGCACGTGCCCCAAATGCGAAGCCGAGGTGCGCTACCTTGAGCAGCAGCTCCGCGCCCGTTCTCTCGCAGGAAAAGCCATAGCCCTCGCCGGAATCTCGGCTGCTTCACTTGCCATGCTTTTGCCTATAAGCACTGAGGCTCAAGCACCTGCCGATATTAAAATATTACCTACGGATAGCAGTGCTATGACAAGTGTCGATTCCGTAAAGGTCAAAGGGATTGCCAGATATGAATTTGAGAACAAAGTCGATTCAATAGCCTCCGAAGAATTGATTGGTGCAACAGTATTGAATCTTACAAACGGCAAAGGTACGACAACTGACATAGATGGAAAGTTTGAAATAGATGCGCAAGTAGGCGACACGATAGAGGTGTCTTATCCTGGCTTCAAGTCCAAAACAGTAACCGTGACAGATATTGCACAACCAATCGCCGTGACGTTGGATATGAAGGTCGTCTTATTGGGAGAACTTCCGGTTGTAAGGCGAGAGATAAATCATTACCTCGACCTCAAAGTGACTGATGAAAAAGGAAACGTGATTGATAGGGATAATCTTTATATTGAGCGAGTTTGGATTGATGAGGACGGAGAGGAAGATTCCGAACATTTATCTCCGGAATACCTTGATGAAAAACACTCTTGTCGGATTTTCTGGGATTATGACTATGCTCTGCAAGACGAGGACGGCAATCCCCTTAAAGAAGCGACACTCCGCATAGAGGCCAATGACTATGACGACCCTATAACAATCAAAGTCAAATATCCCAAACGCAACGCCAAGAAAACAATCAAGTTCAAACACAAAAAGAAATAGCCTATGGATCAGATTGGCAAATTCATAGCATCGTCGGTAGTCATGTTCTTATTCATGTTCAGCCTGATATTCTGCTTCGACTCGCCAGATACGTTGACCAATATCTTGTTGGTCAGTGCAAACGTGCTGTTTTGGGGCGGAATCCTTTGGCTCATTAACAGGAAAGGAGGCAAGTGATGATGTTCTTCAAGAGATTATTTGTCTGTTGTTATCGTTTCCAAGAGCGTATTGAAAATGGAGATATGCCTGTATTTATGTCTATGGGAATGATATTGTTTGCCGTTTATTTGTATTTAACTGGCATCTCAATTGGAGTGTCATTCATTTGGGAAAAGGTAATTGGCAATCAACCTGTGATTGGACTTAAATCTCTGATGTTATGTAATCTCGTAATATGTTGCTTATTGGGTGTATTGTTTTATCTAAAATACCTACAAGGCAATAGGATAAATCATACTCTATCTATCGAAGTTTCTAAATCCGAAAATATTAAAACTATCCTGTTTATCATAGGAAGCATAATCTGTCTATGTGGCGTATTCATCTTCATGTGGGCTGTGAATAACGGATTTATAATGGAAGGAGGCAAGCGATGAAAGAGAAAGATGAGTATATTGCGAAAGAGGCGTTTACGTTTCCTCTTGTTTGCCTTGTCTGTTTGGTTTTCAATATTTATTGGGGCTGTACTGACGGGTGGCCTGTCGGTGCGATAATCGGCACGTCGTTTTTCGGGATTATAACAATGTGTTATGTCGGCAAATATCTCCGATTCGGGCGCAATTACTTGAAAATAAATGCCGATGGTATTGAGATAAAAGACTGGAATAAGATTACATCACTGAAATGGTCCGAAATAAAGAAGTGTGAGGTCTATTACAGAACCGCCCCTGTCTCAGCCTCTCTTTTTCAGCGTGATTTAATTATAGTTGCTGAATCCGATAGTAAACGAAAGCAACATATTTCAGTCAGTCTTTCGGGAAAATACTGCCGCAACAAGAGCGTCATAGAGGCAATAAAGCGATTCGGCGGCATCGATGTATTTGATAGTCAATCCTCCCGTCGCCAAAACAGATATTTGGCCGGAATACTTTTGGCAGTTCTTATAGGGATTGTCCTTATTTTTATCATTTCGATAATCAGAGATGTTTGAGCTATGAATAATCGAATGTTATATCTCGTTGCCATTGTCGGCAATTTCTTGTTGCTGGTCTATGCCCTTATTTTGATTGTCGGAATCGGTGGCGGTTGGTTTGACCGTGAGTTGTGGCTGCGCTCCGACGCGGCAAAGATTGCACAGCTCCTGCTCATGGCATCGGCTATGGGACTACTGTTCGCAAATATCCGAATAAGCCGAAATTGCTATAACGACAAATATCTGTCATTGATTCTCTGCGGGAATATCTTTGTCAATCCATTCCTGGGTTTATATTTCCTGAGCGGAAAAGCTAATGGCATAAAGGTTGGTTCGACATTTCCAAAGCGGAAAATATATCTGTTTCTTCGCAACGTGCATATATTTTGGCTGCTATATACATTCGCTGCGGTATTCTATACTCCTCTGATTGAGTCACAAGTCGGCGAGATATTTTATATCGGATTGATAATTGCGGTAATAGTCTTTATACAGAAGAATATTACAATTGCCATAAGACATGACACTCCCGGCTATATATTGCTGAATGTATGGCTATTCTTCATTTACGCTCCGTTCTATTCACGTCGCGCACTTAAAAATAATTGGTTATGAAACTGACCGATAAACGATTGATGATATTGCTTATAGCGTTCCATGCAGTAATGCTGGCTTTATTTGTCTGTATTGTGACAAGTGGAGTTCTGTTGCGCTGGCGTTTGGGATATGTCATATTCTGGCTTGCTGCGCTATCAGGAATGGCTTTCTATTTTATTCGGAAAAATAATATTTCCAAAATATACTCTATTTGTTGGATTGGATTATCAGTAATAGGGGTCATCGTGACTCTTGTCAATTATGATTCTGTATATTGCGAGACCGATAAGTACATTATGAAGGAACCATCTGAGATAATCGGCTTTGACAGTGCCATTCTTTATGAGAAGAAAGGACTGCTGGAAATAGAGAAGCAACGATATAAGGGTGTTTATCCCCACTCCATGACACCGCTTGATTCCATAGGAGCAATAGTGATTCACGGAGATTTTGCCAATGGTGAGGACTTGGAAAAAGGTGTGGCAATTCTTCCCCTTGGAGATTCGTTTGATAAAGAGAAAGCCAAAGAATACGCACGAAACCACAATATAGAATATGGAAGATAACGGAACACATAAACCTCAGACTAAACGGCAGGTGTTTCTGAGATTTATGCGATATGTAGCTGTGACTTTAGTCACGCTGTGGTTGCTCGTAACGATGATTGCTTCGGCGGACACAGATGATCTTTGGTTTTCGCTGATGATAGTCTCGGCATTGGTAGTATTCTTTATAACTATTCCCATCATTGGATTCTGGATATATTCATTTATAAAGGCTGTCAGACGGCGAACCAAAACAGATAAAATATTGCTCTGGTTTCATATAGTCGATTTGCTGATGTGCTGTGCCGTGATTTACTTCGCCAATCAGCCGACGCACAAATGCGATGCCTTTATCATGGCTCAATATTGCCGAGGTGAGAATGCTTTTTGGATGAGGAGCACCGCTGCCCGATATAAGAGCATGCTCCCCGACAGCACCGAGCTATATGTAGAAATTAAGAATGGTACTGTTCCACAATCCGACATTCTAAGCGAGCAGGACATGAAGGAGCTTAAACGACTTTTAGAAGAATTCTGCGGATGTATAGGTATAGATGCCAACAACTATTCAAATTCAGGTTATTCAAGATTGTTATTCCGACGTATCGGAATGGGAATGTACTCTTTCAGGTTTTACGACCATCCTTTGTCGCTTGAACAACAAGACAGTCTGAACTCAAAAGAAAATCTAATTGTCTATAACGATTCCACTGTCTTTGAGTATGGCAGTGGTGCTTTCGGGTCGCTGGATTTTCCCGGTAAGGAGGATTTTCTTGAGAAATCAAAGAGTCATACGGAAATAATCAAGGCGAAAGGTCGGGATTGGTATGTCAATGTTCAGCCCGGAGGCTTTTTAGGAAATCACGAATGTATTTCAATCAGACCGAACCAATCGGCATTGGACGACAACTCTTGCTACAAGTTTTACACCGATGAGATTTATTATGCAGTGGATTCAGCAGGACGGCTCAACATATATGCGACATACTCCTCTATCAAAGAACCGGAGAAGGAAGACAGCAATATTATAATTCATGAGTTACATGATTATGATACCGTCTCTAAATATCGCAAGGATTATTCCGCAATGGGATTGAAGCGCATAACCACCGTGAGCCCAAATCATTAAATCATTAAAAGCAGTGTTTGTTGTTCTAAATGGGACATTTGTCACATCGAATGTCGATTATTAGTTGTAACTTTGCTTAATTACAGATAATAGACTCAAATGAAACTGCTAAGAGCCTTATTTTACCAATATTATTGGTGGCAGAAGCGCAAAGATAATGATGAATTCTTTGTGCCTGTTTTGGCTGTGCTATGTCTTTTGGTTCCTCTATTTGGAATAGTAGGTTTTATAGCAATTTTTGCTGACGTGACAGGGCTTGTCATTTTGCAGAAGTATGATATAAAAATGGTCATTTTTGCTATGTTCATTCTCGGATTAGCGGTATCATGGTGGCTGTTTCTGAGAAATAAGCAATATAAAACATTAGCCCAAGAGCAAGATATTTATGATAAATCCAAATATCAAACGCTCGCAGTCTTATATCCAGTCATCTCTGCAATACTTTTCTTCATAGGATTATATATCGGCTATTTACATAATACAGTAATGGTAAGCAATAACCTTTAGTTCATGAATTGCAACGGTAATCGGTTTCAACGTCAAGGATTCATCATCCTTATGGTATGCTCGGCGATAATGCTTGGCATAGGAATCTTTATGTTTGTAACCGACGTTGATTCAACCAGCATTGTGACCAGTCGATACAGCAATCCTACCGAGTGGACTATCTCATGGCAAACGCCAATTTTCGGAGCCGTGGTTTTACTGATTTTAGGAATTTTGATAAAAAAAGACAGACCATCGTTGCCTAAAATGGATATTCAAGAAAAGCGCAAGTTTGTATTTGATAAGATTGCGGATTTCCTAAAGGATGATGATTTCAAGAAGCGCGGTAATCATTTCTTTAAGAATAACGGTGATATAGGTTATTGCGTGAACATTCAGAATAACAAATGGAATAATGCCGGAGAAATACGATTTACTCTTAACCTCGGCATATACACAGAGCGGTTTTGGCTTGAACATTATGATTTCAAACATACCGGGGTCGCACCAGCTTTCCCAAAAGAATATGAGTGCGCCGTCAGGGAGAGAATCGGGAGCATAATGCAGACAAACGAAGACCGATGGTATAGTATCACTTCAGATACCGATGTAATGAAACTATGGGATGATATGGAGCATGACCTTACGGATTATGTAATGCCATTCTTCGCCGGATACAACACTGAATCTGACATAGTGCTAAATCAATGCATTTATCGGAAAGGAGGCAAGCGATGAAGAAAGGTATCAAAATATCGTTATGGATATTGGGCGGGGTGGCAATCGTCGTGATTGCTTTAATTTGCTTCGTTGGAATATTCTCGTATTTCACTCAAAATTATAAAAACGGTCAGGATAACTATTTTGCAAGAGTTGAGTATTACATTGAAGGGAATGTAATTAACCGGCAGGAAGTCGGAGGCCCCTACTGCCTCATAGAGTTAGCCCCGACAAGATTTGAAATAATGAGGAACGATATTTGTTCAGTGGATGATTATGTTGGCGTTTATGCGACAGACACATCCAAAGTTTTTATAATAACTCCTTTACCCGAGAATTTTTCATCCGCATTAGAAAGAATCAAGTTAAACACTCACGACAGACTATTTGTATTTAACGACTCTTCTGTGTCCGTATTAAGAACCGCAGCCCTATACAGACATAAATTGCCACATGGCAGCAACTTTATTCCATTCTAAATTTCTATGGAAGAAGTCTTAAGATACATATTAATAGCTGTTATCATCTATGTCATCGGCATGGAGATATATAAGGCTGTTCGCACTCGGACGATAGATTATACCCTTTGGGCAATTGTCGGATTGTTCGGGATAACGATATGGCTGTCGAGAGGCTTCCTTATTACTTGTCAGATGTATGATTGGGCTACTTGGGTCGTTTGTTTATTGACAATAGGCAGTTACATCGTGCCAAAACAATCAAAGGCAAGTCGATGGGTTAAGGGTGGTGCGTTATCGTGTCTTTCATTGGTAGTTATCGGTTTTGTTACTCTTAATATTATTGCAAAACAGAAAGACTGCATTGTAATTGAAACACCGTTAAACGGTTACTCAACATCTAATATTGATGAAATTTATTTCAGATATAATGGCAAATCATTCGGTCGGACTTTCAATCTTAGGGAATACCCCGGTGCTGAGGTGTTACGACAAGATTATAACGTGGAACTGACCATAATACCTATTGCCGCAGACATTGCAAAGATAGAGTCGATAGACCTTGTGCCAAAACAAGAATTGATTAATCAGAAAGGAGGCAAGCGATGAAACTTACAGGTAGAAAATCATTGTTGCTTGGCATTTCACTGATAATGTCATTTATTGGGGCCTTGGGTGCGGGCGTAATGCTTGGATCGGGCTTGAATTGGTGGCTGTTTGCCGTTTTTGCAGCAATGGCGATTTTTGGGTCGGTTTGGGCTTCAAAGATATTGAAACCGGTGCCAGATGTCGGCATTATCATAAAATACAATTTTCCCAAGGATGCAGGTTATTACCAAAAGGGCAAACGGAAGACTACACCTGTAAACGACAACGACATTTTATATCATCTAAAGATGTTTCTACCCTTTATTCAGATTGGCATGTTCGTATTCGCTGCAGCGTTATTTGGGACTTCTCACCAAAGTAGTGAAACTATGCGTCGAGTCGGGTCAATTAATTTTGACGGTGGTCAGGCAGAGTTGATAGTTGTCGAGCAAGGCGCATTTGGTTCATATGCTGACTTGAGAATTTACAACAGCGAGGCGGAGCATATTGAGACTATATATATCAGAGCAGAAGATTCCACGCCTACTATTGATAGCATCATAGGTAAGGATATTTATGTCAGTTATCAAAATTTTCACTCCGATGATTCCATCCTTACTTATGACAGAGTTATGTTAGGCGAGTCACTTATTGATCATGACAAACTGAAGTTCAATTACCATTTCTTTAATATCAAATGAGACCGTGGCAGAAAATAGTAGGCATTATCGTTGGAGCAATAGCAGTATTGTTCCTTGTGGGTTGCTATCTGTTGATGTTCCATCCCAAGTTATTTATGAGAGCAGATCCGGAGAATACTTATAAGGCAAATGGATTGCATGGCAATGTTTCAGACTTGTTTTTTGTTGATGAAAATACGGGTATCGCATTAAGTTCACTTCTTTACCCTGAGAAACCGGATTCGGTTAAAGTATTCCACACGACGGATGCCGGGCATAATTGGCAAGCTATTTTAGAGGTGCCTGATTGTAGCCCTGCTTTCAATGCCATAAAAATAGGCAGTTGTGTTTTTTTCGCAGTGAAGAACGATTCAATCTATTCTATAATATGTATAGATGTTCTTTCAGGTAAGCATACGCTATCCAATGATAAGTTATCCACATTGCCGATACTTTTTCAGCATGACAACAAATTGGGTTATACTGCAAACGGAGTTTTCTATACAACTGACAGCGTGTTTGAGACAACGGATTCGATCGGAAATTACAATAAACGGCCATCAAATAAAGGTATTGCTGTAATTGGCAATCATATTTACGGATTCATATTTGATAAGGATAGTTGTGTAAATAGATTATATGATTTCAAGAATCAGAATTTCGTAGGAAATTCCTCATTTTCCGGTGATGTGAGCATGATTAAAACTACGGATTCGTCATGTGTGATACTTGCGGCAAAAGGTCCGCGGAATTTGGAGATGTATGATTTCGATGCCGTTAATGATACCTTGACTTCAACAGCAACTTATGAATATAAAATAATGCAGCCTTTGAAGTTTGATAATGAACTTGTTTACACTTTAGTAAATGATAGACCTAATGCTGATGATTTTCTTTTGGCAACAGATAAATCCGGGCAAACTAAGGCAACTATAAATCTAAACGAATCCAATATCAAAGCATATTGTATAACTGACCGTATGTTCTATTACTATGACCAATTCCAGCATAGAATAGTACGGTTGTATATTTCTGGTACATTATGAAACAATGGCAGAAAATAGTTGGTATAGTCGCAATCACCGTATTGGCTTATGCGCATATAGAGATATTGCAAAACTATTTAGAGATAATGAATTTTTCGGGTGCATGGTGCGCCGAGATAGAGCAGGAATGGTTCGTATATTATGTTGATAAAAATATTAAACTCTTTTGGGCATACCATATGTTATCACTAATAGATTTGGTGATAATTATATCCTTATTCATTTGCCTGTGCCGGAAAGGAGGCAAGCGATGAACCGAATATTATCTGATTATCTTGAAATTTGCAGTAAATTCCGAGCTAACGGGCTAAGCAAGCCTGAGAGGAAACAGCGGCACGCTCTGCTCTCTGAATGGGAGAAAACGGATTATGAGAGAGGAATGTTGCCACTCGGTGAGATTCAGGACTTTTGGGACAACCATAATGACATTTGCTGGAACAGAGTGTTTATAAACAAGGTTATATGTCCGGCGATAGACGATAATTTAGCGAATGGCGGATATGAAGGCTTAAGATTTCTGTTCCACTGTTTCCGGGGACATGAAGATTCCAGCATACACTCTGACAGTCCGCTGGCAATTTTTTGTGATCACAGCGGAGGGAAATATCAGCCGTTTCAGTTGGCGGATATGTTGCTCGATTATGAACCGGATAATGTTGATGCTCTCAGATACAAGTATAATGCTCTCAAATACTTTCTTGAGTTCTCCATACACGAAATGCCTTCAGGAGTGTTGAATGGCTATGACGGTGCAAGCGTTTCAGACATTCCTGCAATGATTGAGGACACAAATGAGTTTGAGCGCATTTCTCGAAAGTTGAATATGCCTATTTGTGAAAACTTGGTAGAAGATTGCCGCAGGTATTATAAAGCCTACGGAGATTATTTGCAGAATCTCGGCAGATATGGGACTTTTGAGGATTATCTGAGTATGAATAAAATTCCATACCAATCATACACATCACGTTACGATTATGAATAAGTGGCAGAAAATAGCAGGCATCATAATAATCTCAGTCTTGATTATTGCTCACGTTTGGGCATTAACGGATTATCTGTTTGTGGCAGAATTGGCAGGAACGTATTGCGCAGAGATGGGACAGGATTTGTTCTTTGATTGCATCTTTAATATGAGAGAGCATTTTTTGTTCTACAATATTCTATCCGTGCTTGATATAATATCAATCATTGTATTATTCGTAGTTCTTTGGCGAAAAGGAGGCAAGCGATGAAATATTGGGGGGAAGATACCTGTAAAATCTTAACGCAAATACTTTTGCTGAGGATTTAGCCGTTGAACTTGAAAACTATAAATAAAAACGATCAATATTAATCATAAGTAACGAAATTATGTCAAGATTAGGCGTTTTATATGCTCTTAAAGATGATGAGCTGAACAAACTTTGTTCTTTGCCGCAGGCTGAACGATATGATTACATGTTAGAGGAAATAGAGGAATCTTTATTGGATACGCCTCGTGGATGCGAGTTGGATAAAGCATGGGATGGTATCCAGTATTGTCTTGGCGGCGGAGCGTGGAAAGAGGGAAATTCTATCCCGACAAACATCGTTTTCGGTGGAGAATTTTTAGTCGAGACTGAAGATGAAATCATTACTCTAAAAAAGCATTCGGATGTGATACAGATAGTTGACTATCTGCATCAAAACAATCTGAAAGAAATTATACGAAAGAATTTTCATCTGATAGAAGAACAAGAATATTCCTTGCCTAAAAATGATGATACCTTGGACTATCTTTTAGGATGGAGTGGAAACATTCAGTCTTTTTATGAGAACGCTCTTAATGAAGGTTGCTCTGTTATCTTTACTGTTGATTTGTAAAATGCACGAACAACGGTATTGGATACGGTTCCGGCAATGAAGAATAGAGTTATTTTCATAGTTAAAATCATAGCGGCTATTGCTATTCTGTTTACCGGCTCATATTATTGGCTTCGCACAGTTATTTTGCATTTCGGAGCCGGGCTTCGGTACGGTTGTCTGCGAATGTTCCGTAGAGGGCTGAAAGTCTCATATCGGCAAATCCGCTATGGTTCGGAAGATTTCAATAACATAGACCATGCCGACAACAACCTCGCCAACGGCTTTCTCGGCTTTCTCGTTCTCGCAGTGATTATAGTATTAATCGCCAAATAAATCTTGACATGAAACTGACCGATAAAAAATTTTGGATAGCGTGGACGCTTTTGCTCATACTGATTGTCGTATGGTGTATGATAGGCTTAGATAAAGAGCCGAAGTTAAATGATTGTAATTTCAAAGGATTATCTCATAAGATTAGTCAGGATTGCGTAAAAGACACGAGCTATACGACCTTTGCGGAATATGAAGAAACCGTTTTGGAACATGAGCAGAAGATTATCAATCATGTGAGGCAACTGGCGGTTATAACCGCAAAAGACAGAAATAATGTATGTAAGTCAGAACTTACTTTTATCGGCTCTGTTCTCAATTCGGAGAATGACACCATAACGTTTATTAAAAAAGAAGATATTTTTGGACCACAACAAAGCCCTCATGGGAAAGGGAACATTATCGTTTATAAAAATAGGATTAGACAAGGTTATTACTCAAACTTTGACAAAGGATTTTTTGTAGAAATCAAGAACAATATGTTATACATAAAAGATATAAAGGACGTGGATTCGGACGGGAATCCTGTCCTTGGAGACCTCAATTCAATCAGCTTCATGAAGGAGATACCCGATAGTATTTTTATTTATACAGAGAATGATCGGGGAGACGAACATATGCTAATAAGAAAGGAAGCAAGCGATGAAACTGACCGATAAACGATTTTGGATATTTGAGGCAATGGCTTTGTTGTCATCGTTTCTAACAGTAGGACTACTTTGGTTTTTTGAATCCGGACCAATGGGACTGGATGATTTTTTTACGCTCTACTTCATTACTTGCCTGCCGAATTACTTAATCGGACAGGCTGTAGCATGGAAAGTATTTAAACGAGGCAGTTGGTTGAAACTTGGATTGTTAATTTATGTGTGTTGTATTATATTCTTTGCTATTATATTGGTCGTTGTCAGCGTGATTGATTACTTGTTGTATTCCGAGCAGAGAGCCGAGATTGTTCAGTCCGGTATGGCTCCTGGATTTACGGCAGCCGGAATATCAGTTTTCATCTTATTGTATTGGTCAGTCTTATCTTTTGTTCCCTCTATGATGCTGGGCGCGCTTTCTGCTGTGTTCAGACTTATCTCACAGAAAGAAGTTGATAAAAGAGATGCTGGAAATAATTTCTGTCCTGTTTGCGGCTATCCACTTGGCAATTACAATCCGTGGGGTGATGATGGAAAGACACCGACATTCGACATTTGTCCTTGTTGCGGTGTAGAATGGGGCAATGAGGATTATACTACTGAATCCCGAACAGAATACCGTAATAAATGGCTTGCAGATGGAGCTAAATGGTTTGAACCACAGAAGAAGCCAGTGAATTGGAATCTTGAAGAACAACTAAAGGACATAGACCATGAAACTAACGGATAAGCGATTTTGGAACAGAGAGAACAAAAAAACAAAAAGTCGGAGAACCCTATATGGAAAACAGATTACAGTTTCTACTAAGAAAAAATAAAGGGAAGCAGTATCTTCCCGAATATCAGGAACAACTATCCAAACTTGTTATCGGTGACAATTTCAAGATATTGAGTTTGGAAGACTCCGATACAATATCTGCGGAAATTATACAGAACGGCGAATTGTTTCAGCAGGGCAATGTCGCTTGGAAATCCCAACGGATTCCGTTTTTGGAGAAAACCGAATTGAAACAGATTCTGTTACATATCGGGAGAAGATATGACGATGCGGTTTATATGGCAATCAAGCATTCCGACCTATGTGGCAGAGTAGTCTTGAATGGAATAGATTTCTTTAATGCCGATTTTCAATATGAGGATGAGCATAGCGGACTGATTGTGTTTTACGACCTAAGTTTAACCAATTCGCTGGTGATTGATTTCTACGAAGAATGGAATGAATATTATTATGATGTGGAAATATACGGTAAAGATTGGTCGCCGAATTGTATATAACAATAATGAAAAAATGTCATAAACATATCTGGAATAAAATTCTAAAGCATCCATTGTGGCATCTCTTTGGGATGTTTGTATTAGTGAAAAGAAGTTAGCGATGAAAAACGAAATTTTTCATACTATAAATGTGATTGGTTGTGAGTGTTCAGTTAATTCTATTGACTATGATGCTTCCGACCTTATTGTTGCGCTTGACCGATTTGACAATAATAAGACAGTTACAATCCGATTTAAGAATGTATTTGCGTATAGAGTTACTCTTGAACATTTTAGAATTATTGAGGTAATGGACGGAGTGACTTCTCATCCATTATACGAGGTCAGTAATTCTATATATTTGAATGAAGTGATGGCAACAGGCATGAGAATGTTATACGGTTCTTCTCTCAATGTGAAACACTATGCAATAAAAACGACAGAGCATATCGTTGATATATTAACTTCCGAAACTTATATCATGGAATGAAACTGACTGACAAGTGATGTTGGATATTGATGATTTATATCTTTAGTAAAAATATAAAGAACAAGTAAAAACTATAATGATCGATATAACCGAGAAATATAATCAGGAGAAGGAATCTACTATACAGTATGATGTTTCTAAGCTGTTGCAAACAGATCTAAGCAACTATCTGAAAGATAGTCTGATGAATTTAGGTAATCATGAGGTAGATAAATTCGTGGCTTTATTCCCTATACAGGGTAAAGTCAGAATCTCAGTAATCAGGGATTCATTGAACGGCATAAAAGAGATACTACCTGAGGACTTATTTGAAGAAATAAGAAGTGAAGTAACAGAGATTTGCGATGATTATAAATGGAGGAACAGTAAGGACGGAAAACTGGTTCTGCAAATTGAAAATTGGATAAAGGAGGCAAGACTTTGTGTCGCCACTGATTTCCACTCAGAGCATATCTACATCGGCAGAAGTTTCATTGAGCCTGTTAGCCTCATAGTTGGAGGCTATGTAAAAGAATTGCGAACAAAGGCTATGATTGAATCATGTCTTAACGATATGAATCCTCCAATAGCCATAGAATATAGAATTTCATCATGCGACTAACCGATAAACGATTTTGGAATTGGCGCACACTTATCGTAATGTTGATTATCTCACTACTGATTGCGATTGTCGTGTTTTTCAAAAGATGTATGATAACTGATACTGCTGATATAGAGCGTGTGGGAAATGAAATTATCGGAATGATTGATGATTTTCAAAAAAGAAATAACAGGCTACCAATCGGACTTAATGAGATAGGATCTCCTTTTGAGGAAATTAATGAGACCTATGAATACAAAGACTATATTTTCTATTACGAGCCGAGAAAGGACGGTTTTTATTGGCTGACCATTACATTCGGTCCGGATGAGAATTATTGTTATGAGTCTAAAAATAAGTCTTGGATGTGGGATTGTGATTCTGCTCAAATAGAAATGTACAAAAGATATGATATTGAAAATGATTCAGGCGATGAAACTGACCGATAAACGATTTTGGATTGCATGGGTAATTGCTGAACTGCTACTGTTAGCCTCCTGTATAGATGTTGCAGTGAGGTGTCAGTCGTTCAGCATGATATGCGTTTTTGCACTACCCCAACCGTTAATGATAGTTCTGGCATTATTCAAAAAGACTCATCCCAATGCTGCATTGATTAATGCAGTAATCATTAGCTTATATACAGTCTATTCAATCTATCTAAGATTGACGCATGAGGATACTGATGGCTGGGGTTGGTTCGCCTTAGGAGTTGTGCCCCCAGTTGTGCAGCTCTTGTTGGTGTTGTTATACTGGGGAATATCGAAACTTGCCAAAGTTACAAGATGTAATGATTAACAAATTCCCATTGTAACTGTAATTAGTCAACACTTCATTGACCATAAACAAAGAAATCCCGATGCTCACGCACCAGGATTCCGGATAGCAAAGAAATTGTCCTATTACAATGGCAGTAAGAAAAGAAAAAGCTATATGGTAGAATAGTCAGGTTCAAGCAGGTTCCTGATTGTGGCAAGTGCATTGCCGGGTACCAGCCTGTCGCTTGACACGAGCTTGTGAGAGAGTTCCGGCAGAAGCCTTATCTCCGGCAGCACAACGGCATGGTTGGCGAGATAATCCTCGACATCGGTAGATTTCAGCCGTAGCTTCATCGACTTGAACAGAGTGATGAATGTACCCATGAAGCGTCGCTTGGAAGTGACCTCGCATCGGCCATCCGACGTGATCCAATGACGGCATAGTTCGTTAACCGCAACATCTTTCAGTCGGTTGATTGCCGAGTAACGGAGCACGACATCGTAGGTGCGCATCAACTGGATACCATCGACAACATCAATGGTGGCAAAATATTTCTGCACCGATCTTTTTGAGGAAAGCCATGCCTCTTCCTCGATAATCTCTACCGTGCGGCCACATTCGCAGCATTTCACGAAACGCTCGTTGCCGGAATATACCATGCTGTTGCCACAACACATGCACACAGTCACTTTATTGCTCTGTCGTATCGCCATGTATGGCCGAGTCTTGTCAATTACAAGTCGGCAAACATCCTTATCCTTTGAGGGAAGGGATTTATCAAGGCGCGATACCGTAGTCTGGAGAGGGGTAAGTGTCATACCAGTTACTTTTTGCCGGAAGCGGCTTCGAGAGACAGCTTGCGGAATCGTTTGAGCATTGGCTCCAGCTCGAGAGAGGCGCGGCGGGCACGCAGACCGGCGGCCTTGTTGCCCTTTTCAAGCTGGGCGTTGGCATCCTTCAGGAATGAATCGCCGAGTGCGGAGATCTGTTCGATAAGTTCTTTCATCTTATATGTGATTTGAGATGGTTTATAAAATGGGGATTTCAAAAGAGTTAACTACACACCGGGCCTCCTTGTCGAGTATGAACCAGTATTCCGAGCGGTAAGGCGAGCCGTCGGCGGTCTTTGCCTCATATTCAATCTTGACTTTCCAGCCGTTGAACGGACGGGGCTTGTCGGCATCGCTGTCGAACGACACAAGGGAACGTATTGCCGACATCGCAGACATCTGACGCTCGACAAGCGAGGTAAGCTCGCTGTTCTCAAAGTCGATTTCACTGAGGTCGCCTGTCTGTGACATCACTTTCTCGTTAATCTTCATCATCGACATGGCGATAGCCATCTTCTCGTCATCGTTGATGTAGTCGCGTCCGAAAACGCTGTCCGGCTTGCTGACCGCCACAATCCTGACAGACTCCGGGCAGTCAACGGAGGCATAGAGCGCGGTCTTTGCAATCTCAGGTGCTTTCTTCGCCGGCGAATTACCTGCAAAGAACACATAGGCTATCAGGCCCCACACCACAACGGCACCGCCGAGCAGTATGGCGAGTTTCATTCCCGGCTTCATACCTTGATCACTTTAAGTTTGTCGGGAGAGAGGCCGAGACGCTTTCGGTAGATGTGTCCGTCGTCGCCGTAAAGCTCGATTTCCTCGGTCGTGATACCGTTCTCGCAAATCTCGCGTACCTCCTTTTCGGTGAGAAGATGGCCGCAGATGTTACGCCAGATTACAAACTCGCATTTCGCGCCCTCCTGACGGTAGTTGGAGCAGTTGAACGCCTTGGCACCGACACGGATTTCGCCGCCGCAGCGGGGGCAGACAGCCACACGCGATTCCATCGACACAGAGCCGTCGGCATTGAGGACAAGCACTGTGGGAAACGATTTCCACTCCTTGCTTGCAAAGCCGTCGAGCATTATGCGCCCCTGCGAGAGCAGTTCCGCAATCTCATGGTCGGCCATCTTGCGGTTGCCGATCACGCCGTTGATGAACAGACCACACTTGGGGTCTTCGCTTGTATTGTTCTCGCAGCGATACCCCTTGCAGGTTTTCACCACTTTGCCGCCGCACAGAGGGCAGCGGCCCACTATTTTAGTTTCATTTTCCATTCGTTTGGTTTCTTGATTGATTATTTATCTGTATTTTATCGTATTCCATTCCCACACCAGAGTCTCGGCAATCGCCTTGCCCGACATGATGGATGCCCAGCCGTCGGGGTCGAGAGAAAACCACAGGTCGTTCCATGAGAGCGTCCGAACCTGCCATGCAAGCAGCCACAGGTCGGTGTTGATTGTCTCCAGACGCGTCACCACCTCGTTGGCGATATAATACCGCTCGGCCGAGTTGAGAAGATTGACCTTGTGCTTCTCGGTCTTTCCCTCGGCATTGGTGACATCGTAGGAGCCGGAAGTCACGAGCTGCTTCATGAAAGGATAGAGAGCCGCCATCTGTGATGCCGCGTCGGTCAGCTCGTCGGAAACGAGGACGGCGATTGCCGTGCCTTTGAGGTGGCCGGGTACGGACTTGCGCAGCAAGTCGCAGTTCTTGGGAATCTCCGTCGCCACCAGTTCTGCGGCACGCTTTATCTGATAGAGATTCTGCATGGCGCCCTGGGCATTGGAAAGGTAGTCCAGCATCTTGTTCTCGACATTGTGAACACGGTCGAGTGCGAGGGTGACGGCAGTCTCGGCGGCGATTATCTTCTCCTGCGTTGACTTGCGCTTCTTGTGGATGCTTTTCAGCTCCTCGGTCTGGAGTATCACAGCCGCCGTCAGTGTCGGGTCGGTCTGCTGTGCCCGAAGCGTAACGGTGCCGCAGAGCAGCATGGCCGAGAGGGAGAATAGAAATGTCTTTGTTTTCCTGTTCATAGTCATTCACATTTTGAGGCCGGAGGCACGCCGTCCGGCAAGGTTTTCGTCGCGGTCAAGTTTTGAAGGGAGAATCTTCGGCTCGATACGCTTGTTGAGCAGACAGTCGTTCCAGTCCTTGAAATCGGCGGGAGGCTGCCACTGCCCCATGCGGTAGCGGAGGGTGATGTGCCGTCCGACCTCGCTGTATATCGACCTGTCAGGGTCAATCGTGAAGCTATTGCCGTCCGCGTCCACAAGAAGCCCGTCATCGGTCTTGCGTATCTTCATCGGTATCTTCTCCATAAGCCCCATGAGGCGCAGCCCGTAGATACGACCGGCAATGTCGTTGTCGAAGCAGTCGAAAGCCCTCGCGTTGGGAAACCGCTCCATGGTGCGGATAATCTGTCCGTCGGAGAAGGTGCCGCCGAGCGACACTATCGCCGCGCTGTCACCGAGGCGCAGGCGGTTGAGCTGATAAAAGGCCATGGCATCGAAAGCCGACTCGCAGAAGAACACATTGCGTACAAGTCCGTTCCTGCCGTCCGAAAGGTCGGCCACCCAAGCGGCGGAAGATGAATTAGTGCCCGCCGCCTTTGACTTGTAGCCGCCCGAACCCCTTATCTCATAACCTCGCACGGTGTCGTCGAACGCCTCGGTATAAGGGAATCCCACATTGTAGCCGTCGAAACTGTCATTGCGGGTGTCGCGGATAAGCGTTATGAACGGGGCGAAGCGGCGCACAGTCTTGTCGGAAAGGCCACGCTGCCGGAACAGCCGGGGCAGACGGTCGGGGTCGAGAGGCTTGACCTCGTAACGCCCGGGGTCAAACTCGCGGTGAGGCGCCGCCGACTTGACATATTCCCGGTCCTCGCGGTATTCAGGCTCCGGCATATTGGCGAAGCGGGCCATGACCTTGGCAATCTTCTCCCATTCGGTCTTGCCTGTGACGAAGAAAGCGTCAAGATTCTCCTTAATCAGAGTGACCACATCCCCTTTGGAGCCGTCGCGCCTGAAGAAAGTCTGCCACGCCTTGTCACGCGGATGACTCACGATGATGGTGTCACGTTTGCCGGCACCCTCGCCGAGCACAAGCTCGATGTATCTGCCCACACCAGCCTTTCGGTCGAGACGGTAGCCGAGGGCGTATGCCACGTCGTCGATACCGACACGTGATTTGAGGTCACGGAAATTAATCTTGTGGTCGCCGTTCGCCATAGTCAGACTATCGAGAGTGATTTGGAAGCGCCGTGGTCGATGCCGGCGATTTCCGATTCATAATTCTTGCGTATGGTATTGCCGAGAAATACATCTTTCTCCCGCTGGTCGGTCATACGGAAATAGAGCTGCGCCGTTGACCGCTCGATAGGCTTCATGCCGAGATCGACACCGTTGTACGAGGCGCGAACGGCATAGTCGCCGGAGCGTGTCTTGATTATCGCCGCGTTCTTGAACGGGCAGACCTCTTCCGACATCGGTGCGAGCCACGGATCGTTCTTTGCCAGATAAGGCTGTTCGCCCAGGGCGAGACGCTGCGTGTCAACACGGTCGAGTATCATTTCCGAAGCCTTGTTGACATCGGCCATGACCGAGACGATAAATTTCGGCTCCTGTTTCAGCACTCCTATCCATGAGTCGAGATATGCCGCCGAGTTGTCGGTGACTTTGGAATCGAAGCCCATTGAGTGAGAAATCATCGCCGCAGTAAGCTCGGCCACCAGTTCCTCCTTGGCATACTTCGGGTCTCCGAAGCGGCCACCTGCCTCGCGGTTGAGACGTTCGGGAGTCATGGTGGAGTGTGTCATCTCATGGAGCATCGTGGAGTAGAACTCCATGCCGTCGCGGTAAACCTCTTCCGGGGTACTTCCTGTATTGAACTGTGCCTTCATGGGGAGCACAACAATGTCACGGGAGGGGGAATAATAGGCCCCGCTCTCTCGTCTGTCGGCCTGTATGGGGCAAAGCCATGACTGTTCGCTAACCATGCGGTCAAGCGCCGGATGGACGTACATACCCTGAGTGTCGCGCAGCTCCGGCACCTTGAATCTGTCGAGCAACTTTTGAAGACGCTCGGGCTGCACTTCTCGGAAATTGGTCTGGTCGATATTATAGACCGGGAACGCCTTGACGAAAGGTATCACGTCGAGATTCTTGCGCTCGTCGCGGCTCATGGCGCGGTATTCGTCGGAGCTGACCTTTCTGCCGTCTTTGTCGCGCACGAGCATATCCCAGTAGATTACAGGGAAAGCCTTTTCGTCTTTGAGGACGTGAGCCTTGAAATTGTGTGCCTGCTTGAATGTCAGGAACACGGGAAGCTCGTAGCCCTGCTGTGCGGTGTAGAGCTGGAGGAAGAAGGAATTGGACCCCGAGTAATTTCGGCCGAGGACATTCTGGGGAAGACCGGCGGAGCGTGCCCCGCCGATCCAGCCCTGCTGCCAGTCGGAATCCTTCATGCGCTCCATGCGTTCCACCATCATCTCGGCGAAACGGTCGAGAGCAATCTGGCCCGAATTTCCCGGTCCGTTAGTTCCAAACGCCATATTCCTCGTCGTCTATGAGCTGACGCTCCATCATGTCGATTTCGGTAAGGTCGTTGAAAAACTCCGCCGAGTCGTCGGACGGCTCTGTGCCGTGGGTCTCGCACCATGCGAGATAGCCTTCGGCGCTGTCGGTATTCATGACGAACTCCAGATGACCGATGCGGCCGTCCTGAAGGAGCTGCACAAGCTCGTCGTATTGTATCTTTGACATATCTGTGTGATTTGATGTTGTTGGGTATTGGGATTACATTTTCATTGAGGCGGCCTGTTCCGTCTTCATCGAGGGTGTGGCGAGCATTGTCCTGATTTCGTCGCCGAGGTATTTGGCGGCAATCTGTTCGCGTGTGGCGGTCTTGGTCTTGAAGAGCGAGAAGCCGTCGTCGAAGGAGATTTCCTTCTTGGTGGTGCGTCCGTGCTCGCCGAGGTCGGCCGACACTTTCCACAGACCGTCGGAACGGTCTTTCGCCACGCGGACGCTTTTGGGATCAACCCCCTCGGGGAGAGAGAACTGCTCGTAGTGGGATTTGAGGTGGAGCCTGTCGCCGAAATTCTTTTCAACGAGCTGGCCGGGAGTCATCACGCGGTCGAAATAGGCATTGAGGTCCTGGCGCGATGCGACGGCTGACATCTTCTGTTCGCCGATCTGGGCGTAGAACTTGTATTTGCCGAAGTCGGGGCGCTGCTCGTCCTTTTCTTTATAGACATTGAACTTGTCAACGGTCAGCGTGCCCTTGTCAGGACCGGTAATGACATTGGGGAACTGGTAGGCGGTTTCCGGCACCCTTTCCATGAGCTTGGTGGGATAATAGCGCTCCATGAGCTGCGGCACCGTCATTTCCTTCTTCTGATAGGCGGCAAGGTCGGCGGGGTCCATCTTCTGCGGTTTGAGTTGCTGGCCGTCGAGCTTTGCGGTGAAATACCAGTCTTCGGGATTTGTCTTGCTCTGGTAAGCGTGTCCGTGCGTCACTTTCTCGCCGTTGACAGTCACCATCTGCGGTTCACGGGGCTTGCGTTCCTGCTGCGCCTCACGGTCGTCGCCGGTTTTGACATCGTTCTTTTTCTCTGTCGCAGGTTTTTCCTCGACCGCAGCCTTGGCGGTCTTGGCAGGCTCTTCCTGCTGTGCCTTTTCTTTCTTCTTTTTGGGCATGTCTGTATCTGTTAATGTGGATTGTTCCTTTTTCTGGGATTGTCGTTCCTCTTTCTTCAGCCGTGGATCGTCAAGCTGTTCACAGATTGTGACACGGGCACCGGCCCTGACGAGTTTCGGCAGATAAGAGTCGAGCGCGTTATGCGGGAATCCGGCAATCTTCATGTTCTCGCCGCCGATGTCCCTTTCCGTGGTGGTTATGGAGAGGATTTTGCTCGACCTTTCTGCATCCTCCCGGTATGTTTCGTAGAAGTCACCGAGCCGGAACAGCAGTATTGCGTCGGGGTGCTTCCGCTTCATTTCGTCATACCGTAGAAGGATGGCGGGATTGTCGGTCATGTTTTCTTTTCCTGACATGGGATGTGGAGCCGTCAGAGTTTTATGCCTGAGCCGCGGTCGTTTTTCCTATCAGGGTCGAGGCGTATGGCACGATCCTTGGAGTCGTGTTCCACCACTTTCTGATATTCCCAGCGGTTCTTGTCGGTCATTACGAGGCCCATATATTCGGGATGCAGGTCGTCATAACGTAGTTTCTGCTGACGCTCCCATTCACGGAGGTCGCCTTTGACGATTTTGAATCCCTGCGGCTCTTTTAGGTCGATGCCGACAGACACCTTCTCGCCGCCGACATTGAGTTCGACCGGTTTACCCTCGCGTACCTGCTGTTTCTGCTGGGTGCCGAGTTCGATGTCGTTTACCTTCTCCATATCCTTGAGCTTGCGCTCGATTTCGATTTCGGTAACGCGGCGGTGGATAATGGACTTTGTTTCAGGGTCGAGCTGGAGATACTGCTGAGTCTTCTCCCCATCAACATCGACGGGGCGTTGTAGCACGTCTCCGCGTTTGAGAGCTTCAAGCTCCTGTGATGTGAGTTTGAGTTCGTTTCCCTTGTCAAGCGACAGCTCTTTCTGCACCGGATATGCGATAAGAGCGGGGTTCCCCTCATTATCGGAGACAAGCTGCAATTTGAGGGGTAATGAGATAGTGGCGCCATTGTGCGCCTTGATTGACACGTTCAACAAAGGTGTCACCTCCCCGCCAAGTAGCTTCTGCTTAATATCTTGTGGCAATTTATCCGCACTGTCGCGGTCAATGCCGAGCAGAGCCAGCTTTTCATAAGGGATGACTTCATGCTGTTTTTTGTTCGGGATTTCCATTTACACGTTTTTGAGGTGATAAATTTGCGGTCTAACCGCTTGTCGGCCTCAAAATTATTCCCACATGATTGCTAAATTTGAAATTCCGAACAGTTTTGTTCTATGTGGTTATGTCGTTTTAGCCACATTACCTGCGAGTGCGCAGTTTCACACGATTACCAGAGATACCCCTCTTGATGGGGCAAGACCAACAAAAGAAGCCTATATCGCCGAATATAAGGATAAAACAACCGCCACAGCATTGACAGAAACATCTGATGAAATAGCGGACTTCCAAATCGTGCTAAACAATAAAAAAGCCTCATACGCACATCCTGTCACCACTTTCGCCTCTCATAAATCAGAAGAAAACACGGTTGACAAACTGCCGGAGCTTACCATTCCGAATCTCCTTGCCGAGATAAAGCGCAACAATATCAAATATCCCAAAATCGTATTGGCGCAAGCGATACTTGAGACCGGCTGGTTCCGTTCATCGGTTTGCCGCAACAAGCATAATCTGTTCGGCCTCACAAATCCCCGGACCGGCAATTACTATGAGTTCGATCATTGGACCGAATCAGTCCGGGCATATTATACCAAGGTGCAATACCGCTACAAGGGAGGCAACTATCTTTTATGGCTCAAAAAGATAGGCTATGCCGAAGACCCCGGCTACATCCGTGCCGTCATAAAGGTGTTGAAACAGCTGTAAGATGTTTGTGGTAAAAAATAGTCCTATTTCATGCTAAATTCATTGTTGCTCAATCTAATGCTATGCGGTCTGTGTTTTATTTAGTAAATTTGCACTATGGCAAAGCAAGCACTATCCATAGATGACCAATTATCTCTGCTCAAAAGCAGAGGACTGGTTGTTAATGACGAATTGAAAGCAAAGGAGGTATTGGCCGATATAGGCTATTATCGCCTTGGCTTTTATTTGTTCCCATTTGAACAGACCTATCCTGATTTACACCACAGGACACATATATATAATGCCGGCACCAACTTCGGAGATGCTGTAAAATTATATTATTTTGATTTTGAACTCCGAAATCTTCTCCTGAAATACATTTCGCGCATCGAAGTCAATTTCAGGACAATTCTTACATATGAAGGGTCAATGGAATATAAACCGGACTCACTATGGTTCGTAAATCCGGCATGTGTTGACAGCAAATTTATAAGTGCTTTTGATAGTGTTGTATATAATAAGTCCTTCAAGAAGAATCCGACAATAAAACGTCATCACAAGAAATATCCTCATGACAGATATGCTCCGGCATGGAAAACTATCGAGTTAATGACTCTTGGTGAAAACGTCACTTTGTATTCCGCATTACTTGATCATAATGTCAAACAGCGTATTTCGCACTGCTTCGGCATCAAGTATGTCGATGTCTTTGAGAATTACATTGAGCTTGTCAGGATTCTTAGAAACACCTGTGCTCACGGTAGTGTTTTGTTTGATTTCAAACCTTTCAAACGTATCAAAAGCGGTCCGGCCAACTTACGGACTCCCGCCGAGTATATGAATCTTCATGGCAGTATAAAAGTCGTGAGATACTTACTTTCGCAAGTGTCGGCAAATAGAGAACGAGATATGGCTATGGAGCTGCAGAAGATACTTGACAAATACAATTCTTATCCGGTTATAGCAGATATTCTTTCTAAATGTGGAGGACTGCCTAAAACTATAATAGACAGTAGAGAAGGGCGAAAGCCAGGAATTTTCGGTGGTCTGAGAAAACTTTTATCAAATATATTTTGTTGTATGAATAAAAAGAGCTAACTTTGCTCTCACAAAAGTGCCGGTATTGATTTTAGTCTCAATATCCGCACTATAAAAGGATTAAGAGGTCTGGCTGTTGCTTGACCTCGCCTTTTATAGATAAAAGTGTATTTGGATGGCCCCGATGCCGCCAACTGCACTCTAAACAAGATTAAATCGAGTCCAGCTCCACGGGTTGGGCTCGTAACTTTTACGACAGCGGCGAGGAGGAAGACCTGACTGCAGTCGTCATTAAGTACCCCACAAGATACCCCACAAGATACCCCACAAGTTAAGCGGCCAGGCGAGAACCTGACCGCTGTCTTTATAATAAACATGCCGCGAGAAGCAGCAGATGAATCGGATAAACGGCATAGAAAGCATACTTGGCGGTCTTGCCCCTGATAAATCCCCGAGTGCCGTCGTAGAGGAAAATGACAGCTCCGGCAAGCATGGCACCTGTCAGTCCGTAATGGGCCATAAGGGGAAAAGCAAAGATGATCTGCAACAATGCCTGTGAGGGAAAACAGATATGTCGTCTTTCGAGCCACGGCCTGATAGTGCGGTAACGAAGTATATAGAAAAGGACTATCATCAAAACCCCTCTCCAGTCATAATCCGTTTCCAACCACCATGCCGCAGCCGCCGTCAGCGCCACAGACAAAAACGCAATCGGCCCATGTTCGCACAGACGGTCGAACATAGCGAGAGCCGCCACTCCCAATGCAAGTGTGAACATAACATTATGTGTGCCGTCCGCAACATTGAGCAGATACCATGGAAGCTCGCTGACAAGACCGAAAACGACAAGCATGAGAAAATACCTCATTCGGTTACGGCTGTTCGCAAAACCCTCGGCCACCAGAAAAGCGAAAACCGGGAAGGCAATCCTGCCGAAGCAACGCAACGGCTCATACATAGCGTTGTCATGCTCCAGCAGAAAATACGCGCAATGGTCAGCCATCATCGAGATTACCGCCAGCATCTTCAGTGCGCTGCCGCTCAACCGCAGGGAGAGAGGCAGTGAAATCGGAACAGTAGTATCAATCGCCATAGCAGCCCTGTTATTGTATTCCGAGCAATTCTTTTACCATATCCTCGACCTCCTGGTTGACACGCTTGAAATTACGGTTCAGCATAATCTCCTTTTCGCGCTGGTCCTGAAACGAGTAGATTTTTGGCAACTCGACATACCGGCTTTCCTCCTCCTTTATACGAGCCATATCGAAATGCGTCTTGCAGAAATACTTGGTAGTCTTGAACTCGTCCGACTGCTCGATGTCGAAATGCGACAGCATGCGGTCATCGGTGGCAGTGAAATCACGTGCCGCCTGACCTGCAAGCCAGCCGGTGGCCATGTCCGCGATCTTGGCTGCCGGAACGAGGTAATCCATCTTCTCTGAAATCGAGGTCGAGACCTTGGAATCATTGATGGTTATGGAGGTGGAAGTCTGCTTTGCCTTGCCGAACACATCATTCTGCGCCCACTCCAGAGTCTCCTTGTTACGCGCCGCGCCCATGAAGATATTGCCGCAAGTGGTAATGATTTTCTGCATACCCACCTTGCCATAGTCGCTTTCAAGCTGCGGAAGCTCCTGAAAACCGAGAGTTACCGCAACCTTATTGCTTCGGGCAGTGCCTATAAGTCGGTCAATCTTATGGAAATACAGCGTAGGCAGCTCATCGACGATAATGCTGACCGGAATATTCCCCTTGGAGTTGACACGGGTAATGAGACGGTTGAGCACAAGGGCGTTGAGCGAACCGATGACCTGTTCCTTCTCGGGGTCGTTGGCAATAACAAGATAGCTCGGGCTTGCAGGGTCGGAAATCTTCAAATCGAAATCGTCGCCCGTGAACACCCAATAGGCTTCCGGAGAAACGAGGCGTGCGGCGTTGACACGGAGGGTGCCCACCATACCCTCAAGCTGGTCGTTCGCCTTGTTCTCGTATGCGCTCTTGAAGGGAGCCATCAGCGAGGCAATCTTATCGTCCATCATCAGAATGTCGAACACTTCCGAATACTTGCGACCGAGGAACGACAGAACATGAGGCATATCCGAATACTCTCCGGTCACAGTGTCCGGCTCCACCTCGTTGCCGTTCTCGTCCTCATACCAGCAGCGGTCGATAAGTATGAGTTTGCCCACACGGTCAATATAGGAAAACTTGTTAAGGTCAACAAACATCCTGTCCTCGTCGGTGGATACATCCTTGCCGAGACGGTCAACGAAATCGAGCACCACATTACCGTCAGCGTCTATGGCATTGTAGTCATCCCAGTTCCTTATAACCAGTTCGAGTTTCTTTCCCTCATGGAGAATAAAGCGTTTGAGCTTCTTTCCTTTGAGGAACCCCGTCGGGTGAAAGTTAACGAAGAAATATATGATAGCCGCAAGGAAATTCTCGGCAGAGTTTGTGAAGAACGCCTCCGAGCCACCCTTTTTCTCGCCGCCACCTTTATTGAGGGAAGCGAGTAGAGTGGCCGCAGTCTCCGAGGCGGCGGCAAGGTCGGGAATATATTTGCGCTGGATAGGATTGATTCGGTTGGAATATTCGACATCCGTGAAATTCACGATGCGGAAACAGCACCCCTCGGGAAGATTGCCATAATGCCTGTTCTTGCAGAACTGATAGAAAAGTGTCTTGGCAAGCGTCGGGAACTTATAGTCATATACCATCATGGCAAAGCCCTTTGCGGAGTGCTGTCTGATGAACGGGTCAATGATACCGAATGACTTACCAGAACCCGGCGTACCCAATACAATCGTGCCTCGGAACGGATTGACAATGTTAATCCAGCCCTTGTGCATCTTCCTCTTGAAATAGTATATCATCGGGATATTGACGGAATAAGGTGTCTCGGTCTTTTTCTCCGACTGCTCGAAAGACTCGTTCTCAAAGTTGAAACGGTCTTCGCCCACCTTGTGGTTATAATACTTGGCGATACCGTCGAGACCCTGATGTACGAGCATGGTGCCTACCACGGAACAGAAAGCATAAATGATGCGGTTGGCGGGAAATCCCAACCAGTTCATACCTACGGGGAGTCCATGGAAAAGGAAGCACAGCCCGACAAGGGTAAGACCGGCAAGCACCGGGTAAATGACCATTGTCTTCAAGTTGAATTTCAGCGCTTTCTTCGCCTTGGTGCCGATGCAGACCACACATATGCAGACCAGCTCAGCCAACTTGCACCCGGCCACGGAGTTGAACACCTTGAAGCGTCCGAGTAGATCGAGAATGAACTGCGTAATGCGGTTGTCAGCCGTTATGGGCAGATTCATCACAATCTCGATAATCAGGAAAATGTAGATGCAACTGCGGAAGTAGTTATACATCTGCTGTTGCTCCTTGGTTTCTTCAAAAGCCATAAGGGAGAATGTTTAGAACGGGATCTTGAAACCCAGCATAAGGCCGTTGCGGAAGGTGTCGCCATGCAGGAAATTCACATTGTTTTTCTGAATGATAGAGAACTCGCATCCGTTGGAGAATACATAATTGTACTCGAAGCCACCCTCTATGCCGATGAAAAACTTACGTTCCACCGCACCGAACTGAGGACCGAAGCGGACACGGAAACTGCCGTTCTTATATCTGTGGAGGCGATGCTTGTAGAGGATGCCGCCATCCCAGTAATAGCCTTTCCAGAACCGGCCGTCGCCACTGCGCCAGTGATCGCCGATCTCGCCGAAAACCTCTATGGCGTTGCCGTATGTGAAAGAGTGCTCGTAACCCACGGTGGCGTTGAGCGTCGAGGGGAAAAGGAAGCCGGCATTGACGGCTATCTTGTTGTCCTGTGCCATCGCCCCGATGGAGGCGACGGCACAGACAAGGGCAAGTATTGTCTTTTTCATTGTCATTGTGTTATTTGTAGATATGTGGAGTATAGTTGAAAGGGAGATTCCTGAGAATGTCGGAGTCGAATCCGTCGGCGTTGAGTATATCGTCATACTCCACTGTCAGCGTGATAACTCGCCCGCTTATCTGATTCTCGGAAATCTCGATGCGGAGAACTTTCTCGTCAGGGAACGTGAGCTTGTCGAGCACAAGCACGTTGCGGTAGTTCTTCTTGAATTTCCTGGCGAGATTGAGGGAATATACCGGGGTCAGCTCGATTGTCTGTGAATTGGTAGCCTTGACCTCCTTCTTGTCTGTCAGCGTGACACGCATCTCGGCTATGTCGTATGGAATCTTCGTTCGGTTCTGGAGACTGTAATCTATGAAGAAATAGTCGCCGACCGAATAGATATTGTTGACAATCGCCTTCATGCCGTTGGCTTTTGACACCACCTGGTTGTACTTGCGACCGCTGCCATAGACAGCCCATGCGTATCGGGCCATTTCCGACTGCGGCATAGACACGTCCGGATTGATGTAGGACTGCAGCCCGGCATAGCTGACGCGGTGTATCGAGGCCGCCTTTGAGGGCGATGATGTATAGACCACATCATATTGTGCCAGATGACGCTCGCCGATCAGCGTGAGTGTTCCCATCAGCTCGCCGTCGCGGTAGGAAGCCGGCATCGAGTCGGACTCGATATAGGGCTTGATGCGCACGATGTTGTCGGCACACTGGTTGCCGATTATTCTGGTGGTCGAGAGGTCAACCATCTTTATGTTCTCCGGCATCACGATATGGGTGGTGACTTCGTTGTTGACAAGTATGTGTTCCTTTGCCGACGCTTCTGTTGCACATACAGTGGCCAGTGCCAGCGCAGCGATAATGATTCTGTTCTTCATATTGAAAGTAATTGCTTGGTTAATATGCTTCGTCTGAGTTGATAAGGTAAACTATTGTGTTGTATTTGATTTTCGCCTTGTTCTTGCGGATATTGGCAGACACGGCGGATGTTGCCGAGTTATACATGTTCTGAAGAGCCTGCAATGCGATGGCCTCGCCCGAAATTCCGGAACCGTAGCCGCTCTCCGATTCAAAGCTGATGTTCTGCTGTACGGTGCTTGCCCCGGCCTTCTTCATGAAGTCACGGAAAGCCGACTCAGGAACATAGAAGCCCTCCATGCCGTCATTGTCGAATACAGACAGATTGACTTTAAGGAACTTGCCGCCCACAAGAATCGAAGTAATGGCGGCGCGGACACGCTGCTGGCCGAAGCCGGTGACTGTGCCGTAAAGATAGGTGCCTTTCTGAAGACGGACCTCATGGATGGTAACATCATCGAGCAATTTGAAACGCAGGCGTGTGCCCTCATGCGCCTTTGTGGTCTTGTCAATCATCGCACGTATAAGCGGAGCGTCAACATTGTCAGCCGAGCTGCCGACGGTGTTGAACTTGTCGGCGTTTGTCTCGCGGGATTTCAGCACTAACAGCGGTCGGTTGCGTTCGCGTTCCTCCTTTTTTGCCTTTGCGATGGAGTCTGCCCTCTGCTTGCGCAGCTGTTCCTCCGGGTCGGGCTGACCTATGCCGAGTCCGGCCTCGATAGCTTTCTGTCTCTCGTAGCTGCGCTGCTGTATCTCTTCGAGGTCGCGGGCATACTCGCTTCTCGGATCGCTCCTGTAAGAGCCGCCACCATAGGCTTCGGCATAGGCATCGTCGCCGTAGGCATAGGAATTGATGTGGCGCCGCGATTCGGCAAGGGAGCGTTCAAGCTCCTCCAGTTCCTGCTGCTGTCTGATTCTTTCTGCCTCGGCAGCGTCGAGTCTGTTGAGTTCTTCTTCCGAATAACCGTGTTCGAGGGCTTCCTCCTGCGTCATTTCCTCGCCGAGTGCGCCGACGGCTGTAAAGGCGTCGTCATCGTTGAAGCGTCTTGACATCTCAAACATCTTGTCGCCCGGAGCCTCGGCATTAGCCTCGGGTAGCGAGGCGTTGATTCTGTCGGTGGCGACGGTCTTGCTTTCATCGCCGCTGCCGCCGAAAGTCTGCATTACGAAATATATCAGAGCGCAGAGCGGAACGAATATAACCGCAGGGAAGATATATTTCGGCTGTTTGAAATTAATCTTTTTCATTGTTATCGTGTTGTTTAAGTGATTTCACAATCTGCTCCAGAGAGCGGTATCGCCTGATTATCTCAATGGAATCCGAATGGCTCTTGCGAGGAATGGCAATCAGCGAATCGAGCTGACGGTGCAGGCTTCTCCCTTTGTCGGTCATGTCAATGAGCTGACGGCGCTGGGTCTCCTTGCCCGCCTGTATGTTGCGGAAACCACTGAAGATAGGCTCCACCTGAGCTATCGTGCTGATATTCGGTTCGCGGGATTCCAGTCTCGCGCCGGTGACTGCAACATCGCCGAGCAGTATGAACAGCAGCGTGCCCACCACATAGCCGAAAGTCCGTTTGGGATGCCGTGTCGCCCAGCGGTTTGCCTTGCGTATTCTGGCAGCAAGCCGGCAACGTGTTCCTATCGCGTCCATTCGGGGCTTCAGCCAGCCTGTCACAGCGTCATTTGTCCGCAAACGGCTGTCTCGTATTGATTTTCTCAATGATTTCATAATGTAGTGTCAATAGTCAAGGTCCTTGTTTTCAAGCGTGCGCCAGTTGGTTATCATCAGGCCGTGGGGATTGTTCTGTGTCCTCGGCACGTTCTCGACAGTTCCGGTTGTGAGCATCGAGCGCCGCAGGTCGCGTGTGCGCCTCTTGATAATCTGCGTTCCATAGTAGTTGAACTTGCGCGTATGCTCGTCGAACTGTATGGAGTCACAGATTATGGTGCATACCGCCGATGACGATATGATGTCCGAGTAGAATCCGTTTTCATCAAGGGCCTGCTTCTGTTTCAGGGCTGTGCCGTCGGCCATATACATTGCCTTTCCGACAGTCCACTTTATATAGTCGTTGTCGGGAGGGAGGTTGAAGAAATACTGGTGGAAAAGCTGGATGTGCGCTTTTGCCTCCATGATGAAATTTGATTCCAGTTTCGCGCGTTCGGCAAGGAACGGTATGTCTCCGTCGAGTATGTATATCTGCTCCCGCTCCTCGGTTACGAGGGCCACGCAGCGCCATACGGTGAACCCGCATATGACGGTGCAACCTGCTATGGTTGCCAGTACCGTCATAAGCGCGAGTTTGGTTTTCTGTTCAAGTGATTTTATAAGCATGGCTGTTATTGGTTATTGGGGTCTGAGAAATTCTTGTGTTTGAGATTGTTCTCGCCGACTTTTCCGAGTGTTCCGGCAACGCTGCTGCCGCCACCGGCCACCATTCCGACAACAGTTCCGGCTGCTGAACCGGCCATTGTCGCGGCGCCCATTGCAACCGAACCTGCCGGAGAAGCCGCGCCGCTGCTCACGCCGCCGGGAATAAGCCATGAGGCCACCTCCGGCACAAAGCGTATGATATAGGCGCCCACGAGCATACCCATCGCATACATGCAGTTGGAGCCGATGCCCTGGAGTCCGAGGGCTCCTATCTGTTCCCATGAGTTGACCGTGCCGTGCAGCAGGTGATTGTATGCCACAAGGTCTTCCTGAAGATTATACATGAGAATGAAGTCGATGTAATACAGGCACATATAGGTCACGAATCCCCATAGTGTCAGAGACAGGAACTTAGACATCCACTGGCTCCACGCCGAGTTCCACGGCGGCGCCAGCGACAGCGCGAACATTATCGGGCAGAACACCACCATTATGGCTATGAATATCCTCTGTGCCACAAGTATGCCGTAATACGACATCTGAAATATCAGCTCGCCGACAAAGCGTATCACATCGTTTATCCACTCGCTGACTTTAGTCTCGGCGGCAACAGCCGCGCGCTGGGCGTAGTTGTTGATTGTCTCGCCGAGATTCTCGACATTATACACCAGCTTGTCCCACCAGTTGGCATCCTCGCCGATTTCGGCGATCTGTTTCGCCGTGGATATGGAGTCCTGCACAGCGCGGAGCCTTTCAAGGTATTCTCCCTGCTTCTGCGCCACTTTCAGTTCCAAAGCGGCCACTTCCTTATTTTTCGCCATAGCCATGGCCTTTGTCGTGGCTTCGAGTGACTTGCCGGGAACCTGAAGAGCCGAGCATATCCATGATGAAGAGGATATGCACATCGAGATTCCGATGATGCGGAGCAGTTTCATGACATCCATGCCCCGGCGTCCGAGCATCATCATCCAGCACTCGTATGAGCCTATGCAAAGGGCGAGGACAAGGCCGAGCATACGGGCGAAACTTATGGTGTCGCCCAGAATCGCCACATTCGGAAAAGCCTCCATCGCCACCAGCAGCTTGTCAAGGCTCTGGTCGATGGCGGGAAGACCCATCGTGCAAAGTATGGAAAGTAAAGTCATACAGTTATCGCTTTATTGTTAATAATGAGTCGCCGCCACAGCAGCAAGACGGGCCGTGCGGCTGACAAGTCTGCCCATTTCAGCCTTGGCCTCTTCGTATGCCTGCTGCCGCTTGGCGTTCTCCAGTCCGTAGCCCACGCCGGTCTTGTGGATATAGGCGATGTTGGCGCAAACTATCTCGTTCTGCCGAGAAAGCTCGTCCACCTGATATTTCATCTTCCCCTTGCTTTTGTTAAGACAGTAGAGAAGACCGTCGGCTATGCAGGACTGCATACGCTCGAACTCCTCCTTGTAGGCCGAATAAGTGATGTCAACGGCTCTGTCGGCCTCACGTGCCAGTTCCTCCTTGTAGAGTGATTCCACATGGGCGCGTTCAGCCTCCACCTTCGATAGTTTCTGCCGCTGGGTCTCTTCGGCGGTAACCCGCACAGGCATTATTCGCTTCACATTAGATTTTTCCTCCTTGAAGCGGACGCGGTAGCCAGATTTGAAACCGGCCCATTTCCAGTACATTTCCGCGCCGGAATAATTCTTGTGCAGTATAACCGTCCGCGATAGCGTATTGACGAATATCGTGTTATTGATGTATTTTTG
>OHAJ01000181.1_pt1 | contig 42982 bp, 27 predicted proteins | sample 1577101 | NCBI WGS metagenome assembly OHAJ01 (sample SAMEA3541531, study PRJEB24748) | human gut metagenome | biome: human gut; feature: human-associated habitat; material: faeces | place: China | collected 2012
AAATCTTCTCCGTACGTTTCAAAGTGATCAACGAAATGTACGGAGAAGATTTTGGTAACGATCTTTTGAAATATTTCGAAAACACATTGAAATATATCTGTAATGAGATGCAGTTATATGTTCGTCTTACGGCGGATGTATTTATGATAGCTACACCATATGAAACAAAGGAGGATATATTAGGTTTCGTAAGTATGCTCGAGCAGAGATTGTCCGGTTATGACAATGTTAAATATACACTCGCATTTGGTGTTTGTTTCGTAACAGACATAAATACCAATTTACGTTTATATGGAGACGGGGCAGCATTAGCAAGGCAAAGCATTAAGGGAGATGCACTACACAAAGTTGCGTTCTATCAGGAATCTATGCGTGCGGATGCACGTAAGCGTAAGGTTTTAGAAGATGCTATGCATCAAGCGTTGGAGAACCATGAATTTATCATGTATTTGCAACCGAAGTACAGTATTTCGACATACAAAATGGTAGGCGCAGAAGCTCTTGTTCGCTGGCAGCATCCAGAGAGGGGCCTAATACCGCCCAACGATTTCATACCGATATTTGAAGAAAACGGTTTTGTGATCCCTCTAGATGAGTTTATGTGGGAGGAGGCATGCAAACTCCTTGCGGAATGGCAACGCGAGGGTAAAGAAATGCTTCCAATCTCCGTCAACGTCTCTAGAAGGCATTTGATAGATGTACATTTTGTAGAGGTATTGAATCATCTGATAGAGAAGTACCAGATACCAAAACGATATCTTGAAATTGAGATCACAGAAACAGAGGGAGGTACCGGTATAGGTCTGTTCCTGACCAAGCGACTTGTGGAGATACATAATGGAAATATCTCTTTTTTATCAGAGGAAGGTAAAGGCACTGTTTTTCATGTTGAGATTCCTATGATAACTGAGGGAAACATGGTTACGGAGAATATCTCTAACAACAGTGGGGAAGATGAAAAGCTTGCTGATGTGTTAAGGAGAGAATCGGACGAGCGTGAAGAGATGATAGACACAGAATTGGATGGAGAATCTCCGACTATATTGATTGTTGATGACAATAAGGATATATGTAATATGTTGTCATTACTGTTGTCAGATAAATATAAGATAATGATAGCCCATGATGGGGAAATGGCATGGAACATGATTCCTGATATGCAGCCTGATCTTGTTTTGTCCGATATAATGATGCCGGGCATGAATGGCCTGGAACTTTGCGAGAGAATAAAGCAGGACGTAAGGACATCTCATATCCCGGTAGTATTGCTTTCAGCCAAGACTACATTGCAGGATTATCTCATCGGATATAAATTCCATGCAGATGCTTATTGCCCTAAACCTTTCGACAACAAGATAATGAAAGAACTGCTTAACTCCATCATAACCAACAGGAAGCGTATTCTTCAATACAAGAAAGTTTCGGCAATAAAGATTTCCGAGGTAAGCACTACATCTACCGACGATAAGTTCCTTGAGAAACTTGTAAAGATAATAGAGGACAACATTACAGACTCTTCGTTCCAGATAGAAGATATATGTAAAGGTCTTGGCGTGACGGCTTTGGTTCTGAACAAGAAGCTGAAAGCACTTATGGGAGTAACAGCCAATGCTTTTGTACGTTCAATAAGAATGAAGAGAGCGGCAGAACTGTTGAAGACAGGACGGTATTCTGTATCAGAGGTGACATACGATGTAGGGTTCAATGATCTGAAGTATTTCAGGGAATGTTTCAAGAAAGAATTCGGTGTATTGCCGCAACAGTACAAGGAGCAGAGTTCGCAGACCGATTTGGATTCTTAATATAATGGGGGGTAAAATTTTACCCCCACTTTTATATATATAATTGTCCCCTTTTGTGCCATTATAAATGAATAATTTAGCGGCAGTTATAAAAGAAATTTCATAACCTATTGCTAAATTAAAATTTTTACAAATGAGAAATCAGAAAAAATGGTACCATGTCAGGTACACGTTATTCGTGATGCTTATCTTCTATACATTATCTATGTATTCACAGAAGATAACAGTTAAAGGAAAGGTGATTGATGCCGCCAATAACCTTGAAGTTATAGGCGCAGCTGTTCAAGTTGAAGGAACTTCTCTAGGAACTATTACTGATATGGATGGTAATTTTGTTCTGCAGGGTGTGCCGGCAAAAGGAAACCTGGTGTTCAGTTTTGTAGGTTATAAGACCGTGAAAGCCGCAATCAAACAAGGTCAGGTTTATAACATCAAGCTTCAGGAGGACACAAAAGTGTTGGACGAAGTGGTTGTTGTAGGTTATGGCTCTATGCGTAAAAAAGAAGTTACAGGTGCAGTGGCACGTGTAAATTCAGATGAGATAACCAAAATTAGTACTTCCGACTTGGGTACAGCCCTTCAGGGTATGGTAGCCGGAGTCAACGTTCAGGCAAGTTCGGGTGAGCCTGGAGCCAAGTCCAACATCCAGATTCGAGGAATCAGTTCTATTTCCGGTTCAAGTACACCTCTTTATGTGGTTGATGGTGTCCCATTTGAGGGTGACCCTGGATTGAGCAGTAATGAAATAGAGAGCATAGATATTCTTAAGGATGCCGCTTCGGCTGCCATATATGGTACTCGCGGTGCTTCCGGCGTTATCCTTATTACTACTAAGAAAGGTAAGGAAGGAGAAATGAAAGTCGCCTTAGACGGATATTATGGAATTCAGCATGTTACTTCTAAAATGCATCTGCTTGATGCTAATGAAGAGGTTTTTGTTACTGTCATGGCTAACCGTATGGCAGAAAATAAGAATACAGATGATCTTGCTTGGAGTAGTCTTAAAAATTATCTTGTGAATTTCTTTAATAATTCAAATCTTTATGACTGTATAGTAAAAAACAATTCTCCAATTCAGAATTATTCGGCAAATTTAAGTGGTGGTCAGAAGAATCTTACTTATAATATGACCGTAAACTATTTTGATCAGGAGGGTGTTTTGATTAATTCTGATTATCAACGTTACAATATTCGCTCAAATACACATTTTCAGCGTGGAAAATGGAATTTTAATGCTAATCTTGCTATGCAGATTGAGGAGCAGCTCTCTCCGGCATGGGCTTTGTTGAGCGATGCGTATGATTATTCTCCTTTACGGGCGCAGGTAGATCCCAATTGGGATGTTTTTAATGCTACAGGTGACCCCGGTGAAATACAGGGTATAAGTTATACTTTAGGAAGACTGAAGGAAAAAAATGATAAGAACTCGGAATCTTTCAATGGAAACTTTTATGTAGGTTATAATATTATTCCTGGTTTGAATGCTTCTACACGCTTAAGTTTTGGTTATTTAAATCAGAAAACAGTTATGTTACGACCTGAATTTGAAGTATATAATCAGGATGGTGAGAAAGTTGTAAGTTCCAACTACCGTTCTCAGATAAAAAATACACATTCCAAGAATACCAGTATGACTTGGGAGTCAATGATAAATTACAATAGAAAATTCAAGAAACATGATATAAAGTTTACAGGTGTGTTCAGCATGGAGAAATATACATATCAGATGTTTTTTGCCAGTATAATGGATCTTTATACAAATGAAATTCCTAATCTGAATGCCGGTAGCTCAGATATGTCAGTTGGGACAGGCGATGGTCAGTGGGGGCAAGACAGAACAAGTACTTTGGTAGGTATGTTGGGACGTCTGCAGTACTCTTATGCTGATAAATATTTGTTTAGTGCAAGTCTTCGACGTGATGGCTCTTCTAAGTTTTCAAAGGAGAACCGTTGGGGTATGTTCCCATCTGTATCATTAGGATGGAATATCTCTGAAGAAAGATTCTGGGACAGATTCAGATGGTTTGTTAATTCATTTAAGTTAAGATTAAGTTATGGAACGACAGGTAATCAGAATTTTGCCGATTATTCCTATGCTCCTGCTATCTATAAAAATTATGACTATACTTTCGGTACGGGTTCTCAAGAAAATATAATTAACGGTCTTACACAATTGGGATTTGCAAATCCTGATGTAAAATGGGAAACTACACAGCAATTGAATGCCGGATTGGATTTCGCATTTTGGAGTAATAAGCTTATTATAGCTCTTGATGTCTATAAAAGCAACAAAAAGAATATGCTGTTCCCGATGGTTGTACCACCATCTAATGGAGGTGGCGAAAGTTCAACTGTTACATTGAATGCAGGAAACATGGAAAACCGAGGTGTAGAATTAGCTCTTACTCATCGTAACAAAATTCATGGCATAAACTATAGTTTGACAGGTACATTCACAAAGAATGAAAATGAGATTATTTCTATGGCAGGTAAGAATTCGATTTATTTTTTCCAGGATGGTAAACCTATAAATACGGGAAGTGACTATGTTACAGCTATTAAGAAGGGTTATGAGGCTGGTGCATTCTTTCTTATGCCGACAGCAGGAGTTATTAATACGGAACAGAAATTAGCGGAATATCAGAAACTTGAGTCAACAGCACGAATGGGAGATTTGATGTATGTTGACACAAATAAAGATGGTATTCTTAATGACGACGACCGTGTGTATGCCGGTAGTGGAATGCCGGAGTTTGAGTTAGGTCTAAATTTTGCCGCAGATTATAAAGGCTTTGATTTTTCAATGAATTGGTATTCTTCCATAGGAAACGAAATAATCAATGGTACAAAGATTTATACCTACCAGAAAAAAACGAACAAAGAACTTATATATATGTGGACGCCGACCAATAACACTTCTACTATTCCATCATATAGAAATGAGCAACATAACAATTACAGAGCTCATACTGATATGTGGGTTGAGGATGGGTCTTTTATACGTCTGAAGAATATTATGCTTGGTTATTCCCTGCCTAAAGCGTTAATAACAAAGTTAGGATTAGGTAAATGCCGTTTTTACATAGCTGCAGACAATCTTCTGACCTTTACTAAATACGAAGGATATGATCCGGAAGTAGGTAGTAACGGACTCTCAAGAAGGGGGCTTGACTATGGAACCTATCCGATTAGCGTACAGATGCGCGGAGGTTTTCAGATTAATTTCTAAACTTTAAAACATAAGGTATGATTTCTAAATATACAACATTTGCTTTAAGCATATTGATTACAGGGTTTGGATTGACGTCATGTGATGATTTTCTTACTCAGGAGAATGAACATCAACTGACAACCCAGAAATTCTATAAAGATTTGGATGATTGTGAAAAAGGATTAGGAGCTGTTTATAATGCTTTTAAGAACACTAATATTTATCAACCAATGGATGAAAACCTGCGTAGTGATTTGGCTGTTGAAGGTAATAAGAACAGAACCAATCTTACTAATGCAGCTTACTTGCAAAACTTTAATGATTCGTACAGAACGTTGAGGACAAAATGGGCTGCTTTATATACGGGGGTGTTCCGCAGTAACCAGGTTATCGAAGGAGTAGAAAAAGTTCGTTCATTTACAACAGATGAAATCCAATTGGGGAAACTTACCCAAGTAGAAGCGCAGGCTTATTTTTTCCGTGGGTTATTCTTTTTCTATCTGAATACCTCTTACAATAATGGTAATGTACCATATATTGATTACGTGCCACAGAAGGAAGATGATTATTATAAAACTTGTACACCGAGCGATGAAGTTAAGAAATATTATAGAGCTGATTTGCAGAAAGCCATTGATTTGGGTTTGAATGCAGAGTGGACAGGTAGTGATAAGGGGCGTGTGACTTCATGGGCCGCAAAAGCTATACTTGGTAAAAGCTATCTTTATGATGGTGATTATGAAAAGGCTGCTCAATATTTTGAAGATATTATCAATAATGGTCCGTTTAGTCTTGTTGACAATATTGTAGACAATTTTACCACCACAAATGAATTCAATGATGAATCCATCCTTGAAGTTTCATATTCTACCCAGTATAATACCCAGTATGGTCCATGGTCTGACGCTACTTTATATAATATATGGGGTATGAATGTTAATGGTTGTGGAAATGCATGGATTAATACTGTTCCTTCTTTATGGCTTGTTGAGCAGTTTGAGAATGAAAAGGTAGATGAAAATGATTCACGTAATTGGATTAAAGTTCAGTCTGATAATTTCCCTCTTGATGCTCCTGCTGATCAGAAAGATATTTTATATGACCAGTTGGGTACAACATTTACTTCTGTAATAGAAAAAGGTGGAAAGTCTTACAATAAAACATATGTGTATCATTATGAAAATGGTGATTATGCAGGAGTGCGTCAGAGGCTTGTCCCTACGGATGGTTCAGGTAGTCCTGAATATTCAATGCTTGGAAATGAATATTCGGAAATTGAGCATTACAGAAAATTCAAATGGGTTGACGGGCAAGCATATCGTTTAAGGGCGTATTCATTGAGAGCTTCTTCTTCGTTGGCAATTAATGGAGATGAAGACTTGATATATTATCAGAAGACACCTCAGCAGATTGCAAAGTTCAATAATGGTATAACAGCTTATTTCCGTAAATTGTCTAATTGGGATTCCAGAAAAGATGAAACTGATATAACGCCGGCTATGGCATCCGGAATCAATTATCGTCTGATACGTCTGGCAGACATTTATCTGATGTATGCAGAGTGTATGATAAAAGGTGGGGCAAGCGAGGATAAATTACAGGTTGCCATAAACTACATTAATAAAGTACGCCGCCGTTCAGGAGTTGTTTTAATTGGTAAAAAAGAGATTGGTGAGTACCCTGATGCAACTTATGACGGAAAGGAGTATACAGCTGAAGATGTAATGTCTCATCTGATGTATGTGGAACGTCCGTTGGAATTGTGCATGGAAGGACATGCAATCAGAGTTAATGACCTTCGACGTTGGAATGTTACTAAAGACAGATTTACATGGCTTTCAAAACAGAGATACGTTATTATTCTGACTACATATCTGTCCCCAAGCAAAGAAGATCCTAATAGTCTTTATGTAGGTAAAAATTACGGTAAACAGCACCGTTATCTTGAGCCATATTTAGACCGGACACCTTATGAAGACTATCTGCAGGCTGCCATTAATTATGGTCCGAGGGTTGCATATTGGCCAATACCGAATATAGAATCGACATCTAATCCTGACATTAACAAGTAAATATGATGAAAAATAAATTTTTATATATAGCTATATCTATCGTATCTTTGCTTCCATCTTGTATGGATGAAGAATTCGAGCCGTTGAATAATGTGGCCGAGTGTACCTGGCATTTGAGTACTGACCAGGAAAATGTGTCACCAATTAAGTTAAACCTTAACGACTACATAAGTATAATGGATTTGTCGCAGGGAGAACTTTCGCACGAATGGACAGTATCAGATAATGGTACAAAATTCTTGAACGGAAAGATGCAATGGGGACAGAAAGATTATGATAATCTTGTCGATGAATCCATTCCTCATGTAAACGACAATAAAACTATTCACGTATATTTTACAAAGGCGGGAGATCATACTATCCGCCTGCGTAATACATACTCTAAACAAGTGGTATATCCTTATTCTGAATGGAGTAACGAAATTGGCAATTATATCAAGAAATACACATACGCAAAAAAAGAGGGTGATGTGTATGTCATGGATACTACCTTCCACATACGTGTTTATGACCCTAACCTCGTCCCTGGTGTAAAAGTCTTCAGTGACCCTGAATGCACTCAGGAAATAAAAACTGGAATTATTGGAGGTACAGACGAAACTCCTGAGTATGAAACTTATGAGCTGGAATACGGTAAGAGTCTGTATCTGTTGGATAATTCCTATGGATGGCCTAACAAATGGAAATTTGTTTGCCAGGCTGCTGGTTTTGATGAAACGATAACTGATTTTACTGATAAGTATGAACTTAAACTTAAGAAGTTTTCAGAACATCCTCTAAATGTTACTCTTACAGTGGAAAGAACAGCTGTTGAAACAGACCGCTATATTCCTGTTGCTTTACCTAAATCAATGGTTATTCCTTTAAGTATTAAAATAGTTCCAACCAAGGAACCTGTTTCTTATGATATACGTCAGATTGATCAGAGACACATAGCTGTAAGTCTGAATAACTCTGAATTCGGATATAAGTCTATAGATGTAACCGGTTTGACTCTCAATTATAAGAATACTTTCAGTGGTATGGAAAAAAATGGAACGATAGGAATTTCGTCTGCAGAAGTAAGCAAATCGCATCGTTATGAACTTATTTTAGAATTGGCAGAAGATATTTACAATACTGATGAACTTACCCTTAAAGGAACATTGCCAAAGGTTTTAGCGGGAGATACCGATTTAGTGATAACTGCTGATGCACCGAATATTACAACAACTTATGGGGCATTCTTAGATGAAAATTTTGAAAATCCTGATACCTATGGTAACTGGAAAGTTATAAATGCGGATGCTTCCCCTGCTATAGAACCTGTTTTTACAGAAGTTGTTGATAATCCTAAAGCTGATGGTATAAATAAAAGTCCAAAATGCTTCTCGGTAGATGCACTCGAAGGACATTGCAGGGCTTTGGTCTCTAAAGCATTTAAAGGAGGCAAAGGTACTTATACTATAAAATATAAATATTATATACCTGGAGCAGCCAAAGCCGGGATAACATCATGGTTCGTGCCATCTGATAAACCTGGCCAGGAGGACAATACGTGGCTTTCTACCCCAAGCAATCAGTTGCCATGGGCGCAGTTGAAGGCAAGTCAGTGGGTACAGGCTGAAGGTAAGGTTACATCAAAAGCTGAAATGGAGAACATAATACTAAGTATGCGTTTCAATGCGTTTTACGGTAAAATTTATTTTGATGATATTTTCTTTGGCTATATTGAAGTAAGACCATAAAAGGAATGATTATGAAGAAGAATTATAAAATTTTCCAGCTATTGTTAATGCTTTGCATGTTTACAGTATTTACGTCATGCAAGAACGATAAATGGTATGAAGTTGAGCTTGACTCAACTCCAGTGTATGAACTTACTAATTTAAAGGATGTTGCTACTAATAAGAATAGCGACATTCATAAGTTTTCTGTATATCGTGTTTTATCCGATTTGATTATATGGAAGAATGATTATCAGGTTTCTTCTATGAATAAGATTGAATTTTTCCAGGAGTCTTCAAAACTTCAGGGTGAGATGCCGGACTGGCTTCAGATTGATACTGAAAAGGAACAATATCTGACCTTTTCGTTTGATGAAGTTAATACGATAAAAGAGGAGATTGTAAATCCAGAGACAGGTGAAAAAGAAATCAAGGATGTTACTGTTAAGCGTATGTTTGTTTTTCAAGGAAAGAAGGAACTTAATTCAAGTGCAGGTTTCGGTCATTTGACTATTACAGATAACAACGGAGCAATAACAGAATATTCTGCTGTTTTGAGTGATGTTCTCAAAGCCGCTGAAAAGTGATGATAGTTAATTGATTTTGATATTGGCGGTTAATACTTTTGTCATGTACTAAGTATTGGCCGCCTTATTAATTTTTATAGTATATACAATGAATAATATTTCTTTTTATGTGACATTTCTCCTTTTGTCATTCTTTCCCATAGATTTATTCCCTCACGTTTATGAAGATAATAGAAATGTCATAACGGTTGATTATTCAACTCAAAGATATTTAGGTAATGTCTCCTCGTTGGACAGGAGTAAATATTTTAACATACATTCTGTAGATGACGGCGATCCCGATGTCAGCAGTTTCCTTAAAAACTATGATGTAGGTTTGGGAAGGTCTTTTTGGGGACCATATTCCTATGCTTACAGCAAGACAAAGGAGGTAGGAAAATATCCGCAGATGAAACCCTACAGCGGAAACATCTCTGTAAAAAGATATATAGCTACCGAACATCCCAATATACAGACCATTCAGGGTGGAATTGACACTGAGGCTGCAGGCGCATGGGCAGCCGAGTATTATTCTAATCGTGATATAGTTCCTGAGTTCTTTGAACCGCTCAACGAACCGTTTGTTCATGCAGATGATGTACACTTCACAGTCAAAGGTCAGGCCATGCGCGAGCTGATGACTGATTTTTATGCTTCAATAGGTAAACACATACATAATAGTCCGCGTCTGAGCGGAAAAATGAAGGTAGTAGGTTATGTTGCCGCATATCCTGCATGGGAAGACGGAAATTTCAATTACTGGAATACCAGAATGAAAATGTTCATCGACCGTGCAGGCGAATACATGGATGCGTTCTCGGTGCATCTTTATGATGGGATAAACGTTATAGGCACTGATTCCAAACGCTCAGGAAGTAACTCGGAGGCTGTGCTTGATATGATTGAGGCATATACATCCATCCGATTCGGCAGTCCGAAACCCCTTGTGTGCTCGGAATTCGGTGGAATAGACAATGAGTTTGATGATGAATTTTACCGTCCTTTGCAGAGTGTCAGGTCTGTCTCTTCATTCAATCATTTCTTCTTCAATCTTCTCGAACGCCAGGATAATCTGCTTATAGCAATACCTTTCGTCTCGGATAAGGCTGAATGGCATATCACGGCTACCAATAATTATAACTCCTATTGTGCGGCATTATTCATACCGGACAATCCTCGAGACTTGAAGAATACCACATGGAAACTGAATGATAAGAAGTATTTCTTCGAACTCTGGAAGAATGTCAAAGGTGAGCGCATTGATATAACCAGCAATAACCCTGATATTCAGGTTCAGGCATTCAAGGATGGTAGCAAAATGTTTATAGCTTTAGATAATTTGGATGATAGTTCTCAAACCGTATACCTCAACAATAAGTATAATTGGGACGGTGTGGGTAATATTCTGCTTAAATCGTTGAGAGTAGATTACTTGACAGGCATTGACTATCAGGAAAAGCAACTCCTGTCTATGCCCGAAACTGTAATCCTTCAACCAAATCAGACCATAGTCCTTGCGGCAGATGTCTCTTCGGCGGCATTCACAAACTCCATTATCCGGAATAAATATTACAGCAGTGAGTATCTGAAACCGATTTCCGCTGGTTCGTCCCTTTCGTTCCCCTTCTCAGGGATAGAGTCCGGTTCGGGCAGAGCATGTCTGCGCATGTCAATAGGTCGTCCCGTCTCAGCTTCCAGGAAACCGGTGGTGAAGATTAACGGTACCCAGGTGACTGTCCCCGACAACTGGAAGGGCTATGACCAGAGCAACCGCAGTATATTTTTCGGTATGATAGAAGTGCCGTTCGACATACAGCTGCTGAAGAATGGCGATAATAATGTCGATGTCACCTTTTCCGACGCTGGAGGTCACGTATCGTCAATGATTCTCCAGGTCGAGAAATATACTGTCTCCACCTTGCAGAATGGAACATTCAGCGATGGGCTTTCGGCATGGCAGCCATTGAGCAAGCGTGGAACCGTGGCCGTCAAGGCCGACAATGCAGGCAATAATGCAGCCTGTATATCCGGAAGTGCCGGACTCATGCAGATGGTCGACATGGAGAGTGGCAGGACTTATCGCTTCTCGGCCGATGTAATGACCGAAGGGGCAGGTAAGATAAAAGTTCTGATACAGGATATTGCTTCAGGAGCAATTACTGAAGAAGAATTTTCTTCTACCGGCAATTATAAAGCCATATCTTTCGAATTCAATTCCACAGGGAAACAGGTGGTTTGCGCCATTATGTGCGAAGGACAGAACGACGTGGCATGGATTGATAATATTGTCTTATTACCGCAAAACTGATTGTTATGAGGAATTTTATTAGCTTTTATTTACTGATTTTCATGTGTTTACCCTTCATCTCGTGCAAGGATGACACTGAGGTAGTCGATTTCGAAGTCTCCGAAGTGGAGTTCGACGCGAAGTTGCGCGATGTCCTGAGCCGGAAAGGATTTAATTTCAATGAGAAGGGGGAACTGATTTGCGACAATCAGGTTCTTGGTGCCACTACGTTGGACTTGAGCAATTGTGAGCTTACATCAATAAGCGGTCTGAAGAGTTTTACTTCCCTCATCGAGGTAAACCTTGAGTATAACGATTTCACTGTTTTTAATTTCGGAGATTTGCCCCAAGGAATACAGTCGGTGGCTTTGCGCGGCAATGACGGCATTACCTCGTATGTCGGTCTTATATCGGCCGACGGTGCTACGCCTCTTTGTGGGAGTCTTACAAATCTGAAGTTGCCTTATTTTGCAAAATGGAACACTGATGTCATTCCGGCATTCTATCAAGCCATGACGAACAAATGTCTGGTCGTCATGTCGGACCAGGATGGAAATTACACTGAATATACGGTAAACCGAAAAGTGACTGACCAGTTGCTTCGCTCGTATCTTTACAGAAACTTCCCGTCGGTGTTTGTCTCCGCTTCGGAGATTGATGTCACGAAGAGGATAACCGAAGGGAACGACCTGATTTTCCTGTCGCAGACAGCCAACCTTGAGGGGGTGGAGTATATATTCTCAAATCCCGGGTTCAGAGGAAGAGTGGATATCTCGGGAGTGAAGTCCAAGCATTATTCCATGTCGTATGTCAAACCGTCGGCGGGAGTCTCAAGCTTTTCCATTTCCAATATAGATACACCGTTAGGAATGGATTTAAGTTCCGCTTCATCATTGAAGGTGCTAAGGGTGGAGAATAACAGTTCGCTTCAGTCTGTAGTTGTTCCGTCTGTTATACTTAATGATGATGTTTCCGAAACTTCTATATTCGACAGTGAAATCCTTATATCTGGTTGCTCTTCATTGGAGAGCGTATCTCTGCAGTCGGCTGATAAAGGGAATATGATTGGGAAATTGCATTTCGAAAATCTTCCGGCACTAGAGTGTCTCGATGTGTCCGCTGTGGAAGCTGTAAATACAGTAGTCCTGACTGACGTAAATTCAGGTATTGGCAGTTTGCTCCTGCCGTCTGAGCTTACAGCCTTTCTTGACGGGACAGGACGCTTTTCGTCTACATCGCAGATTGCATTGTGTATAGATCATCCAAAAGCATCGTCATTCAGGAATTATTGTAAAAATGTTGCAGATATTATTGACGTGAGCTTTTTTTACAAATAGATTTTTGTTAACATTGTTTAGCATGTTTATGCCTGTTTTTGAAATATGTGTTCTGTGAAGAACACATATTTTTTTTCCTCGTTTTCCTTTTTTTAATGCGAGCGCGCTTGAACTTAAATGCGGGCACGCTTTACCTTAAATGTGGGCACGTTCGTTTCCGATTGCTTTTTCTCTTTCCATAACATGAATAAAAATATATGTTCTTTGTTCGGAACCGTTTACTGAAAATCTTTGTGTTTATATGTGTAAATTGCTTATTTACAATATATTGATATGATTACGGCTTACTGAAACTTTACTGACTTTTTACTGAAAGATACAATCCCATCCGATACCTCATATCTTTGCATCAGACGAAAATCAGAAACGTAATCATTAAAATGAAATATTATGAACACAGAACATTTATCGTTAAAATCGGTTAAGACATTGTTCCTACTGCTGTTCGGTCTGTTCAGTGGTTTCAATGCCTCTTCGCAGACAGTATACAAGTCGGAAATCAATGAATTTAGAGTGTCCGGTTATATCAGATCCGGTTTTGCAAGAGAGGTAGGCGGTAAGATTCCGGTAGGATTACAGATGCCCGGAGCGCTTAACAAGTTCAGTCTGGGAAATCAGCCGGACACATACACCGAGTTGGAAATAGACTACATGCACTATCTTGATAAAGACAAGACCAAATCCGTAGAGGTAAGATGGATGACATCATATTATGAGGCTTTCAAGACCAAGGATCGGATGAACTTCAATCCATCGGAACAGTTGTATGTCCGTCTGAATAACCTGTTTGGCAGGGACGAGACAATATGGTTCGGAAAGAGATTCTATGACAGATATGCAATCCACATGCTCGACCGCCAGTGGCTGAATCCTGGACAGAAAACCATTGGATTGGGTATGGAAAACCTCTTGCCTGAATCAAGGACTGAGGGTACAGATATAAAGTGGGGTATATGGCGTTTTGACAGAGAAGACGTTATTTCCTACAAGAATCAGCTAAAAGGCAATATAGAAAACTATACAGCCGATGTCAGGTTGGTAAAACTCCCGGTGGGAGGCAATTTCAAGGCGAACTTTGCACTAAACTACGTCTGGAGGAAACAGAACGATAAGTTGGGATATGAAGCCAACCACGGACTTGGAGCCTTTACTTGGCTTGACTATCTGAAGGGCAATATCACCAATACCACTGCATTGCTGTACAGAAAAGGCTCAAAGATTACGGACGACCACTGGACGGGTAAGTCTATCATAGAGAATCCCGGCAACGACAACATTGTGCTGCACGATTTGAGCAAGGCCTATTCCGTTGAGTTGAGCAACAATTTCCTGTATGATGATAAGGACAGATTCGCCGTAAACGGCATTCTGATGGCGGTATATAAGGATTTGGGAACGCGTCCAAAGATTTACATCAACGGTGTGCCGGCAGATTATGGCACCAAATCCACCGGAAGCACGGTGTCGTGGCTTGCGCTTGGCGTACGTCCGATATACTACATATCAAAGCAGTTCCGTCTCACTGCCGAGATTACCCACGAGTTAATCGACAACAAGTCGATGGGAGTGAAGGGAAATATGTCGAAATTAGCTTTCACGCCCGAGTTCTCCCTGGGTAAGGGTTTCTATACAGTACCAGTGCTGAGACCATATATCACTTACGCGCGGTGGAGCGATGGGCTGAAAGGATATATAGCCTCAGGCTCGGAGAAGTTCTCGAAGAAGACATCCGGTGTGATGTTCGGACTTCAGTTTGAGATGTGGTGGTGATGGATTTCTTGAAAAATATAAACTTTAACCTAATTAACTTATTTACCATGAAACAGAATTTATTCAGTATCAGAACAATGGCAGTCGCATTGTTTGCATTGCCTGCAGTAATCAGCGCAAGTGCGAAAGATTTTAAGGTTATGTCGCCCGACGGCAAGACCAAGGCATTGATCAGTGTGGAAAAGACTATCAGCTACAGTGTTTATCAGGATGAGGTGCAGGTGATGAAACCCTCTGCCATCTCAATGACACTGACCGACGGAACTGTATGGGGACTTGACCCGGAGATAAAGAAGACATCAGAACAGAGTGTGGACCGCATCATCAACACCCCGTTCTATAAGTCAAGCTCTGTCAGAGAGAACTACAACGAATTAAGCATCCGTTTCGACGACAATTGGGAAGTGAATTTCAGAGCCTATAATGATGGTGTGGCATACAGGTTTGTATCCCACAGAAAAGGTAAATATGAGGTACGCGACGAGCAGGCGGAATTCAATTTCAATCCGCAGGACATAGCTACGGTGCCATACGTGTTCTCGCCGGGAAGCATCGAGCATCAGTTGTTCCAGTCGTTCGAGAATACTTATACAGTACTTCCGGTGCAGGAACTTGACAAGAACCGCCTTATGTTCCTTCCGCTTAGCGTACAGACTTCAGACGAGAAGCGCGTGACAGTTCTGGAAAGCGATTTGAGAAACTATCCGGGAATGTATCTGAAGGCAGAACTTGGCACAGGAGGACTGAGCGGATATTTCGCCCGCGTGAGAAAGGACATAGAGGAACACTCAGGCTACAATAACCTTCAGGTTACGGTGAAGAGCAGACACGACTATATAGCAAGAGTGGATGGCAGGAGGTCGTTCCCATGGAGGGCTGTGGTGGTGACACGCAATGACAATGAACTGGCAAATACCGATTTGTCTTATCTCCTTGCAGAGGAATGCAAGATTAAGGACCTGAGCTGGATTAAACCCGGAAAGGTGGCATGGGACTGGTGGAACGACCTTACTCTCGAAGGTGTTGACTTCAAGTCGGGTGTGAACAATGCGACATATAAGTTCTATATCGATTTCGCATCCAAGCATGGCATAGAATATGTCATTCTCGACGAGGGATGGGCTGTGAACAAGGTTTATGACCTCATGCAGGTAGTTCCGGAAATAGACATACAGGAACTTGTGGAGTATGGAAAGGAAAGAAATGTGGGTATCATACTTTGGGCAGGTTATTATACTTTCGATAGAGATATGGAGAATGTGTGCAAGCATTACAGCGGGATGGGAGTGAAAGGTTTTAAGGTTGACTTCATGAACGGCGACTGTCAGGACCTCGTTCTTTTCAATGAACGTGCGGCACAGATGACAGCCAAGTATAATATTCTTCTTGACCTTCACGGAACATACAAGCCTGCGAGACTGAACCGTACTTATCCTCATGTGCTTAATTTCGAGGGAGTGTTCGGACTGGAACAGATGAAATGGTCGCCCGATACAGTGGACCATGTTACATATTCAGTCATCATGCCTTATCTGAGGATGATTTCCGGACCGGTGGACTACACTCAGGGAGCGATGAACAATGCTGTATACACCACAAATACCATTACCAATACAAAGGAATTCCAGTACTATCCTAATTTCTCAAAACCGATGAGCCAGGGTACTCGTATGCATCAGTTGGCTGAATATATAGTGTTCTTCTCGCCGCTGAACATGCTTTGCGACAGCCCTACCAACTATATGAAGAACCCTGTTTCGACAGATTTCATCGCTTCGGTGCCTACTGTATGGGATGAGACAAGAACAATACAGGGCAAAATGGGAGAGTACATAGTGACGGCACGTCGCAGCGGAGACAAGTGGTATATAGGTGGTGTGAACAACTGGACGGCACGCGATGTGAAGATTAACGTCAGGGAAGTATTGGGTGTGGACGGTAAGTTCACTCTTTATAAAGACGGTATAAATTCATATAAGAACGGTACAGACTTTAAAAAAGAAACACTTGATATTAACGGTGAGATAACTGTCCACATGGCTCCGGGTGGAGGATTTGTACTTGAGCAAGTGAGATAATTGACATGAGATAATGGCATAAAAGACATTTATTAAGGGTAAAAGATTGGGATAACACAAAAACTAAACTGTTTCATGGAGCCGCATACAGCATTAAACTATCGAGATACAGATATAGGATTGATAAATTATGTGATTTACCGGTAGTTTTTTGCTTATGTGGCTTTATTATTTTACTTTTGTTCTGTATATACCAATGGAACTTGAAAATGAAGAAACTATTTTTTTTGTTATCCTTAATCATATTATCTTCAATAGAGTCTTATGCCTAAGACAGATACAGAATAGATTATAGCCTGTTGGAGAATGCTCTTTCAGAAAGAAATACGTATATTAGCATAAAGGAAAACAGGATAGACAGTCTTCGCGCGATGCTCGGCAAGTTGCATAATCCCGAAGAAAGATTATCCATATACGACAGGATTTACGACGAGTACTATACCTTCAGTTTCGATTCCGCCATGCATTATGTCAATCTGATGACCGGGCTGTCCGCACGGACGCGCAATCGTTTCTACAAATCATTGGCCACGATTCACAGGTAGTATCTCCTCTCTACGGCAGGACATTTCAGCGAGTCAATAAATAACCTCAAGGCTATAGACCGTGTGGAGCTTACTGACTCACTATTGGCGGATTATTACATAGCGTACGAATGGGCTTACCGCCAGTGGGGCGAATATTCCGCCGATACGGTATATGCACCGCTATATAATGAGATGGAACTTCTTTATCAGGATTCCATAATTTCCGTGTTGCCGACCGACAGCCGCGAGTATTTTTTCTGGAACGGCGAGCGTGCCCTGCGGAAGAAGGAATATCTCAATGCCGAACGGTATTATAACAAGGTGATGGAAATGTGCGGCATGGACGAAAGAATATATGCCATGACTACATTCGGACTCGCGCTTGTGAATGCCCAGCTCGAAAGATGGGACAGATATGAATATTACATGTTGCTTGCAGCCGTTTCGGACCAGGTATGTCCGCTGAAGGAAAATCTTGCCCTACAGGAGCTTGCCATGTATATCTACAGGAATGACGAGACTGAGGCTTCGCGTGCCAACAGATACCTGTCGTACTCCATGGAGGATGCCATATTCTACGGTAACCGTCTGCGTCTGCTTGAAATATCCCACAAGCTGCCCGACATTATTTCCTCGTACGAGGAGCAGAAGGCACGGTCCGAACAGAGCAAGACCATGTACATCATAGGTATTGCATGTCTGTTGGTGCTGAGTCTGGCACTCATGGGATATGTGTATAAACAGATGTTGCAGATAAGGGCCAGCCGCAGGAGTATAATACACATCAACAGGGAACTTAATGACAGAAATAGAAAACTTCTTGACACCAACAGTCTTCATGAGGAATATGTGAGCCTGTTCATCAATCTTTGTGCGGCTTATATCAACAAGCATTCCAGGCTTCAGACACTTGTGGTGAGGAAAATCAAATCGAACCAGACCGACGACCTGCTCAAGATGCTCAACTCATCAAGACTGTCGGAGGCCGATGCGCGTGAATTCTTCATAAACTTCGACAATTCTTTCGTAAAACTTTATCCTGAGTTTGTCGTTAAGTTCAATGCCCTGCTCCAACCCGGAAAGGAGATAAAACTCAAGAAAGGCGAGGTACTGAACACTGAACTCAGGATTTATGCACTGATAAGGCTCGGAGTGACGGACAGCGCACAGATAGCCAATCTACTGTTTTATTCCACCCAGACTATCTATAATTACAGGTCTGTAGTGAAATCGAGAGCCTTGAATCCGGAGAGTTTTGAATCGGACGTGAAGAAACTCTGTATCTGACGGCTGTCTTTGAGTACCGTAAAATCTTATTTTCCGGCAGTCATTTGTATGTAAATTTGCCGGTAAACCTGTATAATTCTTCTGTATTGTTTTGTGAATCGTAAAGACGCATAGTTTCAGGAGTGAAATAATTGTGTATCAGAGGGTGGTGGAATTTTACCCCACTTTTTACGATGTAAATCCCCCTTATCGCTTTCATGAATATTATATACTTTTGTCGTGTAACAAAAAATCTAAAACGACAAATTTATGGGAAAAACAGTATTGTATTTATTTGCCGCATCTTTGGTGTTATCATCTTATACTATTAATAATGATGATGCAAAGAATAAGAAAGACAAGCAATATTCTTTGGCTGAAGAGCATATCAAGAATTTGCCCGAGGCTCCTGAAGGTTATAAATGGGTGGTTAACGAGGATTATACAGATGAATTCAATGGCAGACGTTTAAATACCGCTAAATGGCATGCGAAAAGTCCTTACTGGACTAACGGTCGTCCGCCTGCAACATTCAAGGCTGAAAACGTGAGCGTCAAGAAAGGATGTCTGCGCATAATCAATACTGTTCTGTCGCCAACTGAAGGTCTTGATGGTAAGCCGGGCGATAAATACAGCCTTGCCGGTGGGGCGGTTGCTTCTGTAAAGAACCAGGCCCACTATGGATATTATGAGGCAAGGATGAAGGCTTCGCTCACTACCATGTCGTCCACTTTCTGGCTTTCCAACCGCCCGGTAATGAAGGAAATAATGAAAGGCGGCAAGAAGATAAAGACATGGAGCAGTCAGGAACTTGATATTATAGAAACAATGGGTATAATAAGAAGTGTCAACCCTGATAATCCGTGGAACAAGACATGGAATATGCAGATGAACAGTAATACTCACTATTGGTATCAGGAACAAGGAGGCAAACGTACTGACAATACGGCGAAACGTTCGGATGTGGTTTCGTATATGACGGATCCATCGGCAGAAGATTTTCATACTTACGGTTGTTGGTGGGTGGATGCAAATACCGTGAAATTCTATTATGACGGAAAGTATATGTACACTATCAAGCCTACAACAAAGTACAGTGATACCCCGTTTGACAGACCTATGTTCATTCATATAGTGACCGAGACGTACAATTGGGAAAAACAGGTGCCTACAGCAGAGGACTTGAAGGACAAGGACAAGAGTACTACCTACTATGACTGGGTAAGGGCTTATAAGCTGGTCCCAATAGACGAATAGACGAATATAGGAATGATATAATGATAATTGTGAATAATTAAATACATTAAGTCTTAAATTTTAAAACCTTAGAAAAATGAAAAAAGAAATTTTAGCAATGATGGCTTGCGGAATGATGATGACTTCTGCATACGCTCAGGAAATCAAGAATGGTGATTTTGAATCAGGTGACTTGACAGGTTGGCAAGTATGGGAAAACAAGACCAACGATATCGTTGATGCCAAGAAGGCTCACAGTGGAAAACATGCGGTAGAAGTGAGAGTAGGAATGTGGCAACAATTTAATATCACTTACGAAGAAGGTGCCGAGTATGAAATCACCGGTTATACCAAGTATATCTGGGGTGAGCAGCCTTTCTTCCGTATGGAATATTATAATCCGGATTCAGGCAAACTTGAAGAAATTGCAACCTCTAATGTGAAGAAAGACCGTAAGAACTATCAGGAAACAAAAGTGAAATTCAAACTGAAAGAAAACGGTTATGTATATCGTTTTACTATGGTGCCGGGATTGGGAAATGGCGGTGCTGTACTGTTTGACGACGTGAAGATTGAAAAAGTCAAATGATTGTTTAGGGACTTTACTATAAGATTAAGATTAGGTAATTAGATTTAGTTGTTTATTTATTGTGATTTAAATCCGGTTAATCAGAAATATACGTTTATGGAAATGTGTTATATTTCTGATTACGGATTTAATTAAGGTAAATTGATTTGTTTTCATGGTAATAAGGCATATCCGGGGAGTTTCCCCTTATGCCTTTAGTATAAAGAATTTTAGTTTGACACTAAACAATATAAATTATGTTTATGGTTAATATGGAACCACCAAAACTGTCGGTGCGTTACTTGCTGATACTTATTTTCTTTCAGTTTATGATGATCTCTTGTGACAAGGATGTTGTTTCATCGGATGGAGGTGACGGTACTCCGGCGGAGAATATAAAGATCGAATATGTAGTTTATAGGGACGGACAGACGGACAATATGCCTGTTGGCTCGATTGACTTGCCATACGGAGAAACAGTGGAATTGGGCATTAATATTACTAAGGATAATCTGCCTTACACCGTTTACAAGTCAATATTATGGGGAACTTCATTCCCTGACGTTTTGGAAATTACACCTTCGGAGGATAAATACAGATGTACTGTCAGGGCTGCTAAAAGCGGTAGGAATTCAAATATAGGTGTGTCTGTAGATACCGGCAATGGTATTAAAAGCGCCGCTTGCATGGTGTCTGTGCCGGTGGTACCTGCCGAGAAAGTGGAAATAGCAGTAACCGATGATATCGTGGTGGATGAAAATGGAAACAAATCTATGAAACTTGAGTTTGGAGGAGAAAAGGCTTATCAGCTGCAAATAGCTGTAGAGCCTGCTTATTCAACTGACAATAAGGTGGAATGGAAATCTTCTAATCCTGATGTGGCTACTATTGATAAGGATGGATGGATTACCACCTACAATAAGGCCGGTGAGACTGTCATTACTGCTACGCATATTCCGGCTGTGGTATCAAGATTTTCAAGAAGTGGAGAAGGACAGGAAGGAGAAACGCTGATGTCTATTACTCTGACCGTGGTGCCTACCATAGATTCTGATTTGACTGATGGTGAACACGGAGGTTTCGAGAATGACGGAACTGAATGGAAGCCGGATTCCAAAGAATAAGAAAAACAAGTGATGTGATTTTGAAATTAATAAAACTGTTTAATAAATTACTTTAATCATGAAAAATACTATGTTGTATTGTGGAGCTGCATTAATGAGTATTGCAATGTTCCAGTCTTGTACCAAAGATGAACTGTCGAATGTAAGTACAGTCAGTGGTCCACAGGAAATGACTTTTATCGCCGGTACGCCTTCAAGCCGTACTTCTTTACAGAATGGTACTCAGGTATGGTGGACAGCCGGTGATGCCATCAATATCTTCTCTGGTGCTGAAAACAATAAGTTTATTACTGCAGAAGGTGGAAAATCTATTGTTACATTTACGGGAAAGGCTACTCCTGCAGATTCATATACTGCTCTTTATCCTTATAATGCTGAGGCTTTGATTTTAGATGGCGCTGTTACTACTACACTTCCAGCAGCTCAGATGGCTCCAGTTTGGGGATTTGATGCAAAAGCAAATATCTCTTTTGCTACCGCAACAGATGAAAACAAATCGCTATCGTTTCAGAACACTTGTGGGTTGATTAGGTTTAAAAATAATCTGACTGACCTTACAGCTATTAAGCTTACTGCTCAAGGAGTAAATATTGCCGGAAACGTAAAGATTGATGCTTCTGGAAACCTGACAGTTGAATCGGGCTCAAATGCAATAACTCTGACTGCTAATGAGGGAACATTTGTAGGTCCTAATGAAACTAATGCCAATGCAAAGGAATACTCAATGGTTGTACCTCCTGTGACATTTACTGGTGGATTTACCCTAGAATTGACCAAGACTTCAGGTAATGAAACTTACACATTTAGTGGCGAAAACCTGACTATTACTAAAGGTCAGATTGTAACAATTGAATTGAAAGAAGGCGGTCAGCCTCCTGTAATTGAAGAACAAACAACTGCTATTGTAGCAAGTGCACAAGAAATTGTTACAGATCCTACTACCGGTAACGACCGTGTAGTTCTTACACTTGATAAGGATATTGTCGGTACATTTACTGAAGCAGTAAAAAGTGCTTTTAAAGTATCGGTTGCTGGAGTAGATATATCAGTTTCTTCAGGTACAGTGTCAGGAAAAAACATTACTCTTACTTTAGGTGATAAGATTTATAGCAATGACTCACAGATTACAGTTACTTATAATACAGACTATGCTGTCGGTGATTTGACAACAACTGTAGAAGATGGTAAAGTCGCAAATATTAAAATCGAGTCAGCTGCTGTAAGTTTGATACATGACACAAAATGGGAACTTGATTTCTCTAATATCGCTGCTGCTGGTGACTTCTATGACTCATCTACACTAGAAGGTATTGCTTCTATAGAAAATGGTATTTTGAATGTGACAGCTTCAACCGCAGGTAAGAAATACATCTCTAAGGAATTTAAATTGCGTGCAACAGCCATTTATAAATTTGAATGTGAGTATCTAACTGCCGGTGATCCTGCTCTTACAGTACGTTTTGCAGATCCAGTTGATGGAACCGGTCCTGATATTTTTAAAGTGTGGATAGGTAAGGCAATGACTGATGGTACAGCGTCTGACAATAACGTGATAACAGAAAATGGTCAATGGTATATGAAACTTCAAGGTGATTCAAAAGTTAGTGCAGCCCCAACTGTTGGAAAATTCTCAATTGAGAATGCCAATGGTGGTGCCCAAATTAAATCTATCAGACTTATTGAAACAGAGAACAGACCGGACAACAGAGAGGATGTCAATATTGATGCAACACATGGAGAATATACCAATAATAATGTAACTTGGACTCAGCAATAATAAATCTATCCATAATCGTTAGAAAATGAGGGGGATTTGTCTTCCTCATTTTTTTTATACGAAAATTTTATACTTTTTGAACAATAAATCAGTTCTTCTGTATGACTTGTAATATAGGTAAAAAGAAAACTCTTGTCAGGAAAATATTTACAATCGCTGTTTTGGCTTTTATAATGGTGAATGCCCGGTCGCAGGTTCACATGAATGCCACCCTCCAGAACATGATTCTTTGGCGTGGCATTGAAGTGGCCGACGGACTTATTCTATCGTCCGATTTGTCGGTATCCGACCCCTCAGGAAGGTTTACTGCAGGTTTCCTTGGCGGGGCAAACACCAAGGGTAGTTATAAGGAGCTGAGCCAGTATATAGCATATACTCATGGCAGGTTTCAGATAAAGGCTATAGATACATATAATTTCTCGCCCGGGGCTACATATAATAATAAGGAGTTCTTCAACTATAAGCCTGATGAAACTGGACGTTTCGTTGATCTCATGGTCAATTATACGGGCGACAGGAAATTTCCGCTGGAGTTGAGCTTCTCTACACTTGTTTACGGTCGCGACAGGGATCTGGACAACAGCAAGAACATCTACTCCAGTTTCGTATATGTGGGCTATACCATCTATCAGAACGAAAAGCTAAGGGTCGGTCCTGGTATTGGAACAGCTTTCGCATTGAGAAATTCAAGAAATGAAAGCGGGGAAATGGTGAACAGAACCATGTATGCCGAATCGGCAGGAATTACTCAGGTGTCCCTGAATGTGATTTATAAACTTCGGATTATGGAATATGAAATCCCGTTGACGGTGATGACGTATTGGAATCCGAAATCCAACCAGGGATTTTTCTACACAGGAATGCAGTTCAATCTGTTTTGATTTTTTATAGAGTTTGGGGTGACTTTTTATCTCCTTTATGAGGGGTAAAAATGTCGAAAAAGAGGGGGTATAATATCCCCTCTTTCTTTTTTGAAAATCTCCTCTATTGTTTTGATGGATACTTCATACTTTAGCATCGTCGAAAAGATAAAGACAGTGACATGTAATACTAACATATTAATATCAATAATATCATGAAGACAGAAGGATATAAAGTGAAAAGTTATTCCCAGCCTGTGAAGAGATACTGTCAGACATTGAGTCTGCGTGAGAATCCGGAATTGATTGAAGCCTACAGAAAGGCTCACAGTAAGGAAGAGGCATGGCCTGAGATACGCGGCGGAATACGCGAGGTGGGAATCCTGGAAATGGAAATATACATATTGGGGTCAAAACTCTTTATGATAGTGGAAACACCTCTGGATTTTGACTGGGATACAGCTATGGCAAAGCTTGCCACTCTGCCGCGTCAGGCCGAATGGGAAGAATACGTAGCCAAATTCCAGCAGTGTGCCGAGGGGGCCACATCGGACGAGAAATGGAAGATGATGGAACGTATGTTCTATCTGTATGAATAAGAATAAACAGAGTAAAAAATATTAACCTTTAAATTATTTATCAAAAATGGAATATCGTGAATTGGGAAAGACAGGACTTAAGGTTCCTGTATTGAGTTATGGCGCATCTTCATTGGGCGGAGTTTTTCATTCTATCAAAGAAAGTGACGCTATACAGTCTGTTTTTACAGCAGTGGAACGCGGACTGAACTTTATTGATGTTTCTCCATATTACGGACATTATAAAGCCGAAACCGTATTGGGTAAGGCTCTGAAGGAATTGCCAAGAGAATCGTTCATCCTTTCTACAAAGGTGGGACGCTATGGCAAGGACGGTGTGAATACGTGGGACTACTCGGGCAAACGCGCTCAGGAGAGTGTTTACGAAAGTATGGAACGTCTGAACATCGACTATATCGACCTTATCAACGTTCACGACGTTGAGTTCTCGGATATGAACCAGGTGGTGAACGAGACATTGCCTGCTCTGGTGGAACTGAAGAAGAAAGGCGTGGTGGGCCACGTGGGTATCACCGACCTGCAGCTCGAAAACCTGAAATGGATTATCGACCATGCCGCTCCGGGTACAGTAGAGGCGGTGCTTAACTTCTGTCACTATTCATTGAACGACGACAAGCTGGTGGACTTCCTCGACTATTTTGACGAAAATGGTGTGGGAGTGATAAACGCTTCGCCGTTCGGTATGGGACTTCTCACACAGAGAGGTGTTCCTGAATGGCATCCGGCTCCAAAACCATTGATTGAGGTGTGTGCAAAGGCTGCCAAGTATTGTGCTGAACAGGGATACCCTATCGAGAAACTTGCGGTGCAGTTCTCTGTAAGCAATCCGAGAATACCTACAACATTGTTCAGCTCGGCAAGAACAGAGTCTGTGCTTCAGAACATAAAATACATTGAGGAACCGATAGACTGGAGCCTTGTGGAAAAGGTTAAGGAGATAATAGGCGATCAGCAAAGAGTAAGTTGGGCAAATTCATAAATACTGTTTCTATGGATTATACAATAATTGACGCCCATTCGCATCTGTGGCTTTATCAGGACACTGAAGTAGATGGCCTGAAAATCAAGACTACAGAGAACGGTCAATCATTGTTTATGGGGGAGGTGAGACAAATGCTCCCCCCCTTTATGATTGACGGAAGAAACACGGCTGAGGTTTTCCTGGCTAATATGAATTATGCCCTGGTTGGCGCGGCTGTTGTCACACAGGAGTATATCGACGGCATTCAGAATGACTATCTGATGGAGGTGATGACGAAATATCCGGACAGGTTCTTCGTGTGTGGTATGTGTGAATTCAGAAAACCGGGTTTCTATAACCAGGCGGTTGAACTTATAGACAAAGGGTTCAAGGCCATAAAGATTCCGGGACACCGCCTGCAACTGAAGGACGGTAGGGTGATGCTCAACTCGGACGAGATGATGAGGATGTTTCATCTAATGGAAGACAAGGGGGTGATTCTTTCCATAGATATGGCAGAGGGAGACCTCCAGGTGGGCGAGATGGAAGAAATCATTTCAGAATGTCCGTACTTGAAGATTGCCATCGGGCATTTCGGTATGGTGACTAAACCGGATTGGAAGAAGCAGATAATGCTTGCCCGTCATAAGAATGTGATGATTGAGTCGGGCGGTATCACTTGGCTGTTCAATGACGAGTTCTATCCGTTCCGCAGCGCTGTCAGAGCCATCAACGAAGCTGCCGACCTTGTTGGCTTCGAGAAACTGATGTGGGGTTCCGACTATCCACGCACAATCACAGCCATTACCTACAAGATGTCGTACGACTTTGTGATTAAATCAAAAGAATTGGAAGAGAGAAGCAAAAAACTTTTCTTGGGCGAGAACGCGAAAGCCTTCTATGGTTTCAAGAATCTGCCAGAGTTACCTTATATTAAAAATATGTCAGAATGAAAAACAAATATTTTATACCGCTTTTACTGATATTCAGCTTGTTCTTCATGTGGGCCATCAGCAGCAACCTGCTGCCTACAATGATCAGGCAGTTGATGAAAACCTGTGAACTGAATGCTTTTGAGGCCTCGTTCACTGAAGCTGCCTATTGGCTGGCCTACTTCCTGTTTCCCATACCGATAGCAATGTTCATGAAACGTTTCAGCTATAAGTCGGGTATAATTGTCGGTCTCATTCTTGCAGCCATCGGTGGTCTGCTTTTCTTCCCTGCAGCCGAGATAAAGGAATACTGGGCATATCTTGTAATCTTCTTCATCATGGCAACGGGAATGTGCTTCCTCGAGACTGCTGCCAATCCGTATGTGACAGCTCTGGGTACACACGATACGGCTTCAAGAAGACTGAATCTTGCACAGTCGTTCAACGGTCTTGGTGCTTTCATATCCGCAATGTTTCTGAGTAAGCTTATACTTACCGGACAGAACTATACTCGCGAGACTCTGCCTGCCGACTTTCCCGGAGGTTGGGACGGATTTATTCAGATGGAGACAGACTCCATGAAGATGCCTTATCTGGTTCTTGCAGTCCTGCTGATTATTCTTGCTGTGGTGTTTGCACTGTATAAGTTGCCTGATATTGACAAGGAGGAATCGCACGGCGAGAAGGGCAAGCTTATCAATTTTGCAGTGTTGAAACGCAAACACCTGAGATGGGGAGTTATCGCACAGTTCTTCTATAATGGAGGGCAGACAGCCATTAACAGCTTGTTCCTGGTTTACTGCTGTATGTATACAGGTCTGTCGGAGGATGAGGCGACCACATTCTTCGGACTGTATATGCTGGCTTTCCTTGCTGGCAGATGGATAGGAACTATGCTGATGTCGAAATTCAGACCTCAGGATATGCTGCTGACATACGCTATAGTGAATATCATACTGTGCGGGGTGATTATCATGTTCGGTGGTATGACAGGACTTTATGCCATGCTTGCAGTGTCGTTCTTCATGTCGATAATGTATCCAACCCAGTTCTCACTTGCACTACGCGACCTTGGCGAGGACACAAAGAGTGGTTCGGCATTCCTTGTGATGGCTATTATAGGTAATGCGTGCATCCCTCAGTTCACCGCATTTGTGATGAATCATAACGCGGACTTCTATCAGGTGGCATATGTAATACCTCTGATATGTTTCTTCTTTACGGCATATTATGGCTGGAGAGGATATAAGATAGAGAAAAAACAACATTGAATTAATGCAACATCAAAATAATACAATAACAAATTTAAATAAATACATAGATTATGAAAGCTGTACAAATTACTGAAGCCGGAAAGGTTCAAGTAGCTGATATAGTTAAACCAACACTTGGAGCCGGAGAAATTTTACTTCGTATCAAATATGTCGGATTCTGTGGTTCCGACCTTAATACTTACCTGGGAAGAAATCCTATGGTGAAGATGCCTGTCATCCCGGGACATGAAGTGGGTGCTGTGATAGAGGAAATAGGCGAAGGCGTTCCTGTCGGTTTCGAGAAGGGAATGAACGTGACAGTAAATCCATATACCAACTGCGGAAAGTGTGCTTCATGCCGCAACGGACGTGTGAATGCCTGCGAACACAACGAGACTTTGGGTGTTCAGCGTAACGGTTCTATGCAGGAGTTCCTTGTCCTCCCTTGGACAAAGGTTATTCCGGCTGCCGGTCTTTCGGATAAGGAATGTGCGCTGATTGAGCCTATGAGCGTAGGTTTCCATGCCGTGTCGAGAGCTCAGGTAACTGACATTGATACTGTGGCCGTGATTGGTTGCGGAATGATTGGACTTGGCGCCATAGTAAGAGCATCGCTTCGTGGCGCAAGGGTAATAGCATTGGATATTGACGATGAGAAGCTTGAACTGGCAAAACGCCTGGGTGCTTCGATGGTTATCAATTCGAAGACTGAAAATGTGGTGGAAAGAGTAAGGGAACTTACTGACGGCTATATGGCTGATGTGGTGATAGAGGCTGTGGGTAGTCCTATCACATATGTTACTGCCATCGACATTGTAGGTTTCACAGGCCGTGTGGCATGTATCGGCTATGCCAAGAGTGAAGTGGCTTTCCAGACAAAATATTTTGTCCAGAAGGAACTCGACATACGCGGTTCGCGCAATGCAATGCCTGAGGATTTCCGTGCCGTGATACATTATCTTCAGAATGGCAACTGCCCGATGAACGAACTTATCTCTGCCGTAGTGAAACCTGAAGAGGCAGGCGAGGCTCTGCAGAAATGGTCGGAAAATCCAGGTAAGGTATTCAGAATGTTGGTTGAATTTTAATCTTATCAATTTTAATTTTTTGGCATTACAATGAAAGCTTTAAATAGTAAGACTGCAGTAAAGGCAGTACGTCCGGAACGTATCATACAGTTTGGCGAAGGTAATTTCCTTCGTGCGTTTGTCGACTGGATTATCTCGAATATGAATGAAAAGACAGATTTCAACAGCAGTGTTGTTGTGGTGCAGCCTATAGAAAAAGGTATGGTTGATGCCCTCAATGCCCAGGACTGTCTGTATCATGTCAATCTTCAGGGACTGAACAATGGCGAGGTGGTGAACTCATTCAGAATGATTGATGTCATCAGCCGCGCGCTGAATCCATACAGCCAGTATAATGACTTCATGGCACTGGCGGAACAGCCTGATATGAGATTCGTAATCTCGAACACTACTGAGGCCGGTATCAACTTCGATCCGTCGTGCAAGCTTGAGGATGCTCCTGCAAGCTCTTATCCGGGCAAGCTGACACAGTTGCTTTATCACAGATTCAAACATTTCAACGGTGACAAGTCGAAAGGACTCATCATCTTCCCATGCGAGCTTATCTTCCTCAACGGTCACAAACTGAAGGAAACAATCTATCAGTATATTGAATTGTGGAACATTGGCGAAGAGTTCAAGTCATGGTTTGAAACTGCATGTGGTGTATATGCCACACTGGTGGACCGTATCGTACCGGGTTTCCCTCGTAAAGACATAGACAACATAAAAACTAAACTATACTTTGATGACAATTTAGTTGTACAGGGCGAGGCTTTTCATCTGTGGGTTATCGAAGCACCGGAATCGGTTGCCGAAGAATTTCCTGCAAACAAGGCGGGACTGAACGTTATGTTCGTCCCGTCGGAGGAGCCTTATCATGAACGCAAGGTTACTCTGCTGAACGGTCCTCACACTGTATTGTCGCCGGTGGCATTCCTTTCGGGCGTCAATATCGTGAGAGACGCATGCCAGCATGAGGTGATAGGCAAGTTCATCAAACGTGTGATGTTCGACGAGCTGATGGAGACCCTCAACCTGCCGAAAGAGGAACTCAAGAAGTTTGCCGATGATGTCCTGGAACGTTTCAATAATCCTTTCGTAGACCATCAGGTAACATCAATCATGCTTAACTCATTCCCTAAGTATGCCACACGCGACCTTCCAGGAGTGAAGGAATATCTGAAACGTAAGGGTGTGCTTCCTGAAGGACTTGTACTCGGTCTTGCAGCCATCATAGTATACTACAAAGGTGGAAAGCGTGCCGATGGTGTAGAGATAGTTCCTAACGATGCACAGGAAATCATGGCGATGCTTACAAGTTTGTGGAACGATGGCTCGGTAGAAAATCTTGTGAAGACAGTTCTCGCCGATACTTCCATTTGGGGTGAAGACCTTAATACTATCTCGGGACTGGCAGACCGTGTAATTTACTATATCAACAAAATCCAGAGCGAAGGAATGCTTCAGACAGTAAAAGACCTTGTAGGTTGATACTTCTACCTGTATTCTTCAATTTATAAATGTTAGTTTGTTATGACTGAATATATCCAGATAAACCCTGCGGACAATGTGGCTGTGGCACTGCACCCATTGTCCAAAGGGACTGTAATAGAGGTGAACGGCAATTCCATAGAATTAATGGAGGATATACCTGCCGGTCATAAGATTGCCCTGAAGGATTTTGCAGAAGGTGATATGGTGATAAAATACGGTTTCCCCATATCGCACGCTGTAAAGGAAGTCAGGAAAGGACATCTGCTGAACGAGAAAACCGTCAAGACGAACCTTTCCGGTCTGAGTACATACACTTACACTCCGAAGTTCGAGAAACAGACATTCACGAACGAGAACCGTACATTCAAAGGGTATTTGCGTGCTAACGGAGAAGCCGGCATACGTAATGAGATATGGATTATCCCTACGGTGGGTTGCGTGAACGGAATAGTAAACCAGTTGGCCGAGCAGCTTCGCAAGGAAACAGGTTGCGAGGGGGTTGACTCCATTATATCTTTCCCTCATAACTACGGATGCTCGCAGTTGGGTGACGACCATGAGAACACCCGTAAGATATTGCGTGACATGGTCCTTCATCCCAATGCCGGAGCTGTCCTTGTCGTAGGTCTTGGCTGTGAGAACAACCAGCCTGATGCCTTTCGTGAGTTTATAGGTGACTATGATACCCAAAGGATCCGTTTCCTTGTTTCTCAGAAAGTAGATGATGAGATAGAAGAGGGTATGAAACTTCTCCGTGAGATGTATGCCATAGCCAGGGAAGACAAGCGGACTGATGTCCCCCTGTCAAAACTGCGTATAGGACTCAAGTGCGGCGGGTCTGATGGACTGTCCGGTATCACGGCCAATCCGATGCTTGGGGTGTTCTCTGACTATCTTATTGCCCAGGGTGGGACAACAGTCCTCACGGAGGTACCTGAAATGTTCGGAGCCGAGACACTGCTCATGAACCGTTGCCGCACGAAGGAGATATTCGACGACACAGTGGCCATGATAAACGACTTCAAGAACTACTTCATCCGCAACGACCAGCCAATATATGAAAATCCTTCACCGGGAAACAAGGCGGGAGGTATTTCCACGCTTGAGGAGAAATCATTGGGATGTACACAGAAGTCGGGAAGCTCGATGGTGGAGGATGTTCTGAAATATGGCGACCGTGTCACAACACACGGACTTAACCTGTTGAGCGCACCAGGCAACGACCTAGTGGCAAGTACGGCTCTTGCTTCTGCCGGATGCCATATCGTGCTGTTCACAACAGGCCGCGGAACACCGTTCGGAACATTCGTTCCAACCGTGAAGGTTTCGACCAACACTCCGCTTTATGAACAGAAACATACGTGGATTGATTTCAATGCCGGAACTCTGGTAGAGGGAGAAAGCATGGAATCTTTAAGCAGACGTTTTATAGACTTTGTGGTGGAAGTGGCAAGCGGAAAGCAGGCACTGAACGAAAAGAAGGGATACCGGGAAATAGCTATCCTTAAGCAAGGAGTAACTTTATAAAATGTTTTATTTTTTTTAATGATGAAACTCTCCGTTGATATCTGAAATATAAATGGAGAGTTTTTTTGTTTTTACACTTTTGAAATTATTTTTGTCATTAATATTAATCTGAAAATCGATATGACCATAAAAAACATTATCACAGTCTTAACTATCTTTCTGTCCGGATTCTGTTATGCCGGAACCTCCACTAAAGTGGATTTCAACTTCGATTGGAAATTCAGCAAACCAGCAGGTTTCGTGCCTCAGGACACTTTGTTCCTGAGTCCAGATATAAAGTGGGAGGATGTGTGTCTGCCTCATGACTGGAGTATCAGCGAAGGATATACCAAGACTCAGACAGCCGGAAGCAATGGTTTTCTGTCTGGCGGTGTGGGGATTTACATGAAGAATTTTCTCACCTCGGATGATATGAATGGGAAAAAAGTGTTCATTCATTTCGAAGGTGTATATAATAACTCAAAGGTTTGGATAAACGGGCATATGTTGGGATTCCGTCCTAACGGATATGTGGGATTTGAATATGAACTTACTCAATATCTGAAACCAAAAGGTTCGATGAATACAATAACTGTCTGCGTTGACAGAAGAGCGTATGCCGACAGCAGATGGTATGTCGGTGCCGGTATATACAGGAATGTGAGTCTTATTCTAAGAAACGAGCTCTATATTCCTTCAGACGGAATATTCGTTACCACACCACAGGTAGGCAACCGTTCGATGGTGAATGTGGTATGCGAGGTGAAGAATGCTGGAACAGGTGTAAAAGGAGTCACCGTGAAGCACGAAGTAGTGTACGACGGCAAGACAATAGCTTCTGTTTCCGATGATTTTGTTGCCCTGAAAGGCGATTTCAATGAGTTCACTGCATCTGTTGAACTGGAGAATTGTCATCTCTGGAGTCTTGAAACGCCTTCGATGTATGAGCTTCATACTACTCTGATTGCTTCTGACGGATATGTGATGGATAAGAAAACAACAAAATTTGGTATCCGCGACATTAAATTCGATGCGGATGAAGGCTTCCTTCTAAACGGAAAATCAGTAAAAATAAAAGGAGTGAACATACACCACGACTTGGGATGTATGGGTGTTGCCGCATACGATGATGCCCTGTTGCGACGCCTTATGAGACTTCGTTCCATAGGCTGCAATGCCATACGTACAGCCCATAATCCGCATTCGGAAAGTCTGCTGGAAATGTGCGACAGTCTGGGACTTCTTGTAATGAATGAATTTATCGACGAATGGAAGGTGGCAAAGAAAAAGTGGATTACTGAGCGAGCTAAGGAAGATGCGCCCGACAGCATATCAATAGGATATACCAGATACTTCGATACGCATGCCGAGCACGACCTCAAGTCGTTCATCAGGCGAGACAGAAATCATCCTTGCGTGATACTCTGGAGTATAGGCAATGAAATAGAATGGACCTATCCATATTACTGGGCATCGAGCAAAGACAATAAAGGGTTCAAGGGTCTTATCCATACGGGCGACCCGGAAACAGACAACAAGTCTATACTGAAAGAGTTCAACCGTCTGTCAGGAGGAAAAGACGATTTGGCTGAAACAGCCGCTGTCCTTGCCGGTTGGGTTAAGGATGTGGACACTACCCGTCCCGTCTCTTCAGGAGTCGTTGTTCCGTCAGTTTCGCGTCTCTCCGGATATACAGACGTTCTTGATGTAGTGGGATATAACTATAAAGACAAATATTATGAAATCGACCATAAGCTATATCCATATCAGCCTATTATCGGTTCGGAGAATGTTGGTCAGCTCTTTGAATGGACAGCCGTGGCCGACAAGAAGTACATAGCGGGCATCTTCGTGTGGACAGGATTCGACTATCTTGGCGAGAACGGCCCATGGCCTGCAAGGGGTGGAGACTGTTCTTTCTTCGATTTCGTGGGCAACAAGACAGCGCGTGGCCATTTCTTTGAATGTCTGTGGAAAGACACACCGAAAACCCATATTGTAACAATACCTGAAAAGGAAAGCGAGTTCAAGATGGATGCTGACGGAAGTTTCACCTACACTCCACGCCCGGGATGGATCAGACGCTGGGAGTGGTACGACACACGCGATAAATGGAAGTACCGCAGGGACGAGGACATACTGGTGCAGGTATATACCAACGCCCCAGAAGTGGAACTGTTTCTGAACGGCAAATCGTTGGGAACAAAGAAACGCAGCGATTTCATGGAGCATAATATACTGATGTGGAAGGTGGCATACAAGGAAGGAACACTCCTTGCGGTAGGCAAGGACGGCGACAGAATATTGTCGAAAGACACTTTGTCCACAAGCGGCAAGCCGTGCCGTCTGGCACTGAACTGCGACCGCAAAACAGCTACCGACAACGGTTATGACCTTATCCATGTAGAAGTATCCATTGAAGATAAAGAAGGAAACACAGTAGTCGATATACCTTCGGATGTGAGGATAATCCTCGACGACAAGCTTGAACTTGCCGGACTCGACAATGGATCGCCTTCGATAGAAGATTTGAACATCAACGTCATAAACAATAGTGTAAGGACATATAACGGAAAGTGTCTGTTTGTCCTGAGAACCATAAGAGGGAAGAAAGGAACATCCTTTGTCAAGGTTGTAGGTGACGGTGGAATACAGGGCAGATGTAAAATTCTGATTTCCCACCCTATATCACATTAATATCCCCCTCATATATTATAAGTGAAAGATATAGTTTTGTGACATCAAAAAACATGTAAAACCTAAGATTATGAGAAATAAAAATCTTTTAGCTTTAATAATCCTATTATCAACCCTAAAGGTTTCAGCATCTGATTCAAATGTTGATTTCAATAAAGATTGGAAATTCGTACTGAAAGATTCTGCTCATTATTCATATACTTCTTATGTCCCTGGTGATGAATGGAAGAAAGTGAACCTGCCACATGACTGGAGTGTTGGTTTACCTTACGATTCCATTTCGGGTGAAGGATGTGTAGCTTTCCTTCAGGGAGGAATAGGATGGTATAGCAAATCATTTCCCACAACAATCAGTGCAAATCAGAAATGCTATATAGTGTTCGATGGAGTATATAATAATTCTGAGTATTGGATAAATGGCAAAAAGCTTGGATATCATCCTTCGGGATATGCTCCTTTTTATTTTGATGTCACAGACTATCTCAATCCCAATGAGGATAACCGTATGACTGTAAGGGTCGACCACAGCCATTATGCCGACAGCAGATGGTACACCGGTTCAGGTATATACAGAGATGTGAAAATGATTGTAACCGACAGACTGCATATTCCGGTTTGGGGAACATTTGTCACTACTCCCGTGGTTACTGATAAATATGCTAAAGTAAACAACCAAGTTACCGTGTGCAACAGCTACTCCGAACCCAGAGCTGCAGTTGTTGAGGTAGTATATAAGGATAATAAAGGCAATATCGCAGCCTTTGAGGTCTTCAGTATAAAACTGAATGCTGGTGAGGAGAAAATTATCGACATCGTATCTGAGATTAAACAGCCTGATTTGTGGAGCGTCGATACACCTGTCCTCTATACAGCCGAGACACGCATCAAGAATGGCGATGAAGTAATTTCTGAAAACACTGTCAGGTTCGGCATACGGACATTCCGTTTTGATGCAGACAAAGGTTTCTTCCTTAACGGGAAAAACATGAAGATAAAAGGAGTATGCCTGCACCATGATGCCGGAATGGTTGGCGCGGCAATGATACGCGATGTGTGGTACCGGCGTCTGAAAACCCTAAAGGAAGGAGGATGCAATGCCATCCGCCTCTCGCACAATCCGGGAGCGGAAGAGTTTCTGTCTTTGTGCGATGAGATAGGTCTTCTGGTTCAGGAAGAATTCTTCGATGAGTGGGATTATCCCAAAGATAAAAGACTCAATATGAAGGAAACTGTAGAAGACTATCCTACGCATGGCTATTGCGAGCATTTCCAGGAATGGGCAGAAAGAGATTTGAAAAACGTAATGAGGAGAAGCCGTAATCATGCCTGTATCTTCCAGTGGAGTATAGGTAATGAAATAGAATGGACTTATACCGGATGCCGCGAGGCGACAGGTTTCTTCGGTGCCGATTCCAACGGTAATTATTTCTGGAATCAGCCTCCATACTCTAAAGAAAAAATCAGAGAAATGTGGAAAATCCAGCCTAAACATGCATACGACATTGGCCGTACAGCGCAAAAATTAGCTGCATGGACACGCCAGATGGACACCACACGTGTAGTTACCGCCAACTGCATCCTGCCTTCCATAAGCTTTGAGTCAGGATATATCGACGCGCTCGATGTGGCAGGCTTCAGCTACCGTCGCGTGATGTATGATTATGCTAAGAAGAATTATCCTGACAAGCCTATAATGGGTACAGAAAATCTCGGTCAGTGGCACGAATGGAAGGCGGTGATTGAAAGGGATTTCGTTCCGGGTATGTTTATATGGACAGGAGTCGATTATCTGGGAGAAAGTGGAAGCCGTCTTTCAAAATGGCCTCAAAAGTCGATAGGATGTGGTCTCCTGGATATGTGCGGCTATGTGAAGCCTTCGTACGACATGATGAAATCATTGTGGACAGACAAGCCTTTTATTGCTATATATTCACAGACTACAGACAAATCTTCGTATCTCCATGTAAAAGATGGATTTACTGATAAGAAAGGACATGAATGGGATAGAAGATTATGGGTTTGGGATGATGTAAACTCTCACTGGAATTATCAGAAAGGTGACTCGGTAATAGTAGAGATATATTCCAATTGTGATGAAGTGGAACTTTTCGTTAACGGTAAGTCGATGGGAAAGAAGTATATAGACGATTTTGAGGATCATATCTATAAATGGGCAGTTCAGTACAAGCCTGGCACTATTACCGCAAAAGGAAAAAATAAGTTAGGTAATACCACTACAGCTATAAGGACTTCAGGCAAAGAACATTCGATATTGCTGACGGTTGACAAACAAAGTATCGCAGCAAATGGAAAGGATGTTCTGCATGTCACAGCTCAGCTAACAGACAAAAAAGGTAATCCTGTAAAGACAACAGAACAGATGCTTAAGTTCAACATTGATGGAGAGTACCGTCTGCTTGGTATAGACAATGGAAACGTGAAGAACGTTTCTCCATATCAAAGTAAGGATATTATGACATATCAGGGAAGATGTATGTTGATGCTTCAGTCGACAGAAAAATCATCGGTACTGAATATCAGTGCAGAAACAAGTGAATTACACTCGAATAAACTAACAATTAATATAAAATAAAGTCTAGTATGAGAAAAATTATTCTTGCAGCCGGCATGATGTCGCTATTGGCAGCATGCGGAAATACAGGCAATACACAGACTATTGCCGTTGACGACACTCAGAATTATGATGAGCTTAAGGCCGATTCATTGGGAATACCTAAGGGAAATAAGTTAAGTGCAGCTATGAAACGTGCCATGAAATGGGAAAATCACGACAATAAATGGTTCTTTGAGTATAAGATGGAACCACTTAAAGGTGATCTTGCTTATGAAGAGGGCGTAGTAAGAAGAGACCCGAGTGCAATGCTGAAAATAGGTAATACATATTATGTATGGTATTCAAAGAGCTATGGACCTACCCAAGGATTTGCTGGAGATATAGAGAAAGATAAGGTTTTCCCATGGGACAGATGTGATATATGGTATGCCACATCAAAAGACGGATGGACATGGAAGGAACAGGGAATTGCAGTGAAACGTGGTGAAAAAGGTGCTTACGACGACCGTTCAGTCTTCACTCCTGAGGTGATGGAATGGAAAGGAAAGTATTATCTTTGCTATCAGGCGGTAAAATCCCCTTACACAGTCCGTGTAAAGAATACTATCGGTATGGCATGTGCTGATTCCCCTGAAGGACCGTGGATCAAGACAGACAAGCCTGTACTGGAACCTTCTAATACCGGCGAATGGGAAGGCGATGAGGATAACAGATTCAAGGTAGTGTCGAAAGGTGATTTCGACAGTCATAAGGTACACGACCCGTGTATAATACCTTATAAAGGTAAGTTCTATATGTACTACAAAGGCGAACGTATGGGAGAAGAAATAACATGGGGCGGCCGTGAAATCAAACACGGAGTGGCTATTGCGGAAAATCCTATGGGTCCGTATGTGAAATCGGAATATAATCCTATTTCAAACAGCGGGCATGAAGTTTGCGTATGGCCTTACAAAGGAGGTATAGCTTCACTTATCACCACCGACGGTCCTGAAAAGAACACACTCCAGTGGTCGCCTGACGGAATAAACTTTGAAATAATGTCAGTAGTAAAAGGCGCGCCACACGCCATTGGCCTGAACCGCAGTGCAGATGCCGAAAAAGAACCTACCGAAATATTGAGATGGGGTCTTACTCATATATACAACAGTTCAGACTATCAGAGCATAATGAGATTTTCTACCTGGACATTGCAGACACATACCGCTAAAGGTGAATCAAAAGAACGAAAATAATTATTATAACTTAAACTAAGATACCACGATGAGAAAACTGTTTACCATTTGTTTAGCATCGCTGCAAATAGCCTGTGCAGCAGAAGATTTCAATAATAAATCGTACGAGTGGGATATCTATCCTGTACCCGCTGATGCCGGCGACGGTATGGTGTGGAAACTCCATCCACAGTCGGACGACTTTAATTATGTTGCCGACGAAAAGGATAAAGGAAAAGAGTTCTATGCCAAATGGACCGATTTCTATCATAATCATTGGACAGGACCTGCTCCTACAATATGGCAGAGAGACCATGTTTCCGTTTCCGACGGATACCTTAAAATAAGAGCCAGCCGTCCTGAAGATGTCCCCATGAAGAAAGTTGTAAGCGGACCCAACACAAAGGAACTGCCGGGAACCTATACGGGATGTATCACATCGAAGACACGTGTAAAGTATCCGGTTTATGTAGAGGCATACGCAAAACTTTCAAATTCAACCATGGCATCCGATGTATGGATGCTCAGCCCTGACGATACTCAGGAAATCGACATCATAGAAGCATACGGCGGCGACAGAGACGGCGGAGGTTACGGTGCCGACAGACTTCACCTGAGCCATCACATATTCATCCGCCAGCCATTCAAGGATTATCAGCCGAAAGATCTTGGCTCATGGTATAAGGATGACAAGGGAACATTGTGGCGCGACGATTTTCATCGTGTAGGAGTGTTCTGGAAAGACCCTTTCACACTTGAATATTATGTAGATGGAGAACTTGTCAGAACCGTAAGCGGCAAGGATATTATCGACCCCAACAACTACACTGGTGGTACAGGTCTGGTAAAAGACATGGACATCATAATAAATATGGAAGACCAAAGCTGGAGAGCCGTTAAAGGTTTAAGCCCTACGGATGAGGAACTGAAAAATGTGGAAGACCACACCTTCCTGGTGGACTGGATAAGGGTTTATACACCAGTTCCCGAAGAATAGGATTTTATAGTTTATATCGTAATAAAAAAACACTTCATATATTCAACTTTTTCATAAAAGAGTTCAGTTGTAATATGAAGTGTTTTTTTATTTTATTGCTTGAATTTGAAATAAATATTTGAGAATGATATATACTATGACTAGTTAAATATATAGAATTATGATGTCAAATAAATCAATAGAATGTTCCTGATGACTTCATTATTACGCAAAAGACTATTTATTGGATATTTTATTACAGGATTTATAGTCTTAAGTATGGTTACTGTAATGATAAATGAACGTTGCCGGTTGAAAGAACTTGAGAATCTGATAATTCAAATTAATGAAGCTTATGAGAATACTAATAAAGTTCATTTGTATATTACTAAGTTGGCAACTTTAGGCGAATCAGTTATAGTATGGGATGAGTCTGATTATAACATATTTCATAATCAACGTTTTAAAACAGATAGTGTTCTACTTGAAATAAAATTAAGGAGTTGTGATTTTTTATGTCCAGTTCAAATTGATTCTTTACGGGAATTGCTTAAAACGAAAGAAATGCACTTGTTTCAAATAATGAAAGCAGTCCAATTTGCGAATAAATCTGATAGTATTCTTACTAATGAATTGCCTGTAATAGCTACTCAAACAGTAAAAGTGAAGACAATAACTCAGAAAAAGAAAGGAATTGCCGGATTATTCGGAAAGAAGGAGACGATACAAGTCCCCTATATAACTAATGAAATACAGAATTTTAATAATAGATTGGTTTCTGTCATAGATATGCGAAACAATCAGATAGAAACTTATGTGGATAGCTTGCGTTTGCAGAATAGGCTGTTAAATCAAAAATTATATGATTTTGTATCTTTTTTAGATAATCAGGTACAGCTGTCATTTATAGAACGAAACTTAGAGGTAACGGAAGTCAAACAAGAATCCTTTCGATTATTTATCGTAATGATGAGTATTGCGGTTTTTATAATATTAATTTCATTTTTAATTATACAATCAGATTTACGTAAGGAAGAAATAATTAAATTTAAATTACAACAAGCTATTCAAGAAAACGAGAATTTGCTTGATATGCGTAAGAAAATCATCCTGACAGTTTCTCATGATATTAGAGGTCCACTTGGTAATATCCATAACTGTGCAGATTTGGTATCTGAAACGCGTGAAAAGAGGAAGCGCGAAAAATATTTAGATGACATCCGTCATTCTTGTCGACACGTTTTACATCTGGTTAATGATTTGATGGATGCTTACCGAATCAATGAAGCCGGTAATTTGCGTAACGACACACCATTTTATCTTGACCGTTTCTTGCAACGAATTTCAGATGAGTTTTCTCGTAAAGCGACTTCAAAAGGTCTGATTTTATATTCTGAACATAAAGGATCAAATGTAATAGTAAAAGGTGATGCGGACAAACTTGAACAGGTTTTAGCCAATCTACTTACAAACGCTATTAAGTTTACTTCCAGGGGTAACGTCAATTTCCATTCAGAATATTCAGAAGGAAAACTTCGTATTGAAATAAGGGATACTGGTATCGGTATGGATGAGGAAACACTGAAAAGAATATTTGCTCCATTTGAGCGTGCCGCACAGAATGTCAATTCTGAAGGGTTTGGTTTGGGACTTTTCCTTACCAAAGGATTAATTAAGGTTTTGGAAGGAAAAATGGATGTAGAAAGTGTACTCGGTAAAGGAAGCATGTTCAGACTGGAACTTTCTTTGCCTGAAACGGATGAGTTAGTTGAGGAAGACAAATCGGACCATAATACAATAACTATATTGCCTAAGAATGTTCTTGTAGTGGACGATGATCCTATACAACTGAAAATAGCGGAAGATATGCTCGGGCGCAAAGGTATATCCTGTAAAACCTGTAAGAATGCACGTGAAGTAGTGGCCGCTCTTGAAAATTCTGAATATGATTTGATCTTGACAGATGTACAAATGCCTGATACTGACGGATTCGGTTTGTTAAGATTGCTTCGCAATTCGGACATCGGCAATTCTAGAACTGTTCCAGTAGCAGTCATGACTGCCCGTGGTGACGGAAATTCCGGAATTTATGAAAAAGAAGGATTTGTAGGCTGTATTCATAAACCGTTCAATATCCACGGACTGCTTGATTTTTTATCCACCATTATATCTCGTACACAAGTTTCAGTTTCCGGAGATTTCGATTTTTCCAGTTTACTGGAGAATACGGATGATTATAGTCATATGCTTTCTCTCGTTGTTATGGAATCTGAAAAAGAACTGGAGGAGATGGAATCTGCTGACAGGATAACCGACCGTGAGACCATGAGAAAAATAATCCACCGGATGATGCCTGTATGGGAGATGCTTGGGAAAGACAATATTTTACGTGATTTTCAAAGGCTACTACACGACAGTGATAGCCAAAATGAAACTGTTCATGAACATGCAATACAAATCATGGAGTGGCTTAAAATATTAATAGAAGGAACAAAAAAAGAACTGAAAAAATATGAAAATTCTGATAGTTGAAGACAATATGATACTTTGCGGAATGATTGAAAAATGGCTGCAGAAGGCCGGTTACGAAGTATTGACAGCTATAGATGAACCCGGTGCACGTAGTATTCTGAAGAAAAACGAAATCAGTCTGGTATTGGGAGACGTACGTCTGCCGGAAGGTGATGGTATCAGCTTTCTGGAATGGATGATGCGTTCTAAGATGGAAGTTCCATTTATTGTCATGACAGATTATGCCTGTATCACGGATGCTGTCCGTGCTATCAAACTCGGCGCTAAGGATTATTTGCAAAAGCCTGTTCATCAAGAGCAACTGATAGAATTAGTACATAGTATACTTAAACAGCCTGTTATTGTACGTAAAGAGCGTTCTTTTGTTGAACGTACCAGTGAAGCTGCCAGAAAAGCCGCTTCACTGGCTCGTCGTGTGGCACCTTCGGAACTTTCAGTCCTGATACTTGGTCCGAGCGGAAGCGGTAAGGAAGTGATAGCCCAGATGATACATCGTTATAGTGACAGACGTGAGAAGCCTTTTGTTGCCGTCAATTGTGGAAGCATACCTAACGATTTGCAGGCTTCAGAATTTTTCGGTGCAGTCAAAGGAGCTTTTACAGGAGCTGTTGCGGATAGAAAAGGACATTTTGAGACGGCCAATGGAGGAACTTTATTTCTGGATGAAGTCGGCAATATGCCGTATTCCATGCAGATTCTTCTTCTGCGTGTCCTTCAGGAAAAGGAGTTTAATCCGGTAGGAAGTGATAAAGTGAAACATACGGATGTACGTATTATTTCTGCTACCAATGAGGATATGAAAAAAGCGGTAGAGGAAGGTCGCTTTCGCGAGGACTTGTATTATCGTCTTTCTGAATTGGAAATTCTACAGCCACCACTTAAAGAATGTAAAGACGATATTCTCCCGCTTGCCGAATACTTCAGAAAAGAACATTCCGGTAGAATCCGTGTCAAAAATGAGGGATTTACCGAAGAAGCGAAAGCAT